>Ga0209331_1000157_pt1 | contig 23804 bp, 27 predicted proteins | sample JacPinW_OM3H0_M3_FD_187971 | JGI IMG/M metagenome (GOLD analysis project Ga0209331, IMG submission 187971) | Forest soil microbial communities from Algoma, Ontario, Canada - Jack Pine, Ontario site 1_JW_OM3H0_M3 (SPAdes) (version 2) | ecosystem: Environmental > Terrestrial > Soil > Boreal...
CGATCGGGACGAGCATTCGGGTCCGTGTTAATCCTCAGAAGATTGCCGACTTGATTGGCCCTAGGTTTAATACGATTCGGCCACGTTTCTGGGATTGGTACTGCATGACATATCCCTCGGTCGTCAGAATTTTTCCGAATAAGCCAGAGCCGAAACAAAATCGCTTTCAATTTCCCGCAGAATTCAACACCGCATCGTGGCGCAAGTTACCTACAACTGGTTTGTACGATGTTTTTTGGACGATTGACCAAGCACCGTCTTTGACTTGCAATGGATTATTTATTTGCGATGCAACGGCGATCCGAAACGTTCCAGCGAAGCATTTGGGCCGGGACGTTGATTTTCTTAGATACCCGAATGTTGCCGTTCTCGATCCCGATGGAGAATTTCCCCTTCGGTTGAAGCGCGATGGCTTGCAAACCAGAGATTACCCTTTCGGGAAAGATCTGATCCAGGATTATTTGTACGACATGATCGCGTGGCTATTCTTTCATGGGCCTACGGCGCGCGTGCATTTTGACGCGAAGACAGTGGAGCTCAAAAAATGGCTCAGCTATGGTGCTTACGACCGGGCATGTGTCGCTGGTCCGCAAGGTTTTGGCCTCAGATTGGCAACGCTTTTGCATAATTTATCTATCCGACACGCAATCTTTGCGAGGAGCCCACTAGTAGTAACGAAAATCAAATCACAAGATTCGTTTATATTTGCTGGAGACTTTGAGCGGTTATCGTATCACCGTTCTTTCGGATCATTCGAATTTCAGTTGAACGGAAAAGTAATTGGTCCGGCTGGAGAACGCCGCGTCGAATATTTCGAACCAGGCCCTGGAAGCAAAAAGCCGAGGCCACCAAAAGCTTTACCGGCGGGTTTTGCTGTTGAAAGAAGGGATGATCAGTGGCGCATCGTCGCTAGTTCGAAGTGTCCTTCACCCGAGTTTCAAGTGCAGGAATGGCCTGTAACTGGAACGTCAAGCTATTGGGGCGGGTGGCGCACCTCTTTAACGGAAGTGTTCCTCCAACCTGGAGTGAAGATTAGTCTCGAGCGATGGATATTGGACGATATATGGGAGGATCTTTTTGCAAGCGAATGGCTACCGTATCGTTTCGAGGATCGATTGGCTAAGTTTCCAAGCGCGGTAAAAAAACTCAAGCGCTACGTCCAATCGAGTTCAGTAGGCGCGTGAATTAATAGGTCGGACGGTTCGCTCCGCGGCGGCGATTCTTTCCTGCGCCGTGCGGGGCGAGATGAAGAAATTAAGTCCGCAGTGCGCGGACAGGATCGATGCGCGTGGCGCGACGAGCGGGAAGAAAACAGGCCAGCAACGCGACTCCAACAAGCACAACTAACGCTGAGCCGTAGGAGATCGGATCCCGCGGACTGACTTTTATGACAACAGGATCACAGCTTTGTTCGGACTCGACTGGTTAAACCAGTCGAGTTAAATATCTTCGTCGGGGAGGCTAAATAAATGCAACGGAATGGCGCACTCGGCGGTCGCAGCTGGCGATGCTCCTTGTGCGTCTATCGAGATCGCCTACGGCGTCGCCGATGCGCCGGAAGCTGGACGCGCGGAAGCCGCCCGCTTGTTTGGACGATCCTCAACAGATGTGAAAAGAGCGGGTGATCTCGGTTTGCCCGATAGAAACGGTGATATCCGTTGGACCAGTTGGTGACGACACCGATCGCTCTCAGGTTAGCCAGCTCTTCTTGAACCGTGCGAAGGGCGAGGCCGCTCATGTTCATCAACTCGCGAACGTAACGCTGCTGTTTTGGATTGGTAAAAAGCAACCTCAAGACCTCAGCGCGAACCCTTGGAAATAGCAGATCCAAGACTTCAAATTGCGTTTTCATCTGCAATGCAATGCTTTCACCTGCAAATCAAGTATCCTGTTTAAACTCGACTGGTTAAACCAGTCAAGTGTAAACTGCGCGAGTCTAAACGTGGCGGTCTTGGTGAATGGCGCGCCCTCGAACTCGAGAGCTTTGGGCCGCAAGACCCACTCGGCTTACAGAGGCGAATCAAGTGCGCAGCGCGCGGACGGGATCGATGCGCGTGGCGCGACGAGCGGGGAGAAAACAGGCGAGCAACGCGACGCCGACAAGCACGATCAACGCCGAGCCGTAGGAGATCGGATCGCGCGGACTGACTTTGTAGAGCAGATTGCCCATCAAGCGGGTCAACAGGAGCGCGGCGATTGCGCCGATGACGATTCCCGCAGTCGTCAGTCGCAGACCGCGCGAAATGACCAGTCGCAACAGATCGCCCGCGCCGGCACCGAGCGCCATTCGCAGCCCGAGCTCGCGTGTGCCCTGCGAAACGGAATAGGACATCACCGCGTAGAGTCCGATGGCTGCCAGAAACAGCGCCATCGCTCCGAAGATCGACACCAGGGTCACAGCCAACCTCTGGCTGTAACTCATTTGATCGATATCCTCCTGTAACGGAGATGCGAGCCACGGCGCCAAATTTGGATCAAGTGCGTGAACCTCGCGGGCGAGCGCATTCGTGATCGCACCGGGTTTTAGGCGTGTGCGAATAAGCAGACTATTCTGGACACCGAAATTCTGCCGCAGCGGGACATAGAAAAATGGTCCGGGAGGCTCGAGCTTGGTCCGATAGTTTGCATTTTTGGCGATGCCGACAATCTGCATCCAGCGATCCTTGACCTTGAGACGTTGACCAAACGGATCTTTACCGGGCCAGTATTTCGCCGCCATCGTTTCGTTGATAATCGCGACCGGCGGAGAATTTTCGTCGTCCGTGCGAGCGAACTCACGGCCGGAAACGATCGGGATTCCAATCGTCACGAAATAATCTTCCGCGACTTCGTTGTATTCGGAGGTTGGTTGCTCGTTAGGCGCGGGCTGGTAGCCGTCGATCTCGAGCGGTGCGGAAGAATAAACTTTGAAGCTGAACGGGATCACGCGGTTCAACGTGGCCGATTCGACACCGGGAATTGTCCGCACGCGATCGAGTAACTGGGTGTGGAAAGTTTTTGCGCGCTCGAGATTGTATCCCGCCGAAAACAAATCCGTTACCGACACGATTGTATCAGGTGAAAAACCCGGATTGGAGGTTCGCATTTTTTGGAGGCTTTGCAGAAGCAAACCCGTGCCGGCGAGCAACACGAAACTCAGCGATACCTGCACGAGCACAAGAGCGGATCGTAATCGCGAACGGCCGCTCCCCCCGACTACGCCGCCGGCCTCTGTTTTCAAAGCGCCGGAAAGATCGACATGACTCGCGTGAATCGCTGGGACGAGTGCGAAGACTAGAGTGGCGAGAATACAAATCCCGGCGCTGACAACGAGCACGCGCCAATCAATCTGGCCCGGATAATCGACCACAATCCCGGGCACGGGTGGGGGGAACGCGAGCACCAGCGCGTTACGGCACCAGTAAGCCACCGCAACCCCGCCAGCCGCCGCGACCGTCGAAAGCAACAATCCTTCGGTAACAAGTTGCCGCAGCAGACGTCCTCGTCCGGCGCCCAGCGCCAAACGCATAGTCATCTCATGCCGACGCAACAATGAGCGCGCCAGCAGCAGATTACTGACATTCGCGCACGCGATGAGCAGGACCAAAAACACCACGGCCATCGTAATTCCCAGCGTCTGCGACATGTTGCCCGCGCCGTTGAAAGGCGTTTTCCATAACGGGATGAGCTCGACGCCGTGGCCGCGATTCGTTTCCGGGAAATCGTTTTCCAAACGCTGCGCGATCGAGTTTAGCTCGGCTTGCGCTTGCTGCCGGGTCACGCCGGGTTTGAGAAACGCGTAGCCTTCCGTCCAGCGCGCGCCGCGATCTTCCATTTTGTATCCGGTCGAATCGAACGTCTCCTGCATCGACGTCGGCACCCAAAAGTTGAACGAATAGCCAATGAATGTGCCGTGAAATTTTTCCGGCGCGACGCCAATGATGGTGTGTTGAACGCCATTCATGTATTGCGTCTTGCCGACGATTTCCGGATCATTTTTGTAACGATCCTTCCAGGTCAGGTAACTGATGACCGTGACCGGGTGGGCATTGCGGCCGATTCCTTCTTCCGGTCTGAAGCCGCGGCCAAGCATCGGCTGCACGCCAAGCGCATCGAAATAGTTCGCAGAAACAAGTCCGCCGGTCGCGCGTTCCGCCCGATCACCGACACTCAACGTTGTGCCCGTGATCCGATCGATGATGAACGACTCGAAGAGCGTGGAATTTTTTTCAAGATCGACAAAATCGGGATAGGAAAGTCCGCCCCTTTCCGCGCCGCGGGTCGTGCCAGTGAGTGCGAACATCCGGTCCTGATGCGCGACGAGCGGGTAGGGGCGAATCAAAATTCCTTCGATCCAGCTGAACACGGCCGCATTCGTGCCGATCCCGAGTGTTAAACAGAGGATCGCGAGAAACGAAAATCCGGGGCTGCGCAAAAGCATCCGCGCACCGAAGCGGAGATCCTGGAGAAATTCCTCGGCCCATCTCCAGACGCGTTGCTCGCGCGCGACTTCCTTGATCTGTTCAACGCCGCCGAATTGCCGGAGGGCAGCGTTTCGAGCTTCGTGCGGCAACATTCCGGCGGCGACGTTACGCTCGGTCAAAAGATCGACATGCTGTTGGATCTCTTCGGCCATTTCCGCATCGCGGTTCTTTTTTTCAAAGAGTCCGAGGAAACGACTGAACCAAGCGCGAACTCGCGGCATAAGATTAGGCTTCGGACAGAACGAGGTTGATTCCTTTAGTGATGCGAGACCAATGCTCCTTCTCCGCCAGGAGCTGTTTTCGTCCGGCGGCGGTCAGTTCGTAATAACGCGCCTTGCGGTTGTTATCGGAAACGCCCCACTCGGCTTTGATCCAACCTTGCGCTTCCAATCGATATAGCGCCGGATAAAGCGAGCCTTGCTCGACGTGCAGAATATCCTTCGACATTTGTTGAATCCGATCGGCGATGGCTAAGCCATGCCTGGGATCGTGCTGCAGCGCTTTCAAGATGAGCATATCGAGCGTGCCGTAAACGAGGTCCGGTTTTTCTTTGGCCATAATTTTTCTTTCCAGCCTAGACAGTCTTGGTAAACCGATTGTTCAATCTTTTGCCTAGACTGTCAAGAGGAGGGATATCGTTCTTCTTCTTGGCGCGAAATAGTGTCGACGCGGTTTTGTCGAAAATAAATGGTCGTTCTATCCACGCTTGGGTATCTTTTTGGCCGAACACAAGTGGATGAACGCTGATAAGACACCATCCGCGTCTACGGTTGACCCCCAAGCACAGATTCTCAGCTTCATCGAGCGACTTTATTGGGTGCTTGGATTGTTCTGCCTGTATTGGTTTACGCGGCTCGAAATCGTTGATTATCGAATGTTGCCACTGGAGTTTCCGATTTTTGGTTCGTGCTTCGCTAGCGAAGCGTTAATCTTTTCGTTGTCCTTCTTTTGGGCTCCGCTATTGGCTCTGCATCTATGTATTCATGCCTACCAGTCGCGTTTTACCGCACGTCAGCAGTGGGCTGGTTTTCCCGGCGTGCTCGGCGATTTGCCAATTCCGCGAACGTTAGCGTGGGTGCGACTGATCGTTTTTATCGCTCTCGTAATGCTTCCGACGGGAGCCTACATCTGGTCTTCGGGTCGTGCTCTTCTGCGCTTGAATCTTCATTGGTCGGATGAACCGCAGCCCCGAATGTCAGCGTGGCAATCTATCGCTCAATGGCGACCCCCGGCCGGCCAGCCTGCGAATTGGTATTTTCTTTCTGGCGGGTGGTCTTGGCAGCACAAGGATGGCGAATGGCGGGAGGTAACATTCCGTCAGCCAAGTGGAGAAAAGGCGACTCGCACGAAACCCGTTAGCACATCTGCATATCCCGGGATTCAACCGAGCTTTTTCATCGTGATGGATGTGCTACTCCTTACCTCACTTGCCAAATTGGTATCGAGGGGAAGACGGGCCTGAATCAGGCCGTGCACTCAAAAGAGCGAATTCGCCTCGGGCTCGTAGACTCTTTGGCCTCTGGCCGACATCGACTGTGCGCAGACCCTATCTGGTTGTCCGGGGCGATTAATGCTGCGCAGTATGCAGCTTGTTCGATGTGAGGTGCCGGGCGCGCCGCCGCCGCATCACGTTGCCTCGCGCTCTAAAACCATTTGCGCTTCTTGAAGGGATTCGTGATAAAATCGACAGCATCCTTCGTCGCTTTGCTCAACGTCTCACCCACCTGTGTGACGACACGCCCGCTCTCCTTCTGAAAATCTTTTGTTGCTTTAGCCATTGCAACTTCAATATCGCCTCCCGCTTTCCCAACAGTCTTCTCGGTATTTTTGCCAGCCTTACCAGCCTCGCGCTCGATATTTCGTGCTGCCCGCGCAAATTCCTTTTCCACGTTGCCGGCTCCTTTGCCAAATTCGCGGTCGAAATCCTCTGCCGCCTTGGCAACAGTTTCAGCAACATTTTCCTTTGCCTCAACAGCGGAATTGTAGCCGTCATAGACCAGCCCGCCGATCATCATTAACGCTTTAATCAAGTCGTTGTTGGGCCCGATTCCGGCAACTGTGACTTTGATGTTCCCGAGCTCAATCTTTGGCCGTTCTGTTTCCCTCAACATCATATCAATCGCTTTTCTTTGGGTATCAGCTTCTTCTGGTTTGAGTTGAACCAAACCGAACTTGAAGTTGACCCAGTAGCCTTCGCCCGTGGCATCCGCTTCGGTTGGTGTGAGCACAGCGTGCGTGGGAAATCCTTTTTCGGCAGGTCTAAAAGAATAGCCCGCCGGCAATTGGAGCGAGTTGGCGCGATCAAAGACCCGCGGCTCGTTCGTCAGCAATGGAACACGCGGCAGCACGTCAACGGGCACCGGTAAAGTCGCTTCTACTTTGACGGTCGGCGCGTCGACCTTGATGTGCGCGCCGAACGGTAGCTTGGTCTTGAACGTTCCGTCAGTTTCGACCTTCAGCGCCAACTGCTCTAGTTTGCCGTCTTTCAAAAACTGCGGTTTCAGCACTAAGGCGCTCGCCTGAAACGTAGCGGGAGGTTTCGGCGCGGCGCTGCTAAGGATTGTTGCAGCGAACTGAGCTTCGACGGAGCCACCGCTCTCTCCATTGCAGCCAACGGTAGACCCGAGATTCCCGACCGGAAGTTTAAACTTAAAGCCAATGTCTGCTTGGGCTGTGGTCTTGTAGCGGCACGTTACCTTCAACCCGGTCGGCGCCCACACCGCGCTCGGAGTCACAGTGATCGAAGCACTTTCATTATCATTTTCCAGCCATACTCGCGCGTCTCCGTCCACGAGTTTTCCTTTATGTGCGACCCCCTTAACTTGGATTGTGCCCGCATCTCCTAGGATCGTTTTGAGCTGATCGAATGTCTGAACGAGGAAAGTGCCGCCGACGAGCATTCGTGCGGTATCTTTGGGCACTAGGCGTGCCCGGACTTCATACGCTTTCCACCTTTCGTTCGGTGGAAGCTCTACCTCCGCGTCGGGCGACAGCGGTGCGCCGTCGAACTGCGCGCACAGCCAGATCCCTGCGGGGACTATGACCGCCCTCACGTCGGTAATCTTTTTCGAGATGGCGCCGCCAGGAGCTGTCACGCGGACTTTGACCTCACCATTCTTATCGTCGCAAGTGAACGAAAGCTCATCATCGAAGTGTACATTGGCCGCAAGATCGAGCGGCACAGGAATCGAGAATGAAAAAGTGTCGGAGAGCGTTTCCAGAATACCCGCTTCGCGAAGCTTGGCGACGAGCTGGGTCGCATCCACTTTCTTACCGGAAAGCGGAGTGCTCGCCTTCAAAGCATCCAATGTCACGCGAAATCTTGCTTGCGGATTTGATCCGTCTGCGCTGCGGTCGAACTTTAGAAAGCTAATCGAACCACCGGCTTCCAACTGAGCGAGCGGTTCTCCATCGGCAAGTCCTGCAGCGAGCGTGATGCCGATGGTCGCCTTATCCCAATCAAACTTCGTGCTGGCCTTCACGAACGTGAGTTGAAAATCAAAAAACTGCATCGGGATTCTCAGCGAAGCGCCAGCGACTGTTGCGAACACTGCCTCCGGGATGCTCGCGGGAAGAAACAACGCTGCATCCCATCCAGTTGGATTATCCGTGCGCGGATTAGGTCGCACCTCTTTCGTCCCGGGTGGCGACTGCGCGAGGCCGCTACCAGTAAAAAGAAAAAGAATCGCTGCGAATGCGGCAATCAATGGGAGCCGAGGGGAGTCATCCATAACCCCTCCACTTTACCGAAGCTCGTGTGCCTTCACCAGCCGAATGACTGGCCCTGCCAAGGTCATCGACGATCTCATTGTCTTACGGTTGCTCAGCGCCCATTGTGCTTGTTGTTTTGAGTTTGGCTGTCTGTTGGTGGCACCGCTCACGCTTCGCGAGAAATGGATCGCGCACTCTCAGCATCGGCATCTGTGCGTTTTTGCAGACTGCGCGCATTAACGAAACAGCAAGATCGACAATAGTAAGATCGACATTATCACCACGGCGATCAAGCTGACGTAAACGATGCAATCCTGGAGCCGCGCGCGGCGCGCGGCTTCGGCGTAAGGGATGCGCGTGAACGTGACCATGGTGTAAAGCGGGAGATAGATACCGGGAAGCAAACCTTCGAGCAGGTGATCGAGTTTCTTTTTTGCGCGAAATATTTTTGACGCGGTCTTGTCGCGCATCTCGATAAAATTTTCTACGGCGAGGTCGGCCAGTGCGTCGGCGTTCTCTTTTCGCCTCGTGAAATATTCGGCGAAGGCGCGATGTCGATCTTGCGGGAATTGGGCCAGGCATTTATCGAGCACGACGCAATCTTCGAAGGCTGCGTTCATGCCCTGGCCGTAGAACGGCACGACGGCGTGGGCGGCGTCGCCGACGAGCGCGACCTTGTCTTTATAGAACCACGGCGCGCAGCGGATGGTGACGAGCGATCCGGTTGGATTGTTTCTAAAATCCTCGAGTAATGCCGGCATCAGCGGGACGGCATCCGGAAATTCTTCTTCGAAAAAGTCGCAGACTTCCTCATCAGTCTTGGTCGATTTAAAACTGCGCGGCCCTTCGAATTCCCAGAAGAGAGTGCAGGTAAACGAACCGTCGGGGTTCGGCAGCGCGATCATCATGAAACTTTTGCGCGGCCAGATGTGGAGCGCTTCTTTCTCCATTCGCCACGAACCATCCGGTGCAGGCGGAATGGTCAGTTCTTTGTAGCCGTGCGCGAGATAGCTCTCGTCGTACTCGAAGTCTGCGACTTTTTTTTGCATCGATTGGCGCACGGCGGAGAAGGCACCATCGACGCCAATGACGGCATCTCCTGTTACTTTGATTGCAGGCGAGACGCCTGCCTCCACAGAAGAGTTCACCAGCTCAGCTGTCGCGCTGTCTAGATCGACATCGTTGCAACGATGATTGAAATGAACGCGCACGTTCGGGTAACGCTGCGCCGCTTGGATCACAGTCGTGTTGAGCGCGGCGCGACCGATCGAGTTAATGAACTTGCTCGGATCGCGGTCGTAGGGAGAGAAATGGAGTGTGCCGGACTTATCGTGGATCATGCGGCCGCGCATCGGGATGGCGTGTTGCAACACTTCATCGGCGATGCCGAGTTGTTCGAGCGCATGAATCCCGCGGGTGGAGAGCGCAAGATTGATTGATCGTCCACCGACAATATTGCCTTCGCGCGGATCGGCGCGGCGTTCGTAAAGATCGACATCGTAGCCGCGCCGTCCCAAATACGCAGCGAGCAATCCGCCGGCCAAACCGCTGCCGATGAGAATGAATTTTTGGATCATCTGGGAGATCGGGGCCATCGCACGTGCATTGGATCACGTCATGGGTCGTGCATTTACTTTCGGCTCGCATCTAGAGAGGTTCATATCCAAACTGAGCTTCCACGCGAATTCAGAAATGCCGAAAGTCGATGTAAACTTCGAAGAACAGCCTGCTAATTTTAGGGAGCGAGAAGTATCGCTGAAGCTTGTAATAAAGAACAGCGGATCCACGCCTATCGAAATCCGGGCCATTTCACCGCGCCTCCCAGATGGAGCGACGTTGCTCGAAACGAAAGACTTCTCTCTGCTTGCGCCAAAGACACTGCATACAGAGTTGTGTGGCCAGCTTACGAATCTCACGAACGATGTTTTGCGAATAACTGATCAAGACTTCCGCGCTCGGCTCACTCAGATTCAAAAGGAGTCGATGCAGGCTATAATCTCGGAGGTATCGGGCTGGCTTGGCTTTTTCAAGATCTATTTCAAAATGCTGAGTGGCCGCCTTACGCGAACCTTCGAAGAGACCAAAGTCCGTGAAAGAGCAGTTCTCTTGAAGATCGAAAATTCCACGGACGCGGAAAGTATTTTTGGTGGCTTAATTCAGACAAGTACCATCGATGAGGCCCTAAAAACAACCTTTGTCTTAAAACTCGAGAAGTTGAGAGCTGTAGAAAAGGAATTAGGCAAAGGTACAGACATCGAAGCAGCTCCGATCGCCACGGTGGAACCAGACTCATTCCTGAGTGCAACTTACGTAATTAGATTTCCTCGTAACTGGCTGAATCCGTCGCAATTTGGCGTTTCGATCGAGACCACATACGAAGAGCATGGAAAGCCCGCGCGTCACAATCAGATAGCGACCAAATTAATCAGTATCTCGCCAAGTCCAATTGCGCTTACCGCTGTCGCAATGGCCTCCGCAGTGCTTGGCGTTGCGCTCAAGCATCTTGTACCGCAAGCGGCGAGTGGGGGCACATTTGAACTTACGCACATCTTGCCAGGAGCAGAATTAGCCGGTGGCGTTATCCTGGCGCTGGTATTCTTTAACGTTTTTGAATTTACGAATTTGCTGACGGAGCTGCGCGCAACTTTGGGTTGGCGTTCCGCATTGCTGGTCGGCGTGCTGAGCGGTCTCGGTTCGGATAGGATTTTTAATGCTATCAAAGCGTTGCTCGGTACTTAGATCAGTTAAATGAGCGGGGTAGATTGTTCTCGTATCGCAGTGGTGTCGATACCGCCCGCCGACAGCGTCGCTTCGCGAGGATCGGCGCGCCGTTCGTAAAGATCGACCTCGGACCCGCGCCGACCAAAATACGCCGCGAGCAATCCGCCGGCTAATCCGCTGCCGATGAGAACAAACTTTAGGGGCATCTGGCAGAATGCTAACCGCGGATAACGCGGATATCACAGATTTGTTGATCAATGCGCTGGATATACCCAAGAAAACGATCACATAATGCATAAGTAGTGCGCGGCTGCGCAAACAATGCCGGACGCTGAAACCATAAAGTTGGTCGCCCAGGTGACGTCAACATTACTCGCCTTACTAGCTCTTTTTATTGGACTCCGGAATGAAGCGCGTAACCAAAGGCGCTTCGGACAACAGCTCGAGCAGGGAAAGAAACTCGCCGAATCGGCTGCTCGGCCATTGCTATCCATCGAGCGAGAAGGTTACGAGGATCAAAAGGCACTAACACTCGAAAACCACGGTCCTGGAACAGCGGTTGTGACGTCAGTGTTGTTCAAATCTGGTTCTCGATCTGCAGACGATCTTTCAGACTTACTAAAAGTTCCGACAGAGCCGGATATCATCTGGAATGAAATGACGATATACGGTTCCTCGCCATCGTATGTGGCCTCGAAATCGTCCGAAGACATGTTTCGTATAACCGCAGACCGCCTGCTCGAATGTGGTTTTAGCCGCAAAAAGGCCGCTGAAACTCTTGAGGATATTGAGAGCCAGTTAGACGACATCGAGGTCATTATTAAGTATGAGGATGTATTTGGACAACGTTTCAAAGTCGAAGGTTGACCGAACGCCGCCCACATTGCCTTCGCGTGGATCGGCGCGCCGTTCGTAAAGATCGACATCGTACCCGCGCCGCCCGAGATACGCGGCGAGCAATCCGCCGGCGAGGCCGGAGCCAATTAAGACGAAGTTAGGCACTCCAAAAAAGATGAATGAATCGGGAAGTCAGGAAAACAGGAAAGTGGATGGTTTCCGATCAGAGCGATGTCAGCGCCGCGCAGTTGTTTTCTTGGGCGTGCGCTCGTGCGTTTGATAATCCTGTAGCAACGCGGTCTCTCCGATGTCCTCGTGCCATACGTATTTGTGGTCTGTATCGACTGGCCTCCACCAGAGTGGCCTCGATTTACGCCAGCCATCGATGATGATTCCCTCATTGAAGGGCCGGCCGCGCGCCGTGATCACGAGGCAATTATTCTCCCGCCACGTGCCTGTAAGTGCAGCGCCCCAGTGCAGCTCCAGCGTCCTGGGCTTGAGCTCTTCCAAACGCGCACCGATATCGCGCACCCAATCATAACAAAAGCCACGTTGCCGCACCCCGATGTGGATCAGGAAGTTGTGGAAATCCGGCGGTTTGACGAAACGGTATTCGCGCGCCAGCTGTCGCGACGTGTTGTGCGCGGTTACTGAGACCGCCATGGCCTCCTTCGCACTAACGTCAGGTGAGAGCGCCATGAGGGCGTCGCGCAAGCCTTGGATCGATCGCTCGTCGTTCGCGAAAGCCGTGCTTGCGGCCACGGCGGATGCAAAGATGAAAATAAGATTGCGCCTGACCGCGCGAAAATTTGTGGACATGGCTAAGTGCGGATTCGCATCAATAGATCAAAACAGCTCGCACAAAATCGACAAAGGACGAGACGTAACTGCTCAATATGAAAACCGTTTGTCTTCTCTTCTTCATTCTGTTGATTTGCATTTGCTCAACCGTTTCACTGCCGGCGCAGGAAGCGAAAGGCGAAAAACCGAAACAATTCATTTACGTGTTGCACCTCGTGCCGCGGCTGTATTCGGATGCAGCTTGGACGGACCAGGACAAAGCTGCAATTGATCGACATCTCGCCAACTTCCGTAAGGCGATCAAATCGGGTCAATTAATTCTGGCCGGACGCACGAAGGAGCCGGGCGACAAGACATTTGGGATCGCCATCTTCGAAGCGAAAGATGAAGAAGCCGCGCGGAAGTTTATGGAAGCCGATCCCGCAGTGGCTGCAGGAGTAATGACAGCAGAGTTACATCCGTTCGCGGTGGTGCTTCAACGCAAGAATCCCTAGGTCCGAGCCGGACTGGCATCTCGAACCGGCCGCCCAGTTGGTTATGGATTGAAGATGGCCGGGAATTTATCGCGATACGACCAGAGAAGAAAGAGCGAGAAGATCGAGATGCAGAGCGCCATCGGCAGCCCGCTGGTGTCAAAAAAGATGTGAAATAGAACAATGTTGAAGATTACGGGTCCGAGCAAGGTCAGGCCTAACGGGGCCAGTCGACCGGTGAGCAGACACAATCCACCAAGGACCTGAAGCGCGCCGACAACATTCATGTACCCGCTGCGCATGAGCGCGCCGGCGAAGACGCCGGCCTCGCCTGGCGGTGTTTGGTCCGAGCCGGGAATGAAATGGAAGAAGATGTTGGAACCAAAAACAACGAACGCAAGGCCAAGAAGAATGCGGACAATAAGGACGACGTATTTCATAAGCCTCTTCTTTTCGCCTAATCCGCTGGATTTGCCGATAAAATTTTCGGCATAATCATTCGCCCCTATGAAGAAAACCATAATCGCCTTTCTATGTGGAGTGTTGTTCTTACCACTGATCGGAATCGCAGCGGCGTGGATGGGCCTTTTGCCATGGCGTGGGCGTTCGACTCCACCACGATGGGAAACGGCGCTCGCGGACGAGGCTTTGCGAGCTTCGGTCAAACATTCGCTGCCAGATTTGAAGAACCCGGTTGCCGTTTCGGAAGACAACCTCATCGTCGGGATGAAAATTTTTCGAGCAAACTGCGCCGGATGCCATGGAGAATTCGGTCATCCCAGTCAGTGGGGGACGACCGGTTTTTATCCGCGCGTGCCTCAGTTCGCGGATGTGCCGCCGACTCTGAGCGCGCCGGAAATGTTTTTCGTCGTCAAGAACGGCGTTCGTTATTCGGGAATGGGCGCCTGGGATGGAATGCTGTCGGACGTTCAGATCTGGCAGGTCGTTACTTTTTTAAGCAATCTGAAATCTCTTCCGGAGCCGGTGGCGGCGGAATGGAAAGCAAGGCCGTAAGCCGCCTTCTATTTAAAGATGAAGTGGGCGACGGTCGTCTCGAAATCCCAATAGATCATCGCCAGCGCAGTCAGATCGAACGCGGCGTGCGCGATCATCAACATCGGAAGCTGGCCGGTTACCGCGAAGATGCTTGCGAAAACGAGACCGGTGACGATGGCCTGCTCGGCGCCGGGAAATCCCTGGGTTGGATAGTGCGCGGCACTAAACAATGCGGAGGTGAACAGCACGATGAATATCTTGGCCCACGTGCTCGACCCGAGAAGTTTGCCGAGCCGTTCGAACATCCATCCGCGGAAAAAAGTTTCCTCCCCGAAACCGGCGTTGACAATCAGAACGAAAAGCATTCCCGGGAGCGCAGCCGTGTTTCCGGCCAGGAAGTGATACGCCTGATTGATCGAAGGCGCGCCGAGAAGCGGCATCACCACCGCTTTCATCAGAAATTTAAACGCAACACCGAAAGCGATGCCGATAACGATTGTTCGCGTCCAACTCTGCGGTCGCACGTAACCGATCTCGCGCCATGGCGTGCGCGATAGCCAAACCCACACCAGCGCAAGAATGGCAGCGAGCGGCGGAAAAAACGCGCCCGCCAGGATAACGACGATCGCAAGAAGACCGAGCGGCCCGAATCCGCGCAGCTTTGCGGCGAGACGATCGCTGGACGACAGGTCAGTACTCATGCGCTGAGATTCTGGGTCATCATGCCTGTTCTCGGCAGCAATGTCATTGAGGCAGTTTAGACAAAGTTTCGGTTTGGCGGCGTCTCTACCACAAAGAGGTCGGCCTTCACCCACGAACCAAAATGAAAATTACGATCACGCCCAAACTCGCCGTCGCGTTGCTTTTAGCGGTCTGCCATCAAACGCAAGCCAACGAACCTGCGGCTAGTCCGGCCCCGGCGGCACCGAAGATCGACATGGAGGGCGGGAACATAATCCAAAGCTATCTCGATTCGCTGGCCGCGGAGAACAAATTGTCTGGCGCAATTCTGGTCGCAAAAGATGGCGTTCCGATTGCCAGTAAAGCATCCGGCGTGGCAAGCAAAACGACGAACGCTCCGATTACGCTCGAAACGAAGTTTAATCTTGGGTCGATGAACAAAATGTTCACCGGCATCGCGATCACGCAGCTGGCGCAGAATGGCAAGCTCAATTTCAACGATCCGATCAACAAGCATCTGCCTGATTATCCCAACAAAGATATCGGCGCCAAAGTCACGATCCATCAGTTGCTCACTCACACATCGGGAATGGGCTCCTACACGAACGATAAATTTCGCACGGAGCGAACGAAGCTAACGACGATTGCGGCGCATTTCCCATTGTTCGTTAACGATCCACTCTCGTTTTCACCCGGCGAGAAATTCGAATACAGCAATTCGGGTTACATGGTCCTGGGAGCGATCATCGAACGCGTTTCGGGCCAGGATTATTACACTTACATCAGAGACCACATCTTCCGCCCGGCCGGTATGGCCAGCTCCGGGTTTTACGAACCGGGGAAGGAGATTCCAAATCTCGCGATTGGCTACACCAGAATGGGTCCCGACGGCAAACCGACCGAACAGTTTCGCGAGAACACCGACACGCTTGAGATCAGAGGCGGTCCAGCGGGCGGCGGATACTCGACTGTCGAGGACTTGGTCAGGTTTCACATCGCGCTTCGCAACTTCAAGCTGCTCAACCGTGATTACACTGAGCTGGCGACAAAGGGCAAAGTGGACGCGCCCGGACCGATCGGTCGATACGCCTACGGTTTCGGCGACAAGGTCTTCGATGGAAAACACATTGTCGGGCACAATGGCGGCTGGCCCGGAGTGGCGGCGAACTTCGAGATGTATCCGGAGCTAGGTTATACGTCCGTGATTCTCATGAACACGGACCCGCCAGCGATGATGCCGGTCATCATGCAGCTGCGTAAACTAATTCGCGCGAATTGACTCACCCGCCAAATCTTTTCGCTGATTGGGCGGCCAAACTTTTACCGAAGGACCAGCTGCCTTGCCGCCGACCCGTTTTCAAGTGAAGCCTTGTCCGCCTCGACCCAAAGAGCGGTAAAGGTGTAGTTCTGTCCACGTCTCATCGTTATCCGACGAACCGCGGTTTTCGTTGCATCAGTAAAACTCGGAGTAGTCGCAACCGACAAAACATGCGGCCCCGGGCGCACCAATGCCTCATAGCCTTCGTTTATGGCCAGGCTCGTGACCTGAATACCGTCGATGAAAATTTTGAGCTGAATATCGGTCCCGAAGTCGGCCGCCCTTCGAACAACGAAACGCGCGTTTTCACTCGCAAGGGCACTCTCGTCGATGGAGCCGGCTTTAACCGTTAGACCGGCAGCGAGGGTGCAGGCCACGGCAATCATGAGCAGTTTAGCGGATCTGAACTGGAAGGTCTTCATAACCCAAGCTCCGACCATGTTCCGTCGAGCGCCACTACTTTCGTATTCGGATATTATTAACGGTCCGCCAGAATTTTCGCGAACCGCCACACATCGTGAAAGGTGTTGTAGAGAGGTGCCGGTGCGGCGCGAATCACGTTTGGTTCGCGGAAATCGCATTTCACTCCGGCAGCTTCCAGTTTGTTGAACAATTCTTTCGGCTGTTCGTGGGCCAGGATCGACAACTGACAGCCGCGCTCGTTAGGGAATTTCGGCGTGATAATACTGAATTGTTTCGCGCCTGCGCTTTCCAGGAGGAATTGAAGATAACCGGTCAGCTTGATCGACTTGGCGCGTAACGGTTCCATTCCGCCGGCTTCATCGAAGATCGACAACGAGGCGCGCAGCGGCGCCATGGAAAAGATCGGCGGATTGCTGATCTGCCATCCGTCGGCCGACCGCACCGGAACGAACTCTGGTTCGAGATGTAGACGGAAACGCGTGTTCGGATCGTTCCCGAACCACCCGGCGAGGCGCGGCAACTTGGTGTTGGCCGCGTGCCGCTCGTGCACGAACGCCCCAGCCACCGCGCCGGGACCACCATTGAGATATTTATATGAACACCACACCGCGAAATCGACGTCCCAATCGTGCAACGCCAGCGGCACGTTGCCGATCGCGTGGGCAAGATCGACACCGACCGTGACGCCATGTTTCTGCGCCGCTTTCGTAATCGCCGGAATGTCGAACAACTGGCCGGTGAAGAAATTCACACCCGCGATCAGCACAACCGCGAGTTGGTCGGCGTGCTTGTCGATAAGATCGACAATCTCTTCTGTTCGAACCGTGAACTCGCCTTTGCGGGGCTGCGCGAGAATGAGCGCGTCCTTTGGATCAAGTCCGTGATGAACGATCTGGGTTTTGATCGCGTAGGTGTCTGAAGGAAACGCGGGATCTTCCATCAAAATCTTGAAACGGGATTTTGTCGGCCGATAAAACGTCGCCATCATCAGGTGCAGGTTCACCGTCAGACTGTTCATGCAGATCACTTCAATCGGTTTGGCGCCGACGAGTCGCGCGGTCGGTTCGCGCAACGTTTCGTGATACGAGTACCACGGCGTCTTCGCATTTAGATGAGCGTCAACGCCGAGTTTTGCCCAGTCGTCCAACTCCTGTTCGACGATTTGCCGCGCCGCTTTCGGCATCAGACCGAGCGAATTCCCGGCGAAATAAATGAGAGGCTTGCCATCTTTGCCGACCGGCAAATGAAACTTTTCGCGAAGCTGGCGGAGCGGATCCTCAGCGTCGAGTTGCTTCGCGGATTCTTCGTCAGCGGAAAACTGCATATCCGCAGATTACGCAGATTTCGCAGATTCAAAAGAATGCCGACGATGTGAACTGAAACTTCTGACGCTTAAATCTGCGTTAATCCGCGAAATCTGCGGACGATCAATCTTTAGCGGAAGTCGCTGCCTGCATGAACTCGATAGTCGCGCCGTCGGGATCGCGCACGTAGATGACGCGTTTTCCGGTGTTTGGACCGGATTGAAGTGTTTGCGGTTTGCCCGCCGCCTTCCATCCGGACGCGGCAATCGCGTTCAGCACCGCATCAATATCGTCGACCGTGAGTGCGATGTGGACGTGGCCCACATCGCACGGTCTAAGATCGACATGTTGTTTGCGATCGGGCGGCGCGAGATACTCGAGCAATTCTATTTTGTGTCCGCCGGGCGCCTTGACAACCGCTAACGAAATTTCCGCGCCGGGCACGCCGGTGATTTCGCTGGCCAGTTTGCTGGTCTGACGTGTGCGATGCGAAAGTTCAAAGCCGAGAACATTCTGCCAGAAAGCGAGCGATCGCTCGAGATTCGAAACGGTGATGCCGGTGTGATCCGCGGCGATGATGCGAAATCGCCCGGCGCTCCTTTGGTCCTGGCATTTCATTTGGAAACTAAAAACATTAGCGCTCCCGGAGGTGCGGTTCCTAACAATGAAATTAACGTTGCCACCATACAGTCTTGACTTCTAGCTAACCAATTGGCATTACCGAGATCGTGGAGTTTGTCCTTGGATTCAACACCTCAACGCGGTGAGCCAACCGCTTCCGGGCCATCACCGAAGCAAATACCGGAAAGGACGCCCGTGCGTCCTGGAGGCTTCCGGTGGATTGCAGCCGCATGCGGCGCCTTAGCTGGACATCAGGTTGGACAAGTCGTCGCTTTCCATGTCGCTCAAGCCAAAGGTATCACTGGCGACGAATGGACTACGCCCTACGTCGCCGCTTTGAACAAAGCTATTGAGGCCGGCCGTCCAGCAGCCATTGTGGGTGCGATCGCAGGTTACATCGCGACCTCCGTTGCTGGACAATCATGCGGCACACTGAAAGCTACCGTCATCGGTTGCGCGGCCGGTATCGTTGTGGCCATCATTGTTGCTGCGATCGTCGGATATTCATAGTTACCGGATATCAGAGAGATTGAACTTAGCGTGGCGCCCTAGTTAGCTAAAAAGGAGAGAGAAAATATGAAAGGTTTCCTGAAGTTGATCGGAGGTATCGGTTTTGGAATGACGTTCATGGGGATAGGCATGATTATCCGCGGCGGCGATACAGTTGCACCTGGTTTCGTGGGTGGCCTAATCGGGCTGGGTATCGGAATTGGCGCGAGCCTGATGCATGGCAAGTTCGAACCAACGAAAAAGTAGTTAAACGGCGGTTTCCGCTTCCGGCATTCTTTCCACAAGCATTCCTGAAAGGATTACGAAATGATAATCTTGTTAGTAATAATCGCAGTCTTCGCGGTCATTATTTACTTTGGCCACAGAATTGAGAAGAACGAAGAAGCCAAAAAAAACGCACGCTCGGAACGGGAGTCGAAAATTCGCCGGGACTATGCGACTGGCCGCATCTCCGAAGCAGAAGCGACCATGCGAATGGCCGAGGAATGGGGCATCAACGTTATCGGTGGACTTGAACGGTTGCAGGAGGGCGAGGCCAAACAAGAAGCGTTATCGAAGATCGAGGTCGATCAAGCGAGTGCCGTATTGATAAAGGAACTAATCGCGGTTGGTCGCTCGACCCGACCCGGTTCCGGTTCAACCTTATATCTTTCCAGCTCCAAAGCCCGGGCGAGGGAAATTGGCACAATGTTAAATGAACGCGCTGGTCTCGACTTGATGCTGCGCGCGCACCAGGACGCGCAACGGGCGCTGGGAGGTGCGTCCGGAAGAGAGCTCGAGGTCGCATGGAACGGTATTGGCGAATGGCTGGGATAATTGGTCGACACAGTCGCCGAGAACTCCGTGTTCCGGCATGAGTGTCGAATCGCGAGGTTAAACCGGCCCGTTCTTACGCCACCGCCGCGATGACCTTGAGCTCGATCGCGATCGGTGTGGGTAACGCGGTGACTTCGATCGTCGTGCGCGTCGGATTTGGTTTGCCGGCGCCGGCGAAATGTTCGGCGTAGAGTTTGTTGTAGATCGGAAAATCTTTTTTCATGTTCGTGAGGAAGACCGTAACATCGACAATGTCGTTCCAGCTCGCGCCTGCATCTTCGAGCACGAGCCGAACATTTTCGAAAACGGCGCGACATTGTTTCTCGATGTCGTAGTTCGTGATATTCCCAGACCCATCGAGCGTGACGCCGGGAATTTCCTTGCTCCCGCGCACGCGCGGTCCGATTCCGGAAAGAAAAAGAAAATTACCGACGCGCTTGGCGTGCGGAAACGCGCCGACCGGTTCCGGCGCGCGCTTGCTCTCGAACGATTTGCTCATGCTTTCTTTTGCGCGGGCGAGGGCATGGCACGAATGGCCGGTCCGGCCTGGAGCAGAACAGTCCATAGTTGAATCGATTGCACTTCGAGCGTTCCCGACTTGCTCCATGGATCGCGCGCCAAGGTCGAGCGAATCTCATTTTCGTCGGCTGCATCAACGATCAGCAGGGTCTTGTCTCCATCGTCGAGAGGTCCGCCCAACACCACGAATCGATTGGTGGCGAGTTCGTCCATGAAGGTCGCATGCTCCGGCCACTTCTCTTGCGACCTCATCGGTTTGGTCGAGTCCCAAGCCTTTCCCGTGATCCTTGTGACAACAAACAATCTCTTCATCTGCTCAGGTGTGGCTGTGTGTTGCGACAACCGGAACAGCCGAGCCAAAGCGTTTAGCCGATCTTGCCCGCGCTTTGAGCGCCTCCACCTCGCGATCCCGAGGCGGAGAATTCGTCACCAAAGAATCGAGCAGATGTTGCGCGACGTGAGTGACTTCATCCACCGCGCGATTGAAAGCGTCTTCGTTTGCCTTGGAAGGTTTGGTGAAACCGCTCAGTTTGCGAACGAACTGAAGGGAAGACGCCCGGATTTCTTCGTCGGTCGCAGGCGGGTTGAAGTTGTGAAGCGTTTTGATGTTTCGACACATAATAATTTATCCTCCGGCAATTGCTCCCATAATAAAGAAAAGTTCAGCGCCGTTCGCAATGGCGTGGGGCAGGGGAGTGTCTTGCGGTTCATGCGAAATGTCTTCGCCGCAGGCAAAGAACCGGACCAGCGGCCGGCGTTTTTGCGTGTCGTGGTCGCGAATCGTTCCGCGAAGCATTGGATACTTGGTTTCGATTGCATCGATCACCGCGCGCACTGTCGCTAATCCGTTAAGATCGACATGTACCTCATCGCCGACCTTGGCCAGCGTGCGCAAGTGATGCGGAAGAACGACGCGAATCATTTCAATGTCTGTGCTTCGACCGAAAGCACCGCCGGAAGATCGCGCACGATCGCGTTCCACGAATCGCCGGCGTCGTTTGATCCATAAACTTGTCCGCCGGTCGTGCCGAAATAAACGCCGCACTTATCGAGTGCATCAACCGTCATCGCGTCGCGGAGCACATTCACGTAGCAATCCTTTTGCGGCAGACCTTTGGTGAGTTCTTCCCATTCATTGCCGCCGCTCCGGCTGCGATAGACGCGCAGTTTTCCATCCGGCGGATAATGTTCCGAGTCGCTCTTGATCGGAACGACGTAAATCGTTTCCGGTTCGTGCGCGTGGATATCGATCGGGAACCCGAAGTCGCTCGGCAAATTCCCGCTCACCTCGCGCCACGAATCGCCCGCGTCGTCGCTCCGCATGATGTCCCAATGTTTTTGCATGAAGAGTGTGTTCGGCTTTTTCGGGTGCATCGCGATGTGATGCACGCAATGACCAACCTCTGCATTCGGATCGGGCATGAATTGCGAATGCAGTCCGCGATTAATCGGCTTCCAGGTTTTGCCGCCATCGTCAGTGCGGAACGCGCCCGCGGCCGAGATGGCGATGAACATTCGTTGTCGATCTTTCGGATCGAGAATAATCGAGTGCAGACACATTCCGCCCGCGCCCGGCTGCCACTTCGGGCCAGTGTCGTGTTTGCGCAGACCGGACAGCTCTTTCCACGATTTGCCGCCATCCTTTGATTCAAACAACGCGGCGTCTTCCACGCCCGCGTAAACATGATCGGGATTGTCGAGTGCCGGTTCGAGATGCCAGACGCGCTTGAACTCCCACGGATGCTGCGTGCCGTCGTACCATTGATGCGTGCCCGGCACACCGTCGTAGACGAACTTGTTGCTCTCGCCCTTTGGCATTCCATCTGGAGCTTTTAGATCCTCGAGGCTGCTGCCCGGCGTCTCCCACGTTTTGCCGCCGTCGCTCGAACGCTGGATGATTTGTCCGAACCACGCGCTCGTTTGCGACGCGTAGATTCGGTTCGGATCAACCGGCGAACCTTTGGCGTGATAAATCTCCCAGCCGGCAAAATGCGGCCCGTCCACTTTCCAGTCTTTGCGCTTCGCATCCGAAGTCAGAACGAACGCGCCCTTCCGTGTGCCAACCAATAATCGTACTCCGCTCATGATTTAACCTCTAACCGCGGATCCGCCTCCGCCAAGTGACTTTATTGTTACGAGCTACGGCGTGACAAGTTACGCGGATGACACCGGATTTGTTTGCAATTCTTAACTCTGCTCGCAATCATCAAGCGCGTAGCGCGGTGATTCAGTTTTCGGACATGTAAATCGTCAACGAGCGCGTATGGAACGAGAACTTGGTTGGTGGCGAAAATACGTCTTTTCAACTGACCACAAGGTCATCGGAATCCAGTATGCGATTTCGGGTTTCGTTTTTCTCCTCTTCGGTTTTGGGCTGATGATGCTGATGCGGTGGCAGTTGGCCTATCCCGGTAAACCGTTACCGATTATTGGGAAACTTTTTGGAAGTTCGATGCCGGGCGGGGTGATGACACCCGACTTCTACAATTCGTTAGGTGCGATGCACGGAACGATCATGGTCTTCCTCGGAATTATTCCTGTGGCATTCGGCGGTTTCGGTAACTACATCGTCCCGCTGCAAATCGGGGCGCCTGATATGGCGTTCCCGAAGGTAAACATGTTTAGCTACTGGGCGCTCGTTCTTGGGGCAGTGACGTTGCTGAGCAGTTTTTTTCTTCCAATGGGAGCAGCCGCGAGCGGTTGGTCGTCTTACACGCCCCTGGCCGATATCGCGCAGCTGGGTCACGGACACCCGATCCTGACCGGTCAAAGTTTTTGGCTGATCGGAATGGTCTTGCTTGCAACATCGTCCGTCCTCGGCGCAGTCAACTTCATCACCACCATCGTGCAGTTGCGAGCGAAAGGAATGACCTGGATGCGACTGCCGTTCTTCGTTTGGACTGAATTCATCGCCGCGTTCCTTTTGTTGCTGGCGTTTCCGCCGATGGAAGCGGGAACGATCATGCAACTGATGGATCGAGTCGCGGGAACGAGTTTTTATTTGCCATCTGGCCTCGTGGTCAATGGCCAGAATATGCTCGTGGCCGGCGGCGGCAGCCCGCTTTTATGGCAGCACCTCTTTTGGTTTCTGATCCACCCTGAGGTTTACGTGTTGGTCCTGCCAGCGATGGGGATTGTGGCCGAGATCGTGGCAAACAATACGCGCAAACCCCTTTGGAGTTACCGGGCGATGGTTTTTTCTGCTTTCGGTATTGGCTTTCTTTCTTTCGTCGTTTGGGCCCACCACATGTATCTCACCGGCATGGGAAGCGCGGTCAGTTCGTTTTTCCAATTCACCACCGTTTCCATCTCCGTGCCGTCCGTGATTATCTTGAGCGACCTGTTCTTGTCGCTTCGGCGCGGTTCGATTCGATTCCCTGTGCCGATGCTATTCGCCATCGCTTTCATGCCCATGTTCGGCATTGGCGGCTTAACCGGCATCCCGCTGGCGTTGGCTCCGGCTGATCTCTATCTGCACGACACCTATTATTTGATTGCGCATTTCCATTACCTTGTCGCGCCCGGAACGATCTTCGCCTTATTCGCCGCGACGTATTACTGGTTTCCCAAAGCGACCGGAAGAGTGATGAACGAGTTCTGGGGCAAGGTT
>Ga0209331_1000158_pt1 | contig 23704 bp, 19 predicted proteins | sample JacPinW_OM3H0_M3_FD_187971 | JGI IMG/M metagenome (GOLD analysis project Ga0209331, IMG submission 187971) | Forest soil microbial communities from Algoma, Ontario, Canada - Jack Pine, Ontario site 1_JW_OM3H0_M3 (SPAdes) (version 2) | ecosystem: Environmental > Terrestrial > Soil > Boreal...
GCCTTCTATCCGGTTCCTGTTCGTCGGCCCGCAGCTTCGCTCCCCGCTTCCTTCACGCCAGCCTCACGGTCCGACGCTCTGCGGTTCGCTTCGCTCGCTGTGACCAGCTCACGAGAGGACTTCCACCTCCTAGTCAATGCCCATGCCGGGCACACAGCCAACGGGTCGGCGCGAAGCGCCGCCCGATGACAGGCTCCGCGTGCCCACCAACTTCGATCCGCATGCAACGTGGCGGGCACGGCGCGAAGGCGCCTTTGCCCACCCTACTGCTTCTACGCTTTTCGTCTTAGCGCCGCGCCTTCCGCATCGTCGCCAGCACGATGTCGGCCGCCCGCACGCTAGGCGGCTGATCGCCGGTCGACATGATCGCGTCGATTTTTGCAAATGCCTCGACCTGGCGCCGCCGCAACGGAGAATCCTCCAGCAACTCGCGCAGCGACTGCGCCAGCTTCTCCGCAGTGCATTCCTCCTGCAAGAATTCCGGAACGACGTTCTCGCCGACCACGAGGTTGGCGAGAATGACCGAATTTACGCGGATCGCGCGGCGCAGGATCCACGCCTCGACCGCGCCTACCTTGTAGGCCGTCACCATCGGCACGCCCGCGAGCGCAAGCTCTAGCGTCACGGTGCCTGACTTGGCGAGCGCGGCGCGGGCGATCCGGAACGCCGCCCGCTTTTCCTGCTCGCCAATCACGATTTTCGGCGCGATCTTCCAGTTTTGCACGCCCTTCCGAACGGCCTCCTGCAGATGCGGCATGGTCGGCAGGATCAATTCGAACGCCACGCCCTCGGCCTGCAGCCGGCCGAGTGTTTCGCCGAATACCGCCATGTGATGCCTGATCTCGCTGCGGCGGCTTCCCGGCAATACCAGCAGAACCGGCGGCGCCTCGTTCCGGCGCTCCTGCTCGCTGGCGGCGGGCCGCAGCGTGGCGACCTGCTCGGTCAGGGGGTGGCCGACATAGCTGCAGGGCGGCCCGCGCAGCCTTTCGTACTCCGCCGGTTCGAAAGGCAGCAACGCGAGAACATGATCGACATAGATCCGCATCGCGCGCGCCCGGCCGGACCGCCACGCCCACACCGTGGGAGATACGTAGTCGATGATCGGAATCGAGGGGTCGCGGGCGCGGACGCGTCTGGCCACCCGGTGGGTAAAATCGGGACTGTCTATGATCACGAGAATATCGGGCGAGGCTTCCGTCACGGCGTCGGTCGTCACGCGGATCAGCCGCAGGATTTTTGGCAATTGCAGCACGACCGCGGCCAACCCGATGATCGACAATGCCTCGATCGGAAACAGCGAATTCAGCCCTTCGCGCTTCATCTGTTGGCCACCCACGCCCTCGAACCGCACGGCGTCGCCGAGGCGCTGGCGCAATATTTTCATCAGGCCGGCGCCGAGCCGGTCTCCGGATTCCTCTGTCGCGATCAGGAATATTCGCGCGATGTTGGCACCTGGTCGCGCCGGCGTCATGCGGGCAAACCGGTCACGAACAGGCCGGCAGTGTCGGCCGCTTCGATCATCGCCTGCGGTTCAACAGCGATCGTGTTGCCGGCGACAACCGCAATCCCGGCAAGTCTTGCGGCCGCCCCACCCTCGATGGTGCGCGGCCCGATGGTCGGGAGATCGAAGCGCAGATCCTGCCCGCTCTTGGGCGCCTTCACCAGCACGCCGCGTCCGGAGCTGGCGCGGATGCGGCCCTCGGCGCGCAGCCGCGCCACCCGCTTGAGCAATCCGTCGGTGCCCTCGATGTCCTCCACCGCGACCACATGACCGTCAATCACGACAACGGCCTGACCGATGTCGAAAGGACTGAGTGCAGCCAAAACCGCGCGCCCTTTGGCGATGTCGGCGGCGGCGTCCGCATCCGGCATCGCCCGGGTGAGACTCCCCTCTGGCATCAACAGGTCCGGGGCGACATCCTTGACCCCCACCATCCTAAAACCGTCTTGCTCGAGAATGCCGCCGATCCCGGATAGCAGATGATCGTCACCGCCGCGAAACGCCGCCCACACCAGACCTAAGACCCGAAGCGTTCCCCAATCGAGCCGGATCTCCGACAGCGCCGGCCGCACCAATGTGCCGATGAACACAAGATCGCGGCAACCTTCGGCGCGAAACAGTTTTTCAGCCTTGCCGATCTGGCCGACCGAAATCCAGTGATGGCGAAAATTTTTTACCCTTTCGGGATCGCAGGCGCCTTTGAGCGCAAACAGAACCGGACTGATATCGCGCGCAGTGAGCGAGTCCGCGACCGCAAACGGCATGACGCCGCCGCCGGCGATCAAGCCGACCGGCGATGAAATCTGCAGCGCCTTTGAAATTTCGAAAGCCTTTGAAGTCTCGAAAGTCTTGGCGGTCATGGCTCCCGCGACCTCGCCATCAGGTCAGGTTGCCGCTATCGGCGGGAAGGCACAGCGAGCGATGCTTGCCCTCGCCGATGAAGGCCAGGATTTCCGCGATCGCGGGATCTTCGCTCGCCATGGGCTGCACCGTGCTCAACCTCTCAGCAAAGATGCCGGGCCCGTGAAACAACTTTTGATAGAAAGCGCGCACCGTGGTGAGCCGCTCGCGCGTAAATTTGCGGCGTTTCATGCCGATGATGTTGAGCCCCTCGAGGCTGGCATATTGGCCGTTGACGAGACCGAACGGAATGACGTCGCCGCGCACGCCGCAGACGCCGCCAACCATCACCTGCGGCCCGATCCGGGTGAACTGATGCACCGCGGACAACCCGCCGATGTAGACAAAATCGCCGATCTCGCAGTGACCGCCCAGCGTTGCCGAGGTCGCGAAGATGACGTTGTCGCCGACGACGCAATCATGGCCGACATGGCTGTTGTTCATGAAGTAACCGCGCGCCCCGACCCGCGTGATGCCACCGCCTTTCTTTGTTCCGACATTCATCGTCACGCCTTCGCGAATGGTGCATTCCTCCCCGATTTCAAGCCGGGTCGGCTCACCGCGATAACTTAGATCCTGCGGAGGTCCTCCGAGCCCAGCAAACGGATAGATCACGCAGCCAGCAGCGACCGTCGTATGCCCGGCCACGCTGACATGCCCGATCAACTTGCAATCTTTGCCGATCACGACGTTAGGGCCGACCATGCAATAGGGACCGACAGTGGTGCCCTCGCCGATCACAGCGCCATCTTCAATCCGCGCGGTGGGATCGATCATCGTCATCGAAATTCGTCCAGTATCAGCCGAAAGTGCCGGGCGTTAATATGTTGGGTTTTCCGGTGGGTACCGCGACATACCGGTGGTGTCTAGTGACGTATCGTTACGCCGTATTTCGTTAACGCCTTTGGCCTCGCCGCGACACCGGCAGCCGTCAGCGCCCCATCAGTCCGTCAGCATGGCGCCGACGTCGGCTTCGGCCACCGTCGCGCCGTTCACCTTGGCATCGCCGTGAAACCACCACATGGTCTTGCGCCGGCCGATCGAGCGCATGTGATATTCGATGGTATCGCCGGGCATCACGGGCTTTCGAAATTTGCACTTGTCGATGGTGAGAAAATAAACCGCGCGCGGCTTCTCGGTGCCCTCGACCGATTTGATTCCGATCACGCCGGCGGTCTGCGCCATCGCTTCGATCATCATCACGCCGGGATAGACCGGGCGATCCGGGAAGTGACCCTGGAACGGCGGCTCGTTGAAGGTGACGTTCTTGACGCCGATCCCTGAGTAATCGGTACGGATATTGATGACCCGATCGATCAACAACATCGGGAAACGATGCGGAAGCGTCTTGAGAATCTCGTTGATGTCCACAAGCTCGAATCTGACCGCTGCCTCCATCAATCGCGCCCCTCGTCCTTCGGTGCGGCGCTGCCATCGCGGACCAGACGCTCCACCGCAACGATCTCCCGGAACCATTGTTTGGTCGGTTTTGCAAAGAAGCCACCCCAGCGCCCGCCTGGTGGAATGTCGTCCTTCACCCCGCTCATCGCCGTGACCTGGGCGCCGTCGCCGATATGAAGATGGTTGTTGATGCCCACCTTGGCTCCCAGCGCCACATTGTCGCCGATCGTCAGACTGCCGGCGAGCCCGATCTGGGCCGCGAGCAGGCAATGCCTGCCAATGGTCACATTGTGACCGATCTGGACCTGATTGTCGATTTTGGTGCCCTCGCCGATCACGGTGTCGCGCAGGCTGCCGCGGTCGATGGTGGTTCCGGCGCCGATCTCGACATCGTTCTGGATCACCACGCGTCCGGTTTGCGGGACTTTCAGATGCCCATCCGGTCCAAAGAAGACAAACCCGTAGCCATCCTGTCCGATGCTGCAGCCGGGATGGATCAGGACGTTGTTGCCGATCAGCGCAAACTGAATGGAGCAATGGGCGCCGACATTGCAATCCCTGCCGATTCTGACATTGGCGCCGATCACGGCCCCCGCACCGATCACCGTCCCAGTGCCGATTTCGACATGGGGGCCGATCACCGCCAAGGGATCGACGATGACGCCGTCTTCCAGATGCGCGCTCGAATCGATGATGGCGGAGGCCGAGATGCCGTCATTACCGAACCAGGATTGCGGGCGCAGCGCTTCGCTGTGCAAAACGCGCGCAACCTTGACGAACTCGCGGAACGGCTGGGCCACGCGCAAGACGGCGACATGGGCGGGAACATCGGCCTCGAAACGCGCACTGACCAGACAGGCGCCGGCTTTGGTCGAGGCCAGTTGATCGGCGTATTTCAGATTGTCGAAAAACGTCAGATGCATCGGGCCGGCCTCGTCGAGCGATGCCAGCCCCCTGACCTGCTGGCCGCCCCGTGAGGGGTCGCCCAAATGCGCTTTCGTCAACGCGGCGATATCGGCCAGCGTCGACGGCGATGGTTGCTCGAAAAACCTCGGCTGCTCCATTCCATCCGCCGCAGTCCGGCCGGTGATCAAACCACGCGAACCGGTAAACACTTTTCTCGAAAACGCTTTAGAACGATGTCCCGCCGCCAAACTTGAATTGCTGCACCCGGTCAAACTTACCCTTGGTCAGGGGCACCGCATAGTCGAAGCGCAACGGACCGAATGGCGATGCCCAGATCAAGCCGACACCCACGGAGGTACGAACGGTATTACCCTTGTCATACTGCAATCCCAAACACGTTCCGGGGTTGGGGGCAGGCTGTGGCGTCGGCGGAGTACAGCCGGGCACGTTGACTTCGCCAGTGGCGGCCCAGGAAGTCGGGCCCTGGTAATCAAACAGCCCGCCGGCGTCAGCATAAACAGCGCCCTTCAAGCCCACTTCCTTCGGCAGGAACCAGAACGGCATCTGCAGCTCGTAAGACGCGCCCCAATATTTGGTGCCGCCGAGCGCGTCCTGCGTGCCGTACGGATTGATGTCGCGCGGACCGATGCCGTTCGGGGCGAAGCCGCGGACAAGATTCGGGCCCATCTGGAACTGATCGAGCATCCGCAGCTCGGTGTTGCCGACCTTATTGAGAATGCCGCCCTGAATGTGGGCCAGGCCAACGATATCGGAAACCAGCGGGGTGTAGTACTTCGCGTCGACCGCGCTCTTCAGATAGCTGACGTCGCCGCCGACGCCGGCGAAGTCCTGCTTGAAATCGATCAGGAGGCCGTCGGTCGGGTTCTTGTTGTTGTCGAGCGTATTGTAGTCGAGCGAATAGCCCAGCGACGAGGTCAGCGTCTTGCCGCTCGCCAGCTCCTTGCGGACCGGCAGCGACGCCTCGCCATCGGCGTAGCACCAAAGACCAAGCCCTGTTGAATCGACTGCGCCCAAAGCGGTCGCTGCCGCAGCGCCGTTGGCATTCACCCAGGCCGGCGACGGGTTAAAGGCAAGCAAGCTGTTTCCTGGATTGTTGTTACAATTTGCCAGAAAGGACGGCAGCGAGATTTCCTGCTGGTAGATCGAATAGCGCAGCTGCAGCGAAAGATCCTCGCGCAGCGCGAATCCGAGCCGTGGACTGAAGCCCAGCGTCTTGGTGCCGTAGGAGATATAGCTGTTGGCCAATTGCTGGCGCTGGAACAGGTCGAGGCCGAGCGCCACCCGATAATCCAAGAGGTAGGGTTCGACAAAGGACAGCGAGTAGCCGCGCGCATATTGGCCGTAGGTCACCGATGCCTTGGCAAACAGGCCGCGGCCAAGGAAGTTGCGCTCGGAGATGCTGATCTCGGCAAGCGCGCCGTCGGTCGTCGAATAGCCGCCCGAAACCGAGAAATCACCGGTCGATTTCTCTTCGAGATCGACGATGAGAATCACGCGATCGCTCGAGGATCCAGGCTCGGTCGTGATCTTCACGGTCTTGAAGTAATCCAGGTTCTTCAGGCGGCGCTCGGCGCGATCGACCAGCGCGCGGTTATAGGCGTCACCTTCGGAGATATCGAATTCGCGGCGGATCACGTAGTCCCTGGTGCGGGTATTGCCGCGCACGTTGATGCGCTCGATATAGGTCCGCGGGCCTTCGTCGATGGAGAAGACGATCGAGACGGTACGGTTCTCGAAATTGCGATCGCCGCGCGGGCGCACGATTGCAAAGGCGTAACCGCGCCGCGAGGCCTCGATCTGCATTTCCTCGACGGATTTCTCCAGCGCCTCGGCGTTGTAGAGCGAGCCGATATTGACACGCGAGAAGCTGCGAAGGTCATTTCCATTGAGGGTTGCGATGCTGGACTGAAAATCGACCGCAGCGACCCGGTATTGCTGGCCCTCCTCGATCTTGAAGGTCACCAGGAAGCCCTTGCGCTCCGGATCATATTCGGTCAGCGCCGCCACCACCTGCACATCGGCGAAACCGTGCTTCAGATAAAAGCGGCGAATCAGGTCGCGATCGGCCTCGACGCGGTCCGGATCATAGACGTCACCGCTGGCGAGGAAGCTCAGCAGGTTAGATTCGTGGGTCTTGATGACGTCCTTGAGGCGGTACGACGAATAGGTCGTGTTGCCGATGAATTCGATGGATTTGACGCCGGTCTTGGGGCCCTCGGTGATCGTGAAAATGAGGTCGACGCGGTTGTTCGGCTGCTCGATGATCTCGGGATTGACGTGGACGTCGTAGCGGCCGGAGCGGCGATAGATTTCGGCGATGCGCTGGGCGTCGGACTGCACCATGGGACGCGACAGCGTGCCGCGCGGCTTGGATTGGATTTCCGCCGAAAGCTGCTCGTCCTTGACCTTCTTGTTGCCCTCGAAGGCGACCCGTCCGATCACCGGGTTCTCGACCACGGTCACCAGCAACCGGCCGCCGGCCGAGTTGATCTTGACGTCCTGGAACAGGCCGGTCTCGATCAGTGCCTTGAGCCCGTCATCGATCGCTGCTTGATCCAGGCGCCCCCCGGGCCCCGGCTTGAAATACGAGCGGATGGTCTCGAGCTCGACCCGCCGGTTGCCTTCGACCTGGATCGAGGACACGGTCTGGGCCGCGGCAGGCGGCGAAACCAGGATAGCCGCCAGCGTCCCGACGACCGGCAGGGCGCACATGACCAGGGCGGCCAACAAGCCCCCCCGAACTCGCATTCCAACATTCATGCGCAAAGCGCCCTTGTCATTCCAGTGCCGGCCCACGCCCCCACGCGAACCGGCAGATTCCCATTCAGTGCCCAGCTTGTAGCCAATTTCGCCGGTGGGGCAAAAGTCCTATCGCATTGTAATTTCAATTTCATTCCAAGACGTTGCCTATTGGCCACGCCACAAAAAAGCCCGTTTCAGGATGCCGCGAGGTGCAGAATGTCGTTGTAGGTCGCAAACACCATCAGCATCAGCACCAGACCGAGCCCGATTCGGAACCCCATCTCCTGAGCCCGATCCGACAGCGGGCGTCCGCGCACCGCCTCCACCGCATAGAACAAAAGGTGACCGCCGTCGAGCAGCGGTACCGGGAACAGGTTCAACAACCCGATCGAGACCGAGAGTACCGCGGCGAGATGCACCAGCGCCGCAAGGCCGATGGTGGCGACTTGACCGGAAATCTGGGCGATCCGAAGCGGGCCGCCGACCTGGTCGGCCGCCTCGCGGCCGGTAAACACGCCGCCGATATAGGCGAGCGTGCGGTCGATCACGAACCAGGTTTCCTTGACGCCGAGCCAGAGCGCGGTCGCCGGATTCACCCGCTCGGTCGTGACATCGCCGGAGACGGTCTTGCGGGTGATTCCGAGCACGCCGAGCCGATGAGCATTGCCGAACGGATCTTTCACTTCCTTGAGTTCCGGCGTGCCGTTCAGCTGCAGCGTCGAATCGCCGCGCTTGATCGTGAACGTCAAATGTTCGCCGGCCCGCACGCCGACGATCCGCTGCATATCGCTGAAACTTTCGATCTGGGTGCCATCGATCGCGGTAACGACGTCGCCGACCTGAAAACCGGCGGCCGCCGCGGCGCTGCCCGGCTCTACCTGATCGACCTGCGCCGTCGTGCTCGGCTTGCCGAAGAACGTGAACAGGCAGGCGAAGATCAGGATCGCCAGAATAAAATTGGCAATCGGACCGGCGGCTACGATCGCGGCACGCGCTCCGACGTTCTTGTGGTGGAAGCTTCCCTTGCGCTCTTCGTCGGTCATGTTGGCGAGCATTTCAGACGATGGCGTCGAGGCCTCGCTGTCGTCGCCGAAGAATTTGACGTAGCCGCCAAGCGGGATGGCCGAAATCTTCCAACGCGTGCCATGCCGGTCGTTGAAGCCGAAAAGTTCCGGCCCGAAACCGAGCGAGAATGTTAACACCTTCACGTCGGTCCAGCGGGCGACCAGGAAGTGACCGAGCTCGTGGAAGAACACGACGATCGTCAGCACGAACAAAAAGGGGATGACGTAACCGATGAGCCCGTGACTCAACGTGTTGAAACCATGAAGAAAAAACTCGGACATCGGATTCCCCTTACCCAGAGCCGCAAGGCCCTGTTCCCCAACCCTCTAGGATGCCTTTAAGGCAATTTGAGGCAACAGGGTGGCAGCTTTATTTCGTGCGTTATGGTCAACGGCGATGGCGTCGTCGGCCGAAGTCAACGGTGCCAGATTGCCGGAGCGAATCCAGCTTTCCAGCGTCGCCTCGACGAGGCGCGCGATCGCGCCGAATCTGATCTTGCCGGCGATGAAGGCCGCGACCGCCACCTCGTTGGCCGCATTATATACCGTAGTTGCCCCGCGTCCGGTCCTTAAAGAATCGTAAGCCAGCCGGAGTGCCGGAAAACGACCGAAGTCGGGCGCCTCGAATGTCAGTTGTCCGATCTTGGCAAGATCGAGCTTCGCCGCCGGCCCGTTGATGCGATCAGGCCATCCGAGGCAATGCGCGATCGGCGTGCGCATGTCCGGCGAACCCAATTGCGCGACCACCGAACGATCAGAAAATTCGACCATGCCGTGGATGATCGACTGCGGGTGTACCAGCACATCGATCTCATCCGGCGTCAGCGCAAACAGATAGGAGGCTTCGATGACTTCGAGCCCCTTGTTCATCATCGATGCGGAATCGATGGTGATCTTCTGTCCCATGCTCCAGTTCGGATGCTTGAGGGCCTGCGCCAGCGTCGCCTGCTCGATATCGGCAATCGCCCAGGTCCGGAATGGCCCGCCGGAGGCAGTGATGATCACCCGGACCAGCTCCTCGCGGTTCCCCGAGCCCAGCGCCTGAAACAGCGCGTTATGTTCGGAATCGGCCGGCAGGATGCAGGCGCCAGCTTTGGCCGCGCGCTCCATGAAGAAATCGCCCGCACAAACAAGGCATTCCTTGTTAGCAAGCGCGACAGTCGCGCCGCGATCGACCGCCGCGAGCGCCGGCTTCAATCCGGCCGCGCCGCTGACCGCCGCCATCACCCAATCCGCCGGCCGGGCAGCGGCTTCGATCACCGCACTTTCGCCGGCGCCGCATTCGGTGCGGGTGCCGGCGAGCGCATCCCTGAGCTCAGCGAGACGACTGGGATCTGCCACCGCCGCGAACCGCGCGCCGAATTCCCTTGCGAGCTTCGCCAGCGCCGGCACGTTGGTATGCGCGGTCAACGCCTCGACCTGGTAACGGTCGCGCGCGGCCCGCAGCAAATCCATGGTGCTGTCGCCGATGGAACCGGTGGCACCCAGCACGCTCACGGTGCGCGCGGAGGATGCGGCTGCCTTGTTGTTACGCAATGGAACTGCGCTCATGTTTTCACCAAACCATAAGACCGCGGCCGACGCCATCCACGCCACCCCGCAAAAGACCGAAAATCGCCGCCATGACCACCGCGGCGACATACCCGTCCAGGCGATCGAGTAGCCCGCCATGCCCCGGGATTATGTGACTTGAGTCCTTGACGCCGAAACGCCGTTTCACCGCTGACTCAAAGAGGTCCCCGGCTTGCGAAACCACGGAGAGTGCCGCGCCCAATAGCAGAAACGAGCCGGGTCTGCCGAGCCCGAACGCCGCAAACCCTCCGGATACCGCAAGGCTCGCGGCAAACCCGCCGATCGCCCCCGCCCACGTCTTCTTCGGACTGACCCGCGGCCACAGCTTCGGCCCGCCAAGGCCGCGACCTGCAAAATAGCCGCCGATATCGGTCACCCATACCACGAGCAGGATCAGGATCAGCGCGACGAATCCGTAAACCTGGTCGAGGCGTACCAGCACCGACGCGATCTCGGCTGCGGCGGCATAGCAATATCCGGCCGTAGCCCAAATCCGCTGCCGCGGCGAAAGCAACGCAATTGCGGCCAGTCCGAGCGCTAGTACCACAAGCGCAGCGTCGATCCGCGTGGTGGCGAGACAGACCCCCGCTATCGCGAGCGCAACGGCTCCCGATCCGGCGATGCGCGCCTCCCGCGCCACACCAATGATGGTCAACCATTCGACATAGAGGCCTATCGCGGCCAGCGTCACCAGAACGGCCCACGGCCATCCGCCGGCGTAGGCAATCGCAATGGCGACCGGTGCCAGCACCAAGGCTGCGGCTACCCGAACCAGGAGATTGCGCGAACCCTGCTCGGCCATGGCCGCTGGCGTGGCTTTGCTGTCGGTCACGATCCGGTTTTCGCAGCCAGACCGCCGAAACGGCGTTCCCGTCTGGCGTATTCGGCGATCGCGCCCTCGAGTGCGGCCTTGTCGAAATCCGGCCAATGGATCGGCACGAATACGAGTTCGCTGTAGGCCGCCTGCCACATCAGAAAATTCGACAGCCGCTGTTCGCCGCTGGTGCGAATGATCAGGTCGGGATCGGGAATATCCGGCGCATTGAGGTATTGGCCGAGCGTGTCGGCGTCGATCGAGGACGGCTCGCGCTTGCCATCTTTGACCTCGCGCGCCAACCGCTGCGCTGCTTGGGCGATTTCCTGCCGCGAGCCGTAGTTGAAGGCGACCACAAGGTTGAGCTTTGTGTTCTGCTTGGTCAATTCCTCGGCTTCGTTCAGGAGCGCGCAAATGTCTGCTTCCAAGCCGGCGCGCTCGCCGATCACACGCACCCGCACCCCGTCGCGATGCAGCGTCGCAAGATCGTTGCGGATGAAGCGCCGCAGCAGGCCGAACAGGTCGCCGATTTCGGTCGCTGGGCGTGACCAGTTTTCCGAGCTGAAGGAGAAAATCGTCAAATAGAGAATGCCGAGTTCGTGGGCGGCGCGAACCACGCGGCGCAGCGCCTCGACGCCCCGGCGATGGCCTTCCGCGCGCGGCAGACCGCGCGCCGCGGCCCAGCGTCCGTTGCCATCCATGATGATCGCCACATGCAAGGGAGGATCGGCGCGATCCGGTCCATCGGTTGCGGGCGCTGCGGCGTTCGACATTGATCAGTCCTTAGCGATCAGTCTTTAGCGATCAATCCTCAAACGGTGAGGATTTCCTTTTCCTTGGCCGCAAGCAACTGATCGATTTCCGAAATCGTTCCGTCGGTCGCCTTCTGCACTTCATGGGCCAGACGTTCCTGATCGTCCTCGGAAATCTCGTGATTCTTCTCAAGCTTCTTGACGGTATCGAGACCATCACGGCGGACGTGGCGGACCGCAACGCGCGCAGCTTCAGCATATTTGTGCGCGACTTTCACGAGTTCCTTGCGGCGCTCCTCGTTAAGCTCGGGAATGCGCAGGCGCAGCACCTGCCCTTCGGTGGCGGGACTCAAACCGAGATTGGAATCGATGATTGCCTTTTCCACCGCCTTGACCATCGACTTGTCCCAAACCTGCACCGAGAGCAGCCGCGGCTCGGGCACGCTGATGGTCGCGAGCTGGTTCAGCGGCATGTGGGTGCCATAGGCATCGACCTGCACCGGTTCCAGCATGGAGGCCGCGGCGCGACCGGTGCGCAAGCCACCCAATTCATGCTTGAGAGCCTGGGTGGCGCCTTGCATGCGGCGTTTCAATTCGTTGATGTCGAACGTAGCGGTGGGCATAACGCTCTCCCTCCTGAAAACTCTTCGTCGAGGCTGTCCAAGGTATTCGCGCGAGCGATGGCCTGCGCGAACCCGTCAGCCGGCGACGATGGTGCCGTGACCTTTGCCGAGCAGGATCGCGCCCATCGCATCCGGCTCGGCGATCGAGAATACGATGATAGGCAGCGACGTCTCGCGGGCAAGCGCGAAAGCGGTCGCATCCATGACCTTGTAGCCACCTTCGATGGCCTGCGAATGCGTCAGCCGGTCGAACCGCTTGGCGGAGGGGTCCTTTTTCGGATCGGCGCTGTAGACGCCATCGACGTTGGTGGCTTTCAGCACCGCCTGCGCTCCGATTTCGGCCGCGCGCAAGACCGCTGTTGTGTCGGTGGTGAAGAACGGATTGCCGGTCCCGCCGCCGAGCAGCACGATGCGGCCCTCGGCCAAGTATTTGTGCGTCGCCGCTCGGGTGTAGAGTTCCGAAATCTGCGGCATCACGAAAGCTGACAGCGTCCGCGCCGGCGCCCCTCGCCGCTCGATCGCGGCCTCCAGCGCCAGGCAGTTCATCACGGTCGCAAGCATGCCCATGGTATCGCCGGTCGGGCGCGATACGCCGCGCGACGACACTTCGACGCCGCGGACGATGTTGCCGCCGCCGACCACGACGGCGATTTCAGCGCCAAGCTTCTGGGCGGCGATCAATTCGCCGGCGACGCGGTCCAGGGTTGGTTGATCGAGGCCGAAGGAATTTGCGCCAGCGAGATATTCGCCCGAGAGCTTGATCACCACGCGACGATAGACCGGCTCAGCCATTTGCGAATCGCTTTCCTTCTCCGCGCGGGCGGCTTCCGGCGCAAACGCGCCGGAAGGGCTATTTCCGGCGGTTATTTCTTGCCGCTCGCCGCCGCGACCTCGGCCGCGAAATCGGATTCCTGCCGGTCGATTCCCTCGCCCAGAGCATAGCGCACAAATCCAGTGATCTTCACAGCGGCGCCGATCTTGCCCTCAGCTTCCTTGACCGCCTGGGCGACCGATTTGGCGTTGTCGTGGATAAAGGCCTGCTCCAGCAGGCAGACTTCCTTGTAATAGGTCTTCAAGCCGGACTCGACGATCTTCTCGATCACGTTCTCGGGCTTGCCCTGCTGACGGTATTTGTCGGCCAGCACATCCTTTTCGCGCTTCACCAGCGCCGGATCGAGGCCGGCCGGATCCAGCGCCTGCGGGTTGGCGGCGGCAACATGCATCGCGAGCTGGCGGCCGAGGGTTGAAAGCTCGTCGGTCTTGCCAGCCGATTCGAGCGCCACGATCACGCCCATCTTGCCGGCGCCTTCGACCACGGCGTTGTGCACGTAGCTCGACACCACGCCCTTCGAAACTTCGACCATCGCCGCGCGGCGCAGCGTCATGTTTTCGCCGATGGTGGCAATGGCGTCGGCAATCGCGGTCTCGACCGTCACGTTACCGACTTTGGCCGCCTTGATCTTCTCGACGTCGGCGCCGACATTGAGCGCGACCTGCGCGACCATCTTGACCAGTCCCTGGAACTGCTCGTTGCGCGCGACGAAGTCGGTCTCGGAATTGACCTCGACCACAACGCCCTTGGGGCCCGACGTCGCCACGGCGATCAAGCCTTCTGCAGCAACGCGACCGGCCTTTTTCGCGGCCTTCGAAAGACCCTTCTTGCGCAGCCAGTCCTGGGCGGCCTGCATGTCGCCGCCGCTCTCGGTGAGGGCTGCCTTGCAATCCATCATGCCCGCACCGGTCGATTCGCGCAGGTCCTTGACCATCGCTGCTGTGATCGTTGCCATCGTCAGAAATCCTCTTGCCTGCCAGGGCGACCGCGACGTGGCCCTTGCCGCCTCGCCGCCGTCCATCATCAGGATCAATTTGGGGTGGAAGCGAATGGCCGGAAGGCTCCGGCCATTGCGTTCGCGTTATTCGGCTTCTGCCGTCATCGCCTTGGCCTGGGCCACCCAGCCATCGGCGCGCGACGGAAGTCCGACCTCTTCGCCGATCTGGTGGGCAGTGTCGTGATTGAGCTCGGCGAGCTGCCAGTAGTGGAAGATCCCGAGATCATTGAACTTCTTCTCGATCGCGCCCGACACGCCGGTAAGCTTCTTGAGATCGTCCGGAGCCCCGCGCGGGCCCGCGAGACCCTGGAAGCCCGAGGCTTGCGGCGCCGTCGGAATCTCCTCGCGGACCGGATGGGCGGAAGCGCCGACATCGATCCCAGCATCGCCTTGCGCGCGCGAAATGCCATCGATCACCGCACGCGCAACCAGATCGCAATACAGCGAGATGGCGCGGCCGGCGTCGTCATTGCCGGGAATCACATAGGTGATGCCCTTGGGGTCGGAATTGGTGTCGACGATCGCGGCGACGGGAATATTGAGCCGCTGCGCTTCGGAGATCGCGATGTCTTCCTTGTTGGTGTCGATCACGAAGATCATGTCGGGCAGTCCGCCCATGTCCTTGATGCCGCCGAGCGAGCGGTCGAGCTTGTCGCGCTCGCGCTGCAGCGTCAGCCGTTCCTTCTTGGTGTAGGCATTGGCGTCGCCGGAATTGAGCACCTCATCGAGATGCCGCAGCCGCTTGATCGAGCCGGAAATCGTCTTCCAGTTGGTCAGCGTGCCGCCGAGCCAGCGCGAATTAACAAAATACTGCGCCGAGCGTTTGGCCGCTTCCGCGACGCCGTCCTGCGCCTGCCGCTTGGTGCCGACGAACAGCACGCGGCCGCCCTTGGCGACGGTATCGGAGACCGCCTGCAGGGCGCGATGCAACAGCGGCACGGTCTGCGCGAGGTCGATGATGTGGATGTTGTTGCGGGCACCGAAAATGAAATCCGCCATTTTCGGATTCCAGCGGTGCGATTGGTGGCCAAAGTGAACGCCAGCTTCCAATAGCTGACGCATAGAGAAATCGGGTAGTGCCATCGTTCAGTTCTCCGGTTGGTTCCTCCGGAAACGTGTGAGCAAACGAGCCTTATGGCCCGGCTGCCACCGGACGGCCTTTTGAGCCATGTTTCCGTGTGAGATGGGCCGCTATATAGCGGGATTTCCGCGAGAAGCAAGGAAATACGGGCCGTTTTCGGCTCAGCTGGGAACCACTCCATTGACGGTACCGCGTGACGGCGACACCATCGATAGATGCATTTCGAGATTCTGGGTGAAATTTCCGACATTGAGACCTTCGCTGTCGGGTCTGGAATCGGTGAAATCGCCCGGCTGCGGAGGGTTTATGGGCGCGGCCGTTGGCGAAAGCGCAAGGGGATTGCCCGCGTGAAGCTGGCCGATGGCACTATCCAGCTGGCTGAACTACATTGGTACGAAGCTTCCGGAATCGGACGGAAGGAATACAAGATCAAATATCTGCTCTGAAATTTGAACCATGGCAAAGACACAAGCGAAACAGCTGGTTGTGTGCATCGACAACGAGGGCTACGCCGCTTCGCTCGAGAAGCGGAAGATTTACGTCGCGCTTCGCGATGCCAACGCCGAGAAACACGGCCTACTCCGGATCATTGATGAATCCGGCGAGGATTATCTCTACCCCAAGACGTCCTTTCGCTCGATTGCCCTGCCCCAGGCCGTGAAAAAGGCCGTGCTGGCCGCATAGCGCGCGCGGCAATCCCACTCAAGGTCGAGGGCCGCGCACGGTTCTTCCCGTAGTCATCGATCCGCCTTCCCTCACGTCCCGGTCAGACCCCAGGTCGGGGCCTGACCGTTTGGCCTTCAGCATTTCGGAACGTTCGGCGGGCATTTCTTGGCTGCCGCCGGTGCCGGTCTAGCCGGCGGCGGCGGAGCCGGTCGTGGCGGCGGTGGCGGAGGCGGTGCCGGCCGGACGGCCTGGGCCACCGGATGCGGCGGTGGAGGTGGCGGCGGCGCCGGCCGAGGCGGCGGCGGAGGCGCCGGCCGCGCTATCTGCGGCGCCGGCCGAGGTGGAGGCGGCGGAGCCGGCCTCGCTATCTGCGGCGCCACGCGCGGTGGCGGTGGTGGCGGTGGCGCAGCCCGCTGTGCGGGTTCAACGTGCGCGACCGGCGGAGTGGGCTTTGGAGCCGGCGCAGCAGGTTTGGCTGACGGTGGCGGCGGCGGCAGTACAACGTCCTTTCGTTTGTCGAGCACTTTCGGGCCAGCACCGGCTCCGGACGCCGCCCCGGCCGGAGAGGTCGTCGGGGTCGTCGTCGCCGATTTGGTTTCTGGGGCGGGCTTCCCGCTGGGGGTCGTTGGGCCCTGAGCGGGTCCGGTCGTGCCCAGCGTTTTCGGGCTACCCGCAGCTCCGGCGCCGGTCGCCGGTGCGGTCGGAGACTGCGTCGCCGGGGTCACGGTCGCCGATTTGTTTTCCGGGGTAGGCTTCAGACCGGGGGTCGTCCCGCCCTGCGCAGGTCCCGTGGTGCCCAGCGTTTTCGGGCTCCCCGCGGCTCCGGCACCAGTCGCCGGTCCTGTCGGAGGCGTCGTCGTCGGGGTGGTCGTCGACAATTTGTTTTCAAGGCCAGGTTTCGCATTGAGATTGGTCACGGCCGGAGTCGATCCGTTCGGGCCCTTAGGCAGGGTGGTCCCCCCTTTCATGCCCGGCAGGGTTTTGTCCGCCGGCAACGTGCTGGAGGTCGCGTTTGTCTGCGACGTATTGGCTGTCGTCCCCTTCTGGCCGGACTGTACGTTCGCTATTCCAGCGGACTTGGCTGTTCCATTGATGACCGTGCTCGGCGGCGCCGGCGCATTACCACTCAGGATCGCCGCGGTCTTATTCTTCACCGTCAGCGGCGTCTGAACCTGTGCACCGGTGCTGGTCGCTGCCACAGCGCCCTGCGCCGGACCGCTCTTCGTGGCCGCGGTGGACACGGCGCCGGGTTGCGTAGTGGGAGTCCCCGCTGTAGCGGGTGTCCCAGCGGTGGCCGGGGCAGCGGTGGCCGGGGCGGCGGTGGCCGGAGCCCCCGGCGCAGCTGGCGCAACCGGCGCCGGCGGCTGGTTGATGACGTTGTTGATGACGGTGGTGTTGTGGATATTGGCGAAGATGATGTTATTCGGCGGCGGCGCCACATAGTCCGGCGGCTGGCAATAAACCGGGATCGGCACAAAGAACGGCTGCGGCAGGATGAACAATCCGACCGCCACGATCGGCGGCGCCAGGATGACAAAATCCGGCGGCGGCGGCGGCAGGAAGTAAATCGGCGGCGGCGGTGGCGGCAAAAAGTCGAACTCCGGATCGCTGAACGCCAGCACCGGCCGATTGACATAGATGATCTCATCGGGCGGCGGCGGCGGCACGTCGTAGTCGACCACCGCGAATGACGGCGGCGGCTCCAGTGGAGCGGTCAGAATGGCAAGGCGGCGACGGGCATCCCAGGCGTGGGGTCCGCGCGGATAGCGTCGCAGATAGGACCAATAAGCCTGCGGCGTATCGGTCCGATAGGTGCGCGACCAGGTGATCGCCTCGCGCCGCGCGGCGACAATGGCGCGGACCCGTCTGGCGAGGGGATCGCCGGGATAGGCAGCGAGGAAATCCTCATAGCCAGGCATGGTGTCGCGTTCCAGCGCCGCGGCATAGGCATCCTGCACCCCGAGATCGCGGATCGGCTTGTTCCTGATCGCGGCGACCTGGTCGGGCGGCGCCTGCGCCGGCGCATCCGGCGCACGATCGAAGAACATGAAGGGCACGTCGATCTTCTCGGCGTCCCATGGCACTTGCGCGCCTTTGCTGGCGTCATTGACGCGCAGCCGCAGGCGGTTGAACAGCTCCGGCAGCGGCAGTCCGCCGGTGCGAATCATCTCGGCCAGCGACTGCGCGTAAACGCCATAGTTCCCCTGCTCGTTGGGAGCGACCGTGCCCGGTGCGGCGTTGAACGCGATCAGCATATGCGGATCCGGCTCGACCAGCGCGAGGCCGCCCGCGATCGGCTGGCCGCCCTCGATAAAGGGCTGCTGGCGCGCCGCATCCAGCACCACGATGCTGGCCTTGAGCGGCAGGGACGCGAGCTGGCGGGTATAATCGCTGATCCGCAATCCCTCGATCGGAATGTCGACGTCGCGGCTGAGCTTGGAATCCACCGGGATGAAATAATTCTCGCCGGCGAGCTGCATGCCGTAGCCGGAGAGATAGACCATCGCGACCGTGCCCGGGCCCGACGCCTGGGCCTTCTGGATGAAATCGCGAAAACTTCCGCGCAGCGTGTCGGCGTCGAGGTCGCGGGCCCCGACCACGTCGAAGCCGGCCGCCTGCAGGGTTTGCGCGATCAGGCCGGCGTCATTGGCCGCGGTCGCAAGCGGCGACTTTTCATAGGCGCCGTCGCCGACGACCAGCGCGATGCGTTTCTCCTGTTGCTGCGCGTGCGCGGAACTCAGCACCCCCGGAACGGTGACAAACAGCATCAGGCATAGCGAAATAATGGAAAAAGGTTTGGTCCCACACATGGTTTCCGTCCCGCTCGAGGTTCCATCGCGACATCCGCGCTTATTGAGCGCGTGAGTAGCTGAACGCCGCTTGAACGAAAAGCGCTGCCATTAAGGCAGGCGCGTGACGAAGACGCATGCCGGGGGGAGGATGGCACCCAGGCGGAAACGCTGTTCCGCCAGTCGAAGCTCGGTTATCGTTACTTGCGCGGCGTCTTCTTCCAGCGGAAAAAAATCGAGCGGCCCGGGATTGCTGTTGCCGGAGGTAACCGCGGCGCCAATGAGCAGACCGGCTATACCACCTCCAGCCGACATCCCGCTAAGGACTTTGGCCCTTTCACTGGGCCTTACGAGGAAGAAATAGGTACGGCCCGATTGTGCGGAAACGTCGCGCTGACTAACCCCGGGAAATAGCGCGGCGGTGGCCGAGAGTTGGTGCTGACCTGGCGGGCGGTCGGCATACACATAAGTTCCCGTCTTGAGCTCGCTCATCGGCCCGCCATCGAGCAGGATGTCCCAGCCTGGGTCGGTGAGACCAGCATAGCCCTTCTCGCGAAGCACGACGATGCGCGCGTGTCCCGCCTTCGGCGGGCCTACCTTCCGCATCATCCCCGAGTAGTCCAACCCGGCTCTCTCGGTCTCACAGCCGCACAACACTACGGCAGCAATCAACAACGTCGCGCCACGCCAAAACATCCTGCCCCCAACGCCCAAAGCCCGTCGGCAGGCTAACCAGAAACACGGTGTGGTTGCAACAGCATCGAAATATGGTGAGGCGCGGGCCTCGTCTGCGGCCTCGCGCTTCCTCAGGCGACCATGTCGACTTCGCCATCCTTCAGCCGGTAGATGCCCCCGACAACCTTGAGCTTGCCCTGTTCGACCGCGGCGCTGAGGATCGGCGTTGCCGAGCGCAGTTTGGCGACGTTGTCGACCACGTTCTGGCGGATCGCCTTTGTGAGCGTATCGCCGCCCTGCTGCGATACCGCCTTCACCGCGGGTGCGAGGGCTGTGACCAGCGAGGGCAAGTGTCCCGGCAATGTCGTTCCGTCCTTGAGGGATTTTATGGTCGCATCGACCGCGCCGCAGCTCTCGTGGCCGAGCACCAGGATGAGCGGCGCATTCAGGATGGCGACGGCATATTCCAGACTGGCGACCGTCTCGTCGCTGGCAAAATTTCCGGCCACGCGGCACACGAAGAGGTCGCCTCGGCCGGTATCGAAGGCGTATTCCGGCGCGATGCGTGAATCGGCGCAGCTCAGGATCGCGGCAAAGGGATTTTGACCTCCGACCAAGGCTTCCCGCTCACGCTTGAAATCGTGACGCCGCGATTCGCCCTCGGCGTAGCGCTCATTGCCTTTCATGAGCCGCTTGAGCGCGGCATCGGGTGACAGCACGTTCTCCGGCTTCGGCGGCGCTTTGTTTTCTTTGGCGCCGGCCGCGTTGGTAAGAAGCAGCGACGCTGCACCGAGCAGCAGGCCGCGCCGCGAAGGTCCGAACCCGAGATTGGATTTTTGCGGGCACATCTCGCACATCGGAAACTCCGCTCAAAGGGTTTGCACGTCCACCACGCCCGATACCGCCTTGATCGCGCCGGCAATCTGCGGCGAGACCTTGAAGCGGCCGGGAAGCTTCATCTCGACCTCGGTTTCGAGGTCAAGCATCATCACCAGTGATACATCGCCGTCCGCCCCGCCGGAAGGCGCAGCCGGTTTTGGCTGCTGGCCGCGCGTCGCCGCGCCTTGCGGCCCTGCTTCGGGCATTTGCAGCCGTTTTGCAATCGATTCGAGCGGCCTGGTATCGCGGACAAAAATCCGCAGGCCCTTTTGGGTTTTTGCTGCGGCTTCGTCGAGCGGCTCGGCGTGCAGCACGCGGGCGCGAACGTCTTCGCCCTGCAACTCGGCGCCGAGCTGCAACAGCACGGCAGCCCCCGGCTCCAGCACGTCGCGATATTGCGCGAGCCCTTCGGAAAACAGCACGGCCTCGAAATGGCCGGTCGGGTCGGACAGCCCCATGATGCCCATCTTGTTGCCGGTCTTGGTGCGCCGCTCCATGCGCGACACGACAGTTGCCGCGACCTTGCCGGCGGTCGCGCCGGTTTTGACCGCGCGCGAAAATTCCGCCCAGGACTGTACCCGCAGCCGTTTCAGCACGGTCGCGTAATCGTCGAGCGGATGGCCCGACAGGAAGAAACCGATGGCGTCGTATTCGCGCCGCAGCCGTTCGGCCGGCAGCCACGGCTCGAGCTGCGGCAGCATGATGGTCGGCGCATCGGCGGCGCCGCCAAACATGTCGTTCTGCCCGATGCTCGCGGCCTCGTGGCTGCGCTGGCAGGCGGCCAAGATCGCCTCCGCGCCCGCGAACACCCGCGCGCGATTGGAATCGAGGCTGTCGAACGCGCCGGCCGCCGCCAGGCTCTCGATCACGCGCTTGTTGATCGCCCGCGGATTAACGCGAGCGGCAAAATCGGCGAGCGAAGTGAATAGTCCGTCCTTGCGCGCTTCCACGATCAGTTCGACCGCCTGCTGGCCGACGCCCTTGAGAGCTGCGAGCGCGTAGTAGATGGTGCCGTCGGCGACCTCAAAGGTCGCGCTTGAGCGATTGATCGAGGGCGCCTCGACCTTGATCCCAACCCGTTGCGCTTCGGCGCGAAATTCCGAGAGCTTGTCGGTGTTGTTGAGGTCGAGCGTCATCGACGCCGCCAAAAATTCAACCGGATGATGCGCCTTCATGTAGGCGGTCTGATACGACAACAGCGCATAGGCGGCGGCATGGCTCTTGTTGAAGCCGTAATCGGCGAATTTTGCCAATAGCTCGAAGATCGTATCGGCCTGCCCGCGCGAAATGCCGCGCTCGACCGCACCTGAGACAAAACGCTCGCGCTGCTGCTCCATCTCTTTTCGGATCTTCTTGCCCATCGCACGGCGCAACAAATCGGCTTCGCCGAGCGAATAGCCGGCCATCACCTGCGCGATCTGCATCACCTGTTCCTGGTAGATGATGACGCCGAAGGTCTCTTTAAGGATCGGCTCCAGCATCGGATGCAGGTATTCCGGCTCCTCGTCGCCGTGCTTGCGCGCGCAATAGGTCGGAATGTTCGCCATCGGGCCCGGGCGATACAGCGCCACCAGCGCGATGATGTCCTCGAAACGGTCGGGCCGCATGTCGACCAGCGCCCGCCGCATGCCCTGGCTTTCCACCTGGAACACGCCGACCACATCGCCCTTGGCCAGCATCGCGTAGCTTGGCGCGTCGTCGAGCGGCAGCCGCGCCAGATTGAGATCGATGCCGCGGCGTTTCAATAGTTTTACGGCGAGATCGAGCACCGTTAGCGTCTTCAGGCCGAGGAAGTCGAATTTTACGAGCCCTGCTGGTTCAACCCATTTCATGTTGAATTGGGTGACCGGCATGTCGGATTTCGGGTCCCGATACAGCGGCACGAGCTCGCTTAGAGGCCGGTCGCCGATCACGATGCCCGCGGCATGGGTAGACGCGTGCCGGGTCAAGCCTTCGAGACGCTGCGCGATGTCGAAGGCCCGCGCTACCACCGGGTCCTCGTCGCGAAATGCCTGCAGTTTCGGTTCGCTCGCAATCGCGGCCGAAAGCGTCACCGGCGCGGCCGGATTTTGCGGCACCAGTTTTGTCAGCTTATCGACCTGCCCATACGGCATCTGCAGCACGCGCCCGACGTCGCGCAGCACGCCGCGCGCCTGCAGCGTGCCGAAGGTGATGATCTGGGCGACCTGGTCTCTGCCATAGCGCTGCTGCACATAGCGGATCACTTGATCACGGCCGTCCTGGCAGAAATCGATGTCGAAGTCGGGCATCGACACGCGTTCCGGATTGAGAAACCGCTCGAACAGCAGGCCAAACTGGATCGGATCGAGATCGGTGATGGTCAGCGCATAAGCTACCAGCGAACCCGCGCCGGAGCCGCGGCCGGGACCGACCGGAATGCCCTCGGCTTTCGCCCATTTGATGAAATCCGCGACGATCAGGAAGTAGCCCGCATAATTCATCCGGGTGATGACATCGAGCTCGAAGGCGAGCCGAGCGCGGTAGTCTTCGTCGGTGGTACCCTTCGCGAGGCCGTGGATTTTCAGCCGGCCAGACAGCCCCTGCTCGGCCTGGCGGCGCAGTTCCACCGCCTCGTCGCTTGCCGCGTCGGCGGCGTTGGTGCCGGCACCCACCGTGAAGCGCGGCAGGATTGGCTTGCGCATCGTCGGGCGGAATGAACAACGCCCTGCGATCTCGACGGTAGAGGCGAGCGCCTCCGGCACATCGGCGAACAACACCGCCATCTCCGCACGGGTCTTGAAGCGGTGATCCGGCGAGAGCTGATCGCGGTCGGTGTCGGCGATCAGACGCCCGCCGGCGATGCACAAAAGCGCGTCGTGCGCCTCGTAATCGTCCGCCGTCGCAAAATACGGCTCGTTGGTCGCAACCAGCGGAAAACCCCTGGTGTAAGCCAGATCGATCAGACCGGCCTCGACACGGCGTTCCCGGTCGATGCCGTGGCGTTGCAGTTCGACATAGAGCCGGTCGCCGAACAGGCCCGCCAGCGCCTCGCAGCGGCTTGCCGCGAGCGCTAAATGATCGGCGTGGAGCGCCAGCGAGATCGGCCCGTCGGGACCGCCGGTCAGCGCGATCAGGTCCTCGGCCTCACCTTGCAGCCATTCGAATTTGATGTGGGGGCACTGATGGGTCGGCGTCTCCAGAAACGCCCGCGAATTGAGCCGCATCAGGCTGCGGTAGCCGCGCTCGCGCGCCGCGAGCAGCACGATCCGCGATGGTGTCGCGGCCAGCGCATTGCGCGCATTGGGGTCCTGGTCGCCGAAATCGACCGCCAGCTCGCAGCCGATGATCGGCTGGATGCCGTAGCCGGCCATCTTGTCGGAGAATTCCAGCGCCCCGAACATATTGTCGGTATCGGTCAGCGCCAACGCCGGCTGGTGGTCCGCTTTTGCGAGCTCGCCGAGCTTTTGGATCTTGATCGATCCCTTCAGCAGCGAATAGGCGGAATGGACATGGAGATGAACAAATCCG
>Ga0209331_1000160_pt1 | contig 23617 bp, 24 predicted proteins | sample JacPinW_OM3H0_M3_FD_187971 | JGI IMG/M metagenome (GOLD analysis project Ga0209331, IMG submission 187971) | Forest soil microbial communities from Algoma, Ontario, Canada - Jack Pine, Ontario site 1_JW_OM3H0_M3 (SPAdes) (version 2) | ecosystem: Environmental > Terrestrial > Soil > Boreal...
TCTAGGCGGCTGGCGCAGTAAGTGGCCCGGCGAAGAGGAGCACGAGTAAAAGCATCGCGAATCCGCACCAGCGCAGAACCGCAACAAGGAGAGTAGCCGGTTGTCCTGATCCCATTCTCGTCCTCATTGACCTCTTCCGGGCGCAGTCCTCGTGTCAGCCATCCGCAACGACGCTAGGACAATGCGTTTGCCAAGCACAAGGCCGCCTCCGCCCTTGCCGGCACGCTCGATATTGGTGGGGCGCTGTAAACCGGGATAAATTGTGGATCGGACCCAAGTCATCCGTTCTTGCGAAAGTGTAATGATGCCTCTGTTGGAGGTGATTGACCTCGAGAAGACATTTACTCTGGAGGATCGCTCCATCCCTGCGCTCGACCACCTGTCGCTTTCGATCGAGGAATACGAATTCGTTTCCATCCTTGGTCCGTCCGGCTGCGGAAAGAGCACTTTCCTGCACATCGTTGGCGGCTTCGAGCCGGCGACTGGCGGTCTTATCCGGCTCAAAGACCGCCCGATCGGAGCACCCGGTCCCGACCGCGGCATGATGTTTCAAGAGCTTTCGCTTTTTCCCTGGCTCACTGCCGCCGAGAATGTCGCCTGGCCGCTCGAAATGAAGGGATTGCCCAAACGCGAACGCCTCGCGAAAGCGAAGGAATATCTCGATCTCGTTCATCTCTCGCGCTTTGCCGACGTTTATCCCGGCCATCTGAGCGGGGGAATGAAGCAGCGAATTGCACTCGCGCGGCTGTTTGCGCTCGATCCCGACATCATGCTGATGGATGAGCCGTTCGGGGCGCTGGATTCCCAGACCCGCGAGTTGTTGCAGGAAGAACTTCAGTCGATCTGGGCGCGGTCGCGCAAAACCGCGCTCTTCGTCACTCACGATATTGACGAGGCGATCTATCTTGCAACGCGTTTGATTGTGTTTACGGCTCGCCCAGGCCGGATCAAGGCTGACATCCGCATTCCTAATCTCGACCGCTCCGGCGACTATCGCAAATCGCAGGAATATCTCTCATTGCGGGTCAAGGTGTGGGACCTCGTGCGCGATGAGGTGCTCAAGGCTCGCGCGATGGAGCTTGGGTAGCCGCAATGCCGTGGCCCCGGTGCTCGCAAAAGATTGAGAACTGGCTCATTCCCGCGGCCGTACTGGCGTTATGGGAGATTCTGGGCAGGGCGGGCCTATTGCCGCGCTATCTCTCGACTCCAACCGCGATCCTGGCAGCTCTGTGGGAGCTTGCCGTTACGGGAGAACTGTTTACGGCGCTCGCGCAAAGCCTCTATCGCGTTGCCGTAGGCTTTGTGCTCGGCGCGGCGGCCGGAATCCTGGTTGGGCTTGCGGCCGGGATAATGCCGCGGGTGCGTCATTTCTTCGATCCATTGGTATCGTTTCTTTATTCCGTTCCAAAGATTGCATTCCTGCCAGTCTTTCTACTGCTGTTTGGGCTGGGACACGCATCCAAGATTGCAATCATTGCATTCTCCGGATTTTTTCCGGTGTTCATCGCGTCCCGCCATGCCGTTCTGTCGGTGAACCGGCTTTTGATCTGGGCGGCCCAGAACATGGGAGCGCCGCGCCGCACGATCTTTTTCCGCGTTCTTATCCCGGCCGCGGCCCCGCAGCTGTTTGCGGGCATCCGCATCGGACTCGCGCACGCCTTCGTGGTGCTGTTTGCAGCCGAGCTGATCGGCTCCAAAGCCGGGCTCGGGACCATCATCTCTTACGGCGAAGAATGGGTTCGTTTCGACCTGATGTTTGCCGGCATTCTTTGCTTCGCGGTGCTGGGCTTTGCCGCGGACCGCATCCTGCTGGCAATCCGGTCGCGCGTTCTCAAGGGCCAGATCATCGGGACCGAGGAGCAGGTGGCCCGATGATTGCGCAGGCCCGCAGCATGATGGGGCGCTGGTATTCCATCCCCCTGCTGCTCGTTATGTGGCAAGCCGCCGTTGCAAGCGGTCTCGTCCAATCTCGTCTCTTACCCGGCGTGGGGGCGGTGTGGAATGTCCTGGTGAGCGAAACAAGCAATGGAGCGCTGATCTATCACGCGAGCGTGACAGTTTCCCGCGCGCTCACCGGTTTCGTTCTGGCTGCGCTCATCGGAATACCATTCGCCGCCGCCATGGCCCGATCGGTCCTCGTGCGTAATCTGTTCGAACCGATCTTCTTCGTCGGTTACCCGGTTCCGAAGATCGCTCTGTTTCCCGTGTTCACCTACATTTTCGGCATCGGAACGCCGTCAAAGATCGCATTCACGTTTCTGGAATGCCTATATCCCGTGGTGGTGACATGTTACTTCGGGTTTAGTGCAGTGCCGACGCGTCTGGTCTGGAGCGCCCAAAACTGCGGCGCGAGCCGGAGCACCATTCTGCGCCGGGTGATTGTGCCCGCGGCGCTGCCGAGCATCTTCTCAGGCCTGCGCATCGCATTGCCCGTGGCGATCATCGTGGTCGTGCTCACGGAAATGATCGGCGACTCGATCGGGCTCGGCTACTACATCACCATCTGGAGCACGCGGTTTCGTTTCGCCAATGTCTATGCCGCGATCATTGTGATCGGCCTCTGCGGCCTTGCACTTGACCAGGCCATGCTCCTCCTGCGCCGTCGCCTAGTGTATTGGGAGCGGGAAGAGATTCGATGAGTGGGTTGATCAATCTCCCCGACCCTCCATACCGAAGATTATTGCGGCAGGGCCTCTTTAGCGAGCGAAAGGGTTTTTCAATTCAAGCGATGGGAATTTCCGGAAATCACGATCATTGGAATACAGCCTGCGAATGCCGTGCTGAAACAGAATAGTCGCGACGTGTGCATCGGGGACAAGGTTTCCGCGAACGGGTACGTCTCCCGTAATGTGCTTGTAGGCATCTATGAACCCCTCTAATTCGGACACGGCCCTGACATGGGGCAGCCCAAGCAGGTTGGAAATGTTCGCAAGAGCTTCACCAGGCGACAGAGGCGCGGAGAAAATGCGCGGGTGAGTAGAGATGCGCAAATACGACATTAATGTTGGCCAGGCCAGACAGAGAATTTCCGGGCCAGCGGCGCAAGCTTCGACAAACTCACGCGCACGGACATGGTGTTCGCTCGCGTGGTTCGATGCGTACAGCAGCACGTTCACGTCGAGCGAATAGCTCACGATCCGTCCGCGTCCAGGATGGCGTAAACAGCCTCCTTGTCCGCCAGATCCACCAGAGATTTCATCGGCCGAGATATCCAGCGGAAGCGTGCGCGACCGCGTGCGGGGCGACGACGGGCAAGTGCCTCCGCGAGCAGTTCGGAGACGACCGAACCCATTGATCGGCCCTCTCTCTCGTGAATGGCCTTGATCTCTTTGAGTATGGGATCGCTGATGTCGATCGTCGTTCGCATGATGTTTGATGATATGGTCATTCACATCTGATGTCAAGACGTGGGTTGCCTAAGCGGCAACAACTGGGGCACCATAGAAGCTTCGAACTCTGCAACAGCTGTCGATCCATGCATGATACTTCGTCTAGCAATGTCGCGCGCGACATCGCCCAAGAGCTTGCCGGCTGCGGTGTGAAGCTTGTGGCCTCGCTTCCCGATAACTGGCTCATCGACCTGATCACAACCATCGCGGAGGACACGCGTTTCGTTCATGTCCGGGTGAATCGCGAGGAGAGCGCGATCGGTCTTTGCTCGGGCGCCTATATGGGCGCGCTCGGATCGGCGGCGCTGATGGGAGCCTCCGGTTTCATGACCGTTGTCTACGCCATTACCAAGATCAACTATACCTACGAGATCCCGTTGTTTCTGGTGCTCACGCTGCGCGGCGCCGTCGGCGATCATCACAAGCACCACGTCTCCAACGGTCTCTATCTCCGCGCCGTGCTCGAAGCCATCAACATGCCCTATCTGATCATCGAGTCTGCAAAAGACATCCCCGCGATCTCGCGCTGTTTTCATCACACGCGCATTTACACGCGCCCCATGGCGGTCCTGCTCACGCGCGATCTTCTGGCGGGACGAGCGTCATGAACTACCTCGATTGCTTTCGCGCGCTTGCGGCCCGGCGTACTGACGAGATCGTGATCACGTCGGCGGGGAATTCGAGTCAGGCCTGGTGGGCGCTGACCCGTGACAGCGAGGCGAGCTTTTATCTCGATGCCTCCATGAGTCTGTCGAGCATGTTTGCCTCGGGGCTCGCGCTGGCGCAGCCGGAGCTCAAGGTTTGGGCTTTCATGGGCGACGGCGCTTTTTGCATGAATCCGGGCATGCTCATGGTCGAGCGAGAGATGAATCTGCCGAACCTCGTCCATTTCCTGGTTTCCAATCGGGTTTATGGCGCAACCTCGAATGCGGCCCTGCCGAATTTCGAAACCAATGACTATGCAGCCATGGCGCGCGCCATGGGTCTTGAGCGGGTGTTCGAATTCCGCAGCATCGAGGCGCTCGAGCGCGACTTCGCCCAGCTCTCGGCCGCCAACGCTCCGGGGCATACTTTTGTGGTGCTCGAGGTCGAGCCGTTCTCCGCGGCGGAGCAGAAGATGGAACAGCCACCGTTCGATGGCCCGGAGCTGAAATTTCGTTTCGGCCGCCACATTGAAGCGCGCACTAAGTGCACTATTTTCGGGTATCGGCTTTAGCCGCGAAGTGCCGGGAACAGCAAGCTTATAGCTCTCATTGCGAAGTAACAGAGACAGGAGGCAAACATGGGACTGCTCGACGTGCTCAATGGAATGATGAATGGCCCTCGCGGGCAACGGCAGCCCAGCAGCAAGGAGGGCGGCGGCAAGGAGGGCGGCGGAATGTCGCCGGTGATGATGGCTCTCCTTGCGTTGCTTGCCTACAAAGCACTCAAGGGTCGCGGCGCTCGCGGCACCGCCCCGGGAAGCGGGCCAGCCACCACTCGGCCTCCGGGCGGGACCGTGACCGCGGGCAAGCCACCGGGTGGTTTGGGTGATATTCTCGGCGGATTGCTCGGCGGCAAGGCCGGCGGCACACCAGGCAGTGGGGCGAGGCCCGGCGGTACACCGGGCGGGGCCACCCCGGGCGGCAGCTTGAACGATTTGATTCCCGGCGGGTTGGGCGGGCTGCTCGGCGGCGCGGCAGCCGGAACCGTGCTCAGTGGCGGTCTCGGCAATCTCATCAAGGAGCTTGAAGAGCGTGGATACGGCAAGGCCGCCCAGTCCTGGGTCGGCACCGGACCCAACCACGAAATTGCGCCGAATGACCTCGCGAATGCGTTAGGCAGCGACACGCTCGATGATCTGTCCCAACAAACCGGAATGAATCGTGATGAATTGGTCTCCGGGCTGAGTCAGTTTCTGCCCGAGCTGGTCGATCAGCTCACACCACAGGGACGGCTCCCGACCGATACGGAAGCGGCCCGAATGGTCTGACGTAGGCCCGACCGCTGCTTCTTGCCATGCCGCTCAAGGACGTGAAGACGCTCAAGGAGGTGGAGACCTGGGGCTATCAGCTGCAGAACATCAAACCGGCGCAGATCGCGCGCACATCCTACGATCTCGTCGTTGTCGATTATGCCAGCGATGACGGTGCGTTCTCGCAGGCACAAGTGGACCAGATGAAGCACAAGCCGGACGGATCGCGCCGGCTTGTGATCTCGTATATGAGCATCGGCGAGGCCGAAACTTACCGGCCTTATTGGAACAAGGAGTGGAAGAAGCAGCCACCGGCCTGGCTCGGCAAGGAAAACCGCGAGTGGCGCGGCAACTACGCGGTGCGGTTCTGGGAGCCGGAATGGCAAAACATCATCTTCGATTATGCCGACAAGATCGTGTCAGCCGGATTCGACGGCGTCTGTTTGGACAAGGTCGATGAATTTGAGGAGATGGGCCACGAACAGGAAATGATCGAGTTCGTCCGGCGCATCTCCTCGCGCGTGAAGACGAAACGGCCCGATTTCCTGGTCATCTCGCAGAACGGCGATGCCCTCCTTGCCAACAAACAGTTTCGTGATGTCATTGCTGCATTCGCGCGCGAAGATCTTTTTCTGGGCGAGGACGATGACGGCAAGCCCAACAAGCCCGCAAGCATCAAGGAGAGCATTGCCCGGCTGAAGCTTCTTGCGGCCGAGGGAAAGCCGGTCCTGGTGGTGGAGTACCCAAGGAACAATCAGCAGGGGGAACAGGTCCGCCGGGATATTGCCGCGCTCGGCTTTATCGGTCACACCACCGGGCGCGATCTCGATAAGGTATAGAATTCAGGCCGTGTGCCCGGGGTCGAGGTGCTTCGGGATCTGAGTGATGCTTTCGTCGAGGGCAGGCGCCGGCGCAGGCTCTCCCGGCCGGCCGCGCGGACCCATGTGCTCGCGTGCAATATCGTCTTCGCTGGGGCGATTGCCTTCCCGCCCGACGCGCACCTTCCCGACGGTTCTGGGATTGGGCAACATATCTGTCCTCGGCACCGCGCCGGGACTGGCTGAAACGGGCTCCGTCCCGGCGTCCGCAAGGCCGCGCTCGGTATTGCGCTTTGGCGCGGGCAGCCACTGCACGAGCGCGTAAATCGCCACGGCCGCCAGGACGATCGCGGCAACAATCCCGGTGATGCTCAGCACCGATAGCTCCTCTAGCGTTTGCAGCATGACTTTCTCCGCGCCGCCTACCAACGTGCACCCAGGGTGGCAGGTTCCTCTACGCTTGCGCCAGCTCCCAGATGCGTTGCGGTGTGAGCGGCAACTCGCGCGGTTCCGCGCCGAAGCTGCTGAGCGCGTTCGCAACTGCATTCGCCATGACGCCGCCCGCGGCAATGATGCCGCCCTCGCCGGCGCCCTTGGCGCCGAGCGGGTTGATCGGCGAAGGGTGCTGTTCCAGCACGATTGCGCGAATATTCGGGAAATCGCTGGCGGTAGGAATGAGATAGTCGGCCAACGAGCCGGTGAGCAGCTGCCCCTGCTCATCATACTGCAAGTGCTCCATGACGGCGCCGCCCAGCCCCTGCACCACCGAGCCGATCGCCTGCCCGCGCACGGTCAGAGGATTGATGATGCGCCCGCAGTCCTCGACCACGACATAGTCGATCAGCTCGACATGGCCGAGCTTGGGATCGACCGCGACATGAGCGGCATGCGCGCCGTAAGTATAGGTGTGCTTCTTGTTGAGGAATGCGCCCTCGGCCGAAATGCCGCTGGTCGACAGTCCGCGCAGAGAAATGGATCGGCCGTTGCGACCCGTGGCCTTGGCTCCTTCGGCGATGGTCACCTCGTTGTCCTTGCAGCCCAGGCGCTTTGCCGCTTCGATGCGAATAGCCGCGCGCAGATTGTCGACCGCGGCAAGGATGGCGGAGCCCCCCATCACGATCGAGCGCGAGTGATAGGCGCCGTAGCCGTCGCTTACATAGGACGTGCTGCCGTGAAAGACTCCACGGATGCTGCTCATAGGCAGTTCGAGCGCATCAGCGGCGATCTGAGCGAAAGCGGTTTCCAATCCTTGGCCGATGGCAGAGGAGCCGACATAGACAGAGAAATCGCCCTCGGGCTCGAGCACGATGCGCGCGGTCTCCTTGGGCCCGGCGGCGCCGCCTTCAATAAAACAGCCGACGGCGAACCCGTGATAGCGTCCATTCACGGCCTTGCCGGCGAGCTTTGATTTCTCCTGCCAATCGATCTCGGCAAGGCAGCGATCGAGCGTGACGTGATAGTCGCCGCTGTCGAGCTCGTCCTTGCTTTCGAATGGCGTGATGGTGGCAAGCTGGTAGGGCATCGCCTCACGCGGGACGAGATTGCGGCGACGAAATTCGACGCGATCGATGCCGAGATCGCGCGCCACCATGTCGAACAGCCGCTCGCGAAAAAAATCGGTTTCGAATCGGCCGGGCCCGCGATAGGTGCCGACCGGCGTCTTGTTACTGAGCAGGAGCGAGACATCGATATCGATATTCTCGATGCGATAAGGTCCCGACATGAATTGCGCGATGTTGCGGGCCGCGACCGCCCCGTTGGTGCGCATATAGGCGCCGACGTCGACATCGGCGTGCCCGCGCAGGCCAAGGATTGCGCCCTCGCGCGTGCAGGCGATCTCAATGTCGCATTGCGCTTCGCGCGCATGATTGACGGTCATCAGATGCTCGCGCCGGTCCTCGATCCATTTCACCGGACGGCCGGTGTAGCGCGCCGCGAATGGAATGAGAAAATCCTCGGGATAGAACTCCCCGCGCGCGCCGAACCCGCCGCCGACGTCGTTTTCGACGAGCTCGACCGCGCTTTCCGGCAGGCCCATTTGCTTCGCGATCGTACGCCGGTTGAAGAACAGCACCTTCGCAGCGCCGAACACCGTAAGTTTTTCACGCGCCGCATCCCATTGCGCCAACAACCCGCGCGGCTCCATGGGCAGCGCCATGTGGCGCTGCGTGCGTAAATTTTCGCGCCGGGTGTAGGGCGCATTTTTGAATGCGGCCGCGGCATCTCCCCGTGCGGCGCGGAATTTCATTGCAACGTTGCTGCCGGTTTCATCGAACAGCAGCGTTGCGTTTCCCGCGGATGCATGGCGGCCAGTCACGGCCGGAAGCGGCTCGATATCGACCGCGATCAATCCCAGGGCATCCTCGGCGATTGCCGGCGTTTGCGCGAGCACCATCGCGATAGCCTCGCCGACATAACGGATCTTGTTCTCGGCGATCACAGGCTGCGCGAATGCCTCGAACTCCGGCAGCGGCTGCAGCCGCATGGGCACGCGCGGCACCCGGTTGCCGATGTCCTTGGCCGTGATGACGCAATGCACGCCGGTTACCGAGCGCGCCGCCGAAACATCGATGGAGCGAATACGGCCATGGGCGACGGAGCTGCGCAGGATGGCAGCATGCAGGCAGCCGTTATGCGAAAGGTCATCGACGTATTCTCCGCGGCCGCGCAGAAAGCGCAGGTCCTCGAGCCGTTCAATCGGGCTGCCGATGAGTGAATTGACTGTTCTCATCCGTTCTCCGTCGCCCGGCGTTTGTATGCGGCACGGGCATCGAGCACCGCCTCGACAATGGAAATATAGCCGGTGCAGCGGCAGAGATTGCCGGAGAGCACTTCGCGCACGCGCGCGGCATCGCAGTCGGGTTCCTCGCTCAGCAGCGCATGTGCGGTGGTGATCATGCCGGGCGTACAGAAGCCGCACTGCAGGGCGTGATGCTTTCGGAACGACTTCTGCAGCGGCGTGAGATCAGCGTCGTTCGAGAGCCCTTCCACGGTCACGATCTTGCTGCCGTCGGCCTGCACCGCCAGCATCAGGCAGGAGCGCACGGCCGCGCCGTCGAGGAGAATGGTGCATGCCCCGCACACGCCATGCTCGCAGCCGACATGGGTTCCGGTGAGGCGGAGCTGATGGCGCAGGCAGTCTGCGAGCGTAAGCCGTGGCTCGACCTCGACCTCCACGCTTGTTCCGTTCACTTCGAATCGCGACTTCATCGTGCACGCGCGGCTTTGAGTGCCCGCTCGACCATGGTGCCGATGAGAGCGCGACGGTAGTGGGCGCTCGCGTGGATGTCGTCCTGCGGGTCGACTGCGGCGCAAGCGGCGGCGTCCGCCTGCGCGATCGTCTCGTCATCGACGGAGCTACCGTTGAGTACGGCTTCGACGGACGCCAAGCGCAGCGGGCGGTCGGCAATGCCAATGGCGCCGATATGCGCATTGCACGCCTTTGCTCTCTCATCGGGGTCGTAGAACACCGCCGCGGCAGCGAGCGCAAAATCGCCGCGGCGGCGAGCAAACTCCATAAATCCCCAGCGCCTGTGCGGCGGCCATCTCGGCAGCCGGACGTCGACAATGATCTCGTCTGCTGCGAGCGCGGTCGTCAGCGGACCCTGAAAGAAGTCGGATGCCCTGATCACGCGCGCGCCCGATTTGCCGGTCACGGAAATTTCGGCCTCGCATGTGACCGCGATTCCCGGCATTTCAGCGGCGGGATCTGCGTGCGCAAGGCTGCCGCCCACGGTGCCGCGATTGCGGATCTGATAATGCGCGACTTCCCCAACCGCGGCCTTGAGCAGGGGATGTGCGGATGACAATCGCGCATCGTCCAATATTTCGCGCCAGCGCACCATTGCGCCGAGCCGCACGCCATCGGCGGAAATGCTGATCTCGCGCAGGTCGGAAAGCTTGCGCAGATCAACCAGCAGCGACGGTTGCGCAAGACGGAACGCCAGCATTGGGAGCAGGCTCTGTCCGCCGGCAAGCGCTTTGGCCTCGCCGCCGCCGGAGGCGAGCAGCGCCACCGCCTCGGAGAGGGTCGCCGGGCACGCATAGTCGAACGGCGGCATCTTCATTCGTTGCGCTTTCTTAACACCGCAATGTCGTCATTGCCGGACTTGATCCGGCAATCCATCCGCTTCGCAAGAAGAACTTATCACGAAGGAGAGGGACCCGCGGGTCAAGCCCGCGGGTGACGTGCGTCGGAGAATGCGCTCTGTCATCGTGTCACTGAATCAGGTTCATTGACCAGCGCCCAGACTCGCGGCGGCGAGAGCGGCAATTCGCGCGGCTGCGCACCGAAGGAAAGCAGCGCCGCGGCCACCGCATTGGCAATCACGCCACCCACTGGAATGATGCCGCCTTCGCCTGCGCCCTTGGCGCCGAGCGGATTGTTCGGGGACGGCTTTTCCTCCAGTGCAATCGCCCGGATGTTCGGGAAATTGTCAGCCGTGGGGAGCAGATAATCGGCAAAAGATCCCGTCAGCAGCTGCCCCTCTTCATCATAAACGAAGTGTTCCAGGAAGGCACCGCCAAGCCCCTGGACAATCGAGCCCATCACCTGGCCGTGCAAGGTCAAGGGGTTGATGATGCGGCCAACGTCCTCGACCGCGACATAATCGAGCACCTCGACATGGCCCGTTTTTACATCAACCGCGACATGGGCGGCATGCGCGCCATAGCTGTAGGTGCGCTTGTTGCTGGCGAAGCTCGCTTCCGCCGAAAGCCCGGCAAGGCTCGCGAGCGGCAGCGGCCGGCCGAGCGGCCCGCGCGCCGTTCCCCCATCAATCTCGATCTCATTCGCATTGCAGTTGAGCCTTCCTGCAGCAGCCGTGCGGATGGATTGGCGGAGCTTGTCCGCGGCCGCAAGGATTGCGTTGCCGCCCATGACCACGGAACGCGAGCTGTAGGCGCCATAGCCTTCGCTGACGTGGTCGGTCGAGCCGTGAAAAACGCCGCTGATGCCATCGAGCGGCAGCCCAAGCGCATCGGCAGCGATTTGCGCGCACACGGTTTCGAGCCCCTGTCCGATCGAAGACGAACCCACATACACGGAGACTTTCCCGTCCGCTTCAAGGACGAGCCGCGCACTCTCTTTCGGGCCGGAGGCGCCGCCTTCGAGATAACAGCCGATTGCAGTTCCGTGGTAGCGCCCGTCGAGCAGCTTGCCTTGCACCGACGACCTTGCGGTCCAGTCGATTTCCTCGAGACACCGATCGAGCGTGCTGCGATAGTCGCCGCTGTCCGTCTCCGAGGCGATATTGAGCGGCTCGACGGTTGGGAGCTGATACGGCATCTCGCTTTCCGCGATCAGATTGAGGCGGCGGAACTCCACGCGATCGATGCCGAGCTCGCCTGCGGCGATGTCGAACAGGCGCTCGCGGAAAAAATCGGCCTCGAAGCGGCCAGGTCCGCGATAGGTGCCTGACGGCGTCTTGTTGGTCATCATCAGCGAGACGTCGATGTGAACATTGGGAATGCGGTAGGGTCCCGTGAGCACCTGCGCGATATTGCGCGCGGCGGTGGGACCGTTGGTGCGGATATAGGCGCCCTGATCGGTCAGGACGTGTCCGCGCAGTGCAAGAATCGTCCCCGCGCGATCGCAAGCAATCTCCAGCTCGCCCTCGGCATCGCGGGCGTGATTCGTGGCGAGGAGATTTTCCCTGCGATCCTCGATCCATTTGACGGGCCGGCCGGTGAGGCGTGCCGCGAACGGAATGAGATAATCCTCGGGATAGAATTCGCCGCGGGCGCCAAACCCGCCGCCGACGTCGTTTTCGACCATGCGGATTGCGCTTTCCGGCAATCCCATCTGCTTTGCCAGCATACGACGATTAAGAAACGCGACCTTGGCAGCGCCGTAGAGCGTGAGGTGCTGCTGCGCGTCGTCCCATGTGGCGAGCAGGCCGCGCGGCTCCATCGGGACCGCGCCATGCCGCTGCACCTTGAAGCGTTCGCGCCGGGTATAGGCGGCCTTGCGCAACGCGCTCTCGCAATCGCCGCGCAAACCAGTAAGTGTGAGCGCGAGGTTGCTGCCCGCCTGCTCGAAGAGCAGGCTCTCGCCGGTCCCGGCCATTGCCGCGTCAACCACCGCCCGCAGCGGCTCAATCTCAACAGCGACGTGTTCCAGCGCGTCTTCGCCGCGAGCAGGCGAGTCGGCAAGAACGACCGCAATGGGCTCGCCGACATAGCGGACCTTGCGATCCGCGATGACGGGCTGCAGAAACGGCTTGAGCTCGTCCGATCCATCCTGGCGCAAAGGAACGATCGGGATCGATGATCCGATGTCCGCGGCGGTGATCACGCCATGGATCCCGGAGAGCCTGAGCGCCGCGCTCTTGTCGATGGAGCGAATGCGTCCATGCGCAACGGGACTGCGCAAGATGACGGCGTGGATCATTCGGTCGAAGGCGAGATCGTCGACGTATTGTCCACGCCCGCGCAGAAAGCGCATGTCCTCCAAGCGTTCAATCGGGCTGCCGATGAGCGCGTTGGTTGTTCGAACCGGAATCATCTCATTGTCAGATGCAGCTTGTTCATGAGGCTTCCTCTCGCGACGGGGTGGCCGCTGTCAAGGCGCGCGATCTGTTTTGTGGTGTCGTAGCCCGCGTTGAGCGCAGCGAAACGCGGAACTCCCGGATTTCGCTGCGCTCAATCCGGGCTACGGAATTTGCTCCGCCTCGCGCAAACTTTCGATCAAAGAGGTGCGCAACAGAAAGGCGCGGGCAAGCTTCGGATCTTCAGCGCTACGGCGCAGCTCATCGTGGTTATTACGGCGTATCGCCGGGTCCTTCTCCTCGAGCAGGCGCCGGTTGCGGATGGTCTGCGCCTGGGTATGCGCAAGGGCGACGTGCCTGCGCTGGCGTTCGAAGCGATCGAGGACATCCTCGTCTGCTTTTCCATACAGGACCGCGACAAGCTTGTCCGCCAGATTGAAGGCGTCATGGATGCCGCTGTTCATCCCCATGGCCCCGATGGGACTGTTCACATGGGCGGAGTCGCCCGCCAGGATCACTCGCCCGATCCGAAATTTTTTCGCCACGCGTTGGTGGACCACGTAAAGATTGCTTGCGACGATCTCGAACGGTCTGCCGGTCGGCAAAAAAGCCTGCAGTCGCGCCTGTAGCTCCTCTTCGCGCGTGAGCGCCTCCTCGTCCTGGTGCGGCTCGGTGGGGAAATGAACGCGCCAGCGGTCCGGCGGACCTTTCCAGTGGAACAGATTTGACCATTCATCGGGATCGGAAATGTAATTGCGCTCGGTATAGCCGTGCTTGCGAAAATCGTAGGCGACCTCGATGCTCAAGGTCCGGTCGGGATATGTGAAGCCTTCGAACTCGATGCCCAGCTCGCTGCGCACAATGCTGCGGGCGCCCTCGCATGAGACGAGATAGGCTCCCCGCATGCTCTGCGTTTCGCCCGCTGGATTGGTCATCCATACGGTGACGCCGTCGCTATCCTGCCTGCAGCAGGTGAAGGCCGTGGCAAGACGCAGATCGATGCCCGGGTGAGCCTTTGCAAGCTTGAGCGCCTCTTCCACGATCTTGATGCGCTCGCATTGCAAGACATAGGGAAACCGGGTGTCGTTCTTGAGGTGAGCGTGGTCGAATTGCGCAATCAGCTTGCGTTCGCGCCGGTCCCAATAATGAAACAGCGGAGCAATGATGCCCCTCGGCTCAAGCCTGGGATAGAGACCGATGCGGTCGAGCAGTTCGAGGGTGGCGGGATGGTTGGTGCCGGCGCGCGGAACCTGTTCGAGGAAATTATCCTCGCCCAAGGCCTCGATCAGTGTGACTTGAACGCCTGCTTGCGCGAGCGCCAGTGACAGGCAAAGACCAACCGGTCCGGCACCGACGACAATGACACGTTCTGATACCTTCAAGTCTTCGCCACCACGTCCTTGACGGCGCCGATCCAGCCGGTGTGGGTGAGGTCAAAGACAATGCCGAGAGGATCCTTGTACTTGGCCTCGTAATAGGATTGTGGCGTATCGGGGCGACCGGCGAGATAGGAACCGCCCGCCCCAACCACCTTCTTTTCGGCCTCATCAAGATCATCCACCCACATGCCGTAATGGTAGATGCCGATCTTCTCGTTCCCCTCCTGCTTGAGGAGGGCCACATTCATTACGCCGTCCGACACGTACACTCCGCGGCGCGCCTTTCCCGCAACCTTCATGTCGAAGGCCTCCTCAAAGAATTTCGCCGCCTTCTCCGGATCCGGCACGATGAGCGCGATGTGGCGAAGCTTGGCCATGAGTGTCTGTCCTTGAATGAAAGTGATCACGCACAATAGCGGCCAACAGCGTCTCACCACAAGTCGACTGGTGGTCATCACCGGCGCAGGACGAAGTAGGTTGGGTCGAGCTTGCGAGACCCAACCCTTTGGAGCAATCGTGTTGGGTCTCGCGAAGAGCTCGACCCAACCTACGCCTGCGCTCCTTCGTCCTGCGCCGATGATGACCACCAAGATTATGCTATTGAACCGCAGCTCGCTCTTACGATTGGACCGGCAGTTGAATGTACAAGGACTTGCGCGAATTCATTGAGCTCGTCGACAAGCTCCATGCGCTGCGACGGATCGAAGGCGCTGATCCTTATTTCGAGATCGGCGGGATCACCGAAGTGGCGGCAGGCCTGCCCGGCGGACCTGCTCTGCTGTTCGATGAGATCAAAGGCTATGCGCGCGGATTTCGCATCTTCACCAACGCCGTGACCGGCGCGCAACGCGCCGCGCTGGCGCTTGGCCTTGATCCCGGCCTGCGGCCGCTCGATGCGCTGAAAGCCTGGATGGAAAAGCGCAAGACGCTCAAACCCTATCAGCCCGCCGCTGTGAAGAGCGCTTCGTTTCTGCAGAACATGCGCTCAGGTGACCAGGTCGATCTTGCCCAATTCCCAGCGCCGGTTTGGCATCGGCACGACGGCGGACCTTTCATCGGTTCGGGTTCGATCGTGGTCATGCGCGATCCCGACGACGGTTGGATCAACGCGTCAATCTACCGAATCCAGGTGCACGGCAGGGACAAGGTCACCGTGCAATTCGATCACGCCGGCAGGCACGGCGCGATCATCGCCAGGAAATACTGGGAGCGCGGGAAGACCTGCCCCATCGCCGTCGTCAGCGGAGCGGATCCTGCGTTGTTCATTGCGGGGTTCGAATACTTGCCTGCGGGGCAATCGGAATACGAGTTTGCGGGTGCGATCAAGGGCACGCCCGTCGAGGTTTATCCCGCGCCGCGCACGGGTTTGCCCATCCCGGCACACGCTGAGATCGTGTTCGAGGGCGAGCTTCTCGCGATGAGCGAGGTGACGATGCCGGAAGGACCATTCGGCGAATTCACGGGCTATTACGCGTCGGAGGCGCGGCCAGCGCCGGTCATGCAGGTGAGCGCAACGTACCATCGCGACGATCCAATTCTGCTCGGCTCGCCGCCCATGAAGCCGCCACGGTTTCATTTTGGGCTGCCGTTGCGCGCTGCGACGATCTGGCAAAATCTGGAAGCTGCCGGCGTCACCGACGTGGCCGGCGCGTGGCAGCATGTGTCGCAGCTGATGACCGTCGTTGCGCTCACACAGCGCTACGACGGTCACGCCAAGCGCGCCGCGCTCGTTGCTGCTGCCCACAGCTATATGGCGAGAGTCGTAGTGGTGGTGGACGACGATGTCGATCCTTCCAACCTCGGCGATGTCATGTGGGCGGTGACCACGCGCTGCGAACCCTCGGAGCAGATCGATGTCATCCGCAACGCCTGGAGCTCCGCCCTTGATCCCCGCATTTCACCCGAGCACAAGCTTGCCGGGGTGACTGCGCATTCCAAGCTCATCATCGAAGCATGCCGGCCGTTCTCCTGGCTGGACAAATTTCCTCCGACCTCTGCGCTGACGATGGAAGAGACAAGAAAGATCGAGGAGAAGTGGGGAGAGTCCTTGAAGTAGCCCGCGTTGAGCGGAAAGCGAAACGCGGGATGGCGTCTCCGCCGAGCCAGAACCCCGGATGTCGCTACGCTCCATCCGGGCTACGAAGCCAGCCCCGATTCAAACCTTGGAGATTTCGAACATCGAGGGATGAAAAAGTTCTTCCACGGTCAGTTTGCGATCGATCAGTCCCTGCTCGTAGGCGTACTGGGTCAGCGCCATGATCTCCCGCATGTTCTCCCCTATCCCATAGGCCCAGAAATCCTTGCCCATGAGCGCGATCGTCGCTTCCGTCTCCGGAATAAGCCACGGCAGAGTGACCATCAACGCGTTGACGTCGGTGAGGTCGACCATCGCAAGCGCCTTGGCCTCGCAGAACGCCTTGTAGACGCTGCTCGGCAGCCACGGATATTTCTCGACCAAGGTCTTGCGGATGCCCACGAGGTGCATGAGCGGGAACATGCCGGTTTTTTTGTAATAGGCCTGCTCCGCTTCGCGCGTGTTCGGAAACAGCCGTTTGATGTGCGCCTCGCCGCGCAGGAATGACGATGGCGCGCGCGCCGTGAACAAGGCATCAAGCTCGCCATCGTGCAGCATGCCAACGAGCGTCTGATCCTTGCCGATCGGTTTGAGGTCGAGGCCGGGGATGGGCTTGAGGGGTGTGCGCTCGTCGCGCCCGGGTTCCTCCTGCCCGCCGCTGCGCCAATGGATTTCGGTGGGAAGGACGCCGTATTCGTGTTGCATGATGCCGCGCATCCACACCACCGCGGTGATCTGATACTCCGGCACGCCGATGCGTTTTCCCCGCAGGTCAGCCGGCGCGTGAATGCCGGTATTGGCGCGGACGTACATGCCCGAGTGCCGGAACAGCCGCGACACGAAAGCGGGGATGCCGATATAGGCCGAGGTTCCCGCCGCGACCGTGCGGATATAGCTCGAAAACGACAGCTCCGAGACGTCGAACTCCTGGTAGCGGAAGGCGCGAAAGAAGATCTCTTCCGGGTAGAGCGGGAGATACGTGACCGCACAGCCCTCGACCTTGACCCGGCCGTCCCGCAGCGCGCGGGTGCGATCGTAATTGCCGCACGCGATGGTTATGGGCACCTCGACCATGGGGGCTCCTTGCAAGCTGGTTTGCTGGAAAGGGATTGGGCGAGAAAGCGGTCAGCGGCTCAAGCGTACTTGCTTCGGGCTTGGGTGTGAAGCCACGCGAGGGACGTGCGCTTGTTGTGGCTTCACTTGAGCGATATTTCTTGCGCCAGCAGCAGCTATCGGATTTCGGTGTGCGGCCGAGCCGCCGAGGAGGAAATCGATGATGATGTCCAGCGTGATTGGGGGCGCCATGCTCCCCCATGCACCTCAGTTCTTCACCATGCCGGAGACCGAGGATAAGAAGAACGTCGAGCACGTGCGCCATGTGGCGGCAGAGATCGGCGAAAGGCTCCGTGCGCTCAAGCCCGATCTCTGGATCATCTTTTCCAACGACCACGCCGAGCAGTTCTTTCACAATGCGGCGCCGCCCTTCACGGTCCATGTCGGAGGGGAGGCGAGCGGCGAGTTCGCCGGGCGCAAGTTCCATTGGAAGATTCCAAGCGAGATCGGATTTGAGATTGTCCGTCAGCTCTATCGTCAGAACTTCGATCCCGCCTTCACCAGCACCGCAAAGATTGACTATGCGATCGGCATTCCTCTGACCCACCTTGGGCACACCGATCCGGTGCTGCCGATCTACGTCAATGCCTACCTGCCGCCGCAGCCCACCATGGAGCGCTGCTATGGCTTCGGGCAGGCAGTCGCGCGCACGGTCACCGCGCTGGGATTGAAGACCATCGTGCTCTCCAGCGGCGGCATGTCGCATTTTCCCGGAACCGATCGCTATTCGAACCCGGAGCTCGCCTGGGACACGCGTCTGATCGAGACACTCAAGGCGGGAAAGTTGAAATCACTGATCGGCTTTGACGAGACGGAGCTCGATGACACCGGCAACATTGAGCTGCGCTGCTGGGCCTGCGCCGCCGGTGCGCTCGGCGAGCGCAAGCCCGACATTGTTTCCATGGATCCCAGCTGGCATCACAACTACGCTTCGCTCGCCTGGACCGGCGGTGCGGCGCATGCAGAACGAACCGCACACTATCCTGCGATCAAGCCAGAGCTCGTCGAGTTGACCTCGGCGCTGCATGGGCTCGCGCACGATCCCGAGTGTCGCGCACAATATCTCGCCGATGCAGGCGCATTCGCCGACAAGTTCCACCTGCCGCCCGATCAGCGCGAGGCATTGATCAAGCTTGATCTGCCGTCAATGGTGAAAATGGGCGCGCATCCGCTCGTGCCGTTCCTCGCGCAGCTGCAAATCCAGCGGCTCCGCCCGCGCGCATGAACACCGATCGGTAGGGTGCGCGAAGGTGCGCATTTTGCGCACCGTGCGCACGCATTCCCGACCGCTCACCGCGTGGGCACGGCGCGCGCACCTAATGCGAGAGTGGCGCATGGTCATCCAAGCGCGCGCCTTTGCCCACCTTACGCCGCAAGATCAGCCGGGAGCGGCGGCTTGCCCAGGATCATGTCGGCTGCCTTCTCCGCGATCATGAGCACACAAGCGTTGATGTGGGCGGAGACGAGATCGGGCATGACGGAGGCATCAACTACGCGCAGGCGCTCGGCGCCGCGCACGCGCAGCTGCGGATCGGTGACCGCTTGGGGGCCGATCCCCATCGCGCAGGTTCCGCATGGATGATGCGCGGTGATCGCAGTCCGCCTGATGAAGGCATCGATGTCGGCGTCCGTCTTCACCTGCGGCCCGGGTGAAGTCTCGCTGTCGCGAAAAGCATTCATCGCCTGCTGGTAGGCGACGATGCGCCCTCGCTTGAAGCCTTCGCGCAGCCGCGGCAGATCGTCCGGCGCGGAGAAGAAATTGTAGACGATGCGCGGCGGGTCGCTGGGATTTGTGGAACGAAGCAGAATCTGTCCCCGGCTGTCGGGGTGGAGCAGCGTCGGGCGAATGCCGTAGCCGTCGCGATAAGCCGGACGCACGAGCGGGAACCAGAGATGGGTGTCCGCCGGCGCCCCCCGGAACATGAACTCGATATCGGGGACCGCGAGCTCCGGGCGCGTCTTGATGAAGGCATGCAGCCCGCCGGGAACCACGGTCCCCGGTCCGCTGCCGAAGAAATAGGCGCGCAGCATTGAGATGGCCATGCGGTCGAACCGCATCTCTCGGCGGAAGGCGCTCCCGTCGCGCCGCGCGAACGAGATCATCACCGCGAGATGATCCTGCAGATTTTTACCGACCGGCAGATCGATCGCGATCTTTATGCCGATATCGGCGAGATGGGATGCCGGGCCGATGCCGGAGCGCATGAGCAAGGGCGGCGTGTTGAACGCGCCGGCGCAGAGGATCACTTCGCGATCGGCGCTCGCCTCAACGGTTTGGCCTTGTCCGTTGCGGTATTCGATGCCGGTTGCTCGCGTTCCCTGCATCAGCACGCGCGAAGCCTCGGCCCGGGTCGCCACCGTCAGGTTACGCCGGTCGCGAGCCGGCCGGAGATAGGCGTTCGACGCCGATGACCGGTAGCCATTGCGGATTGTGTATTGGCCGCGGCCGAATCCCTCCTGCTGGCGGCCGTTGTAATCGTCGGTCACCGGCAGCCCCGCGGCCTTCGCGGCCTCGATCCATGCGTCATAGATGGGGTCGCGGGTCTTCGCGAACTCGGTGCCGACCGGCCCCGATCCCCCGCGCCAGGCGTTTTCACCGCGCTCCCAGGTTTCGCAGCGCTTGAAATAAGCAAGCACGTCCGCATAGGACCAGCCGAGCGCGCCTTTTTGCGCCCATCGGTCGTAATCGCCGCAATGGCCGCGCGTGTAGGCCATCACGTTGATGGAGGAGGAGCCGCCCAGCACCTTGCCGCGCATGGCATCGATCCGCCGACCGTTGAGATTGGGCTCGGGCTCCGTGGCGTAGCCCCAGTTGAACATGTCGCGCTCGTGCATCTTGCCCATGCCAAGCGGGATATGGATGAAGGGATGGAGGTCGCGCCCGCCCGCCTCGATGAGCAGCACGCGCGCGGCGCCGTCTTCGCTGAGCCGGTTCGCCAGCACGCATCCGGCGGAGCCGCCGCCGACAATGACGTAATCGTAGCTCTTGCTCACTCAAGTTCCTCCTCTCATCCCTCCCTTGCAAGGGCAGGGCAATCGCATGTGACAAGCGTCCCGCAAACTCCGGACGGGAAGCACATCGCGGTCGCGAAGCTTGTAGGGGCGGGTTTTAAACCCGCCCTTGTGCCACAGGCTCGCTGCGAGAGAACTAAATCTTGCGCGCGGTGACGATGCTCGCGCCTCCGGGAGAGGCCCCGTAATGCACCTCCATATCGGTGAATCCGGCTTGCGCAAGCCAGCTGCGATGCTCGCCTTCCGTACAGGCTTGTCCTGCATCGTAGATGCTGACAAACGCGAGATTGAGCCGGACCGCCGCGGCGGGTGCAAGCCGATTGTCCTCGAGCACGTGACCTACGATGATTAGCGAACCTCCCGGCTCGACCGCGGCTCCAACGTTGCGCAAGGCGTTGCGCGCCTGACCCGGTCCCAGAACCTGAATGAGATTGCGGAGCACTGCCACGTCCGACCGCCCCGGCGGCACGTCACGAGAAATATCGCCGTCCACCACCTCGACGCGATCTCCAAGCTTCGCCTCGCTCACCATCGCTCGCGCAATTGGCGCCACTCTCGGCAGGTCAATAATGGTGGCGGTGAGACCAGGACAGCGCTGGCAGGCGGCGATGGCCAGGCCTCCCGAGCCGCCGCCTACATCGAGCAGGCGATGAAACCGTTCGAATTCGTAGGTGTTCGCCAACTGCTCTCCGGTGGCGAGCGCGCCGGCATGCAGCCCGCGAAAGAAAGTGCCGAGCTCCTCGTGCGACATGGTTGCGAAGTCATGTTTGACCTGTGGGGCGCCGGCACGGATGGAGGGACCCGCGGTGAGTGCCGCGTGCCACAGATCGGAGTAGAGTTCGTGAGCGCTCCCCATGTAGCCGGGCCGGCCGGCCACGAGGTAGGCGTCGGCTTCCGGTGTGTTGGCGAAACGCTCTCCTTCAACCGTGAGCAGCTCGGCATTGACGAGCGCGTAAAGCAGCAGCCGGAGCTTTTGAGCATCCACTTTAAGGACATCCGCCAGCGCTTGCGCAGTCATCGCCCCGCTGCCGAGCGGCGTAAAGACATCAAGCTGCATTCCCGCCAGCATGGCGAGCGATGGATAGAGCCCATAGACGTGGCGAAAGATCGTGGCTGGCTTGACGTCCGGCTGCATGATGCGATTGTGGATTTGAGGACGATGTGCGGTCAAGCCAGTCCGTAGCCCGCGTTGAGCGAAGCGAAATGCGGGGTGGCTGCCCCCGGATTTCGCTGCGCTCAATCCGGGCTACGAACATTAAGGAGGAGGGATGACTCAGGAGCTGCTTTATCAGGTCAAGGACAAGATCGCGACCATCACGTTCAACCGGCCGGATCGCATGAATGCGCTCACGCATGAGCTCGAGCGAGAGCTGCACCGGCGTTTCGACGAGGCGGACGCGGACCGCGCGGTTCGGGTCATCATACTCACCGGTGCCGGGCGCGCGTTCTCTGCCGGATACGACCAGGCCGCGACCGGAAAATCCGGCACCCGCCACTCCGACCCGACGGGAAAATCCCACGCCGAGTTCATTGAGTATTGGCAGCGCATGGACGCGACCCGCGTCGGCTATTGGACCCACATGTGGAGCCTGGGAAAGCCGATCATCGCCGCCGTCAATGGCTGGTGCATGGGTGGTGGCTTCTGGTACCAGCTCGCAGCCGACATCACGATTGCGTCGGAGGAGGCGGTGTTCGCGCAACCCGAAGTGCGCCACATCTCCAACACGACATTTCTGTTCGGCGCCTTATGCGGATGGAAGGCGGCGAATCGCTGGGCGCTCACGGGCGACCATTTCGATGCGCACGAAGCGTTGCGCATCGGCATGGTCAACGAGGTCGTCCCCGCTGATCAGTTGATGGACACCGCGCGCGCACTTGCCAAACGCATCGCGTTGGTGCCGGAGCCGTCGGTGCGGCTCAACAAGGCGGTCACCATGCTCGGCATTCAGGCCGCCGGCGTCTATTCCGGGCTCCTGCTCGAAGGCTCGCTGGGCACGCTCGCCCACGCATCGCACAACGAGTTTCGCGAGCAGCTTCTGGAGGCCCAGCGCAGCGGTGGTCTCAAGGCCTATCTCGAGATGCGCGACGGCCCGTTCCAGCCCGAGCCCATGGGCCCGCGTTCCGCCAAAGGGCGAAAGAAGGCGTAAGCCACGGCGCGAGCGTTACACCTCTTCACCCCTCAATTCGTCGGCGCGCCATGGGGTAATGGGTGTTGCGGCCGGAGAAGATCGGAAATTGCCGGAAATGCGCCCGCAGTTGATGGCGCAGCGGTGACGCCATCGCCTCGTTGAAATGATCGATGTGGTCGAAGACGACTTCATTGCCCAGCATATAATCGGCAGGAGGGACCCCGGCGGCATGTTTCCACGCAAGCGGCAGATAGCACATGACATTGCGGATTGCCGGCAGGCGGGCGAGCAGCGGGGGATGCGTTTCGATGTAATGGCGCACGAACAGCGCCTCGTCGTCGGCGGGGCGATGATAACGCACCATGTAGGAGAACCGGGCATGCAGCGGCGCCGGCGCATCCGTGCCCGCAACGGGATGATCGCTGCGCTGCATGGCTGTGCAGGTGAGCACGCGTTTGCCGAGACCGGCGAGGATAGCCATGAAACGTTTGTCGCCTGTGGCGCGCTCCAGAGCCTCCAATGAGGGGAAGGCGAGCATGGCCAGCCATGCCGGTGCAGGGCCGTCCTGCACATAGGGGTCCTCAGCCTGCGCAGTCGCCGGTGTATAGAGGTCGAATGAGACAAGCTCCGGCAAGCCCGCCCAAAGCTCCATGGCCTGCGGGGCACGCTCCACCGGCCCGGACGAGGAGCCCGATGCGGCGATGGCCACTTCACACACGGTGTTCATTCACGCGGCTCCGTGGTCTAACCTGGGTGCAGGACGACGTGCATGCCTTATAATTGCGAAATCCCCTACGGCGCCTATTGGAGCACGCCCTTTGCGCGATGGCAGGGGGCTTTTGCCACTCTCCATTCGCTGGAATTTGCGGCCTACACCCTCAAGCGCGAGCTTGATCGGCGCAACATTCCGGGCGAGACGATCGATCACGGGGTGCTCGGTGTCACGGTGCCGCAGAAATCCTCGTTTTACGGGCTGCCGTGGCTCGCTGGCATGGCAGACCTTTCGCAACTGCGCGGGCCCACAGTCATGCAGGCTTGCGCGACCGGCGCACGCACGTCGGTCGCGCACCGCGTTGAAACCCGGAGCGGTGCGTGTAAGCGGCAATCGGGTTGCGGCTCATGGATTCCGCTCCCGCGCAAAGCGCCAAATCGATTCTTCTGAGGGTGATCGCGTCCGCGGCCTGGCCGATCGCTTCCACTCCAGTTCCGCAGACGCGCTGCACTAGAAGCGCCGGCCGACCGACGGGCACGCCGGAGTACA
>Ga0209331_1000162_pt1 | contig 23500 bp, 19 predicted proteins | sample JacPinW_OM3H0_M3_FD_187971 | JGI IMG/M metagenome (GOLD analysis project Ga0209331, IMG submission 187971) | Forest soil microbial communities from Algoma, Ontario, Canada - Jack Pine, Ontario site 1_JW_OM3H0_M3 (SPAdes) (version 2) | ecosystem: Environmental > Terrestrial > Soil > Boreal...
CCGCTGTCCAGGGATTACTGGGTGCCCCGCTTGAAGCGGGGCATGACGAGGGAGAGATTTGTGGCGAGGCTTAAGTTAGCGCCTATAGGGCTTGATCCGCGCATCCATCTTCTTGCAAAAAAGATGGATTGCACCGGACCTCGGGCTTGCCCGAGGTCCGCACTATGAGATTGCCGCAAGTCGGGAACACCCGACTTGCGGTGTCAAGCCCGGCAATGACGGAATTGTTGACAGGAGCGGTCGAGATGGCCGAAGGCATTACGGGATGGCGCCTGCATGTCGGCGTGATCTTTCCGACCCCGGTTCCACCGCGTCCAATCCGTGAGTGGTACGAGGTCGTCCCCGACGGCATCGACATCACGACCGTTTCGCTGACAATCCAGCAGTTAACCGACGACAATATGGAAGAGGCGCTCAAGGGCGCGGAGCGCGCCGCAAAGCAGTTGTCGAATTTCGATGTCGACGTGATCTTTCAGTCCGGCGTGCCTCCCGTCGTGGCGCGCGAGCACGGTTTTCACAAAGAACTCGAGGCGCGGCTTTCACAGGCTGCCGGACTTCCGGCGATTACCGACATGGGCGCGGTGATCGATGCGATTGGCAGCTGCAATCTGCGCACCGTCGTTATGGCGACCCCGTTCCGGCAGTTCATCAATGACCGGCTGGTGAAATATCTTGCGGCCGAGCAGATCCGGGTCAGTCACAACAAGGCGCTCGGTATCGAACGCAATACCGAAATCCGCCGGCTGCCGATCCCCGTGGAATATCACACGGCGCGAAACGCTTTTGAGCAATCGCCGGAACGGCCGGACGGCATCTACATCCCGTGCGGCGGCTGGGGCAGCATGCACAACATCGACCCATTGGAACGCGACCTCGACACGACCGTCATCACCTGGATGAACGTCATGATCTGGAGCGCGATGAAGCGCGCCAAAGTCAAAGGCCCGATCCGCGGTTTCGGCAAGCTGCTTGCGTCGCTCTGAGTTCGCGGCGACCTGCGGAATCCCGATAGCTCGTTCAATTAAAAGTAGCATCCTTGACAAGAAATACACGCACAGGATGTTTTTTTGCGGAAGGAACGGGAAAACCGAAAGGAAATCAATGACGGCTCGCATGCCGCAGTGAGCTCAGCAATGATGCACGCCCATGCTCGGCACGCATAGCGGCAACGGCATCGAGAAACCTTGCAGCCCCGCTCAATCCACTTGCAGCTTGAGCTTGCCAATAAGGTCGCGGAATTTGACGTAATCCTTTTCCAGGAAAGCAGCCAATTCCTCAGGGCTCATCGATTGAGCCTTAAATCCGCGCACCTCGAGCGCCTTGTGGTAATCGGGATCGGCGACGGCGCGCACGATGTCTGCATTGAGGTTGCGTAGAATGGCTGCCGGCGTCGCAGCCGGCACCAGGACGGCAAACCAGATTTGCACATCAACGCCCGGCAATCCCGCCTCGGCAAAGGTCGCAACGTCAGGCAGGCTGTCCAGACGTTTGTCCGCAGTGACCGCCAGCGCCCGCACGTTCCCGTTCGCAATGAACGGGACCGCAGTCGACGTGCCGACCATGAACATCGCGACATCGCCCGCGATCAGGGCTGTAATGGCTTGCGCGGAGGAGCCCCGATAGGGAACGTGCGCGAGATCGACACGCGCCAGCGACTTGAACAATTCGGCGGCGAGGTGGGGAGCCGTGCCGATGCCGATCGAGGCGTAATTGAGCGCGCCGGGCTGGTCTTTGGCCAGCGCGATGAATTCCTGCAAAGTGCGCGCCGGCAGCTTTGGGCTCACGATCAGAACCTGGTAGCCCACCGCAATCATCGAGACCGGAGCGAAATCGCGCTTCCAATCGTAGGGGACGTGCCTGTGCAGGCTCGCGGCAATGGTCAGCGGACCGTCGGTTGCAAGATAGAGCGTGTAGCCGTCCGCGTCCGCACGCGCGGCGAATTCCGTTCCAATCATGCCGCCGGCGCCTGGCTTGTTGTCGACGACGACTTGTTGTCCCCACAACGCGGAGAGCTTTTCGCCAAGCAGCCGCGCAAGCAGGTCGCCGCTGCCGCCGGCGGCATAGGGCACCACGAAGCGGACGGGCTTTGCAGGAAAATCCTGCGCCCAAGCGCCCGCCAGCGGCGTAACCGCGAGCACCAGCGCAGCAATAATAAAGCCGCAGATTTTCATTCGGGAGTTCGCCAGCCGAACGAATTAAGCTCGCGTCGCCGCGCTGGCCCGACCCGCGGGGCGACTTGCCTTTTCCGGGTTTTGCACCCCATCGCTCAGGCTTCGCATGAGCCGGCCCTGGCCCTCGATGCGGTCATGAATGCCGAGCGTGCGGAACGCTTCCCAATGATCGGCGTGAGCACCGGTCACGACCGGGATCCCGAGCTTGTCCTCGATCAATGGCGCGGCGTCCGCCGCCGCCCATTGATTGCACGGAATGTAGATGCCATCGGCCGCAGGCGCCGCGGCAAGGAGGCGGATCGCGGCGGCGGCGATGTGCGCGGACGCGACATCCTGAAGCCGCTTGAAGACGATATCCTCGGTGTGCTCCGCCGTGACCGAGAAACCACTCGCAGAGAGAAAAGTGAGGGCCGATTGGTGCAGTTCTTGCGGATAGGGTGTCAGCACCGCGACATTCTCGATGCGCAGATGGGCGAGTGCCCGGATTGCCGAGCGGATGCTCGTGGATGCGGGCAAGCCGGTCGCGTCCATGATGATCTTGACAATCTCCTCCTCAAAGCCTTTTCCGCGCGTCGTCACCACCGGCATGCCGCAATGCATAATGTAATCAACACTGCGGGAGGCAAGGTACTTGGCCGCGGTGACCAGCGGATCGAGCACGCTTTGCTTGAAGTTTTCCTTGCTCCAATACTCGACATTGGCCGTGATGGCGCACATCGACACACCTTCGGGAGCGAGGCGGTAAAAATCGTAGGCGGCCGTTTCAATCACGGTCGGGCTCAGAACCCCGATGCGTTTGCGCCAGCCAAGGGGCTGCTGCGGATTGCTCATGCTTATCATCCGATCCTCCCGTTTCGGGACCGCTGTCACACCGGCAGACAAAGCGCGTTATCGATCAGCAGGCTGTCGTAGATACATCGTCGCTCGGCAAGCTTGAGGACGCCGCCCAGGCGGCGAAATACGTCGTGATAGACCCCGACTTGATGCAGCTTGGCCTCGGGCCGGTCGAACAGCACCTGGATGACGGCATAGTTGGCCCGCGCCCTTATGCCCGCGTCCTCATCCCGGCCAAGAATCTGCAGGTTGCCGATGATGTGCCGCAGATAGCGCGGCGCGAACATCGCGGTCTTCTCGAGCGCAAGCGCGCGATCGCAGATCATCCGCTTGCTGTCGCAGTAGATCAATCCGACCGGCATTCCATTGTCGGCATTCTCGCGCGAGATGACGGTGTAAAAGGCGTCCTCGCTGAACATCTCCGACCAGTCGGTGAGCCGCTGCTCGTCGAGCGCCGCCGCATAGGCGGCGTTGAACTGATCCACTTCATGATGGAGCAACAGCGTTTCCAGCCGGGAATCGAGCGTCTTTTCCGCAGCAGCGGTGGGCATCAAGCCGGCTCCCGCTAAACGCTCATTTCGCGGCGCCAGTGCTTGTACATCGCGCGGATCGCAGCCTCCGAGATCAGGGTGTCGGACGTTCCGGCCTCCACCTTTGGATCGAGCTTGACCAGGTGCTTCTTGTTCGGCACGCCCCGCATGCCGTCCTGGACGAATTTCATGGCCTCATTGTCCTCGATCCCGAGAAGGCCCGCCGGTCCCATCAGGTTGCCTTGGCGCAGGCGGTGGCGTGTCATTTCCTCATCGTCGCTTTCGAAACCGAACATGGTCCATTTCATCAGGAACTCGTGCGGGCCGGTAGGAACGATTTGCCGGATACCGAGCGTATTCATCTCGCGCTGCACGATGAGATTGGGCCAGATGGTCGCCATGGTGACCGACCAGGGGCTGTCGAATTCCGCGATGAAATCCATGAAGCGCGGCTCACGCAACGTCATGCCTTCCTTGTAGGCGCGCATCTCTTTCTTTGCATCGGCCGATAATTTCCCGGCGTCAGACTTGGCTGACGCCATGACACCATGGCGCCCGCTCGCATCGGTAAGCATCAGCGATCGGTTGCCGGCAACCAGCAGCCCGAACGTCACCAGAAAAGTATGAAGCAGGGTTGCGTGATACGGATCCTTGAGATTTTCGAGATAGAGCTTCCAGTTGGCCGGCAGCGAGTGCCGGTAATGGCCGAGAACTTTCAACTTGCGCCCGTCGAACGTCGCATCGAACTCGCGCAGCACGTCCGAACCGAGATAGTCGGCAAGCGACTCCATGTGGTCGTGATAAGAGGCAAACACGACCCCGCGGTGGGTTGTGACGCAGAGGCTGCGCAGCCCGTGCTGCGCCGCATTGAAGTCGCGCGGCATACCGCCTTTGCCGCCGACGCCGCGCTTGAACGGAATGCCGATCAGGTTGCCTTTGAGATCATAGGTCCATTGATGGTAGGGACAGACAAACTCATTCGCGTTGCCGGTAAGCTCTCGGCAGAACTCCGCGGCACGGTGAGCACAGCGGTTCTCGACCACGGTTATGCTGCCGTCTTGCGCGCGTGCAACAACGACCGGGGTCGGACCCACATTGGAGCGGATGAAGTCGCCCGAATTCGGGATTTCCGCCTCGAGTGCGACGTAGTTCCAGGTCGGCCCATGGAAGATGCGCTCGACCTCGCGCTGATAGATGGTCTCGTCGGTATAGACCCAGTCCGGGATCTCCGTTAGATCGCCCGGCCAGACATACTGCTGATCGAACAGGACCGCGTTGTCCCCCGCATCGCCTCTCGCGGCATTCCCGTTGCCGTCCATTGCCTTCTCCGTTGCGCCTTGCGCGCCGACCTTGCTGCTGTCGCGAGAATACGTCCTTTTGCACCCCGCGCAAAGATCGCCAACCTGGTTGTCGTCATCGTCCGCGCAAGCGGACGACCCAGTAATCCCTGAACTTGCAGTTTGGCCTTGCCTTAGCTCAAATCATCGCATGACGATTACTGGGTGCCCCGCATGCGCGGGGCATGACGGATCAAATAAATGAGCGCGATGAAAGCCGCTCGAAAATTGCGCTCTCGCACCGGCGGCGCACGCATTGCCGTCGATATCGGCGGCACCTTCACGGATGTGGCGGCATTTGACGAGGCAACCGGCAAGCTCGCGTTCGGCAAGGTGCTCACCACCCCGGCTCATCTGGTCGAAGGCATCAACGGTGCCGTACAGAAAACTGGAAGCGACTACAGATCTGCCCGCCTTTTTCTTCACGGCTCTACCATAGCGATCAACACCATCTTGGAGCGCACGGGAGCGAAAACCGCGCTCCTGATCACGCAGGGTTTTCGCGACATCTATGAGATCGGGCGGATCAACCGGCCGGATGCCTACAATCTCTTCTTCCGCAAGCACGAGCCGCTGGTCGAGCGCGTGCTCCGATTCGAAGTCAAGGAGCGCATTCTCAGTGATGGCGAGATCGAAACCCCGCTCGACGAGGACGAGATTGCCGCGCTCGGACGCATGCTGGAGGGTCTTGGTGTGGAGGCCGCGGCGATCCTCTTTCTCAACTGCTTCGCCCGCCGCGAGCACGAGCGGCGCGCAAAAGAAATTCTGGAGAAGAATCACCCCGCAATGTTCGTCTCCGCGTCGCACGAGCTCTCGCAGGAATACCGGGAGTTCGAACGCTGCTCGACGGTGGTTGCGAATGCCTATGTCGGCCCGATCGTGCGCCGCTACCTAGGAGAGATCGATTGCCATATCCGCGGCGCGGGCTTCGACGGATCGTTCCTGGTCGTGCAGTCGACGGGAGGGCTCTACGACGCGAGCCAGGCACGCAGCCACTGCGTGCAAATGCTGGAATCGGGCCCGGCGGCCGGCGTGATCGGCACCGCGGCGCTTTGCGAAGCGCTCGGCATCGGAAATGCAATCGCCTTCGACATGGGCGGCACCACCGCCAAAGCCGGGGTGATCCACAACGGCGAGGCGCTCACCACCGGCTCAGCGCTCATCGGCGGCTACGAACGGGCGCTGCCGGTGCAGATCGCGATGATGGACATTTTCGAAGTGGGCACCGGCGGCGGTTCGATCGCACGGGTCGAGGAGGGCGCCCTGCGCGTCGGGCCGCAGAGCGCGGGCGCGGCGCCGGGACCCGCGTGCTACGCCCTGGGCGGCACGGCGCCCACCGTAACCGATGCCAATGTTCTGCTCGGCCGACTTGGGGCCGCAACATTTCTTGGCGGCGAGATGCCGCTCGATATTGCGCGCGCCAAGGCCGCGCTGGTCGAACGTGTGGCAAAGCCGCTCGGCATGGAAACGACAGCAGCCGCCCACGGCATATTGCGGATTGCGGCGACCGCGATGTCCTATGCCGTGAAAGGCGTCACGACCCAGCGCGGTCTCGACGCCGGCGATTTCGCGCTTGTCGCCTATGGCGGCGCAGGCCCCCTGCACGCCGTCGAGGTCGCGCGCGAGATCGGGATCAGGACCGTTGTTGTTCCGCCGTCGCCGGGCGTGTTCTCCGCCTTTGGCCTGCTGTTCTCGGATCTGCGCTATGATTTCGTGCGAACGTGGTTCACGCGGCTCGAAGATGCAAGTTTCGATCAGATCGAACAAGTCTATGGCGAGCTTGAAAGGCGCGGCCGGCACGAGATTGCCGGCACGGCAGTGACACCGCAGCGGATCATCCTCAGGCGCGCCGCCGACATGCGTTATGTCGGCCAGGAGCACGCCGTAACGGTCGAGCTTCCGCTGCGGCTGTTCAAAAACGAGGATCGCCGGGCGATCAAACGCCGGTTCGATGCGATGCACGAGCAGCGCTACGGCACGTCGGCTCCCGAGGAGCCGGCCGAGATCGTCAGTCTGCGCAGTACCGTGAGCGGAACCCTGCGCAAGCCGCCGCTCCAGAAGATCGGGCGTGCGCAGGCCGCAAAAGCCGCGCCAACGGGAAAGCGGCAGGTCTACGTTGACGGCGCGTTTCGAGCGACATCGATTTACGCCCGCATGACGCTTGCGGCGGGACATCGTATCAGCGGCCCCGCCCTCATTGAGGAGCACGCTTCGACGACGTTGTTGCTGCCGGGCGACCGGCTCGAAGTCGACCTTTATGGAAATCTCCTGATCAAGATCGCGGGAAAGCGGTGATGGCCACGTCAAAGCAGCGTCAGAGGACCACAGCGAGCAACAAGGCGGGCCGCCGCGGCGCGAAGGTTGATCCCGTCATTACCGAGATCGTACGCAACGGCGTCATCGCGGTAACGGAGGAAATGAAGACCAACCTCATGCGCACCGCCTACAACATCATCATCTATGAGGCGCTCGATTTCACCACCGGCCTGTTCACGCCGGAGGGCGCGACCATTTCAATCGGCATCGGGCTGCCGATGTTCATTCGCGGCATGGCCGAGACGGTGAAGGCCAAAATCAGGCATTTCGGCGCGGACGGCATCCGTCCTGGCGACATCTATGTAACCAACGATTCCTATCTCACCGGAAGTCACCTCAATCATGTCACCTTGACGTTGCCGATCTTTCACAAGGGCAGGTTGGTGGCTTTCGCCTGTTGCATGGCGCACTGGCTCGACATCGGCGGCATCCTTGGCGGCATGAGCACCGACATCTTTTCGGAGGGGCTGCAAATTCCCATCCTGAAATATCAGGATCGTGGCACCGTCAATCAGACCGTGGTCGACATCATCCGGCAGAACGTGCGCCTGCCGAGTCGCGCCATGGGCGATCTGCGCGCGCAGGTCACGGCGGTGAAGACCGGCGAGCGCCAGTTCCTGGCGCTGATCGAGCGCTACGGGCGCGATGCGGTGCTCGCATCGATCAGGGCGATCATGGACCACAGCGAAATGATGGCACGCGCCCACACGCGCACGATCCCGGACGGCGTCTTCGAGGCCGAGTCTTTCATGGACGACGACGGTATCGATATCGGCAAGAAGGTGCCGATTCGCGTGCGCGTCATGGTGAAGGGCGACGAGATGACCATCGATCTCAGCGGGGTCTCACGCCAGGTGCGCGGTTTTTACAATTCCGGCATCACGACCGGCCATGCCTGCGCGCAGGTCGCCTACAAGTGCATCACCTCGCCAACCGACTATCCTATCAACGACGGCTCGTTTCGCAGCCTCAAGACCGTCGTGCCGCCGGGACGCGTCATCAGTGCCGTGCGGCCGGCGCCCATGCGCTGGTGGATGACGTATCCGATGACCATAGTCGATACCATCTTCAAGGCGCTGGCGCCCGCCATTCCCGACCGTGTCATCGCCGGACACCATGCCGATCTCTTGGCCTCATACTTTCACGGCATCAACAGCCGCACTTCCGAATTCTTCATCGGCAGCTTCGGGCCGCTCGGCGGCGGCTGGGGAGCAAAGATGACCGAGGATGGCGTCTCGGGCACGGTGTGCATCAATGACGGAGATACGCACAACAGTCCGAACGAGCAGGCTGAGTTCAAGTTTCCCATTGTTGTCGAGCGCTATGCGCTCGTGCCGGACTCCGGCGGAGCCGGCCGCCGTCGCGGCGGGCTTGGGGTCGAGCGGGTCGTGCGGGCGCGCAGCCCGATGGTGGTGAACAATCAGATCGAGCGCGCCCACTGCCGACCTTGGGGGCTCGATGGCGGTCTCGAAGCCACCGGCAACGCGGTGGAGATGCGCATTGACGGCAACTGGAAGACCGATTTCCCCAATGCCAAGGTGTTGGTCGCGCAGCTCAAGCCCGGTGATGCATTCAAGATTCGCTCCGGTGGCGGTGGCGGCCACGGCAGTGCGCTGGAGCGGCCCACGCGGGAGGTCGCAAACGATGTGCGGCAGGGCTACGTCAGCGTTGCTGCTGCGGCCGAGCTCTATGGCGTTGTCGTCGACCCCGGCACTTTCGAGATCGATGTGGCGGCGACGGAGAAGCTTCGGACAACACTTCGTTTGAATGGTGAGCGCCGGACCGGGGGAAGCGCGCGCGTCAGCGCTTGAGCTTTGCCGTATACGACATGGCACCTGCCCCGCAACAAGGGCAGCTCATGGCGACGAGAATGTTTTGCTTCTGCTCCTCGCTCAGATCAGTGCGATCAAGCATCTGGCGGGTCTGCTGCGCAAACAATTCGTGCAGCGAGAGCGCAGTGGCGGAGATCGCGGGCTCCGGGAGAGATTCAAGCTTGCCAGGCGCAGCCGCTGCATTTGAGATGCTGCGCTTGCGGCGTCGGGAGTTCTTCAAAAGCGGGGGGGACGCGGCGGCCTCGGCGCTCCGCCGGCGGCGCTCCCGGGGACCGGACGCGGCTTGGCCGGCAGCAGCCCCTCGCGCTGCATGCGCTTGCGGGCAAGCTTGCGGGCCCGGCGAATTGCCTCGGCCTTCTCACGTGCTTTCTTTTCGGAGGGTTTTTCGTAGTGACCGCGAAGCTTCATCTCGCGGAAAATGCCCTCGCGCTGCATCTTCTTCTTCAGCGCCTTGAGGGCCTGATCGACGTTGTTGTCACGGACGAGAACCTGCACGCATGATTCCTTCTGTTGTGGTCCTTTATGGCCCCAGATGATTGTTAAATAGGTCTGAGCCCGCCGATCTGCCGCCAAGGCGCGATCGCGCGGGCCCACCATTGGGCGCGCATGTACCAGAATCGGCGCGAAAAGTCTATTCTCGTTGCAATTACGCTTTAGATTCCCCTTCCGGCATCACCCTTGTGACGTGGCCCATTTTGCGGCCGGGGCGCACCGCTGCCTTGCCGTAGAGGTGAAGGCTTGCGCCCTCGACCGAAAGCCATTTCGCAAAATCCTCGACTTCGCTGCCGATCAGGTTGACCATCTCGATCTTGCCACGACGCAATGGCTTGACCAGCGGCCAGCCCGCAACCGCACGGACATGCTGCTCGAACTGGGATACGGTTGTCCCGTCGAGGGTCCAATGTCCGGAATTGTGCACGCGCGGGGCGATTTCATTCACCAGCAGGCCACCGTCCTGCCGCAGGACGAACATTTCCACGGCAAACACGCCAACGTAGTTGAATGCCGCCGCAATGATTTCGGCGATCCGCTTTGCTTCATCCGCAACGCTCTTCGAAACGTTTGCCGGAACGCGCGAAAGCTTCAGGATGTGATCGCGATGCTCATTTTCGATGAGATCGAAGCACTCAATGCGCCCTTCGCGACCGCGGGCGGCCACGATGGATACTTCGCGTTCGAATGCAACGAATGCTTCGAGGATGGCCGGCTGCTCGCCGATTGCACGCCAGACCGCGGCATGGTCGCTGCCCTCGCCAATGCTGATCTGGCCTTTGCCGTCATAACCGAACCGCCGGGTCTTGAGCACGGCCGGACGGCCGATTGTGCCGAGCGCCAGCGCAAGGTCTTGCTGCGAAGAGACTTGCGCGTAGCGCGCCGTTGCGATGCCGAGCCCAGTGACGAAATTCTTCTCGGTCAGTCGATCCTGTGTCGTCGCGAGGATTTGTGGATCGGGCAGCACCGGCTTGCGTGCGGATAGAAAAGTTGCGGTCGGCGCAGGCACGTTCTCGAACTCGAATGTGATCACGTCGACGTCCTCGGCGAAACGGTCGAGCGCAGAGTTGTCGGCGTAATCGGCGCAGGTGACCCGCTGCACCACCTCGAAGGCAGGCGAATCCGGACTGGGGGCAAAGACGTGGCACTTGAATCCGAGCCGCGCGGCGGCGAGCGCAAGCATGCGGCCGAGTTGCCCGCCGCCGAGAATGCCGATGGTCGAATTGGGCCGGAGCACGTCCGCGCTCTAGTCCTTCGGGCGCTTGGCGACGGCGGAGGTATTGCGGGCGCGCCACTGATCAAGCCGCTTCGCTAGTCGTGAATCCGAAAGCGCAAGCACGGCGGCCGCAAGCAGCGCCGCGTTGATCGCTCCCGGCTTGCCGATCGCAAGCGTGCCGACCGGGATGCCGGCCGGCATCTGCATGATGGAAAGAAGGCTGTCCTTGCCCTCCAGCGCGCGGGTGTTCATTGGCACACCAAAGACCGGCAGTGACGTTAGTGAGGCGGTCATTCCGGGCAGATGGGCGGCACCCCCTGCCCCGGCAATGACGACTTTGAAACCTCGCCGGCGCGCCCCTTTGGCAAACCGGTACAGCCGGTCAGGCGTACGGTGAGCCGATACGACGAGCGCCTCGTGGTCAATGCCAAGCTCGGCCAGCGTGTCGGCCGCATATTTCATGGTCGGCCAGTCCGACTGGCTTCCCATGATGATCGCGACCGGTTTGCCCGCCATAGCCCTCGATATCCAAAAAGGAGCCGGGGATTATAGGGGGGGTGTTCGGGCTTACAACGGCCGGTCCAGTTAATGTGGAATAACACCACTTGAGCCGGTAGGGCGCAATAAGCGCAGCGCATTGCGCCAAGCCTAGCGCATTGCGCCGTGCCGTTGTTATTGTCGCCGCCATGCCGAATTATCGCCGCGCGTTCGTGCCCGGTGGATGCTGGTTCTTCACTGTAAATCTGCTCGACCGGCGTCGGCGCCTGCTGACAAACCATATCGAGGTGTTGCGCGAGGCGACGCGGCTCACGCAGACGCGCCACCCGTTCACGATTAACGCCATGGTGGTGTTGCCCGATCATATCCACGCGGTTTGGACACTGCCGCCCGGCGACGCCGATTTCTCGTTGCGCTGGCGGCTGATCAAGATCGACTTCGCCAAGGTTGTTCCCAAGACTGAATTGCGCAGCCCGGTTCGCATTGCGCGCGGCGAACGCGGCATCTGGCAGCGTCGGTTCTGGGAACACCTGATCCGCGACGAAGAGGATTTCAGCCGCCACGTCGAGTACTGCTACATCAATCCGGTCAAGCACGGCCTGGTCGCCCGCGTCTGCGATTGGCCACATTCATCGTTCCACCGCGACGTGCGTGCGGGGCTGTTTCCAGAAGATTGGGCCGGCGACGTCTCGGCCGAGGGCAGCTTTGGCGAGCGGGTCTGATGGAGGGCGGCGCAATGCGCTTCGCTTATTGCGCCCTACGCACTGCCATAGCCCCACGAAATCCAATGCAAAAGAGGCGGATGATTATAGGCGGATCTCTCCGCGAGTACGCCGCCATGCAGGGTTTTCACCGCATTTCCGCCGCCTTCCCCATCAATTGAAGAGCCGGCGGGAGGGACAGGGCCGCGTCATGCGCGGCGCTGTTCCTGACATTCGGGGGGTCATCACTATGCGGGTTGCTCGCCTGACGGCCTTCGGCCTCGTTGCCGGAGCCGCCCTGTGGATCGCGTCGGGTCATTTCCTCCCGCGCGAAGGTGGCGAGCATCGCGCTGCCGCGCGTGTCGTCCGCAGCGAGCCGAAGTTGTTCCGGGTTGCGGTCGAGCGCTCCAGCCTTGTTCCCCATCGCCGCAACCTCGCCATCTCCGGGCGCACGGAAGCCGACAGGCACGTCGCGATCACCGCGCGCGGCTCGGGCGTGCTGACCGATCTGCGGGTCAAACGCGGCACGGCGGTCAAGCAAGGCGACATCGTCGCCATCCTGTCTGACGAGGCGCGCGAGGCGCAGGTCGTGCAAGCGCAAGCCATGGTCACCCAGAAGCGCACGGAGCTCGAGGCCAAGCGTGGGCTCATCCAAAGCGGCACTTTGCCGCGTTTGCAGCTGGTCGATCTCGAGGCGCAGCTCAAATCCGCCGAAGCGGCGCTCGCCAGCGCCGAGGCCGAGCGCGATCGCGGCATTGTGCGCGCCCCATGGTCCGGTGTGATCCAGGATATCGCAGTCGAAGTGGGCCAAGCGGCGTTCTCTTTCGCCGGGCGTGAGCTTGCGGTTCTCGTTGCGCTCGATCCCATGCTTGCCGTGGCGGAAGTGGCCGAGCGCAAGCTCGCCGGCATCAAGGTGGGTGAGCCTGCCGAGGTGCGCCTCGTCACCGGCGAGAGCGCGACCGGCAGGATTCGTTTCGTTTCCAAGACTGCAAGCCAGACCACGCGCACCTATCGCGTCGAGATCGAATTGCCCAATGCCGACGGCAGGATTCCCGACGGGATCACAGCCGAGGTCATTGTGCCCCAGTCGGCGGTCATGGCCACGCGGGTGCCGCGCTCGGCGCTGACTTTCTCGTCCAATGGCGTTCTCGGCGTGCGGACCGTGCGCGGCGACGGCACGGTCGAATTCGTTCCCATCACCATTGTCGAGGATGAGCAGGCAATGATGTGGGTTGCAGGCGTCGCAGACGGCACCCGCGTCATTGTGCAGGGGCAGGATTTCGTACGCGAGGGACAATCTGTCGAAGCGGTCGGTGCCCATGAGCTGACCGCGGACGCGAAGTAATGTCCCGTTTCATCGATTATGCCATCGATCATGCGCGGCTCACGATTGCCACGCTGATCTTCCTCCTGTGCGCGGGCCTGGTGGCGTATGTCACGATCGCCAAGGAGGCGGAGCCGGACATCAAGATCCCCATGATCTATGTCCAGCTCTCGCAACGCGGCATCAGTCCCGAGGATTCCGAGCGGCTGCTGCTGCGGCCTGTCGAGACGCAGCTCAAGTCCGTGGGCAACGTAAAGGAAATGCGCTCGACCGCCTTCGAGGGCGGGGGCTTTGTGCTGCTCGAGTTCGAAGCAGGCTTTGACTCCAAAGCCGCGCTGGCCGACGTGCGGGCCAAGGTCGACCAGGCCAAGCACGATTTGCCGCGCGACGTCGACGAGCCGCAGGTGCTCGAAGTCAATCTTTCGCTCTATCCCGTGCTGGTGGTGGGGCTTTCCGGCGACGTGCCCGAGCGCACGCTGCTGCGCATGGCGCGCGCCGCCAAGAACGCAATCGAGCAGGCGCCAGGGGTGCTTTCAGCCGAGCTGCGCGGCGCGCGCGATGAGGCGGTCGAGATCATCCTCGATCCAACCCTGATGAGCAGCTATGGCCTCTCGCTCGATCAGCTCGGCACGCTCACGGCGTCATTCAATATGCTCATTGCCGCGGGCGCGCTCGAAGGGGAAACCGGCCGTTTCGCGGTCAAGGTGCCGTCACTCTTCGAGACCCCCCAGGACATTCTGAAAATCCCCGTGGTCGCCTCTGCGAAGGCCGCCGTGACGCTGCTCGATATCGCGCAGGTGAAGCCTACATTCAAAGACGCAACCTCGGTCACGCGCGTCAATGGCCTGCCGGCGATGACGGTCGAGGTGTCCAAGCGCACCGGCGCAAATCTCATCGAGACCGTTGACGCGGTAAAATATGTCGTCGCCGAGCTGCAAAAGACCTGGCCTTCCGCCGTCCACGTCACCTTCACCCAGGACAAATCCAAAATCATCCGGCAGATGCTGGGCGACCTGCAGAATTCGGTTGCAACCGGCGTCCTGCTCGTGGCCATCGTCATCCTGTTCGCGCTCGGCTTTCGGGCATCGATCTTCATCGGGATTGCGATACCCGCGTCTTTTCTTGCCGGCGTGCTTGGCCTCCACCTCGCGGGCTTAACCATCAACATCGTGGTGCTGTTCTCGCTCATTCTCGCGGTCGGCATGCTGGTCGACGATGCGATCATCGTGTCCGAATTCGCCGAGCGCCGCATGGCGGAAGGCATGGCGCCGCGTCCGGCTTATGCGCTGGCGGCAAAGCGCATGGCGGGGCCCGTGATCTCCGCGACGGCAACCCGCATTGCCGCGTTCTCGCCGCTTCTGTTCTGGCCCGGCGTGGTCGGCCAGTTCATGAAATACCTGCCCATCACGCTCATTGCGACGCTCTCGGCCTCGCTTGCAGTTGCGTTGTTCTTTACGCCGACGCTGGGAGCCCTCGTGGGCAAGGCTGGTGCGCATTTGCATGCCGCCCACGCAAAGGGCACGGCCTCACATCGCGCCGGTCCATATATGCGCACCGTGCACGCAGCATTGCGCCACCCCGGAATGACGCTCGCGCTTGCCGCCTGCCTGCTGGTCGTGGTGCAGCTTGCCTATGGCAAATGGGGCCGCGGGGTCGAATTCTTTCCGAGCGTGGAGCCTGACTACGGGCAGGTCATCGTGCACGCCCGCGGCAATCTGGCGCTCGAGGAAAAGAACCGCCTGGTCGGCGAGGTCGAACGCCGCGTGCTTAAGTTCGACGGACTCAAGACGGTCTATGCTCGAATCGGAGAGCAGCCGCGCGGCATGAGCGAGCTCACCGAGGATACCATCGGCGTGGTCCAGTTCGAATTCTCGGATTGGCGCAGCCGGCCGCCTGCGCACGAGATCATGGATGCCATCCGTGCCAAGACCGCCGACATCCCCGGCATTCTCGTCGAAGTGACGGCGCCGCGCGCGGGACCGCCCACCGGCAAGCCCATTCAGGTTCAGATCAGCGCGCTCGATCCCAAGGACCTTCCGGCGGCGGCCGAGAAGGTGTCGGCCATTGTGCGTAGCCACCCCGACATTCGCGATTTCGATGACGGCCAGCCGCTGCCCGGCATCGATTGGCAGATCCAAGTCGACAAAGCCGAAGCGGCAAAATATGGCGCTGGCATCGGCACCGTGGGCAGTGCCATCCAGCTTGTCACCAATGGGCTCAAGGCAACCGAATACCGGCCGGTCGAAAGCGACAAGTCAGTAGACATCCTCGTGCGCTTTCCACCCGAGCGGCGCAGCCTTGATGCCATCGATGACCTGCGGGTGCAGACCGCCGCGGGGCACGTGCCCATCGGCAATTTCGTGCAGCGCGTCGCGAGCCCGCGCGTGGGCTACATCAATCGGGTCAATAGCAGCCGGGTCACGACCGTGTCGGCCAATGTTGCCGAAGGCGTGCAGTCCGCAAAGGTGCAGCAAGAAATCACGAATGCGCTCGCGCAAGCCAGCCTGGGCCCCGGCGTGAGTTTCAAGCTCAAGGGCGAGGACGAGGAGCGCGCCAAGGCCTCGGCGTTTCTGCTCAGGGCATTCGGCACCGCGATCTTCTTGATCTTTGCGATCCTGCTGGCGCAGTTCAACAAGCTCACCTCGGTCGGCCTCGTGCTCACCGCGGTCGTGCTCTCGACATTCGGCGTCATGCTCGGCCTGATGGTGATGGGGCAGGCCTTCGGCGTCGTCATGGCCGGCATAGGCGTGATCGCCAATGCGGGCGTGATCGTGAACAACAATATCGTGCTCATTGATACCTACGATCGGCTGCGCCGGGAGGGCGTCGCGGCTTATGACGCAATCGTGGAGACCTGCCGCGAGCGAGCCCGCCCGGTGGTCCTCACCGCCGCAACCGCAATCCTGGGCGTGCTGCCCATTGCGTTCGGTGTGAACGTCGAGTTCCTCGCGCGTGAGATTACGGTCGGCGCGCCCGCGACGCAGTGGTGGATCAATCTTTCGACCGCCATCGTTTTCGGGCTCGGCTTTGCGACGGTGCTGACCTTGGTCGTGACGCCGGCGGCCCTCATGGCGATCGAGAAACTGCGCGAGCAGCGGTTGCGCGTGGCGGCCAGGCTGCGAAGCAAGGTGCTTGCACGCGCCTAAGACGAGGTCATTCGTTCATCGAGTGAGCAGTAAGCTAGTAGCCCGGATTGAGCGAAGCGAAATCCGGGGACCCCCGCGTTTCGCTCCGCTCAACGCGGGCTACTGCTCTACTCACTATTCACCAGAACCAGCGAAACCACGGGTTCGACGGCGGCGCTTTATAGACCGGAGTTCCAATCGTGACCGTTCCCGATTGGATGGAGGTCCGTTTCGGCTTGGCCTTGCTTGCGGCAGATTTCTTATCGCCGCTCGTGATCGCTTTGGCGTCCGCAGGCGTGCCCGCCTTCGTACCCGTAAGGGCGGCGATGCGTTGACGCGCTTCGGCGGCATGAGCGCCATTCGGAAAATTCCGCAAATAGTCCTGGAAGGCGGCAAGCGATCCGCTGCGCTGCGCCTCATCCCATGCTTTCTCGTCAGCTTCCTTGCGCGCCTGCTGTTCCAGCGCAGCCAGCCGTTGGCGAGCTTCGCCGGCGTGTGCACCATTTGGAAATTGGCGCAGATAATCGGCAAGTGAAACCTGCGTTCCAAGGCGCAGAGCCTCCTGCCAGCTTTTCTCATCGGCCTGCCGCCGCGCCTCCTGGTCGAGCGCGGCCCCCCGCTCACGCGCCTCGGCAGCATGGGCACCCTCGGGGAAATCCCGAAGATATTCCGCGTAGGAGGCTGCGGTATCAGCCTGCCTGGCCGCAGCCCAGGCTCTTTCATCCGCATCCTTGCGGGCCTGCGCCTCAAGCGTGGCGATGCGCTCGCGCGCCTCGGCCGCATGCATGCCGTTCGGGAAATTCTGCAAGTAGTCCGTAAATGCGCCGAGTGTGCCGGTGCGAACCGCCTGCACCCACATGTTCTCATCGGCCTCGCGCAGCACCTGCTCAGAGGTGCCCTCGGGCGGGCTCGAACTCTGTTGCTCCGATTGATCGGAACAGCCTGCAAGAAAACCGACGCTCGCAACCGCACTGAAAAGGACGCTCATGCACAATGCAACACGAGCAGTCCGCGTGAGCGCATGGAATGCACGCAACATCGACGACGCTCTACGCTACCCGCAGCTACACGAAAGTCAGAAGAGTATTGGGCGAGAATAGAAATGATCCGTTGACGATCCGTTATTTCTGCATAAAGCCCGCGCGCCTGACACTAAGACATTGATTTCATTGATGCCTGTAGGGCCGGGTTTCAAACCCGCCCTGGTTCGGCACTCACGGTGTGCGCGGCTGATCGCGACCGTGATGTGCTTCCCCGCCCGGGGTTTGCGGGACGCTTGTCATATGCGATTGCCCTGGGGTTCCAGGCAGGAAGGCTGGGCAAATCCCCTCGCCTGCTGCTAAATGGAATGTCTGATTACCCATTACTGACGACTGATTCCTGATCCCTGGTAGGAGCAAGAAATGGCCAAGGACGCCATCGTCTCGGAAGAGCTGGCAAAGAAATTCGCGACCGAAAAGGATACCCCCTATCTGCGCTGGGTGCGCGGGGAAGGACTCGACATCATCGGCGCGCATTATGTGCGAAATCTGCGCACGGTCGAGCTCAAGCCATGGGCGCGGCGCGGCGGTGCGGGCGTCTACATCAATCATGAGGCGTCACGCACGTCGAACGATTGCTATGTGTGCGAGATCCCATCCGGAAAGAGGCTCGCGCCGCAACGGCAGCTGTTCGAGGAAATGATCCTGGTGCTCGACGGCCGCGGCTCGACGACGGTGTGGAACGACGCGGGCAAGCGCATCACGTTCGAATGGAAGCAGGGCGCGATATTCGCCATCCCGCTCAATTGCTGGCACCAGCATTTCAACGGCTCCGGCCAGATGCCGGCGCGCTTTGTCGCCGTGACCAATGCGCCACCCGTGATCAATCTCTACGAGGATATCGACTTCGTCTTCAACACCGCCCACGATTTCAACGACCGGTTCAACGGCGAGCCCGATTATTTCAGCGCGAAAGGCGAGCAGAAGGGCTTTCTTCTGATCACCAATTTCGTGGCGGACGCCGTCAATCTGCCGCTCATCAGCGCAAAGGAGCGCGGCGCCGGCGGCGGACATATCCGGTTCAACATGGCCAAAGGCTCCATGAACAGCCACATCTCGCAGTTTCCGATCGGCACCTACAAGAAGGGGCACGCGCACGGCCCGGGTGCCCACGTCATCATTCTCTCGGGCGAGGGCTATTCGCTGATGTGGCCGGAAGGCGATGAGCCGCGCCGCTATGATTGGGAAATCGGCACGCTGATCGTTCCCCCGAACATGTGGTTTCATCAGCATTTCAACAGCGGCACCACCCCGGCGCGTTATCTCGCCTTCAAGCACGAGGGCGTATCCATTCGAAACGCACAGGGCGTGCCCAAAGCCTGGATCAGCCGCCGGCTCGGCGGCGATCAGATCGACTACGCCGACGAGGGAGCGTCAATCCGGAAAATCTTCACGGACGAGCTGGCAAAGCATGGCCTCACCCCGCGCATGGACCAGGCCTACGCCCAGGAGCTCGCCGATCTGCCGCCCCTCGCCAAATCGGCGTAAGCGAACGATGCATCTGTCGCCCGGATTCAATCCATGCTCAGGCCGGAGGCCTTGATCGGGCCCGCCCATTTCTCGATCTCGCTTTCCACAAATTTTTGCAGGTACTGCGGCGATCTGCGTTCCGTGGCCACGACACTGGTCGCGATGGTTCGGAAGCGTTCCTGTACGGCGGGCAAATCCATGCTCGCGATGCACGCCGCGTGAAGCTTGCGGACGATCTCTGCGGGCGCGCCCTTGGGCAGGAAAATCCCGAACCACACATCCGCCTCGAACTCTCCCAGTTCCTGCTCTTGCGCGGTCGCAACCTGCGGCAGCATCGGCGATCGCTGCTTTGCGAAAATCGCCATCGGCTTGACCGTGCCGCTTTCGATGTGCGGCAGCGCGCTGGTCGTCGCGCATTGATAGTCGATGCGCCCGGCGATGAGGTCAGCCATCGCCGGGGTGCCGCCGCGATAGGGCACGTGCGGAATGTCGATGCCGGCGGCCATGTTGAAACGGATGCAGGCGAGATGGGTGGCGGAGCCGGGTCCGGCCGAGCCATATTGCATCGTCTCCTGATGCGCCTTCGCGTAGGCGACGAGTTCCTGCAGGTTGGTGGCAGGCAGATCTTTGCGCGCGATGAGCAGAACGGGCTGATCGGCGATGAGCGCCACCGCAGTGAAATCGGTCGCGGCATTGTAGAGCGGTTTCTTGGAGAGCGTCTGGTTGACGGCGTGAGTGCCGCTCGATCCCAGTATGAAGGTGTAACCGTCGGGCGGCGCCTTTGCGACGCGCGCCGCGGCAATCATGCCGCCGCCTCCCCCGACATTCTCGACGATGACAGGGCTGCCGAGAAATTCGGAGAGATGCGGCGCAAGAATGCGCCCCACGAGGTCCGGCGCGCCGCCCGCCGCGAACGGAATCACCATTGTGAGCGGCCGGCTCGGCCAGTCATCGCTTTGCGCGGGCGCCACGCATGCCGACGCAAGGGCAAGCGCGAGAGCGATTGAGCGTAGTGCCATCCGGTCTCTTTCTACCGCTGCCTCCTATACGTCCGCGATGACATCGGCCCAGTCCTGTAACATCGCCATCTCGTGACCGGTGCGAATGTGCGTGCCGAACTGGCGAAAGCCGGCAGTCTTCATGGCGCGAAGGCCGTCAATGAGCTCCGCCTTGGTGCCGGTGAACGTGAAGGCGCGGATGACGTCGCCGGTAATGATCTCCTGCTCCTCGGGGCGCAGGAACATCAGATGTCCGCGATGATTGCAAAGATAGCGCGCATCGGCCGGCTCATATTTACGATAGATTTCGCGATAGGCGTCGAACTTCGCCTTGAACTGCGGCGGCGTTGGAAAACCGATGGATCCGAGCTCGTCCTGCTCGGCGTTGTTGTGAAACACAATCGCCGCGGCGGGGCCCGCCTGGGCCTTGGCGCGCGGACTGTCGGCGGGCTCGCCGTCTGCAAGCACGCAGCCGCCCCCGAAAGCTGTTGCGTAAAGCGTTGCCGGGTCGCGCCCCGCCTCCTTCCAGGCTAGCCGCATGTCATCAAGCGCGGCGTTGGCCGCGGCAGCTCCACGCGTTGCAATCATCCAATGCGCGCCGAGCTTTGCCGTCAGGCGCCGCCCGCGCGGCCCGAACGCCGAAATGTGGACGGGGATGGGATCATGCAGGTTGATGAGCTCAAGCTCCGGATTGAGAAAACGAATCTTGTGCGTCGCTTTCTCGCCGCGCCACTCCACGATTTGCCCTTTGAGCAGTCCCGTAACCACGGCGAGGTATTCTTCCATGCGGGCAAGGGAGATCGCGCGCAGCCCCAAGGTACGCCGCGCCGTGAAGCCGGTTGATACGCCGAACTCGATGCGCCCGGGGGCAAGCGCATTGAGCGAGGCAAGCGCGCTCGCCGCGACCGGTGCGATGCGGTTCGACGGAATCAGAACGCCGGTGCCGAGCCGAATGCGCGAGGTCGCCATCGCGGCTGCCGCCATGGCGACGAACATGTCGGCGTTGAGAAGCTGAGTGTCGTAGAACCACGCGTGGGTGAAGCCCAATTCTTCAGCGCGTTTGACGACCTTCCAGGAATGCGACGAGGTGGCGAGCTGAATGCCGAAATCCATGGTATCCTCCAACGGATGGCGGCTTAAAGTAGCCCGGATTGGAGCTTGCGCGAAGCGCAGGCGTAAATCCGGGCTACGTCGGTTGCGGCGACGAAGATGCTCGACTAACCTTTTCTATACGATCACCCTCATCGCACCTTCATCATGCTGGTAAAGCATCTTGCGGCACGAACGCGGCACGCGCTGGCCTTCTGCGCGGTGCTTGCTTCGGCCGCGCCGGCTGCGGCAGGCGATTATCCGTCGCGGCCGATCAGGCTGGTGCTTGGCTTCACCGCGGGCGGGCCGACCGATATCCCGGCGCGCTTTATCGCGGAACGCCTGACTGGGTCGCTCGGCAAGCCGGTGCTGGTCGAGAACAAGCCCGGCGCGGGCGCGCTGCTGGCCGCCATGGACGTGCTGTCCCGTCCCAGAGACGGATACGACCTCTTGCTGTGCACCTATTTCGATGCTGTCAACACGCTCCTCTACCGCAGCGTCAAATACAAGCTCTCGGACATCGCCGGGATTTCTCAGATCGCAAGCTACAGCTACGCGGTTGCGATCTCGGACACGATTCCGGCGCGGACCTTCATGGAGTTTGTCGACTACACCAAGGCGCATCCGGGCGAGGTAAACTATGGCCACCTCGGCGCAGGTTCCACACAGAACCTGCTTGCGAAGAAACTTGAAAAGCTCACGGGCATGAGAATGACACCTATTCCGTACAAGGGAACTCCGGAAGCCCTGCAGGAAGTGATCGCAGGACGAACCCATCTCATGATCGGACCGCCGCTATCGATGTTGCCGGTCTACCAGAGCCGGCAGGTTAAGGTTCTCGCGGTCACCGGCAGCGAGCGGCTTGCGTCCATGCCGGAAGTGCCCACGCTCAACGAGAGTGGCATCCCGTTCGTGGCCTCCGCCTGGCTCGGCGTATGCGCGGGGTCCGGCACGCCGCAACCGATCATCGCCCTCCTGAGCACGCGCATCGAAGCGATCATCAAATCGCAGGACTATCGAGCCATGATCGAAAAATCCGGATCGATCGCAGCATTCTCGAACCCGCAAGCGTTTCAAAAGCTGATCGAGGAGACCGCGGCCGACGCGGCTCCGATCATCCGCGAATTCGGGGTGCAATTGGATTAGGGTAGTTTGTAGCCCGCATGAGTCTGTAGCCCGGATGAGCGAAGCGAAATCCGGGAGCGGTCCCCGCTACGTCCTACAGTCCAAGGAGCAACGATGAACCATCTCATACGCGCGGCCTTGGCCACGCTCATGTCTGTTGCGGCGCTGGCGCTCGTTGCGAGCGCGGATGCCGCCGAGAAGGTGCGCCTGGGCAAGGCAGTGCCCTTCGCCTGGACGTTCACGCCCATCGATGTCGGAGTCGAGATCGGCAATTTCAGCAAACGCGGGCTCGAACTCGAAGTGACTGGATTTGCCGGCGATGCGCGGCTCCAGCAAGGGCTTGCGTCCGACAGCATCGATTTCGGGCTGGGCAGCGGCCCGGGCATGGGCTTTCTCGCCAAAGGCGTTACAGCAAAAGCGGTGGCGGCAATGGCGGGCGCGCCCATGAATATGAGCATCGTCGTACCCTACGAATCGCCGATCAAGACGATCGATGATCTCAAAGGAAAGAAGGTCGGCATCACCACCGTGGGGTCGCTCACGGACTGGCTGCTCAAACGCGTGGCCGCCGACCGGAAATGGGCGCCGAGTGACGTGTCTGCCGTCACCATCGGTGGACTCGATTCGACCAAGGCCGCGCTCAAAACCGGCCAGATCGACGCGGTCGTGATTGCACTCGAACTGGGTTATGCGCAGGAGGCAGTCAAGCAATGGCGCGTGCTCGCGCTGCTCGCGCCATTTGCGCCGCACTTTCATACGCATGTTATCTATGCACGCGACGAGCTGATCGCCAAGCGGCCCGCTGTGGTGGAAAGCTTCCTGCGCGGCTGGTTCGAGACCATTGCGTTCATGCGCTCGAACAAGCCGCGCACCGTAGAGATCACGTCCAGGGTTCTCCACCTCGATGAAGCCGTGATCAGCCGCGTCTATGACGAGCAGATCAAGATGTTCACCAGCGATGGTTCCTTCGATCCGCAGGCGCTTGCGGTATTGCGGCAGTCGCTGGTCGAGATGGGGATCTTGCAGCAGGTGCCCGACGACGCCGTGATGTTTACCACCCGCTTCCTTCCGGTGAAGTTTTGACTGTTGCGGTGAACTGCGCGCGCGTTTCCCCCGCCCAACGATGAAACTGTTCGAATGCCAGAATTGCGGGCAGCCCCTCTATTTCGAGAACACGTCGTGCGAGAGCTGCGCCCTGCGGCTGGGTTATCTCCCGCAGCAGCTCGGCGGCGCCGCGTGCGCGTACTTCGTGCTGATCGACACGGCGTTCGCGGCGTCGGGCCGCGACGGCGGCCTGCTGGGCGGCGTGCTGCACCGCGGTCTGCACGCGCTCGTCGGCGACGCCGGCGTGTGGATCGTGCTCGTCGTCGCGTTCCTCGCCGTGACCGTCGCCATCACCGGC
>Ga0209331_1000163_pt1 | contig 23483 bp, 19 predicted proteins | sample JacPinW_OM3H0_M3_FD_187971 | JGI IMG/M metagenome (GOLD analysis project Ga0209331, IMG submission 187971) | Forest soil microbial communities from Algoma, Ontario, Canada - Jack Pine, Ontario site 1_JW_OM3H0_M3 (SPAdes) (version 2) | ecosystem: Environmental > Terrestrial > Soil > Boreal...
ACGGCTTCGATGCCGCCCAGAATACATTTGTCGAATCCTATGGTTCGCAATTGCTCGATGCCAGCATATTGCTGATGCCATGTGTCGGTTTCCTGCCCGCCACCGACCCGCGCGTTAGCGGCACCATCGCGGCGATCGAGAAATACATGATGCGCGCCGGTTTCGTGCTGCGGCACGATCCCCGCGAGATCTCGGATGAAAAGCAGCCGATCGAAGGCGCCTTTCTCGCTTGCAGCCTTTGGCTTGCCGACGCCTATGTGCTGGCCGGCGCGATCGCCAAGGCGCAGGCGCTGTTTGACCGCGTGGTCGCTGTCGCCAACGATCTTGGGCTGTTGGCGGAGGAATACGATCCGGACCTGTTGCGCCAGACCGGCAATTTTCCGCAGGCGCTGACCCACATCGCGCTAATCAACACCGCCCACAACCTCAGCGAGGCGACGCGGCGGGTCGAGAAGCCGGCGGTGCAGCGGTCGACGTAGCAATTCTTGTCGGCCCGGCATTCACCAGCATGACCCGGAGGGTGGCCGAGCTTCCCGCCTTCGCTTCGCAGGCGGGAACTTACCAGCCCAAAATTCATTGTCCTTGGGGCCGTTGTCGGAGCCTTGCCGAATGATGCGGCTATTCGTCTCGGCTATTCTTTCAGGTTGGCTGGTGCTTCCGGCTGCGGGAGCCGGCGTCGACACGGCAGCGATCAACAACGCTGAGTTCGGCTCAAAGCCTCCTGCCGCAGACAAGATCGATGCTGTCACCGTAAAAGCGCAGGTTCTCTTGGACCGGGCTCAATTCTCTCCTGGAGAAATCGACGGCAAGCTTGGCGAAAACGCCCAAAAGGCGCTGAGAGCCTTCGCAGAGGCTAACGGTGTGGCCTCGGACAAGCCGCTCACGCCAGAGATTTGGATGAAACTCTCGGCGACCAGCAAAGACCCGGTCATCACCGACTACACGGTTGCCGATAAGGATGTGAAGGGGCCGTTCCTGAAAAAGCTTCCCAAGAGATTGGACGATATGAAAGGCCTCAAGGCGCTCAGCTATACGAGCCCGCGCCAAGCCATCGCCGAAAAATTTCACATGAGCGAGACGTTGCTGGCGGCTCTGAACCCCGGCAAGAAATTCGATCGCGTCGGCGAGAGTATCTTCGTCACCAACGTCCGCGGTAAACAAACCAAATTGACCATTGGCCGGATCGAAGTGGACAAGTCTCGTCAGACGGTCAAGGCGGTCGACCAATCTGGCGCGCTGCTAGCGTTCTTTCCGGCGACCGTCGGCAGTGAGGAAAAGCCAACCCCCACTGGCAGCCTCAAGGTCATTTCATCCGATGTCAACCCGACTTATCGCTACAATCCGGAATACAAATTCAAGGGTGTGAAATCCAGAAGGCCGTTCACGATAAATCCCGGCCCTAACAATCCGGTGGGATCGTACTGGATTGGGCTATCGGCGGAGGGCTATGGCATCCATGGCACGCCCAATCCCTCCAAGGTCAGCAAAGCCGAATCCCATGGTTGCGTCCGGTTGACGAATTGGGACGCCGCCTTGCTGGGCAACAACGTAAAGAAGGGAACGCCCGTCGTGTTCGTCGACGCGTCGCAAACAGTCAAAAGATCTGAGCCGACGCAGGCGTCGAAGTAGTTGGAGATTATGTCGTCCCGTAGTCCTGGTCGTCCCGGCCTGCCTCTCGAGCCATCGCGTCGTATTCTCCGCAGAATTTGCGGAGAAAAATCTTGCTCGCGCGGCTATTAAACAATATAATCTCCGCAAAAGGTGCGGAGAATGACGAAATACATCTACGAACTGCCGAAATGGCCCAAATTCGAGTGGGATCAACGCGGCTTAGCCAAGCAACTTGCAGCAGTCCGGCATCGCCAGGGCCGACTTATCGGCCGGATGCAGGAGCTCGGATTTCCGTTGCGGGAGGAGGCCGCCCTCCAGACCCTGACCGAAGACGTGCTCAAGTCGAGCGAGATCGAGGGCGAAATTCTTGACAAGGATCAAGTGCGGTCCGCGATCGCGCGCCGTCTCGGAATGGAGGTGGCTGCGTTGCCGTCCGCCGACCGCAATGTCGAGGGTGTGGTGGAGATGATGCTCGACGCCACGCAGAAGTACAAGGAAGAGCTTACCCGAGACCGGCTGTTCGCCTGGCACGCATCGCTCTTCCTGACAGGGCGAAGCGGCATGAGAAAAATCATCGTTGGCGCATGGCGCGACGAAAAATCCGGACCAATGCAGGTCGTCTCCGGTCCCTTTGGCCGCGAGCTCGTCCATTATCAAGCGCCTGCCGCCGAACGGCTCGACTTTGAAATGCGAGCCTTCCTCGACTGGATTAACAGCGTGGATGACATCGATTTGGTCTCAACGGCTGCGCTAGCGCATCTATGGTTCGTCACCATCCATCCGTTCGAGGACGGCAACGGACGCATCGCGCGCGCCATCGCCGATATGTCGCTTGCGCGCTCGGAAGAGAGCACGCAGCGCTTCTACAGCATGTCCGCGCAAATCCGCCTCGAACGCGATGCGTACTACGACATACTGGAATTAACACAGAAGGGCGATCTCGACATAGCGCCCTGGATGCAATGGTTCTTGGGATGCCTCGATCGCGCCTTCGATGGCACCGAGAAGACCCTCTCCATGGTTTTCAAGAAGGCGAACTTTTGGAAGAAACATTCGGCGGTGCCGCTCAACCAGCGTCAACGCGACGTCCTCAATCGTCTACTTGATGGCTTCGAAGGCAAGCTCACTTCGTCAAAATGGGCGACGATTGAAAAATGCTCGCCCGATACGGCGCTGCGCGATATCGCCGATCTAGTCGAGCGCGGGATTCTTCGAAAGAATGAAGGCGGCGGTCGCAGCACCAGTTATTCACTGGCCGAAGGCTCACCCAAATAGAGCACCACGCCGCTCGCAGCGGCGGTTCACCCGGCCTCATTCCGCTTCAAGACCATCTCCATCGCCTCGGCAAAACCTTCATTTTCGTTCGACGTCGTGACCAATGTCGCCGATCGCTTGACGTCGTCGGTGGCGTTGCCCATCGCGATCGAGAGCCCGCTCGTCTTGAACATCGCGAGGTCGTTCTGCATGTCGCCGATGGTGGCGACCGCGTCGGTGGAAATGCCGAGGCGCTTGGCGATCCACTGTACGAAGGTGCCCTTGTCGCAACCGGGCGGGGTGATGTCGAGATAATAGCTTTGCGAGCGGACGGCGGTAGCCTGCGTCCCCAATGCCTGTTGGATCGCGGCCTCGCAACGCTGCAGCAGGCCAGCGTCAGAGGTTGATCCGACGATCTTGCAGGCGCTGGATAGATAGGGCGCAAAATCCTCGACGATGGTCGGGTCGGCTCGGATCGCGCGCTTCTCATGCGGGACATAGTCGGCATCGGGATGGCGGGTGAGCCAGAGATCGTTGGTGAACAGCCAGATGTCGATGCCGAATTCGTTGAGCACTTTGAGGCTGCGTTCCACCGCGGGTGCCGGGATCAGATGCCGTTCGATCGGCTTGAGTTCGGGATCGACAATGCAGCTTCCGTTGAAGGCCCCGACAGGCAGTGTGATTGCAAGCGGCTCGATCAGAAACCGCATGCCGATAGTCGGGCGGCTGGAAGTGATGGTGAAGCCGATGCCGGCTTCATGCAGGCGCCGCACGGCCCGCTTGGCGTCGTCGGTCAGGGTCTTGTCTTTTGTCAGCAGCGTACCGTCGACATCGGACACGACGAGGGCAATGCGGGTCATGAAAGGTTCCTGCGCGGTGTGCGGTGTTCAGACGGGTTTGGTCGCATTTGGCGGATGACGTTATCGACGATTTTGTCGACCGGCGCGTCGATCGACACGGTCAGCGGATTTTCGCTTTGGTCCGGCGGCTCGAGCGTCGCGAACTGGCTCGCCAACAGGCCCGGCGGCATGAAGTGGCCTTTGCGCTGGGCGAGGCGGCTCGCGATCAATTCCTGACTACCCTTGAGGAAGATGATGCGGACATCCTTGCGTCCATGCACGAGAATGTCGCGGTAGGCGCGCTTCAGCGCGGAGCAGGCGATCACCCCGTGCTGGCCTGCCTCGCAGAGCCGGTCGATCTCGCTTGCGATCGCCTGCAGCCAGGGCCAGCGGTCTTCATCGGTAAGGGGCTGGCCGGCGCGCATCTTGGCGACGTTGCTTGCAGGGTGAAAGCTGTCGCCATCTTCGTATTTCCAGCCAAGCTGCTCGGCGAGCTTCTCCCCAATCGTACTCTTGCCGGAGCCCGACACGCCCATCACGATCAGCGCGCAAGGCATCTCGCTGGTGTCATCGCCCACGAAAATTCTCCGGCAGCGCTGCCTCGTCCACGAGCCAGATCGTCTCGCCCATGGCGCGCGCGCGGCTCGCCGGCAGGTTCTCGCCATTCAGCACCCGCGTCAAGATCGCGCGCTTTTCTGCGCCTGCGATCTCGAACAGCATTTCGCGGCACGAGTTGAGCGATGGCAGCGTCAGCGTCACCCGCGGCACGAAGGGCTCGACATGGGCCTTGGGGACGCCGACCACCCAGCGCTCGGTTTCCGCGACGGCGGGATAATCCGGAAATAACGATGCAGTGTGGCCGTCGGGTCCGACGCCCATCAGCACCAGGTCGAACAACGGCCTGGCAGGATCGAGGCGATCTGCACCATAAAACGATTTCAACTCGCTCTCGTAGGCGAGGGCGGCCTGTTCGGGTTCGCCCGCGTCGGTCGGTATCGGATGGATATTGGCTGCCGGCGCGTAAGCATCCAGAAAAATCCGCCGCGCCGTGCCCATGTTGTTGAGCGGATCGTCTGACGCCACAAAGCGCTCATCGCCGATGAACCAGTGCACCCGGCGCCACGGGATTTGGCTTTGATAGGGATCAGTCGCGAGCAATCGATAGAGTTTTGTCGGGCTCGATCCGCCGGTCAGGCAAATCGCCACGCGATTGCCACCCGCAGCGATCCTTGCCAGGACGCGCTCGGCGGCCGCTTTCGCGAGCGCATCGGCGTCCGGAACCGTGATCACCTTGCGATTGTCGTTCGAAGCCATCCGGTCTAACCGAGCTTCCGCCAGTTTCGGCCGTCGCGTTCCATCAGTTCGCTGGCCTCCTCGGGCCCTTCGCTGCCGGGTTCGTAAATCTTCAGCCCCCTGGCGCCGGCCTTCTTCCAGGCATCGAGGAATGGTTGTACCGCCTGCCAGCCAGCTTCCACGCTATCGGCGCGCTGAAACAGGATGTTGTCGCCGATCATGCAATCGTAGATCAGTGTCTCGTAACCGGTTGAGGGTTCGGCCTGGAAGTAATCCTTGTAGCGGAATTTCATCTCGACGCCGTCGATATCGATGGCGGGTCCCGGCACCTTGGTATTGAACTGCAGCGCGATGCCTTCGGTCGGCTCGGTAGAGATGATCAGGAAATTCTGCGAAAGCCTTTCCACTGGCGTGTCGCGGAACATCGCAAACGGCGCCTGCTTGAACTTGATCGCGATCTCGGTGCGCTTGATGCCAAGCGCCTTGCCGGTGCGCAGGTAGAACGGCACGCCGGCCCAGCGCCAGTTGTCGATCGTCAGCTTCAGCGCGGCGTAGGTCTCCGTGGTGCTGCCTGGTTTCACGTCTTCGGTCTTGCGATAGTCGTCGATCTCGGTATCGCCGACCTTGCCGGCCCGATATTGCCCGCGCACCGAATTACGCAGCGCCTCATCCTCGCTCTGGGTCTGGATTGCCGCCAGCACCTCGGCTTTTTCCGAGCGCACTGCATGGGCATTGAATTTCGCCGGCGGTTCCATCGCGACCAGCGACAGCAGTTGGAACAGATGGTTCGGCACCATGTCGCGCAATGCGCCGGTCGCGTCGTAGAAACTGCCGCGATGGCCGACGCCGAGCTTCTCGTCGACGGTGATCTGGATATGGTCGATGTGATTGCGATTCCAGATAGGCTCAAACATACCGTTGGCGAAGCGCAGCACCAGGATGTTCTGGACGGTCTCCTTGCCGAGGTAATGATCGATCCGGTAAATCTGGTGCTCGTCGACAAGCTTCAGCAGCTCGCTGTTCAGCGCCTTCGCCGAGGCAAGATCGGTCCCGAAAGGCTTCTCCACCACCAGCCGCCGCCACGCGCCATTTTCCGTCAACATGCCGGTGCGGCCGAGTTCCCTGCTGATCGGGAGGAAGCCGTTGGGCGGGGTCGCCAGATAGAACAGCCGGTTGCCGCCGGTTTTCCGCGCGGCCTCCAGTCTGTCGAGCTGCTCGCGCATCGCATCGAACGAGGCCGGGTTTTCCGGATCGGCCTCGATGCAAGTGACACATGCCAGCAGGTTTCTGGCGAGGGCGTCATCCACCTTGCGGGTGGCAAACTGGTGGAGACCTTTGATCAGGCTGTCGGTCAATTCCTCGCTCGACATGGCCTTGCGGGCGACGCCGACGATGCAGAAATTGTCCGGCAAAAGATCGTTGGCTGCAAGGTTATAGAGAGAAGGGACCACCAGCCGGTGTGCGAGATCGCCGGTCACGCCGAAGATGACAATGGAGCAGGGATCGGGCTTTTTCTGTTTTGCTTCACTGACGGTCATTTTGTATCAGCCTTCGAACCGGACTGCTTCGGCGGCTCCCTGTGGCCGCCGAAACCGGCACGCATCGCGGAGAGGATCTTTTCCGCGAAGGTATGCTCCTTGCGCGAGCGGAAGCGCGCAAACAACGCCGCGGTCAGCACTTCGGCTGGAACGGCTTCGTCGATGGCGGCGTTCACCGTCCAGCGGCCTTCGCCGGAATCTTCCACAAATCCCGAATAATTATCCAGCGTGTGATTTTTCGCGAGCGCAGAGGCGGTCAGATCGAGCAGCCATGACGGGATCACGCTGCCGCGCCGCCACACCTCGGCAATGTCAGCGATATCCAGATCGAAACGATGCTCCGGTGGCAACGCATCGATATTGGCATTCTTCAAAATGTCGAAACCTTCTGCATAGGCCTGCATCAGGCCGTATTCGATGCCGTTATGAACCATCTTGACGAAATGTCCGGCGCCGACCGGGCCGGCATGAATGTAACCCTGCTCGATACGCGGATCGCGCCCCTCGCGCCCCTCGGTGCGCGGGATATCGCCGACGCCCGGCGCCAACGCGGCAAAAATCGGATCGAGGCGATCGACCACGGCCTTGTCGCCGCCGATCATCATGCAATAGCCGCGATCGATGCCCCAGACGCCGCCTGAGGTGCCGACATCGACATAATGGATGCCGCGCTCTTTGAGCGCCTTGCCGCGCCGCACGTCGTCCTGCCAGAACGTGTTGCCGCCATCGATGATGACGTCGCCATTCTCCATCAGTTTTGACAATGCATCGATGGTAGCTTCGGTGATCTTGCCCGCCGGCAGCATCACCCAGGCGGTTCGCGGCTTCTCGAGCTTTTTGACAAAATCTTCCAGCGCGCCCGCGCCGAGTGCGCCGTCGGCGGCGATGGCGGCAACCGCCTTGGGGTCCTTGTCGTAGACGACGGTTGAGTGTCCGTGTTTCATCAGCCGGCGGACGATATTGCCGCCCATTCGCCCCAAGCCGATCATGCCGAGCTGCATTTTTTTACACCCTTATTGTTTCTTGAGCATGATCTCTTTCCGAAAACCGGTACCCATTTTTCGGGATCATGCTCTAATTTAGAGCCGCGACAATCGCGCTATCGAGCATCTTTAGCCCAGCGTCGAGATCGCCCTTGAGATGGACCCGTAGCGCGCGGCGGCCGCGCTCGGTCAGCACGTCGAAATCGCCGCGGGCCTGCGCGGCCTTGATCACCCCAAAACTCGCTTTTTGGCCGGGGACCGGGAGATCCTTGGCATCGTCCGATGTGATCTGCAGGAACACGCCGCTGTCCGGCCCCCCCTTATAGGCCTGGCCGGTGGAATGCAGGAAACGCGGGCCGAACTCGGCGCAGGTCGCTACATGGCGCTTGTCGCGCACCTCAAGCCGCATGTGCTGCAACGCGTCGATATGCGCCGGATCGCGCTCGATATAGGCGAGCAGTGCCACATAATCGTCCGCATGGGTGCGCGCGAGATGGGCTTTCACCCACGAGCGAAGATCGCCATTGGCGCCCGCCTTGCGCAGGTCGGCGGCATTTCTCTCGTCGGTATAGAGATCGGCTTCCGCGCTGGACATTACCGGCTGTTCCGGCGGCAGCGTGCCGGATTTTTCGAACGCCGCGGTCAGCTCCCGGGTCTTGATCTTGGCGGCCTCGACGTCCGGTTGGTTGAACGGATTGATGCCGAGCACAGCACCGGCGACCGCGGTCGCCATCTCGAATCGGAAAAATTCCTGGCCGATATGGTCGATCGATTTCATGACGATGCGGACCACGGGATGGCCGGCCTTCTCCAGCGCGGCGAGCTTGTCATCATGCACGGCGTCGCCTTCGCCTTCGGTGCCGATATCGATGAAGAAGCGGTCGTCGCCATAGACCGAGGGATCGCCAAGCGGCTCGCCGTCGATCGGGATCAGGCCCTTGCCTTCCTTGCCGGTGGATTCCGCGATCAGCTGCTCGGCCCAGGCGCCGAAATCGGAAATCTTCTTGGACGAGACGATCGTCACCTTGTCGCGGCCGTCGAGACCGGCGAGCCCCATGCCGAGGCCGAGCTGCACGCCTGGACTTTCCTGCGGCGGCACGTCCGGTCCGCAGGAGCGCACCATCGCGAGCGTGTGGTTTATCAAGGTGCGAACATCGATGCCGGCCGCTGCCGCCGGCACCAAACCGAACGGCGACAGCACCGAGTAGCGTCCGCCGATGCTGGGATCGCCGTGGAAGATGCGGGCAAAGCCTTGGCTGATCGCGACCCTTTCCAATGGTGAACCGGGATCGGTCACCGCGATGAACCGATGTCCGGTCTTGTCGGCACCGATCGCCTTGGACACGCGGGCGAAGAAATAATCCTTCATCGCGTTGGGTTCGGTGGTGCCCCCGGATTTGCTCGAAACGATGAACAGGGTTCTGGTGATATCGACCGCCTGCTCCATCGCGCGGACCTGCGCCGGATCGGTCGAGTCAAGAACGTGCAACTTGGGGAAGCCGGGCTTTCTTGGAAAGGTTTCCGCCAGCACTTGGGGCCCAAGGCTAGATCCGCCCATGCCGAGGACCACGGCATCGCTGAAATTTTGTCCTTTGACGCGCTGCGCAAAATCCTCGTAGTCGGCGATATCGGCCGATGCAGGGCTCGTCAGCCAGCCGAGCCATTTGTCCTCGTCGGTACCGGTCCATACCGTTTTATCGCGGCTCCAGATCCGCCGAATTTTCGCCGATCCGCGCCATTCCTCGGTTGCGGTGTTCACGGCTTTGTCGATGTCGTTGCCGAGCTTCAATTCCTGGCGGTCGATGCCGGCACCGAGCACGGTAGCGCGCTTATGCGCGACCGCCCCGTAAAGCTTGTCAGCGGCGTCCGCAAACAGTTTCACGCCGTCCTTGACGAGCTCCGCCGTGATCGCATCGAGCGAAATGCCTGACTTCTCGAGCTCGGCGAGCACGCGCCGCGCATCCTCGACATTTTCTTCCAGACTGTCGCGCACCTTGCCGTGATCGCGGAAGGCGTCGAGCGTTGCCGGCGGCACGGTGTTGACGGTGTTGGGGCCGATCAGCTCCTCGACGTAGAGCACGTCGCTATAGTCCTTGTTCTTGGTGCCGGTCGAAGCCCACAGCAGACGCTGCGGTCTTGCGCCCTTGGCGGCCAGCTTCTCCCAGCGCGGTCCTGAAAACAGCCGCTTGTATTCCCGATAAGCGAGCTTCGCGTTGGCGATGGCGACCTTGCCCTTCAGCGCGGCGAGGCGCTCCTTCTCGGTCGGATCATTGGCGCGAGCGATCTTCTCGTCGAGCTGCTTGTCGACCGCGCTATCGATACGGCTGACGAAGAAGCTCGCGACGCTCGCGACATGGGACGGATCGCCGCCGCCGGCGACATATTTTTCGAGGCCGGCCAGATAAGCCTCGGCGACCTGCACATAGACCTGTTGTGCGAACAGAAGCGTGATGTTGATGCTGATGCCCTCGCCGATCAGATGCCGGATGGCGGGCAGGCCTTGCGGCGTCGCCGGCACCTTGACCATCAGATTCTTGCGCTTGACGTCCTTCCAGAGCCGCTCGGCTTCGGCGATGGTGCCCTTGGTGTCCATCGCCAGATAAGGCGATACTTCGAGACTGACAAAACCGTCATTGCTCTTGAGCAGGTCGTAGACGGGCCGCAGCACGTCGGCCGCGTGCTGGATATCCTCGACCGCAACTTGCTCGAACAGCTCGGCGACCGGACGATCGCCCTTTTTCAGGGCCTGCGCGATGGCGCCGTCATATTCGTCCGAACTGCCGATCGCCTTCTCGAAGATCGACGGGTTCGATGTCACGCCCTTGACGCCGTCGGTATCGATCAGCTTTTGCAGGTCGCCCTTGGTGACGAAGCCGCGGGCCAGGAAATCCAGCCAAACCGACTGGCCGTGGTTTTCGAGTGCTTTAACGGGATTCATGATGCCCTGTTCCGTTCGAGGTCTGTTTCTTACGGGTTCCGCACCTTCTGGCCGGACGCCGAATGTTGTCAACACGTCCTTTAGGCCGCGCTCACGAGGAAAATATGTCGTAATGCCCCTCCGACAACGCCATTCACAACAGTTCGATCCCGAGGAATCGGCGGTTTGGCGCCGAATACGCTCCGATTTTCCATCGCAGCAAGGTCAGCACTTGAACCGGCTTTTCGGGCGACGACACCAAGGCTCAGACCTACCGGGCCCTGAAGGAGCCTGCCATGACGAGCCATCTTCTGCGCCTCGCCGGCATCGCGCTGCTGTTCGGCCTGACTACATCAGGCGGTTCGGCGGCTGAAGCGGCGAGCCTTGGCGCGAATTTGAGCATTCGCACGATGACGCTGGATTTCCCGCAAACGGCTTTTGCCGGCAGTGACCGCCTGTCGAACGTCGACGATAGGACCACCACGACGCCACCCTTAAGGCGCAACCTCGAACGGCCGGTCCGGATGCATGCGAAAAGCAAGTCCGGCACCTAACAACAACAGAAAAATTGAGCCGGCAAACGGCAAAGTCCAGCTGCCGGTCCGGTCGATCAAATAGCCAAACACGAAGGGCGAAAGGATGCCGGCAACGCCGAAGCCGAAATTCATCATGCCGCTCGCGGACCCGGAATATCTTGGCGCGATGTCCATCGGAACCGCCCAGATCGGTGCCACTATCAGTTCGACAGAAAAGAATGCCGCGGCAAGCGAGATCGCCGCAACGTTGAGATCGTGAACCAGCATCACTGGAATTAAGAACAGAAAGCCGCCGAGCATGCCGGCGACGATAACATTACGCCGTGCCGCAGTCCGGTCGCCCGTACGGCGCAGGATCTGGTCGCTGACCACGCCGCCCAGGGTGTCGCCGATCACGCCGGCAAGGAAAACGCCCGCGGAATAGAATGCCGATTGCATCAGGTTCTGCTGATAGTTCTGGTAAAAGAACGATGGTATCCAGCTCAGGAACAACCACAGCGTCCAGCCGTAGCAAAAATCGACCGCGGTCACCGGCAGCATGCGACGAAATAATTTGAGCCACGGCACTGGCGTGGTCACAATGCCCCGGCTGCGTGCGGGAAGCTTCGCAAGTTCCTCGGCGGTCAGCGGTGGCGCCGCTGGTACGTCGCGAAAGTATGACAACCACACCACGACCCAGATCAGGCTCAAGAGTGCAAGCACGACGAATGCACCGCGCCACGATACCAGCCCGACCAATAAGGCAATCAGAGGTGGCGTTACCGCGTTTCCGATCCGCGCCGAGGAATGCGTAATGCCCTGCGCGAAACCCCAATTGCGTTCCGGCACCCATGCCGCCATCGCGCGCGTCGCGGTCGGAAAAGTCGCGCCTTCGCCAATCCCGAGAACAAGCCGTGCGGCGAACAGGCTTGCAAGTCCGCCGACGGCACCAGTTGCCGCCGTTGCCGCGCATACGATAAGTCCACTGACGAAGAGCGTCAGCCGGGCCCCGAATTTGTCGCCGAAATAGCCTCCGATCAGCTGAAACAGCGCGTAGGGATAGGCGAATGCCGAGAAAGCCAGGCCGAGCTGGGTATTGCTTAAATTGAGATCCGCCCTGATCAGCGGCGCGGCCGTCGAGATGTTGACCCGATCCACATAGAGGATCAGGTACATCAGGCAGATGATCAGCAGGACCGTATTGGAGACGCTGAGCCAGCGCATCAGAGCGGCGCCGCGCTGCCCTTGATCTGGGTTCGGTGCATGATGCGCCGTGCCGAGGCGTCGAACGGGTCGCGCCGATGCATAGTGCAGCGGTTATCCCACAGCACCAGATCGCCGACCCGCCACACGTGCTCCCAGGCGAACTCCGGGCGAGCGACGTAATCCCACAATTCGTCGAGCAGCGCCTCGGAGTCGGCAAGTTCGAGCCCCATGAGATACGCATTGCGCCGGCGGCCGAGGTAAAGCATGCGCCGCCCGGTGTCGGGGTGGGTGCAGACCAGCGGGTGTATGGCGCCCGGTGACGTCCGCGGATCGTCGGTCGCGGTGACGCCTTGGCGCAGATAGCCGCCGCTATTGTAGGTGCCGTCGTGCTTGATCTTGAGGTTCGCGATGCGGCGCTTCAACTCGTCCGGCAATGCTTCATAGACGGCGTACATGCTGCAAAACGAGGTGTTGCCGCCCGCAGGTGGCACCTCGAGCGCGTAAAGCATACTCGCCATCGGCGGGACATCGAGATACGACATGTCGGTATGCCATACGGCTTCGCCAGCGCCGAGGCTGCCGATCGGCTCACCGTTCACGGTGACGTTGGAAACGATGTAAATTTCAGGCAGCCCCTCGACGAAGCGCCGGCCTGTCTCCTGTACCGGCGCCCAGTCGAGGTCGCCGAAACGGCGGCTGAACGCGATGAGGTCCTGGTCGGTGAGCGTCTGGCCACGCACCAAAATGACCTGATGGTCGTGCCAGGCACGCTTGAGCGCCGCGAACTGCAATTCGCCGAGATCTTTGAGATCGATGTTGCGTATCTCGGCGCCCAGCGCCGCTCCGGTCGGAACCACGTCGATGGGCCCACCGCTGACGTCGCCTGCGACGTTACGTTCGACGCTCAAAGCCATCGGAACCCTCCAGCTGCATGGACCAATCCGTAGTTGCTATCATCGAGCGGTGGGCGAGGGAAGGCTACGGCATAACGACATGAACGCAGGCATGCACTTTTAATTTAATAGCTCACATCTAGATTCTTGATTTGACGCGTTTTCTTGACGCGAACCGGTTTCCACTTCGCTTGAAAAACGCTCTAGCGCAAACTTGCGTTGAGTTTGTCCAGCGCGGCGGAGCCCGGACACAGCGCCTTCTCGTCGAGCGCGTTGAGCGGCGTATCCACCGTGTCGAGATGGTTGTGCAGATCTTCCGACTCGGGATCGACATATAATAGCCCGGTGACGATCTGGCCCTTGGCGGCGTGCTTCTGCAGGAACGCCATCGCCGCCACGCGATCATGCGCGTCATAATCCGCATCGATCTTGCGCAGCGCCAGCCGGGTGCCGTCATGCTGCTCGACCACCTGCACCGTGCCCGGCGCGTAATCCACCGTGATCGGGTCGCGGCCGGTGATGACGTCAAGCCGGTTCACCGCATCATTGTGCTCGCGCACATAATCAAAACTCTTGGTCGAGCCGGCGTGGTTGTTGAAGGCGACGCACGGGCTGATCACGTCGATGAAGGCTGCGCCCTTATGCTGGATCGCAGCCGCAATCAGCGGCACCAATTGGATCTTGTCGCCGGAAAAACTCCGCGCCACGAAACTTGCGCCGAGCTGCAGCGCCATCGCGACGAGGTCGATCGCGTTGTCGGTATTCATGACGCCCTTCTTGGACTTCGAGCCGCGATCGGCGGTGGCCGAGAACTGGCCTTTGGTCAGGCCGTAAACGCCGTTGTTCTCGACGATATAGGTCATGTTGACGCCGCGCCGGATGGAATGCGCGAACTGGCCGAAGCCGATCGAAGCGGAATCGCCGTCGCCGGAGACGCCGAGATAGATCAGGTCGCGGTTGGCGAGATTGGCACCGGTCAGGACCGACGGCATGCGGCCGTGCACCGAATTGAAGCCGTGCGAATTGCCGAGGAAATAATCCGGCGTCTTCGAGGAGCAGCCGATACCCGAAATCTTGGCCACCCGGTGCGGCTCGATCGAAAGCTCGTAGCAGGCCTCGATGATGGAAGCCGTGATCGAGTCGTGGCCGCAGCCGGCGCACAGCGTCGAGATCTTGCCTTCGTAATCGCGATGGGTGAAGCCGAGATCGTTTTTCGGCAGGCCCGGATGATGGAATTTCGGCTTTGCGATGTAGGTCATGTGACAGCCTTGCGGAGCGGGGTAACCTTGAGATGATCCTGATGATCGCCGATGGCGCCGGCGATGAAGCGCGCAGTGATCGGCGTACCGTCATAATGCACGATGGGAACCAGCCGGACCGGATCGATGCCGTTCTCGTTGACGATCAGCGAGCGCAGCTGCGCGTCGCGGTTCTGCTCGACCACATAAACGAAATCATGGTCGGCAATAAAACTCGCGACGCTGGAATGGAACGGGAAGGCGCGGATGCGGAGTCTGTCGAGCTCGTGTCCGCGCGCCTCCAACAGCCCGATCGCCTCGTCCATGGCCGGTGAGGTCGAGCCAAAATAGATCACGCCGTATTTGGTCGGCTTGGCGGCGTTGGCCTGCAACGGTCGCGGCACCATGTCCTGGGCGGTTTCGAACTTGCGCACCAGCCGCTGCATGTTGTCGGCGTAAACCGCGCCTTCCTCGGAATAGCGCGCGTAACGGTCGCGGGAGGTGCCGCGGGTGAAGAACGAGCCTTTGGTCGGATGGGTGCCCGGATAGGTGCGGTAGGGGATGCCGTCGCCGTCGACGTCGAGATAGCGGCCGAAGTCGCGGCCCGCCTCCAGCATCTCCGCGGTCATCACCTTGCCGCGGTCATATTGCCTTGCGTCGTCCCAGCGCAGCGGGCGGCACAGCCTGTGGTTCATGCCGATATCGAGATCGAGCATCACGAAGATCGTGGTCTGCAGCCGTTCGGCAAGATCAAAGGCGGTTGCGGCGAATTCGAAGGCCTCCGCCGGGTCTTCCGGAAACAGCAGCACGTGCTTGGTGTCGCCATGCGAAGCATAGGCGCAGGCCAGGATGTCGCATTGCTGGGTCCGCGTCGGCATGCCGGTTGATGGACCGGCGCGCTGCACGTCCATGATCACGGCCGGAATCTCGGCGAAATAAGAAAGTCCGATGAACTCCTGCATCAGCGAGATGCCGGGGCCGGAGGTCGCCGTAAAGGCGCGGGCGCCGTTCCATGACGCGCCGATCACGATGCCGATCGAGGCCAGTTCGTCCTCGCCCTGGACGATGGCGTATTTTGCCTTGCCGGTTTGCTGATCGTGCCGCAGCTTCTTGCAGTGGCTCGCAAAAGCGTCGGCCAACGATGACGACGGCGTGATCGGGTACCACGCGCACACCGTGGCGCCGCCATAGACCGCTCCCAACGCCGCCGCGCTGTTGCCCTCGATGAAGATGCGGTCGCCGACCTTGTCGGCCTTCTTGACGCGGAGCCCAATCGGGCATTTGAGGTTTTGCAGCGCCCAGTCGCGGCCGAGATGCAGCGCGTGGACGTTCGAGGACAACAGCTTTTCCTTGCCCTTATATTGCTCGGCGATCAACTGCTCGACCAGTTTCGGGTCCATGTCCAGCAGCGCGCACAGCGCGCCGAGATAGATGATGTTCTTGAACAGCTGGCGCTGCCGCGGATCGGTATAGGTCGAGTTGGTGATCGCGGTCAGCGGCACGCCGATTACGGAGATGTCGGCGCGGAATTTCGACTGCGGCATCGGCTTGGTCGAGTCGTAAAACAAATAGCCGCCGGGCTCGATCGAGGCGAGGTCGTTGTCCCAGGTCTGCGGGTTCATCGCCACCATCATGTCGACGCCGCCGCGGGCGCCGAGATGGCCGTCCTCGGTGACCCGCACCTCGTACCAGGTCGGCAGGCCCTGGATGTTGGAGGGGAAGATGTTGCGCGGCGACACCGGCACGCCATGGCGCAGGATGGAGCGGGCGAACAGCTCGTTGGCGCTCGCCGAACCCGAGCCGTTGACATTGGCGAAGCGGACGACGAAGTCGTTTACGCTGCTGATCGGCTTTTGGACGGGCATGATGAACCTGCGTAAGTCATGTCGATGAGGTATTTTTGCATGTCCCAGGCGCCGGTCGGACAGCGTTCGGCGCACAGGCCGCAATGCAGACAGACGTCTTCATCCTTCACCATCACCCGCCCGGTCTTCAGCCCGTCTGCGACATAGAGGTCCTGGTCCGGATGCAGCGAGGGCGCCTTCAGCCGCCCGCGCAGATCGGCTTCCTCGCCGTTCTCCGTGAAGCTGATGCAGTCCATCGGGCAGATATCGACGCAAGCATCGCATTCGATGCAGAGCGGCGCGCTGAATATCGTCTGGATGTCGCAGTTCAGGCAGCGCTGCGCCTCGCCGAGCGCGAGCTTGACGTCATAGCCGAGTTCGACCTCGGCGCGGATGTCCTTCAGCGCCACCACCTTGTCGCGATGCGGCACTTTAAAACGCTTGTCGGCGGAGATGTCGTTGTCGTAGCTCCACTCGTGGATGCCCATCTTCTGCGAGGAGATCTGCACCTCAGGCAGCGGACGCTCGGTGATGTCCTCGCCGGAGCAAAGCTTGTGGATCGAAAGCGCTGCGTCGTGGCCGTGCGCCACCGCCCAGATGATGTTTTTCGGGCCGAACGCGGCGTCGCCGCCAAAAAACACCTTTGGATTGGTCGAGCCCATGGTTTTCGGATCGACCTTGGGCATGTCCCATTTGTCGAATTCGATGCCGCAATCGCGCTCGATCCAGGGAAACGCATTCTCCTGGCCGACCGCTACCAGCACGTCGTCGCATTCGATGGTCTGGTCCGGTTCGCCCGTCGGCATCAGATTGCGCCGGCCCTTGGCGTCGTATTCGGCCTTCACCTTCTGGAAGGTGACGCCGGTGAGCTTGCCATTGTCGTGGGTGAAGGCGACCGGCACCATGAAATTGAGGATCGGAATATCCTCGTGCATGGCGTCTTCTTTCTCCCAAGGAGAGGCCTTCATCTCCTCGAAACCAGAACGCACGATCACCTTGACGTCCTGGCCGCCGAGCCGGCGCGCGGTGCGGCAGCAATCCATCGCGGTGTTGCCGCCGCCGAGCACGATCACGCGCTTGCCGATCTTGTCGGTGTGGCCGAACGAAACGCTGGAGAGCCAGTCGAGGCCGATATGGACATTGCTGGCTGCTTCCTTGCGGCCGGGAATCTCGAGCTCGCGGCCGCGTGGCGCGCCGGAGCCGACGAAGATCGCGTCGTAGTTTTCGGTTAGCAGCGTCTTCAGGCTGTCGATGCGATGGCCGCCTTTGAACTCGATGCCGAGGTTGAGGATGTAATCGGTTTCCTCGTCGATCACCGAATCCGGCAACCGGAATTTTGGAATTTGCGTGCGCATCATGCCGCCGGCCTTGGGGTCCTGGTCGAACACGGTGCAGTGATAGCCGATCGGCGCGAGGTCGCGGGCGACCGCAAGCGAGGCCGGACCGCCGCCGATGATCGCGATGCGCTTGCCGTTCTTGGCCGAAGGCCGCGGCATGCGGTGCTTGACGTCGTCCTTGAAGTCGGCGGCGACGCGCTTCAATCGGCAGATCGCGACCGGAGTTTCTTCGACCCGGCCGCGGCGGCACGCGGGCTCGCATGGACGATCGCAGGTGCGCCCCAAAATTCCGGGAAACACGTTCGATTTCCAATTGATCATGTAAGCGTCGCTGTAGCGGCCTTCAGCGATCAAGCGGATGTATTCTGGAACGGGCGTATGCGCGGGACAGGCCCATTGGCAGTCGACCACTTTGTGAAAATAGTCAGGTGCCGCGATATCAGTCGGTTTCATTCCTACCTTGTCCCGTGCGGTTCAAGAGAACCCGCTCGGCCTTTGACTTCTGTTGTGGGCGCTGATCACGGCGCTCTTGTGGTTTGCCCGCCATATCATGGGCTTAGTGAATCCAAGCATTCAAGAATTCGCATTCAATATGATCGGCGCTGCACTGAAAAGCCATTATTTGCGTAACCGCCATTCGCTATTGGTCTGGCCCCCAGCTTTTAATGCTGCTTCGCTGCATGTGGCACTGCAACAATGTCCATCTTCCGGGCGTCACGCCTTCATTTGGGGCCGCGGAATGTCACTCTTTGCCAAATCCCACATCAAATCATAACTACCGGCGGACACCTGTATTCCATCCTCGAGGACAGTTGATCCAGTGAAGCGCGCGGCGATCGCGGCAGCGACCGCGTTCACATCTGTGGCATCGATCAGGACAAACCAGTCGCCGGCGCCGGGATCGGAGATTGGAGGATCGTCGGTGATCGGTTTGGAAAGCACCGGATCGTTCTCGATCAGATGCATCGAGATGATGCCGTCGAGTTTTTCCGGATTTAGACTCTCTCGCAGTGCGGCGCGCAATTTGTCCGCGCTGCCGGAAGCGGGGCGAAGGCGGATGATGCCGAGCGCCGCGCCGCGGCCCTGTCCGCGGCTGATGGTGATGCGCGCGACCGCACGGATCATGTTCTTGAAGCGGGCGAGATTTTTCTTCGACCAATCGGTCGGATTCATCAATGCGGTGCGATAGGTCGGGCTGTCGAGCACCTCGAAGGTCGCGGTAGAATACAGGCAGAGATATTTTGGCGAGCCTTGATGTGCGACATAGCGCCGGGCTTCCAGAAAACCTTCGATCGCGACCCGCTCCAACAGATGCTCGCGGTCATACCACCGATTGAAGTCGGCCTCATCGGATGGATCGATGTCCATCGAGGTCAGAAGCATTCCTTTTCCGGCAAGCGGCATTTTTTTGACGGTCCTATTCGCTGATTTTTGAAGCCAGATCCGCGATCGCCTTCATCACGGCGTCCCTGACGCCGGGATCGTAAAGCGAGTGGCCGGCGCCCTCGACGGTGCGAATTTCAGAGTCTGGCCATGCGGCGTTTAGCGTATGCGATGTCGCCGGCGGACACAGCAGATCGTAGCGGCCTTGCACGATCATGCCGGGAATTCGATCAAGCTTTTTCGCGTCCGCCATGAGTTGACCCGGTCGCATAAAACAGTCGTTCTGGAAGTAATGCGCTTCCATGAACGGCGTGGCGGGCAGGGTGCGCGTCGAATTGAGCGAATTAGGATCGAGCCGGAGATGTCCGGGCGCGTGTTCGGAAAGGACCCGCTCGGTGTCGTGCCAGGCGCGGGCGGCTGGGCCGTGGACGGCTGGATCGGAATCGAGAATGCGGCCCCAGTAGGCGTCGAGCGGGTTCGCGCGCTCTTTCCTCGGCAAGACTTTAAGGAAATCGTCGCTGAGGTCAGGATAGAAGCGCGGCAGCGCGTCGAGGAATGCGCCTTCCAATTCGGCGCGGGTGCCGAGGAAGGTCGCGCGCAAGACGATGCCGGTGACCCGGTCGGGGTGTGCTTGCGCGTAGGCCAGCGCCAGCGTCGCGCCCCAGGAGCCGCCGACGACCATCCAGCGCGGGATGGCAAATTTCTCGCGGATGATCTCCATGTCCGAGATCAGATGCGACAGCGTGTTGTGCTCGCGGCTGCCCTTGGGCCGGCTGCGGCCAGCGCCGCGCTGGTCGAACAGGACGGCGTGAAAACGCTCGGGATCGAACAGCCGGCGGTGATCCGGCTGGCAGCCGCTGCCGGGCCCGCCGTGCAGATAGACGGCGGGAATGCCGCCGGCGCGGCCGACGGTTTCGACGTAGATCTCGTGGCCGTCGCCGACCGCTAGCCACTCCGAAGTCAGCGGCGCGAACGGATCGGCGCGCAGCGATTTGCCCGCGTCGGCGTCAGGCGCCATGCTCGCCGTCCGTCTCCGGCGTACCCCCGGCGAAATTGCGATAGATGAAGCGGTTGTTGTTATCAGCGGCTTCGGCCTCGGCGAGCTTGAAGATCTGCTCATGCATCGGCGACAGCGTGCAGGCGGGATCGGTATTGCCGGCATCGCCGGTCAGCGCAAAGGCCTGGCAGCGGCAGCCGCCGAAATCGACTTCCCTGAATTCGCAGCTCTTGCAGGGCTCCGGCATCCAGCCGGTACCGCGATAGCGATTGAAGGCTTCGGAATTTTGCCAGATCCAGGCGATCGAATGATTGGAGCGTACCGACAGGAACTCGAGCCCGGTGATGGATTCGGCGGCATGGCAGGGCAAAATCTTGCCCGCGGGCGAGATGTTGAAAAACTGCCGGCCCCAGCCGCCCATGCATTTCTTCGGCCGCAGCGCGTAATAATCCGGCACCACATAGTCGATGGCGAGGACGCCCTTCAGCCGCACTTCGGCCTCCTCGACGATGCGGCTGGTCTCCTCGATCTGTGCCAACGTCGGCATCAGCGCGGCGCGGTTCTTCAGGGCCCAGCCGTAATATTGCACATTGGCGACTTCCAGCCGGTCGGCGTCGAGATCGACCGCCATCTGGATGATGTCGGAAAGCTGATGCAGGTTTTGCCGATGCATGACCGCGTTGACCGTGAGCGGCAAATCCAGTTCGCGCGTCCATTTTGCAACTTTTATCTTCTTTTCGTGCGCATCCTTGAGGCCGGCGACCCGATCGGCAACGACAGGTTCGTTGCCCTGGAAACTGATCTGCAGGTGACACAGTCCGGCGTCGGCCAGCGCCGAAAGCTTTTCCCGGGTCAGCAGCACGGCCGAGGTAATGAGATTGGAGTAAAGCCCGACATCGCTGGCATGCTGCACCAGCTCGACCAGATCCTTACGCGCGGTGGGCTCGCCGCCGGAGAAATGGATTTGCAGCACGCCGATCTCGGCGAGCTCTGAGAGCACCTTCTTCCATTCTTCCGTCGAAAGCTCGCTGCTGCCGCGATCCAGCTCGACCGGATTGGAGCAATAGGGGCACTGCAGCGGGCAGCGATGCGTCAGCTCGGCGAGCACCGCGAGCGGAATCCCGAACGTCTCGGCAGTCGAGCCGCGCCCCTCCAGCACCGCGAGCCCGTCGGAGGGTTCGCTTGTCGCTACGCCGGCATCGGTTAGCGTCGGACTCATGAGGTCTTCTCGCGCGCTTCGGTCAAAAATCCCTTGTCGGCAAGGTCCTGCAGCATGGCGATGACATCGATCGCAATCGCGCCGCGGTCGGCTGTGTATTTTGCCGCGAATTGATCGATCATCTCGCCGACGCTGCGGACGCCGTCGCACAGTTTTAACACTTCCACCGCGATCTCGTCCGGCGCCAGCACCCGCTCCGGGGCCAAAATCACCCAGACCTGCCGCGTCTCGTCGAATTTCAGCTTGGCATGCCGCGGCAGCACCGGCCGGCTCGCCTCGCTGACACTGATGTTGCGGCTGCCTGCCATCGCTTCGCCTCTAGTTGTTTGTGAGCCCTAGTTGGCTTTGGGCACGAACGCGCCCGGCGGTATGTGGCCCTCGACATAGGCATGATACAGCGCGTCGAGCTGGACCCAAAGCACATTGGTCTTGAACAAGAGCGCGTTGCACACCGCCTCGCGCTCGGCGGGCGTCCTGGCATGGGCCTTGACGTAGTCGAGCGCAAAATTGGCGTCGCGCGGCGCCTGCTGCATGCGCCGGCTGAAATAGCTCATGATGTCGGGATTGACGAAATCGTAATGGGCCAGCATTCCCGAGATGCGTTCCTCGTGCAGGTTCGGCGCGAACAGTTCCGTCAGCGAGGAGGCGATCGCTTCCAGCGGGCTCTTGTCGCGGACGAAGTGCACATAGGCATCCACCGCAAAGCGCGTGGCGGGGAGGATGCCTTCGGCTGACACCACATAGGCGCTGTCGAGCCCGAGCCCCTCGGTCAGCTTCAGCCAGCGCTCGATGCCGCCTTCGGTGCCGAGATCGCCGTCATGGTCTTCTATTCTGTGCCGCCATTCGAGCCGGGTAGCGCGGTCGCGGAATCGCGAGATCACCACCGCGTCCTTGATCGGGATCGTGCTCTGGTAATAGTAGCGATTCAGCGCCCAGGCCTGCACCTGCCCCTTGTTCAATTTGCCGCCGTGCAACAGCCGGTGAAACGGGTGCAGATTGTGATAACGCGTCGCCCCGATCTGGCGCAGTGCCGCTTCCAACTCCTCAGGGCTGTCCAGCGGCGTGCCTTTACCGAGCGAAAACGCTGTCATCCCTATCAAGGTTATTGCGTTCAAAGCACGATCTCCGTTCCATCGGCGGGAATTTGCCAGCCCGCGCGCTCGGCCATCTTGCGCTCTGGCGAGGCAGGCAACAGCGCCGGATTCGAATTGTTGATATGCAGAAATATCTTCTTCCCGATATCAAGCTGGGCCAGGGCTTCGATCGCACCATGGTCGCCTGACATTGCAATATGCCCCATGCCTTGCCCCGTCTTGTTGCCGAGGCCGGCTGCGATCAACTCGTCGTCGCGCCACACCGTGCCATCGAAGAAGACCATGGGCGCACCGGCAAGCCTCGATTTCAATTCATCGGTGACGCCGGCGCAGGCGGCCAGGAAATAGAAATATCTGCCCGTTGCCTTGTCGCCGACCCTAAGTCCGAGCGTATCGCCGGCGCCGTCGTTTCCGCCGGGATGAGCCTTGCCTTCGAGATACCATGCGCTTTTGCCGGGAACGGCGAACGGCAACACCTCGATGCCGGAGGGCGAGCCGTCGGGCAACGCCGGCTCGAAGGCCTTGTCCACCTCTATTCGCTGGCGGCGCACGTTCTTCTCGCTCAACACGTCAAAGATGCTGTTGGCCTTCAGGATCGAAAGCACTTTTTCATGCGCGTAGATCGTGAACGGCGAGCCTTCGCGCATCGACAACAGGCCTGCGATCGCATCGATTTCGCCGTTGGTCAGGATGACGCCCGATACCGGAGAGTGGCGAAGCTTTCCCTCGGCCGGATGAAGCCTTGGTGCCGTGATCAGTTGCTGGCGCACGTCGGGAGATGCATTGATGAGATACCAGTGCGCGTCATCAGCGCTGATCGCAATCGAAGCCTGGGTGCTCTGCTGCGCCCGGTCACTTCGCGCGGCCTTGCAAACCGCACATCCGCAATTCCATTGCGGAACACCGCCACCTGCCGCGGCGCCCAGGACGACGACGCGAAGCATGATCCGTCTCCTGGAGATTCCAAGCTCTGATATCGGAAAGCTTTGTCTTCTAGAAACTTCGATATCCGAAAGCTCGAAGGTGGACACCAGAGCAGCCACGTTCCCTCTTTCGGGAACGTGTCACGCCTGGAGGTCCACCTTAAGTCAAAACGAGAAGCTGTCGCTGCCGGCCTACTTGCGGGCGGCGCACGCATACATGTTGATTTCCATGCCGACCGGCACTTCGACGATCTTCGGGGTCTTCCAGGCCATTTTGGCTCTCCTTGTTGTGAAACGGACGATCTCCGCCCTCACAGCGAGGTAAACTAGTCGGGATTGAAAAGTTCGCCAGTGAAATCTTTTGTCATGAAACCATGGAGCTTCCATGCTGCATCGCGA
>Ga0209331_1000164_pt1 | contig 23381 bp, 21 predicted proteins | sample JacPinW_OM3H0_M3_FD_187971 | JGI IMG/M metagenome (GOLD analysis project Ga0209331, IMG submission 187971) | Forest soil microbial communities from Algoma, Ontario, Canada - Jack Pine, Ontario site 1_JW_OM3H0_M3 (SPAdes) (version 2) | ecosystem: Environmental > Terrestrial > Soil > Boreal...
TGATTTCCCCGTTTCGGTAAGCCAGGTAATCAGATTGGAACGGCGAAGCTGGCTCGGCGACTCGCTCCAAAAAATTCGCGCTAACAATCGACCTTTTCAATCGAGCCAATCCATCGCCGTAACGATGCGCTTGAGTTGGGGATCATCAACGGAGAGCGCGGGCAGCCATTCACCGAGTGGTTCGCGTTTCCACCACGCCCGATCACCGAGCGGCGCGAATTGGTAGCGATAGAGTCGCGCACGGATGTAACGCGGGGGCGCGTTGGAGAATGGATTGTTGGCGATGAGCGAGAGCGTGCCGCGATCGTTGTGAAGAAGTTTCCAGACAAAATGGAGCGTCCACGGATAGTCCGCCGGTGACGCCATGGCGGCGAACCAAATCTGCCAGTCGATCCGCGGCTGATAGGGCGCGATAAAGGACGGACGGCGATTCGGATCGCCCGGTTTGGCTTTGAATTCGTATTCCTTCCATTGCGTGTCGCCGGTGATGAACGCGTCGTCCGTCCCTTCGAAAACAATTTCCGGCCGTTCGTGTCCGACACTGCCGAATGCACCGTAAGTGTTCACGAGATCGAAGGGATCGAATGAGGAATTCATCAATTGCCGGGCGGAAACGAGATTGAGCACTGGCGTGATGCTGAGATAGGCAACCAAGATCGACAATGCGATGGCGAACGAGTTATTGATTCGCGATGGCTCCGATTCTTGCGCGGCTCGTTCGGCACGCTTGACCAGCGCTTTTGGCAAAACGTGACGCAGAAATGTGTCATCGAAGCACGCAAGAAAGGGAATGATCGTGACGTAATTCAGGAACGACAGATTGCCGCTGATGATGAGAATAATTTGAAAACTCACGAGCAACACGCCAGCAACATGGCGCGCGTGACGCGGACCGAATGAGAACCAGGGCACGATCAATTCGACGAAATGGTTCCAAGCCGTTTCGATTTTGTGGAACCACTGCGGTGCGAAGTGCAGATAGCGGCTGATCGGATTCGGGATCGGCTGCGTTTCGTAGTGATAGTAGAGGCAGGTGAGATCGCGCCAACACGGGTCGCCGCGCAACTTGATCAGCCCGGCGCCGATCATGATGCGAAAGCCGAGCCAACGAAAGAGCCAGATCACCAGAATTGGTGGCCGACATTTCGGAAAGGACCGGCCATCGAGCAACGGGCAGAGAAAGATCGACAGGAACCCGGTCTCAAGCAGCTGCGTTTCCCAACCGTAACCGTACCAAATCTGACCGACGTGGACGATCGACATGTAGATCACCCAAAGAACGGCGAGCATGATTGCGTTCGCATAACCGGCGAGGACAACAAATGACAGACCCAACCCAACCCACGCAAAGATCGACAATCCAGTGTCGGAGATGCCGAACCAAAACAACGTCGGCAATTGCAGAGCTGCGGCGGCGCGCGAACCGAGATGCGATTGGATTCTCTCCAGAAAATGCGTCGCTGGCGTCAGTCCATGTTCACCGATCAACGGCACGAGCTGACTGATCGCGACGAGAAACGCAATCGCGTAAACAAAACCGAGCAAACGCAGAATGACGAAGCGCGTCAGCCAGTAGGAATTCCCGCGCGCAAAAAACTTCTGAAGGAATTCGTTGTCGGTAATCACGATGAGCAGAAAACGTCCAACGCTCAACGCCCAACGTCCAATATCGAATGAAACATGTGCCAGGGGGGAGAGTTGAACTCCCGACCAAGGGCTTATGAGTCCCCTGCTCTACCACTGAGCTACCCTGGCATTGCGGCGGAAAGTTTCGACACGCCGCGCCAAGGTGTCAACGACCGCAGCTAGTCCTTCTTCTTCAGGTAGGGCGCGAGATCTTTTTCGCCGCCGCGCATGGCCGCCATGAAACAAACGCCGTTGTGCTCCTGCACTACGCCCGTCCAATTTTCGAAATCGACGTAACGCCACCCGGAAAAGTGGCGAGGCACCCCGCTCTTTGCATCTTTCTCTGCGGGAAAAAGAAGAAACTGCATGTGTTTCTCAACCACCGCGACCTGCGCAACCCGATGACCCTCATCGTCGTCAAAGACGCGCGATCCAATCGTGCGAAAGTCGGCAAACTCGGGCGGGACATCGTAATGCTCGAGCCGGTGCTTCATGAAAAAGAGGTCGCCCACCGCGCCGGCGTCAGTTTTCAGCGCTTCGAATTGCGCCGGCTTTGTCGATCTTGCCACGCTCAAAAGTTTCCGCGCCGTTTCCTCCCCTGGAAAATCGCCCATGTGCTCGACGAGATGAAAAACAAAAATGCCGGCGATGACACCCACGGCGATTCCAATCGCGACAATCACCGGATTTTGCGCGGTTTTTTTCCACGTCCATTTTTGCGGAGCGATTAACGTCTGTTTCGACTCCCATTCCGTCACCTCAGGCGGGATCGGAGTCGTCTTTACTAACTCGGCGACCGCGCGATCGAAGCTGCGCTGGTGCGCGAATTCATCGCACTTGCGCACGCGAAAGACGGCTGAACGCATCCCGCGATCGTCGATCCGTTCGTCGTTAAACGGTGCACAGCGCATAAACATGCGCTGGCGATTTGTTAACGACGGCGTTTTCATGTTTCCGAGTGGGGGAAAGTGGAGTTGAGCCACGCTTGGAACTCTTGCCGGCCGTCGCCAATCAGCTTGCCCAGCTCGACCGTCTTGAGCTCGGTCAAGGCGAGCAATTCTCCGTGGTCGAGTTCGTCGAGGTAAAAAAGGGCTAGGGCAGTGCGTTGAGGCTCGGGAGCGGCCGATATCCAAATGGCGAGTTGGATTGGTTCAAGTTTCGCGATTTGTGCCGGACCGTTCGGATCGATCTCGTGCTCTTCCATTTCGATCTCTTCCGCTTGCAGCCCAGCCTCGCTCGCCTCCAGACAGCGGAACCGCGCGTCACGAAGAAGCCACAGGCGATCTTTCGGCATCTCGCCTGCCGCCGCACGCAAGGCCGCCTCGTGCATGATGGCTTGGAAAATTTCCAGCGCTTTGGCCTCATCGCCCAGCATCAGAAAGCAAAAGCGATAGAGCTGCGGCAGGTTTTGATTAGGAAGACTCGATTTCTGCAAAACTGCGGAATGTTACGCGGGTCGCTTAGATCGACAAGCGCTTCTGTAGCCGCTTCGCTCTGCGAAGCGTTCGTCGCCCAGAGGGCGACGGCTACAAGAATATCTATCTTACGAAAGCTTTTGCAGGCGGCGGGCGACTTCCTCGGCATTCTCACGGCTATTGAAAGCAGAGACGCGGATGAAACCTTCGCCCTGCGCGCCGAAACCACTCCCCGGCGTCACGACGACGTTTAACTCGTTCAACATCCGATCGAAAGTATCCCAGCTCGTGAGGCCCTTGGGCGTTTGGACCCAGATGTAAGGCGCGTTCACTCCACCGAAAGCCTGCAGGCCCACACGATTGGCTGCATCGCGCAGAATCTTTGCATTGCCCATGTAATGGCCGATGAGCGCGCGCACCTGTTTGCGCCCTTCCGTTGAATACAACGCCTCCGCGCCGCGCTGCACTGGATAACTCACGCTGTTTGCTTTTGTGCTCCAGCGCCGATGCCAAAGCGGATGCAGTGGTAATTTTTTTCCTGACTCCGTTTGCGCAAGCAAACTCTTCGGCATCACCGTAAATCCGCAACGCACACCGGTGAACCCGCCGGTCTTCGAAAAACTGCGGAACTCGATCGCGCATTCGCGTGCACCTTCGATTTCGAAAATCGAATGCGGAATCTCCGGCTGCGAGATGTACGCTTCATACGCGGCGTCGAAGAGGAGGATCGCGCCGTGTTCGCGCGCGTAATCGACCCAACGCTTCAGTTGCTCGCGCGTCGCGACTGCGCCGGTCGGGTTATTCGGGAAACAAAGGTAAACAAGATCGACATGTTCCCTGGGCAGCGACGGCACGAAATTGTTTTCCGCCGTGCAGGGCAAATAAACGATGCCTTCGTAGCTGCCGTCGGCTTTGATCGGGCCGGTATGACCGGCCATGACATTCGTATCGACGTAAACGGGATAAACCGGGTCTGTGATCGCGACTTTGTTTCGGTCGCCGAGAATATCGAGAATGAAACCGCAATCGCACTTGGATCCGTCCGAGACAAAGATTTCGTCATCGGCGATGTCGATCTTGCGGTCGCGAAAATCGTGTTGCGCGATTGTCGATCTTAGGAACCCGTAGCCCTGCTCGGGCCCATAGCCGCGAAATGTTTCGCGATGTCCAAGCTCTTCGACCGCGTGTTTCATCGCCTCGATTGTCGCTTGCGGCAACGGCTCGGTCACATCGCCGATGCCGCAGCGAATCAGCCGCTTAGCTGCGTCCGGATTCTTTTCACAAAACTCGCGCACTCGCCGCGCAATCTCGGGAAAGAGATAACCGGCCTGAAGCTTGAGATAGTTTTCGTTGAGATACGCCATGCTTCTTGTCAGTCCGCTCTCCTGGTCCAGAGCGTGTAAGCCGAATCTCGCAATGTATCGACTGTCATCGGATGGAAATGATTGTTGAGAAGCCCGCGCTCAAACACCGGGGTTGGCACATAGCTGTTTACTTGAACCACATAGTCCGCTCGCGCCAGCTCTTGTTCCATCGACTTCGGAAGTTCGCTCGCCCAATTTCCGTTCACCGCGTGAGCGTCGAGCTCAAAGAAAAGTGAGCGGCCGAAATGTTTATTCGCGCGCCAGGCAATCGTCGGGTCCTGCGGGCTGATCACGCCGTTGCCCAGCCGCCGCGCCTCTGCCACGACCTCGTCGTATTTGTCGTCGCCATGGTGTGCATAAAGAAGCGCCACGTCCCGATCGAGTTGGATGAAAAACGAAAGCAACATTACGACAGCGATGGCGCTCGCGGCTGAGAACATTCGCCAATTCGACAACGAGCGCAGCCAACTCGAGATCGCTTCCAGCCTAACGACGAACAGCGCGGTCATCGCCAGGTAAGCCGGGAGTAAAGAATTGTAGGAGCCCCCGCTCTTGGCAATTGTCCAGATCGACACCGGAACGAGCACGACGAGCGCGGACAAGATCCAGCGTTCGCGATTGTCGATCTTCGCGCGCAAGATCGACAAGAGCGCGATAAGGAAAATCGGAAAGGTGCCGAGCAAGTAAACGGTCGTCGCCAGGGCGCGCTCCGGATAGACCTTGATCGCTGCGGGGACCGTGACAACTGCGAAGAACATTTGCGGCGCCAGGAAATAAATCGCCACCAAAGCAGCCAGGATCGACATGGTCGGAATTACGGACGTGGCGAGATCGGAAAATTTGCGCCGCCAGAGCAAGGCGTGGACAAACGGAATGAGCGCAAACGCTGCGCTCGTTTGTTTGAACAGCATCGCGGCAGTGAAAAGCGCGAGTGAGAACGTGAACCGCCACGCCGATTTTTCGCGCGTTACCCAAAGGTAAAGGCCGGCAACGGCGCAAAGAATTGCGATGCAGTCCGGTTGGGCAGAAAGAAAAACCAGGTTCGTCCGAAAATTGATTCCGAGAAAAAGAAGAAACGCCAGCAGCCAACTGGATTTTCCCCGACACAAAATCGTTGCCAGAAAAGCAGCCAGTCCTAACGCGAAGATCGACATCACGATTCGCGCGGCCAGGAGATTCAATCCTGTCAGGCGAAAAACCCCCGCAAGCGCCACTGTCAGGAGCGGTCCATACATGTGCGTAGCGTGGCCGCTTTCATAAACGGGCAAGCCAGCACCCAACCGCATCGCCTCCATGGCGGTGGCGGGCTCCCACGGATTAATTGGCAGCTGCTCGGTCAGCCTAACGATCGTCGCGCAAACAATCGCCGCACCGAGAAGAATCGCGACGACCAGAAATGGCAATCGCGAAGCGAGCGCGCGGCGATTCTCCACTACGATCCGTAATTCTTCGCTACTTCCGGCCAGTTCACCACGTTCCACCAGGCTTTGATGTAATCGGGGCGGCGGTTCTGGTAGTTGAGATAGTAAGCGTGCTCCCAAACGTCGCAGCCGAGAATCGGTGTGTTGCCGTCCATCAGCGGGCTGTCCTGGTTCGGGGTCGAGATCACTTCAAGTTTTCCACTTTTGTCTTTGATCAACCACGCCCAGCCGCTGCCGAAACGGCCGACGCCGGCGGCGGAGAATTTTTCTTTGAATTGATCGAACCCGCCAAAGGTTGACTTGATGTCATCGGCGAGTTTCCCACTCGGTTCGCCGCCCGCTTTCGGACCCATGATTTTCCAGAAGAAAGAATGGTTAGCGTGACCGCCGCCGTTGTTGCGCACAACCGTGCGAATGTCTTCCGGCACGGCGTTCAGGTTCCTGACCAAATCTTCGACCGATTTCTTTTCGAGATCGGGTTTGCCTTTGATCGCGTTGTTCACGTTGGTGATGTAGGCCTGGTGATGCTTGGTATGATGGATTTCCATCGTCCGCGCGTCGATGTGCGGCTCGAGCGCGTCGTATGGGTAAGGTAATTTCGGTAATTCGTAAGCCATAATAATCATGTTAGGCCGCGAGCTATCGCGGTCAATCGACGAAGAAAATGCCGATCTCAATAGGACGGCCTCGGTAAAAATTTTGCCTTCTTGTGCGCACGACTCCGGGTAGATTTGGATTCATGATTACAAAACAAAGCATCCTTGTTCTCCTTTTAAGTAGCTCGATCGCTTGCGCGGCGGATAATCCGCCGAGCGAGGCGTCAATCAAACAATTGCTCGAGGTGATGCAGGCGCACAAAAATGTCGACGCAATGATGGGGCAAATGGACACAATTATGAAAAACGCGTTCCAACAGGCAACACAAGGTCAGTCGATCCCACCCGAGGCGCAGAAGATTTTTGATAAGTGCCGGACGGACATTGGCACCGTTTTTAAGGAGCAATTCACCTGGGAAAAATTGGAGCCGATGTATACACGGATTTATCAAAAATCGTTTACCCAAGATGAAGTGAACGGAATGATCGGATTCTACAAAACGCCGACCGGGCAGAGCGTGGTGGCGAAGCTTCCCTTAGTCATGCAGAACTCAATGAATGAGACAATGAAGATGATGGGCCCGATGATGCAAAGGATTCAGCAGATGCAACAGGAAGTGGTTGCGCAAATGCACTCGTCGCAACAGAAGAAGGGCGGCTCTTGAGCCGGCCGCGCACGAGGTTTTATTTTCCCCGAATCGCCTCTGATTAGCTGCTGGTGTCGCAGCGATAGAAGCTCGGACGATGTCCGAGGCCGCTGCGATAATTCACGTAGGTCGCAAGCGCGAGGAGTGGGAAATTCTGGCGGTAGAAATCGTACTTGAGATAGAAGACACGCGGGAAACCGGTGCCGGTGATTTGCGGTTCGTCCCATGAGCCGTCCGGTTTTTGCGAGCTGAGCAAGAAACGCAAACTGCGCTGGATGCTCGGCCGGTCGAGGTCGCCGCAGGCGCAGATGCCCATGACCGCCCATGCGGTTTGCGACGCAGTGCTTTCGCCAATGCCTTTGCACGCGGGATTCTCATAGGTTGCGCAGGTTTCGCCCCAACCACCGTCGTCGTTCTGACAGCTTTCGAGCCAATCGCGTCCGCGCAAAATCCAATCCTGTGTCATGTTCTGGCCAATGGCGCGCAACCCGCGCAGCACTTGCCACGTGCCGTAAATGTAATTGACGCCCCAGCGTCCGTACCACGAACCGTCGTCGTCTTGAGTGTCGATCAAGTAACGCAGCGCCTCGCGCACACAACGTTTGTCGGGATCGAATCCGATGTAACCCAGGAGCTCGAGTGTGCGCGCGGTCAGGTCGCTGCAGGTCGGGTCGAGAATCGCGTTGTGATCGGCGAACGGCATGTCTTCGAGCCATTCGGTCGTCACCTCTTTATCGAATGCTGCCCAACCGCCATCGTCGCATTGGAAGCTGAGCTGCCAGTCGAGCGCGCGCCGGAAGACTTGATCGAGCGGTTGTCGATCTTGCGGTCGAATTAACCGCAGCGCCATCAAGACCATCGCCGTGTCGTCGGTATCGGGATAATAAACGTTGTTGTACTCGAAGGCCCATCCGCTCGCCTCGGGATGCGAATTGTTCACCGCCCAGTCACCGCGAATCCGCACTTCCTTTTGCAACAACCAATCGGCGGCTTTCTGCAGGGCGGGATCGTCCGGCGAAAGCCCGGACTCAGCCAGCGCGATCATGTTGATGGCCGTGTCCCACACTGGCGAAAGGCACGGTTGAATTCGGAAATCGTCCGCGTCATCGACAAAAAGCCCGGCGAAATCCTTTTCCGCCTTCACGTAAACAGGATTTTTCTTCGAATAGCCGAGCGCGCGTAACGCGATCAAAGAATTCAACATCGCGGGGTAGACGGTGGCGAGTCCATCGCTTCCCTCGCCGATCCGTTCGAGCATCCAGCGCTCCGCTTCCGCGAGCGCGTGCTGGCGCATCGGGTGAAAGTGCAGCGGATGCAGGAATTTCAGAACATCGTCGACGCGCAAAAAGAAATTGCGCCAGGTCCAGAAGCGTTCGCTGCGTGCCAAACGCAAATCGCTCTGTTCCGTGCCTAACGGATAGAGCTCGTGCAACTGTTTCTCCCCGGGCAGATTTCGTGTCGGCTTGAAATGATTGATGATGGCGAGCGGCATCAGCATGGCGCGGCTCCAGGAGGACATTTTGTAGACGTGAAACGGCGACCAGCTCGGCAATAACGCCATCTCGACCGGGATCGTCGGCAAATATTTCCACGGGAATTGGCCGAGCAGCGCAAGATAAAGCTTGCTGAACGTGTTCATCTGCGGAATGCCGCCGAGGCGCAGAATGTTGGCGCGCGCTTCCTTCATGAACGGCGCGTCCGTCGAACAGCCTGCGAGTTTCAGCGCGAAGTAGGCTTTGACCGAGGCGTTGATCTCGCTCGGCCCGCCAAAATAAATGTTCCAGCCGCCGTCGGGCAATTGCCGTTTCAAGATGTGGCGGACGCAACGCTGCTGCATATGCCCATCGACTTCGCCGCACCAATGCATGAACAAAACGAAATCGGAGCAAAGCGTGCTATCGACCAAAAGCTCGCCGCACCAGTGACCATCGGGCTTTTGTTGCCGCAAAAGATTGCCCTGGGCACGCGAGATGGCTTCGACAATATGGGGATCGCTCGCCGAATACGACTCGGCAAGATCGGGTCGCGCACTTGGCAATGAAATCATGTCAGTTTTGCGATTCATGATTGTCGATCTTGTCCGCGTCAAGCGGACCGATTCTTACGACGCTTGCGCCGATTTTTCGGCGTTCTTGCCCGTGAGGTGACCGTTACCGGACGTTACGCCGTTGAATGCAAGAATCTCGCTGCCTTTGCCTGTCGGCTTGGGTTTCGCTCCGAAATTAAATTTGATCGTCTTCCAGGTATCACCGCGTTGCGACTGCAAGCCAAGACTTGCCGTTGGCTCATAGCCGCAATGGACCATGCAATTTTCACAGCGCGGATCGCGGGCCACGCCATCGACCACGCCGTATTTGTCCCACTGCACTTTTTCGAGCAGCTCCGCGTAGCTCGAATAATGCGCGTCGGTCATGAGATAACAGGGGCCTTTCCAACCACGAATGTTCCGCGTCGGGATTGCCCAGGCTGAGCAGGTCAGGTCGCGATGTCCGGCGAGAAATTCAAAATAAACCGGCGTCCCGAAAAGTGTGTAATCGTTCATCCACTTTTCGATCTTCGAGAACTTTTCGATCGTCATCTTGCGGGTAAGGAAGAAATTTTCGGGCTGTAAATTCAGCCGTTTGATCATGTCTTTCTTGGCCGCGTCGTATTCATACCCGGGCGAGATGGTGTGTCCGTCGACGCCGAGATCGGAGAGATAATCGAACATCTGCTCGACTTCCTGCATGTCGGTTTCCTTGTAGATCGTGGTGTTCGTTGCCACCTGATAGCCGAGAATTTTCGCCATCTTGATCGCGAGAATGCATTCTTTGAAAACGCCTTCGCGCTCGACAATGAGATCGTGGATACGCTCGAGACCGTCGAGGTGGACGTTCCAATACATCCATTTGCTCGGGCCGATGGTTGCCTTGGCGGAATCCTTCGGACCTTTGCGAATTTCGGTCGAATCTTTTTCGGAGATAAGACCGGCGGCGAGAAGCTCGGAGATCTTTTGTTCCACGAATTCCGGCTGGATCGACAATCGCGATGCGAGCCATTCGCGCATTTTTTTGCGCATAAACATGGCATTGGTGCAGATGTAAACGATCCGTTTTTGCTCGAGTAAACCTTTCACGAGCGCTTCGATGTGCGGGTAGATGAGCGGCTCGCCGCCGCAGATCGAAACCATTGGCGCTTTGCACTCCTCCGCCGCGCCCAGGCAATCCTCCAGGCTCATCATGTCCTTGATCGAGGTGGAGTATTCCCGGATCCGCCCGCAACCGGTGCAGGTGAGGTTGCACGTGTGCAACGGCTCGAGCTGCAGGACGGTGGCAAATTTCTCCGTCCGGCGAATCTTTTGACCAATAATATACGCTGCGATTTTAGTCGTCAGCGCGAGCGGAAATCTCATAAAGGCGGGATAGTAACAAGGGGTTTAAGTCTGGTCAACCGACCGTCCGAAGCCAGCGGGCTTCACAGACCCATAGTTCGTTTCGCGACAACAGGCAAATTTGCGCAACATCGGCCTCGGCCCGACAGTTTAATACTTAGAAATGGGTTTCGTCCAGAAGGACGAATTCAACAAAAGGAACATGATATGAAACGATTACTAGCACTCGCATTTCTGGTCGCCCTCCCGGTCGGTGTCCAAGCTCAATCAGCGGAGACTTCGACGGCTCGCAGCTATCCGGACGCGAAATATTCCACCGGCGTGCCCGCGAACTCGCCGAAAGATTCTCCGCTTCGGAAATGGACGACGGCGGCATTGCAGCAACGCCGGATCGAACTCTACCGCACGGTCCCGCAGAAGCAGAACCAGCACGGCGTGCCCATCTACATCACGCACGGCGACAAGACTCCGCAGCAGCAAGAGATCCTGCAGATCGAGTCCGAATTAAATCGGCGCTATCAAGCAGGCGATAAATCTGCCGAGCTAAAACGGCCGATACCGGGCGAGAAACACTAAGAGACAGCAGAAACGCGGAACGTTGTAACTGTAGCGGCGCTCTATGAGCGCCGAAGCAAATAGATTCGGCGGTCGCAGACCGTCGCTACAGATCTCAATGCGCTTGCCAGCCGCGGCGGATCAAACTGATCGCGATCGCGGCGAGCAAGAGCGCGATTAGTTTCGATACGCCGCGCAAACCTTGTCTCCCCATCCAACGCGCAATACGATCGGCGCTGCACAATGCGATCGCCACAATCGCGAGATTCACGAGAAGCGACACGACCGTGTAAACGACACCCACACTGTCGATCAAAATCAGCAGCGAGGTCAACAGGGCCGGACCGGCGATAAGGGGCATACCGAGCGGCACAACGCCGAACTCTTCTCCGCCGCCGCGATCGCTCGGTCCAAAGCCAACTAGTTCGCGCACCGCCAAGATGAGCAAAATCAGCCCCCCCGCGACTTGGAAATCGGCCACGGTAATGCCGAGCGCGGCGAAAATGATCTTTCCGAGAAAAATGAAACCCCCGGCGACGAGAAGACCGGTCAAAATTCCCAGTAACGCCTGATGTTTCCGCTGTTCGCGCGACGCAGTTGTGCCAAGCCCCATAAAAATCGCGACCAAGCCGATTGGATCGATCGCGACGAAAACAGGAATGAAAGCGAGGAGGAATTTTTGGATCATGGAAACGTTATGCTGCGGTTTTTCCCTTTACCGAACAAATCTTCTACACAATCTTCGCTTTCACGATCAAAGCCTTTCCACATGAAAAACTTGCACTGCTTGTCCGTCGTTCTTGTTATGACTCTCGTTGTCGATCTTCGCGCCGCCGAAAAATCCGTCGATGATTTTCGCGCCGCCGCCGCCAAAGCCAATTCGGTTTTAACTATTCCCGACTGGGAACAGTCCCCGGAGGCGATCGACGCTTCCATGAAGGACACGATCGCGAAGGCGAACAAGGCGCTGGACCAGATCGGCGCGCAGGACCCGAGCAAGGTGACATTCAAGAGCACCGTCATTGCGCTCGACGATCTTTCTTATCAGGCTGGCCTCACCGCGAACCGAGCCAACATCATTAAGGAATCGAGCACCAATGCGGCAATGCGAAAGGCAGGGGAAGACGCGGTCAAGGCGTATCAGGATTGGGCGGTAGGAATCGATTACCGCGAGGATGTCTACAAAGCGATCAAGGCCTTTGCCAACACGCATCCGAAACTTTCCGGCGAGGACAAGAAGTTGTTCGACGAGACGTTGCGCGATTATCGGCGCGCGGGATTGGAGCTGGCTCCGGACAAGCGCAGTGAAGTCGAGCAAATGCGAAAAGACTTGTCGAAGCTGGGGACGGATTTCGACAGGAACATCGTAGACGCGACAGCTCCAGTCGTCTTCACCAAGGCCGAGCTCGACGGTGTCCCGGAAGATTTCTTTTCGAAACCGGGCGTAAAGGTCGGCGACGACGCCTACACCGTCATGGCGAACGTGACCTGGCAATTCGTGACGGTTGAGGAAAACGCGAAGAGCGAAGCCACGCGCCAAAAGCTTTACGTAATTCACGATAGCCTGGCCAAGGAGACAAATGTTTCCGCGCTTAACCAGATGCTCGTGCTGCGAAATAAAATTGCGCTCCGGCTCGGTTACAAAAACTGGGACGATTACCAAACCGAAATTCGCATGGCTAAAACCGGCGCCGGCGCCAAGTCCTACATCGACAATCTCACCACCGGCATCCAGCCGAAATTCGCGGCCGAAGTTGCCGAGCTGCAAAAAATGAAAGCGGCCGACACGAACGATCCCGGCGCGAAGATCGACGTCTGGGATTGGCGCTATTACAGCAACCAGCTCAACAAAAAGAAATTCACCGTCGATAAAGAAGCGCTCCGCGCCTTTTTCCCTTTCCAAAAAGTGCTCGAAGGAATGTTCAACGTTTATCAGAGCATCTTTGGACTGAAGTTCGAGAAGATCGCCGCGCCTTACAAATGGATCGGCGACCTCCAGCTTTATCTTGTGACCGATGCCGGGACGGGCGAGCCGCTTGGCATGTTCTACCTCGACATGTTTCCGCGCGAAGGAAAATTCAATCACTTCGCCCAGTTCGACATCATCAGCGGCAAACTTTTGCCCGACGGAAAATACCAGCGGCCAACTGTCGCGCTGCTTTGCAACTTCCCGCCGCCGGCTGCGGACAAGCCTTCGCTCTTAAATCATTCCGAAGTTGAGACCCTCTTTCACGAATTCGGCCATGCCCTGCATTCGATCGTGACGCGCGCAAAGTATGGCCGCTTCGCCGGCACGAACGTGCCCCGCGATTTCGTGGAGGCGCCTTCGCAAATGCTGCAAAACTGGGTTTGGGACAAGAAAGTGCTCGACACTTTTGCCGCCGATTATCGCGATCCTTCGAAGAAGATCCCGGCTGACATCATCAAGAAAATGAATGACGCCAAGCTCGCCAATGCCGGTGTGTTCTATCGGCGGCAGTTCGCCTTTGCCACGCTCGATCTCGCCTTGCACGATAGCCATCCGGAAAACGAACCGTACGATTGCGTCGCGATCTCGAATCCAATTCTCGAAAGAGTCTTTCTGCCGATCGATCCAAGCACAACGTTTGTTTCCTACTTTGGACACCTCAACGGCTACGATGCCGGCTACTACGGTTACGCCTGGGCCGACGCCATCGCGGCTGACATGGCCACCGTCTTCGAGAAAGCGAAGGAAGGTTATCTCGACAAACAAGCAGGAATGAAACTGCGGCATGAAATTTACGAGCAGGGCGATTCGCGCGACGTGACGGTTTCGATCCAGAAGTTTCTCGGCCGCAAACAATCGGTGCAACCATTCCTCACGAAGATTGGGATTGGTGGTCAGAAGAAAAAGAAGGGGCAGACTGCGCCGTCGCAAGAAAGCAGATAGTTGTAAAGGATATCTATGAAAACAACGCGCTTTTTTGTCGCGATTACACTCGCAACTATCATGTCAATCTTCGCGGCCGATAAACCGGAAGAAAAACTGAAGCCTGGCCTCGATGTCATCACGCCCGACGGCATGCTCGCGCACATCAAGGCGCTTTCGTCCGATGAATTCGAGGGGCGCGCGCCCGGCACGAAAGGCGAAGAGCTCTCGGTCAATTACATGACCGATCAATTCAAGAAGATCGGGCTCAAGCCGGGGAATCCGGACGGGACTTACCTTCAGGGAGTTCCGCTGGCCGGGATCAAGTCCGAACCAAAAATGTCGTTCACGACCGGCACCACGACGGAGCTGAAATATCCGGACGATTACGTCGCATCGTCCGCGCAGTTGCAGGACAAAATCAAGATCGACAATTCCAACATCGTCTTTGTCGGCTACGGAATCGTCGCGCCGGAATACGACTGGGACGATTACAAAGGCGTCGATGTAAAAGGCAAAACGATCGTGATGTTGATCAACGATCCGCCGATTCCCGACCCAAAAGACCCATCAAAACTCGACGACAAGATGTTCAAAGGCCGCGCCATGACTTATTACGGGCGCTGGACCTACAAATACGAGATCGCAGCCGAGAAAGGCGCGGCCGTTGCAATCATTGTGCATGAAACCGAGCCGGCGGCCTATCCCTACTCCGTCGTAAAAACGAGTTGGGCGAAAGAAAATTACGAGATTGATGCGCCGAACAAAAACATGGACGCAGTGCAGGTGCGCTCGTGGATCACGCTCGATGTTGCGAAAAAATTGTTCGACGATTGCGGTCACGATTTCGACGCGATGAAGAAATTCGCGGCGACAAAAGAATTCCGCCCCGTCCCGCTCAACGCCAGGGCGAACATCGAGATCAAGCAGACGCTGCGCTCGTTCAAATCGCACAATGTCATCGGCAAGCTCGAAGGCAGCGACGCGAATTTGAAAGACGAATACATCATTTACACGGCGCACTGGGACCATCTGGGAAAGCATCCGGAGTTGCAGGGCGACCAGATTTTCAACGGTGCGGTCGATAACGCGTCGGGCGACGCCGCCGTCCTGCAACTGGCGGCCGCGTTTTCGAAATTGAATCCGCCGGCGAAACGCTCGGTGCTGTTCATGTGCACGACGGCGGAGGAAGCCGGCTTGTTAGGCGCGAAATTTTACGCACAGCATCCTCTCTACCCGCTCGAGAAAACGCTGGCCGATATCAACATCGATAGCATGAACGTCTGGGGCAAAGCGCGCGATGTCGAAGATACCAGCTTCGGCTTTTCCACTTTGGACGACATCCTCGCGACCGCGGCGAAACGGCAGGGCCGCGTCGCCATTCCGAACAGCCGGCCGGAGAAAGGAAGTATTTATCGCGCCGACAATTTCGAATTTTCCAAAGCTGGTCTGCCATCACTCTACATCGGCAAAGGCGAACACCTGATTTCCCGGCCGGAAACCGCGCCACTGCGGTCCGATGAATTCGATTTGAAGGATTACCATCAAGTCACCGATCAAATTCAGCCGGACTGGGACCTGACCGGCGCGGTGCAGGATGTCGATCTTTTACTCGAAGTCGGCTACCAGGCCGCGAACGGCGACAAATTCCCGGAGTGGAAACCCGGCATCGAATTCAAAGCCAAGCGCGACGCGATGATGAAGAAGTGATTCGGCCATGATCTATGGATGGCTGAAGCAGCGTCGACGGCGTCGGCTATCGGCTCAGCCCTTTCCGAAGGAGTGGCAACGAACGATCGAGCGTAACGTTCCGTTTTTTCGCCGGCTTTCCGCCAAAGATCAGGGCGAGCTTTTGGGACACATCCAGGTGTTTCTGGCCGAAAAACGGTTCGAAGGTTGCGGCGGCTTGGAACTGACGGACGAAATGCGTCTCACCATTGCGGCGCAGGCTTGCCTGTTGTTACTCCATCGCAAGACCGATTATTTCCCGCAGCTACTCACAATTCTTGTCTACCCTTCGACCTACATGGTGGACGAGAACCGGCCGGTCGAAGGTCTGGTCTGGGAGGAAGGACGCGTGCCTCGTTTGGGCGAGACCGGCGGCCGAATGGGAACGTTAGTCCTCGCTTGGGACGCGACGAAACGTGGCGCGGCCGATCCTTCGGATGGTCAGAATCTTGTCATTCACGAATTCGCCCACCAACTCGATTACGAAAACTACGCGGCCGATGGCGCGCCAGTTTTAGCGACGCGCGAGCAGCAATTATCATGGCGCGAAGTGATGAGGACCGAGTTTGCCTCGCTTCAGGCCGCCGATGAAACGGGAATACCGACTTTGCTCGATACCTACGGCGCAACCAATCCGGCCGAATTCTTCGCCGTCTCGACTGAGGCTTTCTTTGAGCGACCCTGCGCGCTCCGCGCTCATCACCCAACACTTTACGCCGAGCTACAGGACTATTTTCAACAGGATCCAGTTGAATTTTCTGCCGAGCGAATGAAAGCGAACTAAGTGGCTAAAGGCGAAGCGTGTTGTAGAGGCGCTTGTCCCAAGCGCCTATCTATTTAGTTCGGCGGTTGACACAACCGCCGCTACAACGCACTCGCCCCAGCCAAACTTCACGCCACTACCTGGCGGAACGCTGACAGAAAACCTTCCATCTCGGTTTTTTTGCCGATGGTCAGCCGCATGTGATTCGGCATCGCAGGAAATAAGCGGCCGACTTCGACCTTACGTTGTTTCATTGCCTGGATGAGCGGGACGACAGGGCGTTTGCAGTCAAACATGATGAAGTTGGCCTGCGACGGAATTGATTTGAATCCGAGTTTGTCCAGCTCGGTGGTGACGAATGTTTTCGCTTCGCTGTTGAGACGGCGGCCGTTGGTCACTTGATCGGCATCGTTTAAACTCGCGACTGCAGCAGCAAGGGCCATACAATTGACGCCGTCGAAGAGCTGACGCGCATGCAGGCGCGCGATCGTTTCCTTTTGCGCGATGCAATAGCCGCACCGCAACCCGGCCATGCCGTAAATCTTCGAGAAAGTGCGCGCCACGATCAGGTTCGGATGGTCTTTGATCAGCGGGATGACACTCTCGTAATCGGGACTGTCCGCGAAGTGGAAGTATGCTTCGTCCACTAAAATCATGGTCGCAGGCGGAGTCTTAGCGATGAAATCACGCAGCTCGCTTTTCGGCGTGATGCTCGCGGTCGGATTGTTCGGGTTGCAGATGTAAATGAGTCCGTCCTTGGCCGCTGCGCCCATCTTCGCGAGATCATGAGCGAAACTGGAGGTAAGCGAAACCTTTGCCACCTCGGCGCCGTTAACGCTGGCGTGGTGGAGAATGGACTCAAAAGTCGGATCGGGGGCGACGAGCTTCCCTGCTGCCGGTCCCGTAAAAGTCTCCGCACAGAATTTCAGAATCTCGCCCGAACCGTCACCGAGCAGGACTTGATCGCGATTGACGTTATTCAATTTCGCCAACGCTCCAATCAATTCGTCGTTGTGCTCGTCGGGGTAACGGCAACACAAATCGTAGGAGCCATTCATCGCCTGAATCGCTTTTTGCGATGGTCCGTACGGATTTTCATTCGAGCTGAGACGGACAACGCCGGTGGATGTCGATCTTGCCTGCGGCTCGGTCGCCAGGGAAATTTTCGGCCTAACGAGCGCAGTCGCAACACCAACTCCAACCAGATGCGTAAAACGGCGGCGAGAGATCGAGATCGTGTTCATGCGATTCGTCATAGGACGATTCGCGCATCATTGCGAGAATGAATTGCGTGCGAGGAGACGCGCCGCTACAGCTTGAATGTGCAGGTCGATTTCGTCATCGGAGGAACACAGAAAGGCGGGACATCCGCACTCGATTCGTTTTTGCGGCAGCACCCGGAGATTTGCATGCCGGAAACGAGGAAGGAGCTGCATTTCTTCGATAAGGAAGAAAATTTTGCCGGCAAACCGAATTACAAAAAATACCACGCTCATTTCGAGCCGCGGTCGCAACGCGTCGTCGGCGAAGCGACGCCGATTTACATGTATTGGAACGCGGCGCCTTCTCGGATCTGGCAATACAACCCGCAGATGAAATGGATTTTGGTCCTGCGCAATCCGGTCGAGCGGGCGTTTTCGGCTTGGAACATGGAAGCGAAACGGGGGGCGGAGCGGCTTTCTTTTCGAGAAGCGATCGAGCAAGAGCCCGTCCGCTGCCGCGAGGCGTTGCCCTTGCAACATAAGGTCTATTCCTACATCGACCGGGGGTTGTACGCTCATCAGGTGCGACGGCTCTTCAACATCTTTGGAAAAGATAACTGTCTCGTTTTGTTGAATGAAGATCTCCGGACCGATCATTTGGCGACACTCCGCAAAGTATTTCAGTTCCTGAATGTCGATAGGTCACTGGCTCCGGCTCAAACCAGCGTCTTCGAACAGGATTATGACCACACCCTGGATCCGGAGCTACATGCCCGTTTGATCGACATCTTCTATTTCGACATCAAAGAGCTCGAACACCTGTTGAAATGCGATTTATCTGCGTGGACTGCGCGATGATTTCAACCATTCCCAACACCTTTTCTTCGCTCGAGTTTTCCGTGCCGATCGTGGGCGCGTTAATCGGCGCGCTCATTCTTTTTTTTGGACGCAAACTGTTCTGGCTCTGCGTGGCCGCAGTCGGGTTCGCCGCCGGGGTCGAACTCGCGCCGCGCTTGGTCGAACAACCATCGCCTCTGCTGGCGTTGACCTTTGCGCTTGTGCTCGGGTTCATCGGCGCATTGCTCGCCGTGTTTCTGCAAAAAGTCGCCATCGCCATCGCCGGGTTTTTCGCCGGCGGAAAACTCGCGACCGCCATCGCGGCCGCTTTTTTTGTGCACGAGGCGCAATACTTCGGGATCACATTCTTGATCGGCGGAATTATCGGTGCGCTGCTCACCCTGATGCTCTTTGATTGGGCGCTGATCTTCCTTTCCGCAATTGTGGGTGCGCATTTGATTCAGAATGCGGTTGGATTTCCGCCGGTAGGAACAGGCATCCTGTTTATAGCGCTCGTTCTGATCGGAGTGCTCGCGCAGGCAACCGCGCTCTCGCGCAGCCGCGCGATCATCGCGGATTAGGCGACAGACTCCTTCAAAACCGCGGCGACGCTAACGAATCACTAGACAATTCTGGCTCGTCGTTGCGATAATGTAACTGTGAACTCGCAAAAAACGGGGCTGCGCGTCGCCGGAATCGTCTTCGGTCTGGTTTGCCTGGCGCATATTTGGCGGCTCATCGCACATGTCGATGTACGGATCGGTCATCATCATCACTTCCCGGCTTGGGCAAGCGTTGTGGGAATCCTCGTTGCGGGAATCTTGAGCATTTGGATGTGGATGCTGTCGAAAAAATAGAGACGCATGAACAAATTACGGGTCGTCTTTTTTTTCGCCTTACTCGCCATTGTGGTGGCGATCGCGAGATGGAATTCAAACCCGAAATCACAGGCGGAGAGTCCGACCTTTCCCACGCCGGCATCGCAGATTGCTTCCAGCACGACGGCGCCAGTCCCGGAAATGCCTGCGGCCACTCCCAGCCCGCAGCTTAATCAAAACCCGGCCGCCGATTTTCGTAAGGTATCCGAGCGCGTCAACCCGGCGGTGATCCTGGTCTCCGTGTTCGACAATTCCGGAAAACTTCTCCGGACAGGGACCGGTTTCTTCGTTGCCGATGACGGCCGGTTCGTCACCAGCAAGTATGTCGTGGAAGGCGGCGCCAATGCGGTCGCGAAAATGAACGATGGCCGGATCTACAACGTCAGCGGCATTCTGGCGGAGGGAAATGTTCTCGATCTCGCCGTGCTTAAGGCCGAGCCGAAAAAGCCGGTCCCTTTTGTTACGCCAGTTAAGGCGCAACCACCCGCGATCGGCGCGCCAATTGCGGTGATTGGCAGTTCGTTAGGCCGCGACAAGACGCCATTGTCCGAGGGGAAAATTGCGGCCCGCAAATCCGATCAGAACGGCGAATGGCTCGAACTTTCCGCCACGATTTCGAGTGAGGCAGTTGGCTCGCCGGTCGTTAACGAAAAGGGGGAAGTGATTGGGATTGTCACGTCGCAACGCGCTGCCGGCGGAGTCGCCAATATCGTCCGCCTGTCCAGCGAAGTGGATTCGCTGCTCGCGCGCGTGACCACCGGCGCTTCCGCGGCATGGCAGGCGCAAGCGCAAGCACCACCGCCGCCAGCAGCGGGGCCGAGTCCGCAACGCACGCCAAAAACGCTGATGGGCCGGGAAGGCCCGAACTCGCGATTGGTTTACAGTCCGATACCGCAATATCCGACGGCCGCCCGGCATTCCTATTTTCCGCTCAAAGGCAGCGGCCGTTATCGCATAACCTTTACTGCGAAGGGCGATGCAAAAAATGTCGAAGTAATCCAATCGACCCACAGCGACCTGCTCGACACCGCAGCCGCTGATGCGTTGCGTAAATGGAAGGCCGCGCCCGGCCAGGAATGGACCGCGACGGTGCCGATCACCTTTCAGCCGTAAAACGCTTGTCGATCTTAGTGTCGGAAATGGCGGATGCCGGTGAAAATCATCGCCATTTTGCGCTCGTCCGCGGCCGCGATCACTTCCTTGTCGCGGACTGAGCCGCCCGGTTGAATCGCACAGGTCGCACCCGCGTCGGCCGCTGCGATCAAACCATCAGGAAATGGAAAGAAAGCATCGCTCGCCACTGCGCTGCCCTTGAGCGAAAGGCCCGCCTCTTCCGCTTTCCAAACCGCGATGCGCGAAGCATCGACGCGTGACATCTGACCAGCTCCGATCCCGAGCGTGCGGTCCGGGCCGGCGTAAACAATCGCGTTCGACTTCACATGCTTCACCACGCGCCAACCGAAAAGCATTGCCTCCAATTCATCCTTGGTCGGCTTTCTTTTCGTTACAACATTGCGCGGGATTTCGTTCGCAATGTCCGCGTCCTGCACGAGCACTCCGCCAACAACCGATCGGAAATCGATTGTCGATCTTGCCTCCGTCACGGGAGTGATCAATCGAATCAGCCTCAGATTTTTTTTCTTCTGCAGGATGGCGCGCGCTTCCGGGTCGAAATCCGGAGCGATAATGACCTCGGAAAAAATCTCGCTGATCGCTTTGGCCAGCGCTTCGTCTACTGCGCGATTGCAGACAATGATTCCCCCAAACGGCGCCTGTTTGTCGGTGCCAAAAGCTTTTTCCCAGGCCGCGCGAAGATCGACATCGGAACCGACGCCACACGGGTTGGTATGTTTTAAAATCGCCACAGTCGGTTCCACAAAATCGGCGATGAGATTGGTGGCCGCACTGATGTCGAGAATGTTGTTATAGGAAAGTTCTTTGCCGTGAAGCTTTTCGAAATGCTTGTCGAAATCGCCGTAGAGCGCGCCTCCCTGGTGCGGATTTTCGCCGTAGCGCAATCGCATTGCCAGCGAGAGCGAAATCGAGAATGAAGCATCGGTCGTTTGTTCCTTGTTCAAATAATTGCCGATGGCGCGATCGTAACTTGAAGTCTTTATGAAAGCTTTGATCGCGAGCCGTTCGCGCAATTTGCGCGTCGTTGCCCCTTCGTTGTCGCGCATGCTCTCCAGGACCACGTCGTAATCCGCTGGATCGACAATCACCGTGACCGATTCGTAATTTTTCGCCGCGCTCCGGATCATGGAGGGCCCGCCGATGTCGATGTTTTCTATCGCCTCGGCCAATGTCACATCCGGTTTGGCGATCGTTTCCTCGAACGGATAAAGATTTACCACGACGAGATCGATCGGCTCAAAGCCACACTCCTTCGCCTCGGCTTCATGTTTGGGATTGCCGCGTTTGTAGAGCAGGCCGCCGTGCACGCGCGGATGCAAAGTTTTGACGCGCCCCTCCAAAACTTCCGGAAACGCGGTGAAGCTGGAAATTTCGCGCACCGGAATTTTTTCTTTCTTGAGCAGGTCGGCGGTGCCGCCCGTGGAAATGATGTCAACGCCTAGGCGCTCGAGCGCCCGTGCAAAAGCAGCGATGCCTTTTTTGTTCGAAACGGAAATTAACGCGCGCGTGATTTTCATCGAGAAGGTTAAAAGGGTTACAAAAGTTACAACGTTAAAACGGCGCTTCCACGATGTAACAATTTAACGCTTGTAACTTTTTAACAGGATCGCGTCAGCGATCCAGGATGACGTTCTTGGCTGCCGGATACAGCACCGGGCAACAGCCGATCGTTTCGCAAAACGCTTTGCTGAAATGGCTGAGACTCGAATAACCAACTTCGGTCGCGGCCTCGGTCACATTGTAACGACCGGTGCGCAAAAGCTCAGCTGCGCGCTCCATCCGGAGATTGCGCAGATACTGCGGAATAGTCAGGCCGACTTCCCGCGAAAAGATGCGGCTCAGATAAAACGGACTGCAACCTACTTCCTGCCCGAGCGTTTCCAGCGTCGGCGGAGAAGCCAGATTGCGCGCGAGCAATTCTTTCGTCCGCTCCACGCGTTCGCGCGCCACGCGCTTCTGGCGCATGCAAAAGAATTCCGGGTCCTTCGGCGCGAAAAGAAAGTGCGCCATCAATTCCAGCGCCTTGCTTTGATACCAAAGAACTTGCGCCGCTTTCGCCACCGGCGGCTCGGCCAGGCTCGCCACCACCGCGCGCTGTTGCATCGACATCGGCCGCGCCGGCGCCACCACGCAATCTTCCTTGTCGCCAAAAATCACGCGGCGAAGTTCCGGCTCCAGATCGGCTTCATTCTGCACGAATTGTTTCTGCAAATGATTGCGCGAGAATTCCAGCGTCACGAACTGGTGATGCTCGTTCGCGCGGCGCGATGCCGGTAATGGCTCGTCGCCGATCGCATAATAACCGGAATTTCCTGGCGCATAATCACTGCGCGTTTTCCCCGGCGCGCCCACGGCGCCATGACCTTCGAGATTCAAGCAAAATTCGAGACTGCGCGGATGAAAGCTTCTTCCCCAATCGAACAAACGCGCCGTGCGAAAGTCATGCCATTCCACCGCCACTCCGAATTGATCGACATCTCCATATAACGGCCGCCAGCCATCTTTCACTTCCCGCCAAACATCCTGTTCGGCCACGCATTGGGAACTCATTGCGGCTAATTACGAATGTTGCCGCGTGGAATGCAAGGCTGGTTTCTTTTCTTCCACCGCCGCCCGGTCCCAATTTCCCAGGGTTGAGGCTGCATCATAAGTGCTCTGGGCGAAATCCAGAAGCATCGCGTCCGGCGATTCGGCCGCGCGCACCGCGTCGTAAGGCAGAATAAATTCCTTGAATTGGGAATTATACGACGCGGCCTCGGGTTTGATTTTCGCTTCCGCGAAACCTTTCGGTTCGGGATAGGCGTAGGAATAAAAAATCGCCTGCGGCATGGCGTCATTTCCCGGCCAGAAACCGAGGCTGCTCACTTCCTGTGAGTAGGCTTCGCGCGTGATCGCGTCGGGCAGATGCGGAATACCGCCGGGATGCGGCGGCGCCGCACGTCCGGAAAAACGTGT
>Ga0209331_1000165_pt1 | contig 23381 bp, 19 predicted proteins | sample JacPinW_OM3H0_M3_FD_187971 | JGI IMG/M metagenome (GOLD analysis project Ga0209331, IMG submission 187971) | Forest soil microbial communities from Algoma, Ontario, Canada - Jack Pine, Ontario site 1_JW_OM3H0_M3 (SPAdes) (version 2) | ecosystem: Environmental > Terrestrial > Soil > Boreal...
TTGGCCGGGCCATTCTGGTCTATGGTGAAAGTGTAGATCTCCGACGAGCCGTAGTGATTGACGAACAGATCGGGTTTGAACGCGTCCCGCAAATCCCGCAGCAGGGCATCGGTCATCGGTGCGCCGGCAAAGCCGAGCTTGCGCACGGAGCTCACATCCGTTGCTTTGAACGCCGGGTGATGCAGGAGGTCGTGGTAGAGGGTCGGGACCAGGTAAAGGTTGGTGATCTTTTCGGCCACGATCAGTTCAAGGGCGCGCGCCGCCTCGAACCTGGGCAGACACACAAACGTGCCGCCGATGAGCGACATCGCAAGGAGCGAGCGCACGCCCATGGTGTGATAGAGCGGCATGACACCGAGCGTGCGCTCCCCGCAGCCGTAGAGATTTTGCGCGACATGCGCGACAGCGGCCGCCCGTTCAGCGCGATGGCTGCGGGGCACGCCTTTGGGTCGCGCTGTCGTACCCGAGGTATAGAGCATCACCGAGCAGGCATCGGCGCCGACTCGCGGCTCAATTAGCAGCGTTTTTCTGTCGATGAGAGCTTCGAAACGAACGTTCCCCGACTGCGCCAATCCCACGGCAATGCGCGGGGCTTTGCGCGCTTCGCTCGAGCCGGCAACGGAGCTTGACGAAACGCCCTCGTAGATGACGGCCTTTGCCGCCGCATCTGCCAGGCTGAAGTCGAGCTCATTGGAGGTGAAGCGCCAGTTGAGCGGCGTAATGATGAGACCGGCGAACTGACAGGCCCAATGCAGCGTTGCTGCCTCCCAGCGATTCTGCAGCACCGTGACGACGTGATCGCCTGGTCGAAGCCCTAGCTCATCGAACGCGCCAACGAGCGCGGAAATCCTGCCGTACCAGTCGCGGTAGGACAGGCGCACGTCACCGTCCACAATGGCGATTGCGTTACCATCCCGGGCCACAGCGGCGACAAAGCTCGTGCCAAGATCAAGCATCGCACCACCACCCGCGTCCGCTCCGTCGCCCGAATCGGTGCCGGGACGGGCACACAATAAGACGGCTATTATATTCTCATCTCGAGCTATTTTGGTGCAACCGCCGAACAGGACGGCACCAGTCGCAGGCAGGCACTTGTCGTGTTCGCATCACTGCACGGATATCGGATTGGATGGCTGCCAGGCGATTTGATCGCGGGCCTCATGCTGGCCGCGATTGCGATTCCCGGACAGCTGGCGACCGCCCGGCTTGCCGGGATGCCGCCCGAGACCGGGCTTTATGCATTCGCCGCCGGCTCACTCGCCTTTGCGGCCTTCGGGGCCAACCGCTTCATCTCCGTAGCAGCCGACTCCACCATCGCGCCGATCTTCGCCGGGGGGATTGCGTCCTTGGCCGCCACCGGGACGGCACACTATGCCGAGTTGGTAACTCTCGTCGCACTGATGGTCGGCGCCATTCTCCTCGCAATTGGTTTGCTTCGCGCCGGGTGGCTCGCGACGCTGCTTTCAATTCCTGTCACAACCGGCTTTCTGGCAGGTATTTCAATCCACATCATCGTCGGTGAGCTTCCCACGCTGCTCGGCATATCGGAGGAGCGGGGATATCTTCTGCTGCGATTGTTTCATATTCTTGGCCGATTTGATGAGACCAATCCCTATACGCTGGCGCTTGGCGTCGGGGTTCTGGCTGTGACCTTGGGAATGGCCAGGATCAGCTCCAAGGTTCCAGGAGCGCTGATCGGCGTGATTGGGGCGGGAGTCGCGGTAGCACTCTTCCACCTTCAGACCCGCGGCGTGAGCCTGCTCAACCCACTCTCCATTGAGCTGCCGCATGTGGCACTCCCTTCCCTGCCCTGGACTCGCGAACTCGGCCATCTGCTGCCGCTCGCTCTTGTCGTCGCCATGGTTTGCATCATGCAGACTTCGGCTGTGGCAAGCACTTTTCCTTCCGAGAAGGTCGGGCCAGACGATGTGAGCCGAGACTTTGCCGGTGTCGGCGCAGGCAGCATCGTGGCTGGGCTGATCGGCTCTTTCTCCGTCGATGCGAGTCCGCCCAGCACAGCCATTGTCGTCCAGTCCGGCGGACGCTCTCAGATCGCCTCGATCACGGCGGTCGCACTCATGATCGGGCTTTTCCTCCTGGCAGCAGGGCTGATCGCGTATGTGCCGCATGCGGCACTCTCCGGCATTCTCGTCTACATCGCCTTCAAAATCTTTCGTCTCAACGAGATGATCAGCATTTACCGCCGGAGCGGGCGGGAGATCCTGCTCGTGGCGGCGAGCGGCCTGCTGGTCGTGACGCTGCCGATCGAAACGGGCATGCTGCTCGCGATCGTGCTGTCGTTCGTTCATAGCCTCTACCACGTTGCCCGGCCGTATTGCGCGGAACTGGCGCGCGTGCCGGGAAGCACCGTATGGTGGCCTCCTGGCCCGGATGAGAATCGGGAGCACGTACGCGGTATCCTCGTCTTTGCTCCAGCTGCACCGCTTACCTTCACGAACGCCCAGTACATCAGCGACAGGATCATTGCTGCGCTCGCGCTGGCGCCGTCGCCGGTGAAGCTGCTGGTGATCGAGGCCAGCGGTATGATCGACATCGATTATACGGGCTCTCAGATCCTGCAGCAGACTATTGCCGCGTTGCGGTCACGTTCCATCGACGTCGCAATCGCCCGGCTGGCCGACACGCAAGCCCAGGCGCAGGCCAGCCGAACCGGGCTGATCGCCGCGCTGGGCCCCGAGCGCGTCTTCAAGTCAGTCGAAGAAGCCGTGCGCCGGATCGGTCCAGCTCTGTGAGTAAATGGCGAAGCGCCGTACCGCATACTCGCGGCCCGCTCTTGATCCTGCGCGCCAAACCGGCAATCCGCCTATAGGTCGCTTGGTTGAAAGACGCGAACCTTGGACTGATCCCTCGTTCGGACTTTATCGATTACAATGCGCGCCTACGGCAAGCCGGCCTTCGCCAGGCCTTCGGCGATGCGCTGAAAATCACCGGGATCCTTGTACGGCAGCACGCCCGCGCGCTGCGTCAGCGAGAATTCGGGATTAACTTGAAGTAGCTCTGCCCATGTGGCCCGCGCGTCTTCCCCGCGCCCGAGATGGCCGTAGCAGGAAGCCAGCAGCATGCGGCTGGAGTCGGTGCCAGGAGTGCGGGCGATACGGCGGACGAGCAGCTGGGCGGCGGTCTCGTATTCTCCCAGGCTGTAATTCGCCTGCGCCAGGAAGTGCAGCACAATGGGCGAATAGTGCGGGTCCAGCCGCATTGCCGCGGCGATCGGCTCTAGTGCCTCGGCGGCCCGGCCGGCATACATCAGCGCCAAGCCGGTCGCGGCATGACCCTGAGCAAAGTTGGGATCGAGGACGATCATGTGGCGAAACTCCGAGAGCGCGCCCTCGTGATCGCGCCGCCAGAGCAACACGTTGCCGAGCGCCATGTGGCTCACGGGCTCCTGATCGTTCAATTCGACTGCCCGGCGCGCCCACCTCTCCGCCTCGTCCAGCGCCTGCGCCGGATCGAGCGCCCAGTCGCTCACGTAATCCGCGATCGCGGCAAGCGCCAATCCCGCATGCGGGGCCGGGAAATTCATATCGATCTCGATCGCTCGGCGGTACATTGCCCGGGCTTGCTCAACCGACTCGCGAGTGCTGCGAGTGAGCAATTCCCGTCCGCGAAGCCACAACTCATATGCCTCCACATTCCCAGTACCGCGGCGGCGAAGCCGCCGCTCTTCGCCTTGTGTCAGCGTAACCGCCAGCGCGCGCACGATCTTCTCCACGACCTCGTCCTCCATCGAGAAGATGTCGGTGAGATCGCGGTCGAACCGCTCGGCCCAGAGATGCCCGCCGCTGCCGGCATCGATGAGCTGCGCTGTGATACGCACGCGATTGCCGGCCTTGCGGACGCTGCCTTCAAGCACATGACGAACGCCAAGCTCGCGGCCTATCCGCTTCACATCGACCGCTTTGCCTTTATAGGTAAAGCTCGAATTACGCGCGATTACGAACAGGCCCGAGACTTTCGAGAGGTCGGTGATCAGGTCTTCGGTCATGCCATCGACGAAATACTCCTGCTCCTGGTCGCCGCTCATGTTCACAAACGGCAAGACCGCGATGGATGGTTTGTCGGGCAGCGCAGGCGCGGGGGCCGATGTTACGGTGCTATCCAGGCGCAGGTGATAGGCACGCACCGGACGCGCGATGTTTTTAAGCTGTTGTTCGCCGATGTCCTCGTAGGTAAGATCAATGCGCCCGCTGATCTCCTCGTAAACTTTGCTCGAGATACAGATGCCGCCGGCCTCTGCGATGCCCTCCAGCCGGGCAGCCACGTTGATGCCGTCACCGTAAATGCGGGCTTCATCGTACACCACGTCGCCAATATTGATGCCGACCCGAAATTGCATGCGGTGCTCTGGCTCAATGGTGGCATTGCGCTCGGCCATCTTCGATTGAATGGCCACCGCGCATTTGACCGCGTTTACAACGCTGGGGAACTCGGCGAGAATGCCGTCGCCCGCAGTGTCGATGATGCGCCCCCCGAACTCACCGACCATCGGGAGCACCACCGCCTGATGGCCCTTGAGATCACGCACCGTGCGCGCCTCGTCCGCGCCCATCAACGCGCTATAGCCGGCGATGTCAGCCGCCAGAATGGCGCTTAGCCGCCGTTCCATACGCGTTTCGGCTATTCCGCTCACGTCTGCCATTATCGAACCAGCTTATGGTCGGCTGCAACACGCCTGAGTAGGTCTTTCGTCATTCAAAATTCAAGCCCCACAGGATAGTCCATCGGTGTCTTAAGAGTGAGCAACTCGGGTCGCGCCTCTCCTGCCGAGAATCCGTTCTGCTTGAAGACACAACGGGCTCCACATAGGCATTGCCGTCCGGCACCCCAATCTATGCGCTTAGACTCGATCACAGCGAGTTGACGAGAGGCGCCCGAGAAACTGCCGCGGTCTAGGCCAGCTGCTCCAACGGGAACCGCGCCACATCCCGCAGGAACGCGATGAACCCGTCGGCCTGGTGCTCGGCGGTCAAGCGCCCCTTTTCGGCGGACGCTGCCGAGGCATCGCCGACCGCGCCGTCGGCGTTGAGGTCCTGCGCGATCCAGCCGAATCCGTGCGCACCCGCGGGGCGAAGATATTTGTAGTCCTTCTCCATCTCGGCGGCCTTTGAGGGAAACAGTTTGGCCTTACCCATCTCCACCAGATCGGGCCGAAAATGCAGCATGAGCGACGTTTCGATGTCGCCCGCGTGAATGCCATGGGACGCATCGAATTCCGAGTAGATGCCGGGCGGCAGGCCGAAGCGGCGCCACTGGGTGGTGGCGACCAGCATGTTGTGGCGCACGCGCAGCTCCCGTGCGACAATCCCGATCACGTCGGTATTGCCGCCATGGGAGTTGATGATCACCAGCTTGCGCAGGCCGGCGCGGTGAAGGCTGTCGCCGATCTCGACCCAGATGCGGATCAGATTCTCCGCGGCGTAGCTGATGGTCCCGGGCGAGCGCAGATGCTCGTTGGACTTTCCTATCATCTGGATCGGCAGGAAGAGCACGTCGAGCTCTGAGGCAAGCCGTGTCAGCACGGTCTTGATCATCCCCTCCGCGATTGCGGTGTCGGTCATGACCGGAAGATGCGGGCCATGCTGCTCGATCGCGGCGACCGGCAAGATCGCGATCGTGGAGCTCGGGTCGAGGCTGGAGAACTCGCTCGATCGCAGCTCTGCCCAGAACCGCTTGCCCCTCATGACGCAATCGCCCGCAGCTGTTGCGCCTTCCATTCCTTGAGCTTCCCGGGATTCATCAGGCCATGGGGGTCGGCAATGCGCTTGAACTCCGCTTGCGGCGCGTCAACGCGCTTCCAGCCCGCGCTGTCCAGGATGAAAGTGTGCGGGTTCGAGACGGCCACGCCGTTGCTGTCGAGCTCGGCCATCACCTCGTCGAGCCGCTCGGGCGTGGTGTAGCGCACGAGCGGCAGGCTCGAGCACGTTACCTTGCCGAAGCGGCGTTGGAATTCGAGATGCAGGAGAACCTCGCCGTGAAACCGCTGCGCCACCCAATCGACCAGCTCCAGGTTTTTGCCGGGGGGAAAGCGAAGTTGCAGGTAGGTGATCGAGGGATCGATCCGGATGGCGTGCAGCGTGGTGTGATTCCAGGTAAACTCGTAGAGCGGCTGCAAGCCCGGTGTTTCGATGAAGGCAACCTTGCGCGCATCCTCGGCGCTGCGGCGGAAAGTCACCGTCCCGGCATGATCGGCGACGAGCAGCTCGAGTGCGTCCGCCTGCGGCTCGGAAACCATGACGATCACCATGGCCGCCTTCGGCTGCGCGAAGGGAGCAAGCCGCCGCAGATACGGCACCACCTGCGGATCGTGCACCGTGACGAGCTTCTTGGCGATGCCGTCACATTCGGTGAACGCCTGCGCGAATCGAGCAGCCGCCGCAAGCGAGGGAAAGCATGCAATCCGCTCGCACCAGGGATGGCTCGGCGCGAGCGGCACCTCGACTTCCGAGATGATCCCGTTGACGCCATAGGCGTGCATCACCTTGAGCACGTCGCGATCACGCAGCTCCAATTTACGCGGATCCTCCTCGACCGTAAGCACTTCGACCCCGAGCACCGCGCCGGGATCGGCAATCTGCCCCCAGGTGCACGAGCCGGCGCCGGCCGCCCCACCGGCAACGAAGCCCCCGATCGTGGCGTGCTGGCGGGTCGAGGGATAGAAGCGCAGCTCATGTCCTGCCGGCGCGAGCGCGCGGTCGACGTCGAGCATGCGCGCGCCGGCGCCAAAGCGGCCCGCTCCGGGCTTGTGCCAGATCACTTGGTCGATCCTGGTCATATCCACGACCACCCCCCCTTCGAGCGGCACGGCTTGGCCGTAGTTTCCCGTTCCGCCGCCGCGCACCGTGAGCGGCACCCGGTGCTTGGCGCAGGCAGAGGCGATCCGGATGAGCTCCGATTTATTGCGCGGCACCGCGACGATCTCGGCGCGCTTGTCTTCCAGCTTCTCCTTCAGGATAGGCGAGAACCAGAAGAAATCGCGGCTGCGCATGCGCAACGATCCTGCATCCTCCAGGAGCGGAACGTCTCCCAGGTCCTGGCGCAGTGAAGCGGAGATGGGCATTGCGGCGGACTCACATTCTCATGGAGGCGCTGGTATAGCAGAACTCTCGGCCGTCACCCGCGCATTCCACGGCTTCAGTACTCGATCCGGAGCAAAGCTCGATGAGATACATCACTCCGCCGGGGATTCGGCCGCCTTTCGCCCGCTACAGCTATGGGGTGGAAATTCCTGCGGGTTCCCGTATTTTGGTCTGCTCCGGCCAACTCGGCATCTCGCCCGAGGACCGTGTCCCACAGACGGTCGAAGAGCAGACCCACCTTTGCTTCCGCAACGTCGGAGCAGTGCTCGAACATGCCGGGCTTTCCTTCAAAGACATTGTACGGATCAATGCGTTCGTGGTCTCGCGCGAGCACTTGAAGGGCTATATGAGCGTGCGCGATCTCTATGTGACTGACCCCGCTCCGGCATCGACCTTGATGATAGTTTCCGGATTTTCCCGCCCCGAATTCCTGGTGGAAGTCGAATTGATAGCCGCAGGTCCATGAGCGGAAGCAGCGAAGGCTTCCGCAGCGACAGCTCGGATGTGACTGCGCGGATTCATGCGCAGCTCACGAAAGCGGGTATCCGGCTTGCCGCCTCGCTCCCCGACGACTGGATCGCACCGCTGATCGAGCGGATTGCAGCCGACAACCAGATCCGGCACGTGCGGGTGGCGCGCGAAGCCGAAGCCATTGCCATCTGCAGCGGCGCATTCTTCGGCGGGGTGCGCGCGATCGCGCTGATGGGCGCAACCGGGCTCCTTACCTGCACGGGCGAGCTCGCAACCCTCAACCTGCGGCATCAGATCCCGGTGTTCCTGATGGTCAGCCAGCGTGGCTCGATCGACGACCATCGCATCTATCAGGAGGTTCAGGGTCGGCGCACCATCCCGTTGCTCGAGACCTACGACTTTCCATATCACATCATCGATCGCGCAGAGGACATCCCCCAGATTCCAGACGCCTTCGAAGCCTGTCGGCTGCAGAAGCGGCCGTTCGTGCTCTTCCTCACCCGCAGGCTGGTGAAGGGCGACGGAGCATCCGCATGAGAGCACGCGATGCGATCGATGTGCTTGCGCGCCACCGCGGCGAGGCGGTTGGCGTGTGCGCGCTGGGGATGGCGGCGAACGAATGGTGGGCAGCGACCAAGAGCGAGGACAGCTTCTACATGCACGGCGCCATGGGCTTTGCCGCGAGCTTCGCGTTGGGGCTTGCCCTCTCGCTGCCGCACGTACCGGTATGGCTGATCAATGCAGACGGATCGCTCTGCATGAATCTCGGGTGCCTGCTGACGGAAGCCTCGCAGGGCGCAAAGAACCTCAAGCATTTCGTCGTCGCCAATGGCGTCTACCAGACCGTCGGCGCGCTGACGATGGTGAACGACGGACGGACCGACTACGTCGGTGTTGCACGCGCTGCTGGAATTTCGCGGGCACGCAGCATCGAGAGCCTGGACGAGCTCGAACGGTTGCTGCCCGGGATTGCGGCCGAAGACGGCCCGTCATTCACGGTCCTGCGGGTTGAACCGGAGAGCGGTTTCCTGCGCACGCCCCCCATGACCTACGAAGGCCCCGAGATGAAGTACCGCTTCGGTCGCGCGCTCGAGCGCCGCTTCAGCATCGAGGTCTTTGGCCCGCAGGGGTATTAGGTGAATCTCGACGCTGTCGCGCTCACGGACCGGGCGGGCGTGTATTCCTTGAGCTTGCGCGACGGCAAAGTCGCCGCTATCGAACCCGCGCCGGACGGTGAGGCGCGATGGCTCGCGCTTCCCAGCCTTGTCAATCTGCATGCCCACGCGGACCGCAGCTTTGCGGTGCAGTTTTTCCGCCCGCGCTCCTTCGCCGATGCCGTTGCCGCTGCCACCGAGGGACGGGCGGCCTTCACCAGCGCCGATGTAGAAAACCGGGCAACTCGGTTCTTCGAGCGCTCGATTGCGCACGGTGTCACCCGGATGCGCACGCATACCGATATCGACCCCATCGTCGAGTTGCGGTGCATGCAGGGTGTGCTCGCCGCAAAACGTGCGGCAAGCTCACGGCTTGATGTAGATGTCGTCGCGTTCTCCACCTCGCGCAACGACCTTGCCGAGATGCATGCGGTGGAGCGTCTTCAGCGCGCGATCGAGCTAGGGGCCAATTTCATCGGAGTAAGCCTCAACGCCAGCAGCGATGCATCGCGCGCGCTCGATGCCCTGTTCACCCTGGCCGAGCGCAGCAATTTGCCGGTGGATCTGCATCTCGACGAGCATATGGAGCCAAGCCGCACGCTTGCTCCCATGGTCGCCGAGGCGGTGATTGCGCGCAGGCTGCAAGGTCGCGTCACCTTCAGCCACCTCTGCGTCCTCTCTGCGCTCGCGGCTGACCCTGCACGCACCCTGATCGACAAGATCGCAGCTGCGGGGATCACCGTCATTGCGCTGCCCGAGACCAATCTGCTGTTGCAGGATCGGATCGAGGGCACCCCTCGCCGGCGGGGCATTACCCTTGTCCGTGAGCTGTTGGCGGCCGGGGTCAAGGTCCGTCTCGGGTCCGACAACGTGCGGGACTGGTTCTATCCCTTCGGCGACGGCGACATGCTGGATACCGCGCGCCTGGCGGTCATGGCCGCGCATCTCGACGATACGGCAGAGCTGGTCGGTGCGATCTGCGACGGGCGCCGATCCATCGAGGAGGGTGCGCCGGCCGATCTCGTGCTCATTCCCGCGTGCTCATTCGACGATGCGCTGGCGCGGCGGCCTGCCGGCCGGATGGTGTTCAAAGCCGGCGGCCAGATTGCGGGACCGGTTCCGTAGCCTGGATGCCGTTTTCAGCGACATCCGGGACCGTGCGCCCCGGATTTCGCTGCCGCTCTACGCATTTATCAAGTCTCCGACAGCACACCCAGCGCCAGGAAGTGCCGCCGGATGCGCTCCACATGCTCGAGGAAGCCTGCCTCGCTGCGGGTGTGAGCACCGCGCGGACGGGGAAGATCGTTCATCACAATATCGGCAATGCACCCCGGGCGGGACGACATGACCACGACGCGATCCGACAGGAGCACCGCTTCCTCGATGCTGTGGGTGATGAACAAGACGGTGTTGCGGTCGCGCAGCCACATGCGTTGCAGATCGAGATTCATCTGCTCGCGCGTGAGCGCGTCGAGGGCACCGAAAGGCTCGTCCATCAGCAGCAAGCCAGGATCCTGCACCAACGCGCGGCAGATCGCCGCCCGCTGGCGCATTCCGCCGGAGAGCTCGGCCGGATATTTCTCCTCGAACTCGGCAAGACCGACGGAACGCAAAAGCTCGCGCGCCTTCAGACGATGCGTCGAGGGATCGAGCTTTTTGATCTCGACCGGGAGGAGCACATTGCCCAGGACCGTTCGCCAGTCGAGCAGCACGTCGCGCTGGAACACGATTGCGATATTGTCGACCGCTCCTTTGACCGCACGCGTATCGACCTCGATCACGCCGGTTGTCGGCGGGATCAGCCCGGCAATCAGCATCAGCAAGGTGCTTTTGCCGCAGCCGCTCGGGCCGACAATGGACACGAATTCACCGGCGCCCACGGAGAGATCGATTTCCCCCAAGGCCTGGACCTCGCCACCGCGGGCTGCCCGGTAACGCTTGCTGACGTTGCGCAGCATGATCGGCACGCCCGCACCGGAGGGCTTTGCGGCCAAGGCAGATCGATCGTCACGGATCACGTTGCGCCGAACCTACTCGCTTTGCGTGGCGACCCGGCTCCACGGCAATGCGAGGCGCTCGACCAACCCGACGATATTGAAAAGAAGCACGCCCAAGATCGACAGGACCACCACGGCGGCAAACAGAAGGGGAGTATCGAGTCGCACCTGCGAGATGAGCTGCAGATAGCCAAGGCCATTCTCGGCAGCAATGAACTCTCCCACCGTCGCGCCCACCACCGCCTGCCCCATTCCCACCTTGAGGCCGCCGAAGATCGACGGCAGCGCCTTGGGAAGCCTGATCTTGATGAAAGTCGTGAGCTCGCCCGCGCCCATGGACTGGACGAGATAGATCATCTCTTTCTCGGCGGAGCGCATCCCGATCACCGAATTGATGACGATCGGAAAAAACGAGATCAGGAACGCCACCATCACTTTCGGCATGATGCCGTAGCCGAGCCACATCACCAGGATGGGAGCCAGCGCCACCTTGGGGATGGTCTGCAACGACACCATGAAGGGAAAGGCGACCCGTTCGAAGATTCCGGAATAGACGACCGCGATCGCAAGCGGGATAGCGACAGCAACGCTCAAGCCAAAGCCGAGCAGGATTTCCTGGAGGGTCACGAAAGCGTTCCAGAGCAGGAGCTGCCAGGAAAGCACGATCTTGATCACGATGGTCGACGGGCTCGGCAGGATGAAGTCCGGTATGCCGAGAGTGCGCACCGCGAGCTCCCAGCCTGCGAAGATCGCCGCGAACACGCACAGGACGGGAGCATTCCGGTTGATCCATCCTCCCAGAGCGCTCGGCACCGCACGCGAATAGGGAATTTCCTCGATGACGGTCATGCAACACTCCGTTCCGACAGGAAGCTCTCAAGAAGTTGGAGTAGCGCGGCCGTGTCCCGGATGCGGCGCAGCGCGAGCGCTTACACCGGCGCTTTTATGAGTCTGCTGGCGTGAGGGCGCGAAGCGGTGCGCCGCTGATCCGGGACCGCCATAAGCTTTGACCGGGGAAGCGCCGAAGCTTTGTGCGGTCCCGGTTCTGCAGCGCATCATGAGCAGCGCAGTCAGCGTGTGCTTTGACGCAATAGAACATATGCGCTGCTCATGCTGCACTGTGCCCGGGACACGGTCGCAACCCTACTGCAAGTATTCGTTCGTGTAATAGGCGTTCAGCGGTTTCAGTTCGGCGATACCCCCGGTCTCTTTCAGAAGCGACAAATTGGCCTCCCAGTCCGCGGCTTCCTGCCAGCCGAGCGGCTTTCCCTGCGGCGCGTTGGTCGAAACCACCGTCGCCTCGACCTGCTGCCGCAGCACGTCAGGATCTTCAGGAACCTTCATGTATTTGGCCATGAGGCGCGCCGCTTCGTTCGGGCTCGCCATCGCATCCCGATAGCCCTTAGTGGTCGCGCGCAGAACCTTCCTGACCGTCTCCGCGCTCTGGTCGGCGAAGGCGTTGCTGACGATCATGGAAGCGCCCAGAAGGTTGAGGCCGAACTCGGACACGCGCAGTACATTGAACTTGACGCCGGCGCGCTTCTCGATCTGCGGGAGCTCGTTGCTGAGATAAACCGACATCACGTCGATCTTGCGAGTCAGGAACTGACTGCTCCGCGCCGAGGCATCCATCTGGATCTGCTGGATCTTGTTGATATCCACGTGATTGATCCGGGTGAACGGCCCAAGCATATCTCCGAAGGTCTCGCCCACCGACATGGCGAGCCGCTTGCCCTCAAGATCCTTGGGGGACTTGAGCGGCACGTCGGGAAAGGAGATCACCCCCATGGGCGCTTTGGTCTGATAAAGGGCGACGACTCTGACCGGCAGACTCTGGCTCACCGCCTGGGCGGCAGAAACCGCGGGCCCGTAGCCAAATTTTTCATTTCCGCTGGCGAGCAACTTAAGGACCGTCTGCGCGCCCGATCCTTCGGCCAGCTCCACCTCCAGACCTTCGGCCCGGTAATAGCCCTTGTCCAACGCGACAAACAGCGGCGCATATTCGCCCTTGAGCTTCCAGGTGAAGCGTATGGTTATCTTTTCCGGGGTTTGCGCGACGGCATGCTGCCCCGGCAGTGCCGCAACCAGCGCCATAAGCGTTCCAAGTGCGGCAATGGTTCGCAGCCTGCGCGCGGGAGCTCTCATCCTGTCACCTCGATGTTTCATGATTTTTCTCTGCCCGAACGGACGTTTTTGATCGACATGTGACGGATAGCCTACGAGGGCAAGTGCCTATTCGAATTGCGATCAAGGCATGAGGATTGCATGCTCGTTATCTGCCGATTGCAATGTTGCCGCAGCATCACATGTATGCCAAGGGCTCGGCGCCGATAGAGCGCAAAAAAAGGGAAAAAGCTATATGCCGGCGAATGTTGAGGCATTCCTCATCCCTTATGTAGCCCGGATGAGCGAAGCGATATCCGGGGAGCGATGGACCCGCATATCGCTGCGCTCATGCGGGCTACCAGAAAGAAGCACTGCCAACCTATTGAGCACGCGAAAATGCCGCCTCTGCATTTCCTGTTGAACGGGAAGCGGTGGACCGAGAACGACGCGCCGCCCACCATGACGGTGCTCGACTTCCTGCGCGAGCGTGCACGCCTCACCGGCACCAAGGAAGGCTGTGCCGAGGGAGATTGCGGCGCATGCACCATCGTTCTCGGCCGGCTGAGGGAAGGAGATTTGCACTACCAGGCCGTCAACTCCTGTTTGATGATGCTGCCGCAGATCGACCACTGTGCTGTCCTGACAGTCGAGGGGCTCGCCAGCCCTTCCGGGGAGCTTCATCCCGTGCAGCGGGCGATGGTTGACACCGACGCCACCCAGTGCGGCTTCTGCACGCCAGGTTTCGTCATGGCGATGTTTGCCTTTCATCACGGCGAAGAGCCGGCGCAGGAGGCCATCATTCATGAGGCGCTTGCGGGCAATCTCTGCCGCTGCACGGGATACCGTTCCATCGTCGAGGCGTGCCGGCGCGTTGCCGCGGGCCCGGATGACCGTTTCATGGCCCAAAAACCGCTGACGCGAGACGCGCTCGCGGGGTTGCCAGCGTGCAAAGAGTACCGGGTGGGAGAGCAGATTTTTGTGCGACCGCGCTCGCTGCACGAGCTGTTCGCTGCGCGGGCGCGGTTCCCCGATGCGCTCCTGCTTGCCGGCGGTACCGATCTGGGATTGCGCGTCAGCAAGGGTCGCGAGTCTATTCCTGCGGTCATTGCCGTCGAGGCTGTACAGGAGCTCCGCGAAATCCGGACCTCGGCCGGCGCGCTCGAGCTCGGAGGCGCGGTGACCTATACCGAGGCGCTTGCCTTCCTCGATCGGTATTTTCCGTCATTCTCCGCGCTCGTGCGGCGCATCGGCTCGCGGCAGATCCGCAATCTCGGAACCGTCGCGGGCAATCTCGCGACCGCATCTCCCATCGGCGATACCCTCCCCTGCCTGATTGCGCTCGGCGCGGATGTGATACTCGCTTCAAGCAGCGGCGAGCGGAGCATGCCGGTCGAATCCTTCATCACAGGATATCGTCAGACCGCCCTTTTGCCGGGTGAGGTCATCAGGGCCATTCGCATTCCATTCCTGCAAGACGACCAGCAGTTTGCCGCGTACAAATTGTCGAAGCGATTCGACCAGGACATTGCCACCGTGATCGCCGCCTTTTCCTTGGAACGGCGCGACGGAGCCGTATCCCGGTTCCGCGCCGCCTACGGCGGAATGGCACCCCGCGCCATGCGCGCGGCCACTGTCGAGTCCGTCGTCAACGGCAAGCCATGGACCCAGGAGAGCCTGACCCACATCGATGCCGCCGTCGCGCGTGACTTCACGCCGATCACGGATCACCGTGGCGGCGCCGCCTATCGCCTCCGCGCTGCCGCCAATCTCCTGCGCCGTTTCCAATGGGAGGCATCATCGCGCATTCCGCTCCGCCTGGAGGCGCTGTGAACGAGCCACTCGTACGCATTCGTGGTGGAGTGCATGCCGCGGTCCGGCATGACAGCGCCGCCGGCCATGTGACCGGCGCGGCGCGCTATCTGGACGACGTCCCCACCGTTCCCGGCACGCTCGAAGCAGCCCTCGTGTTGAGCACATGCCCGCATGCGCGCATTCGGCAGCTCGACCTCTCGCATGCGCTCGCCGCCCCTGGCGTAGTCGCGGCGATTGCCGCCGGCGATATTCCAGGGAAGAACGACATTGCTCCCATTCGCAGCAATGAGCCCGCCCTTGCCGCTGATATCGTCGAATACGAGGGGCAGCCGGTCGCTGCCATTGCCGCGACGACGCTTGATCAGGCGCGCGCGGCGGCAAAGCTGGTGCGGATCGACTACGAGCCGCTCCCCTGCATCCTTTCGATCGACGAGGCGATCGCGCGGGAAAGCTTCGTCTCCCCCCCTGCGCTCATGATTCGTGGAGAGGTCGAGCCTGCACTCAACGCAGCGCCGCATCGGCTCTCCGGTGAGCTGCGCTGCGGCGGCCAGGATCATTTCTATCTCGAAGGCCAGATTGCGCTCGCCACTCCCGGCGAAGCGGGAGAGATGCACGTGTGGAGCTCGACCCAGCATCCCACCGAAGTGCAGCATGGGGTCGCGCATCTCCTCGGGCTCCCTTTCAGTGCGGTCACCGTCGAGGTGCGGCGGATGGGCGGAGCCTTCGGCGGGAAGGAGAGCCAGGCAACCATCATCGCCGGCATCGCGGCCGTGCTCGCCTGGAAGGCGCAGCGGCCGGTGAAGCTGCGCCTGCCGCGCGACGACGACATGCGCGCGACCGGCAAGCGCCATCCATTCCTCATCCGATACGACGTCGGCTTCGATGATGCAGGGCGCATCCTCGCGCTCGATCTCATTCTCGCGGCCAATGGCGGCAATGTCGCCGACCACACGCCGGCCGTGCTCACGCGCGCCTTATGTCACGCGGACAATTGCTATTACCTGCCGAACGTCCGCTTCCGCGGCCTGCCCTGCAAGACCAACACGGTGTCCAACACCGCCTTTCGCGGCTACGGCGGCCCCCAGGGCATGCTCGCCATCGAGACGATCATCGAAGCGGTCGCGCGAGGGCTCGCTCTGCCGATCGACGCGGTGAGACGGCGGAATTTCTATGGCGTCGGCCGCAACGACGTGACCCCGTACGGGATGAAGGTCGATGACAACATCATCGAACCGGTCTTCGATCAGCTCGATCGCACCGTCGATCTTGCAACGTGGCGGAGCGATGTCGCGGCGTTCAATCGCGACAGCCCGGTGCTGAAAAAAGGCCTGGCCACCATGCCGATCAAGTTCGGCATCTCGTTCAACCGGCCGGCGCTCAATCAGGCTGGCGCGCTTGTCCACGTGTATACGGATGGGAGCGTGGTGCTCAACCACGGCGGCACTGAGATGGGACAGGGGCTCTTCATCAAGGTGGCGCAGGTGGTTGCGGAGGTGTTTCAGATCGATCTCGAACATGTTCGCGTCTCCGCGACCAGCACCGCCAAGGTGCCCAACACATCGGCCACAGCCGCCTCTTCGGGCTCCGACCTCAACGGCATGGCCGCCCTGAATGCGTCCCAAGAGATCAAGGCGCGGATGACCGGCGTTGCAGCAGAGCACTTTTCCGTGCCGACCCGCGAGATCGTGTTTGCCTCGAACAGAATCTATGCCGGCAACCGCAGCCTCTCGTTTGGCGAGCTCGCCGCATTGGCATGGGAGAAGCGGGTGTCGCTCTCAGCCGCGGGCTATTACCGCACGCCCAAAATACACTGGGATCCCGCGACGAACACCGGACGGCCGTTCTTCTATTTCGTGTATGGCGCAGCGGCCGCGGAAGTCGCGGTCGATACCCTGACCGGCGAGTACCGCGTGCTGCGGGTTGAGTTGCTTCAGGATTGCGGCCGCTCGCTCAACCCGGCGATCGATCTCGGGCAGATCGAAGGGGCCTTCGTGCAGGGCATGGGATGGCTCACGACCGAGGAGCTGTGGTGGGATGGCGATGGCCGCCTGCGCACCCATGGACCCTCGACGTACAAAATTCCGGGCAGCCGCGACGTTCCGCCGGTGTTCAATGCACGCATCCTGGAGGATGCTCCCAACCGCGAGGCGACCATCTTCCGCTCCAAGGCGATCGGCGAGCCTCCTCTGATGCTCGCGATTTCGGTCTGGCTCGCCATCCGCGACGCCATTGCGAGCCTCGCCGATTATCGGCTCGCGCCTTCCCTCGACGCGCCGGCCACACCGGAGCGGGTTCTCGCCGCCATCGACGAGCTGCGCTCGCGGATGTGAGAGGCTGAACGCGGCCGTGTCCCGGATGCGGCGCAGCGCGAGCGAATACACGGGTACCTGCATGATCTTCACGCGGCGTGCGCGAAGCGGTGCGCCGCTGATCCGGGACGGCCCCAAGCTCCGAGCGCCGAGCCGCCGGAGCTTTGGAAGGTCCCGGGTCTGCAGCGCATCATGAGCAGCGCAATCACGCCGCACACAAGGTAACACAGATTGGACTTGCGCTGCTCATGCTGCACTGCGCCCGGGACACACCGGTACGTTACAGAAACGCGCTCTAACCCGCGGCGCTCATGGAGGAGCGAAACGCCCACCGCGTGAAATAGACTTCCACATAGGCGAAGACCACATACATCACGATCCCTTCCACCGCGAGCAGCAGCAAGGCGGCAAAGACGAGCGGCATCTGGAAATTCGATCCGGCCAGTGCGATCTGGTAGCCAAGCCCGGCATTTGCCCCGATCGTCTCCGACACCACCGTGCCGACGAAGGCCAGCGTGATCGCGACCTTGAGCGAGCCGAAGAGATACGGCTGCGTGCGCGGAATGCCGACCTTGAGCATGATGTCGAGCTTCTTTGCGCCCAGCGCCCGCAGCACGTCTTCGAGCTCGGGCTCCATCGTCGCAAGCCCGGTCGCCACGTTCACCACGATTGGAAAAAACGAGATCAGGAATGCCGTGAGGATCGCCGGGACTTCACCGATGCCAAACCACATGATCAGGATCGGAACCACCGCCACTTTCGGGATCGAGTTGAACCCGATCATCACGGGATAGAGACCGCGGTAGATCGCGCGCGACCAGCCGACGATCAGCCCAAGGACAATGCCGAACGCGATCGCGAGGGCAAAGCCCGCCATCGTGGTCCACAAGGTGACAAGGGAGTGGCGCGACAGCGGCCACCAGTATTGCACCATGGCAGCAAAAGCTTCGGAGGGGGCCGGGAGGATGAATTTGTCAATGTGGAAAAGGCGGCAGGCGAGCTCCCAAAGCGCAAAGAGGCCGATCGTGAACAACCAGGGCGAGGACCGCTCCAACGCCGAGCTCATGCGTTGCGCACCTCGGCGATCTTCGCGCGCAGCTCGTGGAGGATGTTGGTGAAGCGCGGCTCGAAGCAGATGTCGAGCTCACGCGGACGCGGCAGATCGACCGACTTGGTCATGACGATGCGACCAGGCCGCGAGCTCATGACGTGAACGCGGTCAGCAAGGAACGTCGCCTCACGTAGGTCATGGGTGACCATGATGACGGTAAAGCCGATCTTCTGCCAGAGGTCACGCAGTACAAGCCACAGCTCCTCGCGGGTGAACGCATCCAGCGAAGCGAACGGCTCGTCCAGCATCAACAGCGCAGGGTCATGAATGAGCGCGCGGCAGAGCGAAGCGCGCTGCTGCATGCCGCCCGACAGTTCCCAGGGGTGGCGCTCGCCGAATCCGTCGAGCCCGACCGTCTTGAGCAGCGCCAGCGCTTGCGCCCGGTACTGCGCCTTCTGTTGCCGGAATCTCCGGCGATGCGGCTGTACGATCTCCAGCGGCAGCAGCACATTGTCGATGACCTTGCGCCATGGCAGCAGATTCGGATTTTGAAAAGCCATCCCGGCAATCTTCACCGGGCCGCGCACCTTGTTGCCGAAAATGACGATGTCGCCCGAATCCGGTCGCAGGAGCCCGGTCACGAGCTTCATCAGCGAAGACTTGCCACACCCGGAAGGACCAACCACCGCGGCAAACTCGCCGCGCCCGACGGTCAGCGTGGTGCCTTCAAGCGCGAGCACCCCGCCCGTGGCGCCGCGGTAGGTCAACGTGACGTCGGCAATGTCGACGGAGCCGGTCATACCGCGGCAACAGCCCCCCTTGCAGGGGGAGGTAAGGAGAGTCCGCCCTGCGACCGAGGCATATCCAGCTGGCTTGCTGCAAGAGCCGTCACAGCTTTCGCTCGGACGCGGGAGGAAGATATTTGTCGGTAAAGATATCTTCGGCCTTGGGGCGATTCTTGAAGTCGTAAGTCAGCGCGATCTGGTCGATGGACTTCGCGAGCCGCGCCATATCGACACCGCCGAAGCCATTATCCTTCACCCAGGGCGTTACAAAATTGTCACGCAAGGACATCTTGAGCCGGTCAAGCTCGATCTTGGGGTCGGCGGTTTCATTCCGCGCCATTACTGATTTGATCGCCGTGTCAGGATCCTTGATCGTATCGAGCGCACCTTTGATGGTCGCGCGCACGAACCCCTCCACGACTTTCGGATTGGCTTTGGCGTAATCCGGATTGACCATGACCGCGTTGCCGTAGAGCACCAGGCCATGGTCCGCCATCAGCAGGATTTTTATGTCTTCCGGTTTCAGCCCCTTCTGCAGCAAATTGTAATACATGGAGAACGAAAAGCCGGCGATGGCGTCGACCTTCCCATCGGCGAGCATGGGCTCGCGCACGGGAAAGCCGATGTTCTCGATTTTCACCTTCGATGCATCGATGCGGTTCTCTTTGACGAATGCCTTCCACTGGGCAAAGGCGCCATCGGCCGCCGGAGCGCCGAGCACCTTGCCTTCGAGATCCTTGGGTTTGCTGATGCCGGTCTTGGTCGTGGTCGCAATCGCGAACGGCGGCCTGTTGTACATCATCAGGATCGCCTGAACGCGCTTGTCAGAGTTCTGGTCCTGAAATTTGACCAGCGAGTTGATGTCGAAGAATCCGAGCGGATAGGTGCCGGCTGCGACCCGTGCAATCCCGGCGACCGAACCGGGACCGGTGTCGACCGTGACATTCAGTCCTTCCGCCTTGTAATAGCCGTTGTCGATGGCAACGAAATAGGGCGCTGCCGGCCCCTCGAACTTCCAGTCCAAGGCAAATTTCACATCGGTATCTGCCTTGAGCTCGCTCGCCGCAAACATGAGCGCTGCAGCACCCACCAGCATCGGTATAGATCGGCTCATCCGCATGGCTGAAGCTCCCTCTGCGCACCGCCCCAGTCGGTGCCTGGCCCAGTGGCGAGCAACCGACGTGCCAGCATTGCGCCCCGATCGCAAGGCCCGTGGCAGGCGGCCTGCTTGCCGCGCGACTGGGCATTCTATCGCGGCACTGCCTATTCGCCGGGCACCGCCTCAATTAGCTGCCGCGGTAGGTGGTGTAGCTCCACGGCGTGACCAGCAGCGGCACGTGATAATGTCCTTCGGGTTCGGCAAGCGCGAACCGCACCGGCACGATGTCGAGAAACGGCGGATCGCTCTGTCGCACGTCCAGGCCGGCAAAGTAGTCGCCAATGTGGAAACGCAACTCATAACGGCCGATCGGCAGTGGACGTCCCCCGATCAGCGGTTCGTCCGTACGCCCTTGGCGATTGGTCACCACTCTTTTTAGAACGAGCTGCTCCTCTCCGCTCACGAGCTCGACGAATTCAGTCACGAGGCCGCTTGCGGGCTGGCCGTGATGGGTATCGAGGACATGGGTGGACAGATGCCCGTGCACCGGGAGCCTCTCGCCACCCTCGATACGCTCATCGAGACGCAGCGCCGCAATCCGGAAGATCTCGGTAATCGCGACCTCCTGCTCGACCCCCGAGCTGTTCTCCAAACGGCGTTCAAAGTTGCGCAGGATCGAGGCCTTGCCGTGCCGGCGCACGCATATGATGAACGGCATCGCGAACTTCTGCCGATACGCATCGTTGAGCGCATGGACACGCGCGAATTCCTCCTCCGACAGCCGGTCGAGGCCTGCGCTCGCCTGCTCCGCCTTGGAAGCATTCGTCATCGTGCCAGCCCGCGCCGCCTTTCCCGCGAGGTCGGGATGGCCTCGAATCAGCGCGGCGCGTTGCTCGGACGGCGCTGCACGTACGGCCGCCATCATGGCCGCATGCAGGGCAGGGATCGAAGCGAACGGGCGTTGATGGAGCGCGGACAGCGCGACCCATGGCGCATGCTCATAGATGTCGCCAAGAGCAGCAACAAAGGCCTTCTCGTCCGCCGTGTTCAGGGTTGCAAGCGAAACTGGGGGCATCAGCGGCGTGACCGATCACATACCCTGCTATCCAACTACATGCGCCTGCGCGGCGAGCGCGCGATGCTCGCGGTGCCAGTGGCGGGCGATGTCGAGCCTGCGCGCGATCCAAACACTATCGCGTTGGGCGAGATAATCCAGAAACCGAATGAGTGCAGCCACCCTCCCCGGCCGGCCCACCAAGCGGCAATGCAGACCGACCGACATCATTTTGGGGGCCCGCCCGCCTTCGGCCCAGAGCACGTCGAAGGCATCCCGCAGATAAGAGAAGAACTCATCGCCGTGACCGAAGCCCTGCGCATTGATGAAGCGCATGTCATTGGCATCGAGCGTATAGGGGATGATCAGATGCGGCTCCTTGGGTCCGCGCACCCAAAAGGGCAAGTCGTCGGCATAGGAATCCGAGGAATAGAGAAAGCCGCCCTCGTCCAGAACGGCCTTCAGGGTATTGACCGTATTTCGCCCCGTGTACCAGCCGAGCGGGCGCTCGCCGGTTACTTCGGTGTGGATGCGAACCGCCTCAGCGAGCTGAGCGCGCTCGTCCGCCTCGGACACGTCCTTGTAGTCGATCCATTTGAGACCATGGCTGGCGATCTCCCATTGCGCCTCGCGCATGGCCGCGACCGCTTGCGGATTTCGCGCAAGCGCGGTCGCGACGGCGAAAACCGTCACCGGCATCTTTCGCTCGGTGAAAATGCGCCAAAGCCGCCAGAAACCTGCCCGCGACCCATATTCGTACATGGATTCCACATTCAGGTGGCGCTGCCCGGGCCAGGGTTGCGCGCCGAGAACATCGGAGAGGAAGGCCTCCGACGTGGAGTCACCATGGAGCGTGTTACGCTCCCCGCCCTCCTCGTAGTTCACCACGAACTGCACGCAGATGCGCGCGCCTCCCGGCCAGCGCGGGTCGGGAGGATCGCGGCCATAGCCTATGAGGTCGCGCGGATACCGGGAGGAGTTCGGCTGCGGCGTCACGTCGTTACCTTGCGGGCGCGCCGGCCGCGATCCAGGCGCCGATGATCTGGCGCTCCCGATCGGTGATTTGCGTAATGTTGCCCGGCGGCATGGCACTGGAGCGAACGGCATTGATCTCGATGAGGTGTGCACGACGCCTAATGTCTTCGGGACCGTCGAGCAGGACGTCCTTGGGCGCGGCGGAGATCCCTGGCCAAACCGGTGCACTCATGTGGCACATGCTGCAGCGGGACAAAATAATGTCATGCACTTCAGCAACATTGATGCTCTGCGGCTGCGCCAGCATCGAGCCCTGCCTGGGGCCGGCGGCAGAGAGCCACGCCACCGCGATCATGCCCGCAGCTGCCACGCCCCAGGTCCACCATGGGCTGCCCTTCCCCTCGTGGCGGGAATTGAAGAAGTGCCGGATCACCGGGCCGATCGCGAGCACGATGGCAACGATGAGCCAGTTGAAGCGGGTGGCGAAGATCAAGGGGTAATGATTGGAGATCATCAGGAGCACGACCGGCAAGGTCAGATAGTTATTATGCACGGAGCGCTGCTTGCCCTCCTCCCCCAGAGCCGGATCCGGCTCCTTGCCCGCAAGGAGCGCGGCCACGGTCTTTTTCTGGTTCGGAATGATGAGGAGGAAAACGTTGGCCACCATGATGGTGCCGATCAGCGCCCCGATCTGGGTGAGCGCCCCGCGCCCGCTGAATACGTGGGTAAAGCCGTAGGTCAGCGCGACCAGAAAGACATACCCTACGAGCGCGAGGGCGACTTCGTGCCGGCCAAGCGGAGAGCGGCACAGCGCCTCATAGGCGAGCCAGGCGAGGACGAGACTGCCGAATGCAATCGCCGCAGCCATGGGCGCGGCGAGGTCGAGCACAGACCGGTCGATCAGAAACAGCTCGGCTCCGAGATAATAGACGATGACCAGGAGCGCGAAGCCGGACAACCACGTTGTATATGCTTCCCATTTGAACCAGGTGAGCTCATCCGGGAGGCGAGCGGGCGCGACCAGATATTTTACCATGTGATAAAAGCCGCCGCCATGGACTTGCCACGCGTCGCCCTGCACGCCCTGCGGCAGCCCCGACCGGGGCTTGAGGCTGAGATCGAGATGGATGAAGTAGAATGAGCTGCCGATCCAGGCGATGCCCGCAACGACGTGCAGCCATCGGACGACCAGATTGAGCCACTCGATGAGCACGGTTTCCACGATGCGACGACCTCGTCTGGCTTGACCGGATCAGGATGGCAGACGCGCATCTTGCATTGCAAGGCGCGTACCAGCGCGCGCGGGGCTCGTCGTTGCCGGGCTTGACCTGGCTTGCCCCGGCAATCCATCTTTTTCGTAAGAAGATGGATGCGCGGGTCAACGGGATCCCCGCCGACCATGTCGGCGGGTGCCCGTCCCGCGCATGACGCGGAGAGGATTGGTTCAATCGAGCAGAATTCGCGGTAGTAG
>Ga0209331_1000167_pt1 | contig 23252 bp, 23 predicted proteins | sample JacPinW_OM3H0_M3_FD_187971 | JGI IMG/M metagenome (GOLD analysis project Ga0209331, IMG submission 187971) | Forest soil microbial communities from Algoma, Ontario, Canada - Jack Pine, Ontario site 1_JW_OM3H0_M3 (SPAdes) (version 2) | ecosystem: Environmental > Terrestrial > Soil > Boreal...
AGTTCGCGACATGCCGCCGGCGGTATGGTGCTCGGTCAACCGGTAGGTAGTGAGGACAAATGGAAATCGCGGATCGCCCGGCGGCGCGAACCGGTTTTCCTGGCGAGTAAACCAATTGATCGCCGGGTTCGTGTCGCGCGAGTAAAGCGCGTTGTGCACGGGCGACTCGAGCGGTTCGTAGTGTGTCGGCATCGGCCCGTCCTGCAAACCCTTCGGAACGTGCAACCAGCCGAGACCGTCTTCATGCAACGTGAACGGCGCGTTACCCGGGATTGCATCAAGTCCGCTCTCGTTTCCGGTTGGTCGAAATTCGGGCGATTTTTCGGGCGGAAAATCGGGGACGTCGGCGCCGGTCCATTTCCGTTGCCCTTGGTCCCACCAGATCAATTTCTTGCGGTCACTCCACGGCTCGCCCGTCGGACTGGCGCTCGCTCTATTATATATGATGCGACGATCGCCCGGCCAAGCGAAGCCCCAGCCGTGGCCGAGATAGTCTTTCGAATTCCGTGACTTCGGCTTGTTAATCTTATCCGGCCCGAGCGCGCCGGAGTAAATCCAGCCCCCGCTTGCCGTCGAGCCGTCTGGCTTCAGCCGCGGAAAACCGTCAACCTGCGGGCCGTGATGCGGTTTGCCTTCGCGATCGATTCCGCCGAAGACAACTCCGTCTGCACCGGGCTGCGGATTCGTGTACCAACCATTGATTTCCGCCAGCACCGATTCCATGTGAGGCTCGCCGTGTTCATCTTCCGGATACCACCAGTCGAGAGCGCGCAATGGTTCGTCGAGCGGATCAGTCGATTGCTTCGCCTTGGCGATGATACGCAACGCAAGTTGATGCATGAACCAGCCTTCGGACCTCGCGTCACCTGGCGGGTTCACCGCCTTCTCGCGCCACTGCAGAAGACGCTGCGTGTTGGTAAACGCGCCTTCCTTTTCCGCGTGACCCGCCGCCGGAAAAAAGAAAACTTCCGTCTCGATTTCTTCCGCCTTCAATTCACCGCGCTCGATCTCGGGCGAATCGTACCAGAATGTCGCGCCTTCGATTTCGACCATGTCGCGGACGACCAGCCATTTTAATTTCGACAACGACGTTCGTTGGAACCTGGAATTCGCCGCGGCCACCGCCGGGTTCTGGCCCATCATGAACATGCCTTCCATTTTTCCGTCGGCCATGTCGTAGAGATATTCAAAGAACGAATGGTTCCCGGTGAGCTTCGGGATCCAATGGTAGCCGAACTCGTTTTCCGCCGTCGCGTTCTTGCCGTAGTACGCCTTCAACAAACTGATGAAGTAGCTCGGATAATTATTCCAGAGACCAGTCGGCTTGGTTTGATGGGCAAGGTAGTCGCGCAATGTTTCCTCGCTGCCGTCCCCGCGCGGCATCGCCAGGTAGCCGGGCAACGTGTCGTAAAGCGTCGGAATATCAGTCGAACCCTGGATTGATGCGTGACCGCGCAATGCCAGAATTCCGCCGCCGGGCCGACCGATATTGCCGAGCAACAGTTGCAAGATCGACGCCGTGCGAATGATCTGAACGCCTTTCGAATGTTGCGTCCAGCCGAGCGCGTAACAGATCGCGGCGCTCTTGTCCGGACCGGAAGCGGCGACGAGCGCGTCCGCGACTTTGTGAAAGAGCGTGGGCGAAATACCGCAGATTTTCTCCACCATTTCTGGCGTGTAGCGCGCAAAATGGCGGCGCAGCGTTTGAAAAACGCAGCGTGGATCTTGCAGGGTCAGATCGCGCTCCGGAAAACTAAGCGCGGGGTGGCCTTCGTAGGACCAGGTCTCTTTGTCGTAGGCGCGTTGCTGCTCGTTCCAGCCTGAGAAAAAGCCGGTCGCTCCTTCTTCGGCATCGCGAAAATCTTCGCGCAGAATGCAGGACGCATTCGTGAAATGAACGACGTAATCACGGAAGAAAAGATTGTTCTCGATAATGTGCCTAACGAGTCCGCCGAGAAACGCGATGTCGCCGCCGGCGCGCATCGGCACCCAGATATCGGCCAGCGCGCTCGTGCGCGAAAATCTAGGATCGACATGGATAATGGTTGCGCCGCGCTCCTTTGCTTTCATGACCCAGCGGAAGCCGACCGGATGCGCCTCGGCCATGGATGAGCCCTCTATTAAAATGCAATCGGCGTTAGCGAGATCTTGTTGCGCCGTCGTAGCTCCGCCCCGGCCAAAGCTGGTGCCCAGACCGGGCACCGTGCTGCTATGTCATATCCGCGCCTGGTTGGATATGCACACCATTCCCAGGCCGAGAGTGAATAGTTTTCGGATTAAATAATTTTCTTCGTTATCGAGCGTGGCGCCGCCGAGATGACAGATCGCGGTCGTGTGATTGATCGTCGCGCCGTTTTGTTTGTGCACGAACGTGCGCTTGCGCGATTCCCAGACGCGCTCCGCCACCATATCCATCGCGCGATCGAGCGGAATATCGGTCCACTCTTTCGCGCGCGGCGCGCGATATTTCATTTTCGTTTCGCGCCGATCGTGCGTGAGCAATTGATATGAAGCGGCGCCTTTCGGGCAAAGATTTCCCTGGCTAATTGGACTTTCCGGATCGCCTTCGATCGAGATCAGTTTTCCGTCCTTGTGAAAAATGAGCTGACCGCAGCCAACTCCGCAGTACGGACAAATCGATCGTGCCACTTGCGCACCGTCGATCCGCGCATGCATCGCGCGGGTTTTATCCGACATCGCTTCCAATCCTGTGCCGTCAGCGCGTTCGCGAATTTGGCGAACGAGCGGCCATTTCGAGAGCAACGCAGTGAGCGATGTCATGTCGTTCAATCCTCGCCTAAACAAAGCCTCTCATAATCCGCGGCGATGTCGATGTCGATCTTGCCTTCTGGAAAGGGAAATTCCGCGACTCGGTCGTGGTTCAAAAGAATAATCGGCTTTGCTCCGCTCGCGTCATCGAGCCGGAGAAGTTCTTCCGCGCACGACCGATCGAAGAGCGCGGGCACGCCGAGCGTGCCTGCGTAACTGGAGGCGACGATGGCCCTCTTGGTTTTCTCGCCCAGTGCGATCAGTTGCTCAATCGTGTGCGCATCAACAAGCGGTTGATCGCAAACAAGCAACATGATCGCTTCCATATTCGGCGCGATGTCCATCAGGTGCTGCACCGCGCTTCGAATCGAGGTGCCTATCCCATTGTTCCAATTTACGTTTTCAACGATGGCGGCGCTGGTTTGCGCCAATTCGCGCGCGATCTTCTCTTTGTCGCTGCCGATCACAACCACAAGCGGTGAACATCCCGATTCGCGAGCGGCATCGACAATTCGCCGCACCAGAGTTTTGCCGCGAAATTGGAGGAGTTGTTTCGGCTGACCGAGACGCGACGATTTGCCCGCCGCCAAAATCACCGCGCCGATGTTTGACATTGGCTCGAATCAACCGGTTGCGGCCCATGGATCGACATCTTCCTTTCGCGAAGTGATTGACCCGAACCTTTGCCGAACACGCGCTGAATTTCAGAGACGATGGCGAGCGAAATTTCCTCCGGCGTTTCCGCGCGTAGATCGAGTCCGGCCGGTGAAAAGAAACCCGCGTTAATCGTCACTCCAAGATCGAGCAGATCGTTCAACAATTGATCCCGCCGTTTGCGCGGTCCGATCAAACCGACATAGGGCAGATTCAACGACAGCAATTTTTGCAGCGCCGCAAAATCGCGCCCGTAATTGTGCGATTTCACGATCGCGGCCGTCCATTGGTCGGCCTCGATCGTCAATGCGTCTGGATCGACAATCTCAATCGCCTTCCACCCGAGCAGTTCGCATAAGCTGTGTAATGGCACACCGTCAGGTCCCTCCCCGAAAATCAAAAGCCGAATCGGCGGATGAACTTCCTGCACAAACACGCCGGCACCCGACTCCTCGACAAATGGCGAAACGCGGCTCCCGAGCTCCGTTCCGGCAAAGGTTGTGATCGCGCAGCAACTTCGTCGCGCATCGAAATGGTCCTTAAGATCGACAAGAAACTTTTCCGAAGCGCGCTCGATGAAGATGTCGATCTTGCCGTTGCAGCCGAAGCGCCGCCGCGTGTCGAAACTCATTATGGTAGAGACGCCGCTTCGCAGAACTTCACGCGCACGCAACGCGACTTCTTCTTCGATGCAGCCGCCGCTGAGCGAACCAACGGTGCTGCCATCTTCGCAAATCAACATCCGCGCGCCGGGCCGCCGATAACTCGAACCTTCGGCACGCACGAGCGTGGCCAAGGCGAACGATTGGCCGCGGCGCTTCTCGAACTCGCGAAGAATGTCGTAAATCTCTTTCACGCGTCAGGCCAGAATAGAAGAAGTTAACAAGTCCTCGATCCTGACCGGCAATTCGCGCACACGAACGCCGGTCGCGTGATAGACGCCCGCAGTGATCGCGGCTGCGATACCGGCGAGTCCGATCTCACCGATGCCGCGCGCCCCAAGTTCGTTGATTTCTTTATCAGGAAAATCGACGAAATGCACCTCGAGCTTTGGCACATCGGCGTTCACCGCCATAATGTAGTCGGCCAGATTGCTGTTGATCGGCGCGCCGTTCTGCGGGTCGTAAGAGGTGTGCTCCAACAACGCCATGCCAATTCCCATCACGACCGAGCCTTCGATCTGGTTGCGGCCAGCCAGCGGATTGATGATGCGACCGGCATCGATCACAGTCACGACTCGGCTGACGCGCAATCGCGCGATCTCTGGCTGCCATGTGACTTCGACGAAATGACAACCGAACGAGTGCGTCGAGAACTTCGGATTTTTCTGGCCAAACATTCCTTCCGACTTTCCAGTGCCGGTGGCGAGACGAAGATTGGCGCGCCGAAGTAAATCCGCGAACGGCACGCCGCCGGTGGAACCATTCGCCTTAACATAGACCCGGCCGCCTTCGAAACCCAGCTCATCAGGCTTGTGTTTTTCGAACGGCGATCCCGTCGTCGTCGCGATCATCAGCAGTGACGTGATTGCATTGTCAGCCGCCGCAAAGACCGCGGGAACGAGCGATCCGGTCAACCACGAACCGCCCTCGAGCGGCCCTTCCGGAAGCGACGTATCGCCAAGCGCGACTTCGACTTTATCGAGAGGTACGCCGGTTTTATGCGCCGCAAGCTGCGCTAGAATCGTATAGGTGCCCGTGCCGATATCCTGCGTACCGCACGCGATGCGCACCGTGCCGTCGTCACGGAGTTGCACATTGGCCTCGGAGCCGATTCGCGTGGCGATCCAGGCACACCCGGCCGTTCCCCAGCCGAGCGTCAGCCCATTACGTTTCATCGAGCCGACCTCGTGGTTGCGTTTCGACCAGCCGAACTCCTTCGCGCCAAGCTCAAGGCACTCGAGGAAATGACGCGACGAAAATGGAATGCCCAATCCCTCGTCGATCTTCGGTTCGTTGAGGATGCGGAGCTTGACCGGATCGATCTTGAGTTGATCGGCCAGTTCGTTCATGGCCGACTCGGTCGCGTAGAGTCCGGGCACGGCGCCGGGGCCGCGCATGTCGGCCGCTCCGCCGACATTGCGTTTGGCGCGTCCGAACTTTACTCGAAGGTTCGGCACGCTGTAATGGAACGCGGTCGCTTCACCGCAGTCTTCATGGTGAGCATCCAGCATTGACCGGTGGTAGACGTAATCGTGCTGGAGCGAGACGAGCTTGCCGTCGGGAGTGGCGCCGAGCCGCACACGTTGCTGCGTGCGGGCGCGATGACCGACCGATTGGAACATCATCTTGCGACTGAGCACGAGCTTGACCGGCTTGCCCAACTGCTTTGCTGCGGCGACGGCGAGCGGACAATGCGTCCATGGAAAAAGTTTGCTGCCGAAACCTGAGCCAACGAACTTGGTGATGACGCGAACGTTTTCTTTCGGTAAGCCGAACATTTGCGCGAGAACGCTCCGGAGATTGAAAACCCCCTGCGACTCTTCGTAGATCGTCAACATCGACCCATCCCAGATCGCGGTCGTCCCTTGTAGCTCGATCGGATTGTGCGTCTCTGCCGGCGTGACATAAGTTTGGTCGATCTTGACCGGGGCGCTGGCGAAAGCGGCATCGGCGTCGCCGCGCTGACTTTCCAATCGCTCCTGCGGGCCGAACGTGCTGGCAATTACGTCGGGATCCTCGTCCGCTTTGAGGTCGTGTTCGACGTTCGGCTTATCTTTGGTGTAGGTGACACGGACCGCATCAGCCGCGGCTTTGGCCATCTCGAAGGTGTCCGCCACGGCGAGGGCAACGTACTGGCCGTAGTAACGAATGACATCGTCATCGAACGGCGGGCGCCGCTCTTCACAGATGCCTTCCATGCCTTGCCCCACTACTGAGCGGAAGATCTTGCCGATGTTTTCTCGATGAAAGATCGCACGGACGCCTGGCATTTTTTCGGCCGCAGCTGTGTCGAGTTTTTGGATTTTGCCGTTGGCGATCGTCGCCTCAACGGGCACGGCGTATAACATTCCGGGAAAGTGGAAGTCGGAAGTGTATTGCGCCGTTCCGGTCACCTTCAACGGACCATCGACGCGCGGTGTTTTGCGACCGATTGGTGACGTTGCTGGAATCTCTTGTGTCGTTGGCATTGTCGATCTTCGTTAGGCAGTTTGGGTCGCGAGCTTCAGTGCGTGCACAAGGCAGCGTTTGGCCAGCTCCACTTTGAAACCGTTTTGACTTTGTGGCTTCGCTCCACGCAACGCCGCATCCGCTGCTTTCTGGAAAACGGCTGGTGTCGCCGGTTGATTTGTCAGCTCGTTTTCCGCCTCATTCGACCTCCAAGGCTTCGTGCCCACACCGCCGAGCGCAATTCGCGCGCGGGTTATTTTTCCACCAGCAACTGTGATCACCACCGCGGCGGAGGCGAGCGCAAATTCATAGGAGGCGCGGTCGCGCAGTTTCAAATAAAGAGAACGGCTGCCGGGCACGGGCGGCGGAAGCGTCACATGAGTAATCAAATCGCCCGGCTCCAAAACCGTTTCACGTTCCGGCGTGTTTCCAGGCAAGAGATGAAAGTCCGCGATCGGAACACTCCGCTCGCCCTTCGGTCCGCGCAGATGGATGGTCGCTTCCAGCGCGGCCATGGCCACGTTCATGTCCGATGGATTTGTCGCGATGCAATGTTCGCTGGTCCCGAGAATGGCCAAACCGCGATTGGCTCCGGTAATCGCGGCGCATCCCGATCCCGGCTCGCGTTTGTTACACGGCATATTTGTTTCCCGAAAATACATGCAGCGCGTTCGTTGCAGCAGGTTGCCTCCCGTCGTGGCCATGTTGCGCAGTTGCACGGTCGCGCCGCTCAAGAGCGCTTCGGACAAGACGGCGTAGTTCTTGCGAACGATCGGATGATAAGCCAGGTCCGAATTGCGAACCACTGCGCCAATCGTTAGGCCGCCGTCAGGGAGCGCTTCAATCTTATCCAGCGGCAGGCGGTTGATGTCGATCAACGTCTTCGGCTGCTCGACGTTCAGCTTCATCAAATCGATAAGGGTTGTGCCGCCGCCGATGAACCGAATCTCCGCGCCTTGCTGCGCGGTTTTCGCCTTGCTCGCAGTCGCGATCGCTTGAGCGGGATCGGTTGCGCGCGTGAGTGCGAAGGTTTTCATGCGGATTTCTGCGGCTTCGTGTTTTGCCGCACCATTTGAATCGCCGCGACAATGTTGGGATACGCTCCACAGCGGCAAATATTGCCGCTCATGAATTCCTTCACGTCCGTGTCCTCCGGCCCGCACGGTTCTTTCAACAGCGCCACCGCCGACATGATTTGGCCGGAGGTGCAATAGCCGCATTGATAGGCGTCGTGCGAAACGAAGGCGTCCTGCACCGGGTGCAGATTTCCCGGTTGCCCAATTCCCTCGACCGTTGTGATCTCTTCGCCGTCATGCATGGCCGCGAAGGAGAGACATGAATTTACCCGCCGGCCATTGATGTGGACGGTGCACGCACCGCACTGGCCGTGATCGCATCCTTTTTTCGAGCCGGTCAGATGCAGATGTTCGCGAAGGCAATCGAGAAGAGTCGTGCGCGGATCAAGCTTCAGCCGGTAGTCTTTCCCATTAACTTTCAGCTGAACATCCACTGCATTTTCCGCAGTGACCTGTGCCGTTTTTTCCGCTGCGGGTGCCGACGAAATGCCGATGAGTTGCGGTCCCAAGGTCATGGCCGCACTCGTGACGCTGAATTTCTTGAGAAACTGGCGGCGGGTCTCAGGGCTGCCAAAGGATTGTTCCGGTTTATTGCCGCTTGGTTGGTCACGACCGGCTGAGCGCTCCGATTCGCTGTCCATCTTCTTATATTCTTTGCCTCGCGACCAATCCGCGAGAAAAAACCGCATTTTTTGGCCGAAGATTTTCCATAAATACTCGTTACGACAACTCACTTACTGCTCGAGCGAAGCGTGCTCCGGACTTCTCCAGACGGCGGTGAATGCATAAGTCTGGCCGGGCTTTGCGTCTACGCGTCGTTGACTCGGCTTTTGTCCAACGGTCTTTGGACTTGTCATGATCGAAACGACATGCTGCCCGGGGCGCAGCTCCGCGTCATAATTCTGGTTAAGCCCGATGTCGGCGACTTGGACGCCGTCGACGAACACGTTGACGGATTCGAGAATTCCAAAATTGGCTGCCCGATTCACAACCAAACGAGCGTTATCGCCAGAACTGAAAGACGCGGCGCTCGACATCTCCTCTTGCGCCAGAATCGGTGTGCTTGCAGCAAGACCGCACGCAATTGTCGCGATGATTAATCTGCTCGAAATGTAATGTGATATTTTCATGTTCTTCTTTTTCATATTCTTCCTTCACTAAATCCGTTAACCCAAACCAAGTGACTGCACCGTGGTTGCGTCCACTGTTCCGCTGATGTTCAAGCCGTGGTCGCGCTGATAAGTGGCAATCGCTGCGCGCGTCGGTTCATCGAGCGATCCGTTAATTGGGCCGGCGTAATATCCCTCTTGTTGCAATTCAATCTGCACGTTGGAGATGACCTGGTCGGGCAGCAGGTTGCCGTAAGCGTAGATGGGTCCGTCGTTATCGTAGGTGTAAGTCGGATCGTAGCCCCAGCACGGATACCAGTAACCGGCATCCCAGAAGTAATAGCCGCCGCCGAAAAGGACGATGCGTGAAAAATGCTGGCGCCACCAATCGCGGTCGTGCGATTCATGCCGATCGCGCCGGGCTGCTTGTGCGTCATTGGCCCGAGCGTTTCCATTTTGAACGTTCCGTGTCGTTGCCGGGACGTTGCGCGTCGCTGTCAATCTACCGGGGTTGCGTTGTCCCGATGTAATTGTCGATCTTGGGACGTACGTTCTCGCGGAGGGCAACGTTCGCTGAACTTGCGCTGCTGGAGAGTAACTTTGAGGAATGTTAGTCACGGCGCGCGGAGCAATCGCGGGATGGACGACGGGCGCGCTTGTGACACGACCGAGAGAACTTGAAGCTGGAGCGCGCGCAGTCGGCACCGCGAAACCCACGCCTCCTCCACGCTCACCTGCCTCCAGGGATTGCGTGAGCAAGAGCGCTCCGGCAATCAAGAATCGTCTAATTGTTTTCATAACAAAATTTGCGTCCACGCATCCTTCGCTGCCATTGCGCGAGTGGAGGAATTTCCGATCCCTCTTTCGAAATAGAGCCCTCCAAATCGCTGCGGATCAAACCAAGACACGCGCAGGCAGATTCTCTTCGATGCCTTTGATCAACTCGGGGAGACCGATCGGCTTGGCCAAAAATGGATGTCCCTGGATACGGAGACCTGACCTGCCTTCGGCCTGCGTCACCAGAGCCGTCAGAAAGACAATCGGTATTCTGTGCAACGCCGGGTCGGATTGGATTTGCGCTGCAACTTCGCCGCCATCGGTTTCCGGCATCGCGATATCGAGCAAGATAAGCTCGGGCTGCACGCTCTGGGCGGTTTGATGCGCCTTGGTCGAGTCGTTTTCTTCGCAGACGAGATAGCGGCCGGTTCTTTCCAGGGCCAGTTTCGCCGAGCGAGTGAAATCGCGGTTGTTATCGACTATCAAAATACACGTCCGCGCATTCATCGCTTGGACGAGCTGAGGGAGAAAGTTCGCTTCGACAATTCGGTTCATAAATTTTTCCTACGCCTCCACCGGCTGGGCGGCGGCTAAAAGATCCTCTCTTTTGCTGAGAGCGCGGCGCAATTTCGCCAGCGCAATGTTTTGCAATTGGCGAATGCGCTCGCGCGTAACGCCGAAATTCTTACCGACATCTTCCAGCGTTTTCGGCTTTCCACCATCAAGACCAAAACGCTGAGCGATAATTTTCTTTTCCCGGGCGTCGAGGACTGCGATCAGGCCTTCCACTTCGCCGTGTAAGTTTTTGTCGCGCAAAAATTCAAATGGTGTTTGCGCCTCTTCGTCTCCGACAAGCGCGCCAAACTCGGTCGCATCATCGTCCCCAATCGAGGCGTCGAGCGAAGCCGGGCGGATACCGAGACTTTTTAATCGCGCAACCTTATCGCTGGCGATCCCGATTTCTTCGCCAAGTTCGTCGTCACTCGGTTCGCGGCCAAGCTCGTCACTCATCTGCAACGACACGCGGCGCACCTTTGCGATCTTATCGACCAGATGCACCGGGAGCCGGATCATCTTGCTCTGATTGGCCAGGGCGCGCTTGATCGATTGTTTGATCCACCACATCGCATACGTGCTCAGCTTCGCCCCCTTCGTCGGGTCGAAGCGTTCTACCGCTTTGGTCAATCCGATGTTTCCCTCCGAGATCAGGTCCAGCAGCGGCAAACCGAGATTGGCGTAATCATGCGCGATGGTGACTACGAGCCGCAGATTCGCGTTGATCATCCGCTCGCGCGCTGCCGCGTCGCCCTTTTTAATTTTGCGCGCGAGCTCGATCTCTTGTTGCGGCGTCAAAAGAGGAATTCGCCCAATTTCTCGCAGGTATCGGTTCAGTCCCGTGTCGCTTTCATTCATGACCGAAGCTACTCGCCGGAGTGAACCGGCTGCTACGGCGCGAGCGTGGGATTTTAGAATACCGCTCGCGAGGTGCTTACTGCTCCCTCGTTCGAGATAGAAGGCTGGGACCTAGGAAGACGAAGCCCCTGTTTCCGGGATCGCGTGTTGTTCCTCGAAACAAGACTGCAACTTCTTGAGGTTTACCGGAACGCGAGCCTGTGCGCCTTTTGGAGCAGCTCTCAGATATTGGACTGGCCAGGAAATTGACTGCTCTAGTCGTTGGGCCGCTCGCAATGGCCAGTAAGGATCGCGCAGGAGCTCGCGCGCGATAAGGATCGCATCCGCCTGTCCGGTGCCGACGATCTGTTCCGCTTGAACTGGAGAAGTGATCAACCCAACCGCACCGGTCATGATTTCCGCTTCCCGGCGAATCCGCTGAGCGAATGGCGTTTGGTATCCCGGACCCGCTGGAATTTCTGCATGGGGCACGCTGCCACCCGAGGAACAATCGATCAGGTCCACTCCGAGTTGTTTCAGTCCCCGGGCAAGCTCGATCGATTGTTCAAGATCCCAGCCGCCCTCGACCCAATCGGTCGCCGAAATGCGCACGAACAACGGCGCGCCTTTCGGCCAGGAGGATCGAACCGCAGCAACAATCTCACGACATAACCGGGTGCGATTCTCGAATGAACCTCCGTAAGCATCATCTCGTTTATTGCTAAGCGGCGATAGAAATTCATGGATGAGGTAGCCATGCGCAGCGTGAATCTCAATTACGCGGAAGCCCGCGTCGCAAGCGCGACGTGCCGCGCTCGCGAAGGCAGAAATTATTTTCTGAATGCCATCGAGCGTCAGTGCTTGCGGCATCGGATAGTTATCGGCGAAAGGAATCGCGCTTGGGGCCATGACATTCTTCCAGCCCCCTTCGTTTTCGGGAACCGTTCCCTGCCCTTCCCATGGCCGATAGGTACTGGCCTTGCGTCCGGCATGCGCCAACTGCATGCCGGCAACAGTGCCTTGCTTATGAATGAAACTGACGATCCGAGTTAGCGTTTCAATGTGTCCGTCACTCCAGATGCCGAGATCTTGCGGACTGATGCGACCTTCGGGAAGAACGGCCGTTGCCTCAGTCAGCACCAATCCCGCGCCGCCCACCGCACGGCTGCCGAGATGGACAAAATGCCAATCGTTGGCGTAGCCATCGCTGCTTGAGTACTCGCACATCGGCGAAACGAACACGCGATTCGCAAATCGCAGATCGCGAATCGTGAGCGGATCAAAAAGGTGAGCCATAAACCGTACGCTGCCTCTCTGAATCGCTTCTGCGGCGAATGCTGAGCGGCTTCACGATCACACCTCCTCAATGAACCGTGCCAAGACGTTCCAACTCTTCCATTGTTGCATCATCGAGTTCGATCAGGGCCGCGGCAGTGTTCTCTTCGAGGTGTTTGACCTTCGAAGTTCCGGGAATCGGGAGCATGACTGGAGATTTCCGAAGCAGCCACGCGAGCGCGATCTGGGCCGGTTGCGCGTTAAGGCGCTTCGCTGCGCGCGTCAGCGGGCCGTCGTGTTTCGCCAGTTCGCCGGTGGCGAGTGGAAACCAAGGGATGAAGCCAATGTTTTCTCGCGTGCAATATTTCAGCACCTCCTCGGAATTTCGGTCGACCAGATTATATCGATTCTGCACCGAAACGATTGGAGTGATGCGCCGCACCTCCTGGATCTGCTTTACGTTGACTTCAGACAATCCAATGTGGCGGATCTTGCCCTCACGCTCAAGATCGACAAGAGCGCCGATCTGATCTTCCATCGCTACCTTCGGATCGATCCGGTGCAGTTGTAACAAATCGATTCGCGCAAGATGCATCCGGCGAAGACTACCCTCGACTGCCTCCCGCAGATGCTTGGGACGGCCGTCCTCAACCCATTTGTTAGGCCCGGGCCGTTGGAAACCGGCTTTGGTCGCGATCAAAAGATCGGCCGGATATGGATGCAGCGCCTCGGCAATGAGACACTCGGCAACTCCGGGCCCGTACGAGTCGGCGGTATCGATAAGATTGATCCCCAAGTCCACCGCGCGCTTCAACACAGCGATCGCCTCGGAATGATTGGCCGGTTCTCCCCACACGCCAGGGCCGGTCAGTTGCATCGAGCCGAAGCCGACTCGGCGAACGGAAATGTCGCCACCAATTAAAAATGTTCCGCTCGCTTCCGCTGGGCGCGCATCGGGGCGGCGAGAAGACTGCGCTGTTGCTCTGTCGGTCTGGTTCATAATGGTTTCGTTACTCAACCACCGCACGGCCGAAAGGTCTACAGGTCCATGGTTAGGACAACACGGAAGCGCACTTTGCCGCTATGCATCTGCTCGTAAGCTTCGGCCGCGCGGCTCAACGGATATTTCTCGATCATCGGGTGCACGCCCGTCAGCGCACTGAACTCCAACGTGTCTTGCGAATCCTTCGCGGTGCCAGAGTACCAACCCGCCACGGATCGTCTTCCATTAATTAATGGCATCATGCTCACAGTCAGTGGTTCGGCCGGTGCGGCGGGCACAAGTAGTTTGCCGCTGGGCGACAATCCATCTACCAGCGCCGAAATCGCTTTTGCGTTCGGCGCCGTCGCCAGAATCACGCGGGCGCCGCCAAGCTTTTGCAATTCCGCCACCGCATCGCCCGCGTCCGAATCGATGTACTGATGCGCACCCAGTTTCTTCGCCAGCGCTTCCTTGTCCTTCCCGCGGCCAAGCGCCACGGTTTTAAATCCCATCTGCCGTGCGTACTGAACTCCGAGATGTCCCAGTCCACCGATGCCGTGCACGGCCACCACGTCGCCGCCGCGCGCGCCCGAGTTGCGCAGTGCGTTGTAAACGGTGACGCCCGCGCACATGAACGGCCCTGCTTCCTCCGCCGGCAATTCATCGGGAATCGCGGCCAACACTGCCGCCGGTGCGATCATGTACTCGGCATATCCGCCATCAAAATCGATGCCGGTGACTTTGCGATTGACGCACATGGCGAAATCGCCGCGCCGGCACTGTTCGCAGACGAAACAATGTCCACCATGCCAGCCCACACCGACGCGCTGTCCTTTTTTCCAGGGCGTGACGCCGGCGCCAACCGCATCGATGCGTCCCCCAATTTCATGCCCCGGCACGCGAGGATACTGAAGCCCCGGCCACAGACCGTCTTTAACGAGCATGTCGCTGTGGCAAATGCCGCACGCCTCCACTTTCACGCGAACCTGCCCGACGCCCGGCTCCGGAATATCGCGTTCCACCAATTCAAAATCCCCGCCGGGTTTGCCGATCTGTGCCGCCTTCATTTTCTTATTCATAAATCGAATCGTAGCGATCGAACCAGGGATCAACGAAGACCTCCCGCGATACGCAGTGTTTCGCCAGTAATCCATTTGGAATCGTCCGAAGCGAAAAACACCGCCGCCGGCGCGATGTCGTCCGCCTGACCGATGCGGCCGAGCGGCGTTCGTGCCGTCGTTTGTTTTTCGAAGTCACTTCCCGTGAAACCGGCGGCATCGAAGCCTTCCGTTGCGACCGGGCCGGGATTGATGGCGTTCACCCGGATGCCCTTTGGTCCAAGCTCATTCGCCAACACGCCGGTGATTGCATCCACTGCACCCTTTGTTGCCGAGTAAACTACCGACATTGCCGGCGTCACTGAGCTCGCAAGAGAACTGATGTTAATGACACTGCCTCCTTCCGGTCCGAAATATTTTGCGGCCTCCTGGGTAGCTAAGATCAGTCCGAGAACATTCGTGTTGAACTGACGATGAAACTCGTCCTCCGTTACGGCTTCCAAAGGTTCGAAGCGATACACGCCGGCGTTGTTGACCAGGATGTCAATCTTGCCGAAGGCTTTCTTCGTTGCGGCAAATAGCTGTGAAACCTCCGCTTTTTTTGCAACATTGGCCTGGACCGCGACGGCTTTCCCGCCGCCCTTGGTGATTTCATCTACGACCTTGTCGGCATCCGTTTTTGACGATGCGTAGTTAACAACGACCGCGGCGCCTTCGGCGGCGAGATGTTTGGCGATGCCGGCACCGATGCCTTTCGACGCGCCGGTTACGACCGCAACTTTTCCGTTTAGTTTTCCATTTTTCATTGTTTGCCTTTCATTTTTTGGTTTCAAAATCTTTTATTCATACCTACACCTGCCGAGCGGAATCGTGTTGGCAATCGTCTTCATCGTTTCCTCGACCGCGGCGACCGGCTGCCAAGGAGCATCTGACTAACTTCTTTGAGGGGATAGCTAGGCGACCAACCACGCCCCTAGAAATCCGACAATTAAGCCGATCAACGGGCTAAAGGAGGCAAACCAAAATGGAATCGAGATTGTGTTCATACGCCACAAGTTGACGACGCGGTTCGGCGTTCGCGACATCACTTGCGTGGGATTTCATGATCCCTCGTTCGAGAGAGGGTCGCGCCGCAGGATCGCGAGTTATCTTAATTCACGGATTTCCGGCGTTTCTAGAAAAGAGAATCACAATGAGAACTAAGTTCACCGTTCATCACAACGAACACGTCAGTAGCCGATCGTTCGAGGAAGTCGTCAATGCCTTCGAGTCTGCTGTGGGATCCGTTGAAGACATCGGACTTGAAGCGCTCGCAGCGTCAACGAAAAGCGCCGAGGAGTTCGAGAGGCAAGTGAAATCCCAGGAGAGCACGAGCGGTTTCATGCGCTTCTTCACCGCCGATCATGGCGCCTGGATGGCGCGCGTCGGATTGAACGCCCGGGCCAGAATGTACACGATCGGCAATCCATTGATCGCGCGGACGATGCTGGAACACGACATCGCCGCTGGATTGAATGTTCCGGTGCGGCTAATGATCTACGAAGAGCCGGCGAGCCGGACAACTCGATTGGCCTACGATCTCCCTTCTTCCCTGATGAGTGGATTGGAGAATGAGAACGTTACCGCCGCGGCGAAAAAACTGGATGCCAAACTGATTGCTCTCGCTGTGCACGCTACCGGCAGCGAAGCCTAACAAAAACGTGACAATTTAGGCTCTGTGAAGCTTCGCCCCGTCCGGTTCGAGCTTCAATTCGGATCTCAGGCGGCCGCACGTGAGTTCGACGACACGAGCCCGCCCAGTCTGCTGGACAGAAGCGCTTTCCGCACGAGCGGGGCAACGTGTGTCCCGAGCAGCTCGATCGCGCGCATCAGTTTCGCATGCGGCAAATCGGCGACGCTCATCTGAAAGGTGAGACGAGAGATGCCGCCCAGCGATTCGTTCACCCGAAGGATCTTTTCCGCCACGGTTTCCGGATCGCCGACGAGAAGCGCTCCGGTTGGGCCGAGCTGAGCATCGAAATGCGCACGTGTCATTGGCGGCCAGCCGCGTTCCCTGCCAATCTCAGTAAAGCTTCGAGCGTAACCGGGAAAGAAATCGTCTGCTGCCTCGACTGCGTTCTCCGCGACATATCCTAACGAATGGATTCCGACCTTGAGCTGATCAATGGAATGGCCGGCGCGCAACCCCGCCTCACGGTAACGGTCGATCAATGATCGAAACCGATGCGGTTCGCCGCCGATGATTGCCACCATCAACGGCAGACCCAGCGTGCCGGCGCGAACAAAGGAGCCCGGTGTGCCTCCGACACCGAGCCAAACCGGCAGCGGGTTCTGCAGCGGCCGCGGATAAACTCCCTGCCCGGTAAGCGGCGGGCGGTGCTTGCCCGACCAGTAAACATGCGTGTTCTCGCGGATGTTCAAAAGCAGATCGAGCTTTTCGGCAAAGAGCGAATCGTAGTCCTCAAGTTCCAACCCGAAGAGAGGAAACGCTTCGATGAATGAGCCGCGCCCGGCGACGATCTCCGCCCTTCCGTTCGAAAGTAAATCAAGCGTGGCAAACTCTTGGAACACGCGCACCGGGTCCGCCGCGCTCAGCACGGTGACGGCACTGGTTAGGCGAATACGACGGGTTCGAGCCGCGGCGGCGGCGAGAATCATCGTAGGCGCGGAATCGAGGAACTCACGCCGGTGGTGTTCGCCGATGCCGAACACATCAAGGCCCACTTCGTCAGCAAGCGTGATTGCTTCGAGCAACTCGCTGAGATGTCGTGCGGGGTCGACGGCCCGGCCGGCCGCGTCAACGGTTGCCGCAACGAAACTGTCCACTCCGATCTCCATTTGTCGGTGATTCTTGTTCAAGCGGCAACGCGCTCCTGAAAGAGTCCGGCGAAAGCGGAGCGGACGCTCAGGAACACAATGATCCAGAGCACCGTCACGACCGCGGCCAGAGGCAGACCGCTCGGCAGCATCAATATGTGAATGAGCAGAATGTTGACGATGATCGGAGCGAGCAGGGTCAACGCGAGTGGAACGTAGCGATTGACCAGGAGCAGGACCGCCGAAATGATTTGGAGCAGAAATATCGGGACCAGATAGTGGGAGACAAAGAGCGCCCCGACGAACTGGCCGGCCGTTCCGGAAGGCGGAGAGCTGGGAATGAAGTGGAGGAAGCCATTCAGTCCGAATGTGAGAAAGATCAGGCCGAGAAAGAAACGGGCGATGACAGCAGTGATTTTCATGTTAAGATTATTTGATTGACTTAAAGTATATTGACATCAATATATCTGTCAAGTCGTAATCTCAATGAAACGGAAACGCCCCACCAAAAAACAGGACTCCGCCGGCGTGCATGTCTGGCTCGTTTTCATGAAAGCCTTTCAAGCGCTGATTCCCCATGCGGCCGGGAGCATCAAGCGAACAGAACTGGGCGACTCCGATTTCCGCGTCCTGGAAGTTCTCCTGCACAAGGGCCCGCTCCCGGTGAATACCATCGGCCCGAAAGTTTGGCTCACGCCCGGATCCATCAGTGTGGCCGTCGATCGGTTGGTTAAAAAAGGGCTCGTTTCGCGCAAGGATCACCCGGACGATCGCCGCGTGCGCCAGGTTGAACTGACCCCCAAAGGACGCGCGCTGATTACTCGCGGGTTCGGGGAGCACGCCGCCGCGATGGAAACTGTGGCCGACGTCCTTTCAAAAAACGAACGGCTGACCTTGCTGCGGCTCTTGAAAAAATTGGGGAAACACGCTGCCGACACTCGCAAATGACATCAACCTTGAACCAAGAACTTAATCTCGCTTGCGAGCTGGATCGGCTTCTCGTGGCCGGTCGCGACGAATCTTGCCAAAGCCGGTTCGATGGAAAGATCATGTTCGTATGAAACTTTGGGCTTGGGACGAAAAGAACCTTCCATCGATCGCGCACGCGATCCGCACAGCGGTCGCCGCGACTGCGTCAGTCCTGATCGCGCGGCTCGTGCAAATGCCCGAGGGCTACTGGGCCGCGATCGCGACTTTGGTTGTTATGCAATCAACACTTGGCGCAACACTGACGTTGTCGATCGAGCGGATCGTCGCCACCGCGGTGGGTGCGTCAGCCGGAGCGCTCGAGGCAAATTTTTTCGGCGCAAATCTTATTGCGTTCGCGGTTGCGATCGTTCTTTTGGGATTGATCTCGATTGCGTTTCGTTTGGAGAAGACCGCATATCGCTATGCCAGCATCACGCTCGCGATCATCGTTCTCATTCCGCGTTCGGCTCCAGCGTGGACCATCGCGCTGCACCGATTCCTTGAAGTCTCAGTCGGAATTATCGTCGCTCTCGCGGTCGTCGCACTCTGGCCGGAACATCAACCGAGCTTGGCGAAGAGCGCAGACGAATAGCTGTTTTTGCGTTTCATGACCGGAAGGACTACGTCTGCCTTAACGTGAAAGAAGAAACGATTGATACGCATTCGAAGGCGCTGAAGATCAATCTCGATCCGCGCTGGTACGGGACGTTCGCAGAGATCGGCGCCGGGCAGGAGGTGGTACGCTGGTTTTTCCGCGTCGGCGGCGCGGCCGGGACGATCGCGAAGAGCATGTCGGCTTACGACATGAAAGTGAGTGACGCCATCTATGGACATGCGGAGCGTTATGTCTCGCGTGGCCGGCTGCAAGCAATGCTCGACAAGGAGTTCGATCTCGACGTGGAGCGGCTCGGGAAGGAACGCGGCGATAACACTTCGTTCTTCGCTTTTGCCGATACCGTGGTGGCGCGAAGCTACCACGGCGGCAACGAAACCCACGGTTGGATGGGAATCAAATTCCAGAGCCGCGTCAACGATGAGCCGAGCCAGATCGTGATGCACGTGCGGATGCTCGACGAGGAGGCGTCGTTGCAACAGGAAGCGCTCGGTATCGTGGGGGTGAATCTTTGCTACGGCGCATTTTTTTTAAGCCATGTGCCGGAGGAGTTAGTCGAGTCGCTGCTCGACAAGCTGACCACAGGCCGCGTCGAGATCGATCTATTCGAACTCAGCGGGATCGAATTTCGCAATGTGGACAACCGCATCATGGCGCTGAAGCTCGTGCAGTTGGGGCTGAGCGGGGCGGCCATGTTTGGCCCGAATCGCGAAGTGCTACAGCCGTCCGATGTACTTCATAATAAAGCCGTCCTGGTCGAGCGTGGGAGTTTTCGCCCGACTACGCACGTCAATCTCGACATGCTGGAGTGCGCACTGACGAAGTTCAAAGAAGACCCCGGGTGCGCTGACAAACCGATCCTGCCGCTGATGGAACTGACCATGCGCAATCTGCTGGCCGGGGGAACGGACGTGGACCGCCGCGATTTTCTCGCGCGCGCAGAACTGCTCGCGGCTTGTGGAATGACCGTGCTCATTTCCGATTACTTCGAATACTATCGGCTCGCTGCCTATCTCGCCTTGCGCACGAAGGAGCGCATCGGCGTCGTTCTGGGGCTACCGAGCGTCTCCGAGTTATTCGACGAAAAGTATTACGCGCAACTACCCGGCGGTACCCTGGAGAACTTTGGACGGCTGTTTAAGAACGACTTGAAAGTTTATGTCTATCCCCTGCGGCGTCAGGAAGGTGACGAGTTAGAAACCATTCACACACTCAAGGTGAAACCCGATTTGCAACCACTCTATAATTACCTGCTAGGCCGCGGCAGCTTCGTGCAGCTCGATAACTTCAACCCAAAATATCTGCCGATCTTTTCCCGTGACGTGCTCAAGCGCATCGCCAGCGGCGACGAGAGCTGGGATGAAATGGTGCCAGCGCAAGTGGCGGAGATCATCCGCCAGCGTGGTTTTTTCGGTTACAAGAAGAAAGAGTAACCTGGTCTTAGTCGGTCGCGACGCGCGCGCCGAGTCGTTAGACCCTATTCGCATACTGATCCGCGAAGAGCGCAGGCTGTCCGCCCGTGTGCCAGAACAACACCGTTTCATCCTTCTTGAAGAACCCCTGGCGGATCAGATCAATCATCCCGGCCGCGGCGCGTCCGGTGTAGACTGGATCCAACAAGAGACCCTCGTGCTTCGCAAACAAGCGGATCGCTTCGCGCTCCGGTTCGGCTAACACGCCGTAGCCTGCCTTACAATAATCGGCATTTGCCAACACCTCAGCCGGAGTGAACTCAATCCGCTTCCCCAATTTTTCACTGGCTAACGATGCTAACTCGGACACGTGAGTTTTCAGCCAATCTTCTGATTCATCGATGCTAATTCCCAACACTTTCCCCTTATATCCAAACACGCGCTGACCCAACATGAGTCCGGCGTGCGTTCCACCTGAGGACGTAGCAAACACGATCCAATCCGCGTGGACGTTTTGCTCCATAAGCTCGTTCACCGCGAACGCATATCCCAAAGCACCGGTGGGACTCGATCCCCCATACGGAACGAGGTAAGGTTTCATTCCGTCGCCAGCGGCACGATCGAATGTTTGCTGAAGAATTCTGTCCCGATCTTTGCGATCTGCGACATAGACAACCTCCGCTCCAAACAATTGATCAAGCAACAGATTTGCCGAAGGCTGCTCCGGCCTATCGCCGGTCAACACCAGAATACATTCAAATCCAAGTCGAGCCGCTGCCGCTGCAGTCTGGCGGCAATGATTGGATTGCAACGCCCCGCCCGAGATCAGGGTCTTGGCGCCCTGGTCGCGCGCCTCCGACACGAGAAATTCCAATTTGCGCGTCTTGTTGCCGCCGAAGGCAAGTCCGGTCTGGTCGTCACGTTTGATCGACAAACGCGGTCCGCCCAAGAACTCGGAAAGGCGCGGGAGCGTTTCAATGGGCGTCGGTAAGTGAGCAAAATTCAATCTGGAAATATTCATCACGTGCCTCGTACTGCTTGATTCCTTTACTGCGCTCGCTGGCCATATTTGAGGTTACATCAAGTCTCATGAGGAACATTGGGAGCTGATAGAGCCCACTTGGCAATCTCGTCTTTGCGCATGAAGACAACGCCCTTCTGTTTTTGGGCATACTTGATGAACTCCTCCAACGATTTAACGCGTCCAGGCACGCCTGAGATTCGATCGTGCGTGCTGATCGACATCATCCGGCGGCGGGTGGCGGCTTCCGCGTAAAGGAGATCAAAATCATCCTTCAAGTCCTGCAAGTAGGCGGCGTTGGTCGTGGCAGGGGAATCGAAGCGCACGATGTCGTTGTTGCGAATGGTGTAAGGAACGACCGCAAACGGTTTGCCGTTCACCGTCACGGTGAATGGCTCGTCCCGGCTGATATCGTCGATGTGATAGATGAAACCCAACTCTTGAAGAATGCCCAGGGTGTTCGGCGTACCGCGAAGCCAAAACGCATTGAATCCAATTGGGCGCGTGCCGGTAACTCTTTGAATCGTCTCGATGCTCGCCTGATAGCCAGCTCGTTCCTGCTCTGGAGTCATGGAATACTGCGGCTCCCATGTTTGTCCGTGTCCGGCAGCTTCATGCCCGCGTTCGACAATTTCCTTGGCGAGGTCCGGGTGTTTCTCAACTGCCTGACCGACCATGTGCGAAGTTACTTTGACTCCGACGCGATCCCACAGATCGAGCATGCGCGGAATGCCTTCCTTGAAACCGTAGTCGTACCATTTTTGTGCGGGAAGATCCGGATATTTCAGATCAAGCAGCGGAAAAGGACTGCTCGCGCCTCTTTCAGGCTGAGCGCCTGTTTCGAATTGCATGGAAAGTGAGATCACGAGCCGCGCCTTGTTAGGCCAGAAGCCGTCGGTCGATGTCGGCCGCGGTTGTTTTCCTCGAGCTCGGGCAGGTACGATCGGGTTGCTGGCGAGGCCAACGGCGGCCGCAGTGCTTGTGGTGATAAATGTTCTTCGGTCCATGTTTGGTTCACTCCTCCGTTCTACCGGGCGTTTAACGCAGCTTCTTCGATCAGAGCCGCAACTTCCTTCGGCCTGGAAACGTAGACCGCGTGACTGGCGCCTGAGACTTCGACCTTGTGGCTGTTGGCTCGTGCCGCGTACCACCGTTCGAGGTCCGGGTTGATCGTCCTGTCTTTTGTTGCTACCAGCATCCAGCTCGGTTTGCTTCTCCACGCCGCCGTGGTGATGACCGCTTTGAAATTGTCAGCGGCGTTGAGCACCTGTGATCGCGCCATGAACGCAGCCTGTTCAGCGGACAGGTCGGCTGCGAAGTACTCGTGAAACTGCGCGGGGTCGAGGTAAGTGAAACCGTCTGCCGTCTTTTTTATCGCGGTCGACTTGCTGAGGTCACTCGGGAAACGCTTTCCGTCGTCAGCTTCATTCTCTCCCGCATCCGGCATGTGGGCCGCGATGTAGACCAATCCGGCAACAGCTGGATCGTTCCCCGCTTCGGTAATTACGGCTCCGCCATAGCTGTGCGCGACGAGAATGCATTGGCCATCTTGTTGAGCGAGGACGCGCTTCGTAGCGGCGACATCTTCCTTGAACGAAGTCTCGGGCTCCTGGACGATGCTGACGTTGTAGCCATCCTTAACGAGAAGGTCGTAAACGCCTTTCCAACCGGAGCCATCCGCCCACGCACCGTGAACCAGAACGATATTTCGAACGCGATGCTCTGCGCTCTGCGCTGAGAGCGCGCCGCAGGTCAATAGCCATAATGCGATGCAGAGCCGCATATTGAGGTCAGTGAATTGTTGACGCAACGGCAGACCGCTAGCAGAGCCGTGCACGCGATCTGCCGCCGCGTCTTGAATTCAGGCTGCTTTTTTCACGCTTCGTTGGTCCTGCTTGATAAACGCGAGTAGGTCGGCGTTGATGACGTCGGCTTGCGTCGTGATCATGCCGTGCGGGTAGTTTTTGTATGTCTTTAGCGTGCCGTTCTTGAGGAGCTTGGCTGAGAGTGGACCGGCGGCCTGATAGGGCACGATCTGGTCGTCCTCGCTATGCATGACCAGAACCGGCACCGAGATTTTCTTCAGATCCTCCGTGAAGTCGGTCTGCGAGAAAGCGACGATGCCGTCATAATGCGCCTTGGCACCGCCCATCATGCCTTGGCGCCACCAGTTCCAAACGATAGGCTCGATCGTTTTCACGCCGGGACGATTGAAGCC
>Ga0209331_1000168_pt1 | contig 23154 bp, 21 predicted proteins | sample JacPinW_OM3H0_M3_FD_187971 | JGI IMG/M metagenome (GOLD analysis project Ga0209331, IMG submission 187971) | Forest soil microbial communities from Algoma, Ontario, Canada - Jack Pine, Ontario site 1_JW_OM3H0_M3 (SPAdes) (version 2) | ecosystem: Environmental > Terrestrial > Soil > Boreal...
TCTATAGCGGCGCGATCCATCCCACCGCAGAGGCACATGCCATCGTTGCCGATCACGTGGTGCGGCACGTGCGCGCCATCGTGGACAAGCCGCCTGCCAAGCAGGACGTCGTCGAAGGAAACGCGCAGTGATTTCTCTTCGGCACTAGCGTGTTTCGCTGAGATCGAGCCAGCAGGTCCACCTCTCCCCGCAGGGGCCCCGCAGGGGAGAGATACCGCGGGCTGCCGGTCCGACCGGCGCGACACGGTCGTCGATCGTGGAGCACGGACCTGACGAGGCGCTGACGACGCCGGCGCTCCCGAACTTCTCGATCCGGCTCAGCGAAATCGGCTGATTACGATTGATGAGGACGCACTTATGAGCGTTGCGGTCACCCGAGCAGCAGATGATTTACCCCGCCGCGCATTCACTGTCGACGATATCCACCGGATGATGGAAGCCGGCATCTTCGCCGAAGACGAGCGGTTTGAGTTGATCGAAGGGGATCTCGTCATGATGAACCCGCAGCACATCGCGCACGATCGTATCAAGACCGTGCTCAACATGGCGCTCGTTCGGGCGGCACCTGCGGATGTCTTTGTCGGCGTCGAAGTCACCATACAGCTTGCCCGCAATGTTTTGGTGCAGCCGGACATCGCGGTGATCTCGCAGTCCGTCTACAATGCCGATCCGAAAACCTTTGCTCGGCCGCGACCGGAAGATATCTTGCTGTTGATTGAGGTCGCTTCCTCGATCATTTCTTATGACCGGCGCGTGAAAGCGCGGCTCTACGCCCGCCACGGTATCCGTGAGTTCTGGGTAATCGATGCCAACGAGCGCACCACCTGGGTCCATACCGGTCCAACCGGCGAGACATGGTCTTCGATCCTGGAGCACGGACCTGACGAGGCGCTGACGACGCCAACGTTGCCGAAACTTTCGAACCGGCTTAGCGAGATTGGCTGATCATTCCGCCGCCTCGCGCCGGTGGCCCAGCCGTTCGTTGAGCCTGTCGAGCAGCGTCTCGGCAGCCTCCGCGATCACCGTGCCCGGCGGGAAAATCGCTTCGGCTCCGGCGCGCCTGAGCTCCTCGTAATCCTGCGGCGGTACGACGCCTCCGATCACAATCATGATATCCCCGCGGCCTTCATTGACCAGCGCGCCCTTGAGCTCCGGCACTAATGTGAGGTGGGCGCCGGCAAGCGACGATACTCCGACAATATGCACGTCATTCTCCACCGCCTGACGCGCGGCTTCCGCCGGAGTAGCGAATAAGGGACCGATATCGACGTCGAAACCGAGATCCGCAAAGGCCGTGGCAATCACTTTTTGCCCGCGGTCATGGCCGTCCTGGCCGATCTTGGCCACGAGGATCCGGGGCCGGCGGCCTTCGTCGCGCTCGAAGTCGGTAACGCGCCTTTGCACGCGCGCCCTAACATCAGACATGGTGGCGATCTCCCGGCCGTAGACCCCCGTGATGGCTTTGATGGGCGCGCGGTGCCGGCCGAAGACCCGCTCCAGAGCGAAGGAGATTTCGCCGACAGTCGCCTTGGCGCGCGCGGCATCGATCGAAAGCGCGAGCAGATTGCCGTCGCCTCCGGCGGCAGTGCGCGTCAACGCGGCGAGCGCCTCCTCGACGGCTTTCGGGTCGCGCTCGCGGCGCAGCCGATTGAGCTTCTCGATCTGCAACTGCCGAACTGCGGCATTGTCGACCTTGAGCAGCGCAATGGGTTCTTCCTGCTCCGGGCGATATCTGTTGACACCGATGACGGCCTGCTGACCGCTATCAACACGGGCCTGGGTCTTAGCGGCGGCTTCCTCAATGCGCAGCTTCGGCAGTCCCGCCTCGATGGCTTTCGCCATGCCGCCCATCGCTTCGATCTCGCGGATATGCGCCCACGCGGCGTTCGCAAGATCATAGGTCAGGCGCTCGACGAAGAACGAGCCGCCCCACAGATCGATCGTTCGGGTTATGCCGCTCTCCTGCTGGAGCACGATTTGGGTGTTGCGTGCAATCCGGGCGGAAAAGTCGGTCGGCAGTGCCAGCGCCTCATCGAGCGCGTTCGTGTGCAGCGACTGGGTATGTCCTTGGGTCGCCGCCATCGCCTCGATCGCGGTCCGCACGACGTTATTAAAAACGTCCTGCGCGGCGAGTGACCAGCCCGACGTCTGGCAATGGGTCCGCAAAGCGAGCGAGCGCGTGTCCTTGGGCTCGAACTGCTTCATCAGCTTCGCCCACAGCAATCGCGCAGCGCGCAATTTCGCCACTTCCATGAAGAAGTTCATGCCGATTGCCCAAAAGAACGAAATCCGCGGGGCAAAGCGATCGACCTCAAGGCCTGCCCGAATGCCGGCGCGCACGTATTCAAGGCCGTCGGCAAGCGTGTAGGCGAGCTCCAGATCCTGTGTCGCGCCCGCCTCTTGCATGTGATAGCCCGACACCGAGATCGAGTTGAACTTCGGCATATGGGCAGCGGTGAAAGCGAAAATGTCAGAGATGATGCGCAGCGATGGCTGTGGGGGATAGATATAGGTGTTACGCACCATGAATTCTTTGAGGATGTCGTTCTGAATGGTGCCCGAAAGCTGTGCCGGGGCCACGCCCTGTTCTTCACCGGCCACGATGTAGAGCGCCAGCACCGGCAGCACAGCACCGTTCATCGTCATCGATACCGAGATCCGGTCGAGTGGGATGCCCGCAAACAGCGTGCGCATGTCATAGATTGAATCGATCGCGACGCCAGCCATTCCGACGTCGCCGGCGACACGCGGGTGATCGGAATCGTACCCGCGGTGCGTCGGCAGATCGAAGGCGACCGAAAGGCCTTTCTGGCCGGCAGCGAGGTTGCGGCGATAGAAAGCGTTGGACTCTTCGGCGGTCGAGAAGCCGGCATATTGCCGGATGGTCCACGGCTGCGTGACATACATCGTGGGGTAGGGACCGCGCAGATAGGGCGGTATGCCGGGATAGCCGTCGAGAGAATCGAGGCCGTTCACGTCCGCCGGACCATAGGCCGGCTTTACCGCGATGCCTTCGGGCGTGATCCAGGGCGCCGCACCCGCCCCGATTGGCGGCAGGGGTGGCTCCGTGAACTCGACTTTCCCGAACTCCGGAATGCGCGTCATAGGCGGTAAACCCAACTCTCAAGGTGAATGTAGGCTCTAATGGGCGACCAGTGAATGGATCGTTTGCAATATGCCGAGAGCATCGCAACCGGGAAAAACGAAGCCTTGGATGCCAGCCTGCCGAAGCGCGGCTTCCAACTCCCCCGGCTGCCCGGCCATCCATACAGCCGCGCCCGCGGTGCGCAATTCCTCGGCGGCTGCGCTCGCTTCGCGCGCGTAAATCTCATCCGACGAACACAGGCAGGCGAGCTTGGCGGGCGACCCTCGGAACGCTGCGATCATCTCACCACGCTCGGTGAAGCCGGGATTGGTCAGAGCTTCGATGCCGCCGGCCTCAAACAAGTTGCTGGCGAAATTCGCACGCGGACCGAAATCGGAAACCATCCCGAGACTGGCAAGAAATACCTTGGGCCGTGCTCCGGTGCGCGAAAGCATCGCATCGGAGGCATCGCGCAAGGCTTCAAACGGCTCGGCGAGCCGAACGGGCCGCAGCGGCTCGCAGGGGATTGAAATTGCATATGTGGGCATCGGTGCGCGCGGCACATTGAGCACCGCCACCGCCGCTTCGGCAAGATCGGGAAAATCACTCGTCCCGATCAATGGCTCTTTGCGTCGTGCCACCGCGGCCTGGCGCTGCGCGCAAACAGCGGCGATCTTTCGCTGGATCATTCCTTCCTGCAGGGCGGTCCACGCTCCGCCCGCTTGCTCGATCAGTTGAAACTCGGCCCATGCTGCGCGGCAGAGCTGATCGGTGAGCATTTCCAGTGAGCCCGATCCGGCTGCCGGATCGCTCACTCGCGCAAGATTCGATTCTTCCAGGAGGACCAGCTGAGTGTTGCGCGCAATGCGCCGGGCAAAAGGATCCGGCAGTCCCACTGCCAGGGTGAACGGCAGCACCGTGATGGCATTCGCGCCGGCAATACCCGCCGAGACGACCGCAATGGTTGCTCGCAACATGTTCGCATAAGGATCGCGCTTCGTCATCATACGCCACGCAGTCTCGGCCACGATGAAGGCGGATGCGGGGGTGAGCCCACACGCCTCCTCGATGCGCGCCCATAATTTGCGCGCCGCGCGAAACTTGGCGATTGTCAACAGTTGATCGGCATCCGCCGCGAGCCGGAAATAAATCATCCGGCGTGCAGTATCGAGCCCAACTCCTCCTGCCTCGAGCGCACGCAGATACTCGACGGCGACCGCCAGAGCGTAGGCGAGTTCCTGTGCTTCCGACCCTCCGGCATTGTGCACGATGCGCGCATCGGCAGGCGCAAACGGCCCCTGGAGTCCTTGCGCGGCGAGATCGGTGAGAAGGCCAGCGAAGTCGGAGGCCATAGAATTCCAGGCACGGCTGCCACCGCCTGCCGAGACCGCGGCGCCGATGGGATCAATCCCAAACGCAACTTTGCCCCAAGCCGCGGTTGCCGCGTTGCGCTTTAACAACGCCGCCAGTTTTTGCACCAGCGCGATTGGCTCGGCGGGAAGATCGAGATCAAGCGCAATGCCGCTGCGAAAATCGACACCCTCAACTGCGCGAGCAATCACCTTCTCGCTCGCAACCAGACCATAGCCGTATGCTCCTATGGCTCCTGTAAGTTGGAGCGAGAGACCATTCGCCCCATTCGCGAGATCATGCAGACATTGCGCATTGGCGACGACCGGATCGGGATGGTCGACGCGTTGCATCACCACCCAAGCCGTGCCGGCCGGACGTGCAACGACGGGCGATGCTTTGTCGCTGCGCGGGCTGAGTGGACCGATTGAGAGCCCGTCATAGGTTTTGGCGACGAGCTTGCTCTCGAACGACTCGCCTTGGAGAACTCTTTCGACGAGGTTGAGCCATTGCTCGCGCGTGGCGCGGGGAAACTCGCTGCCAAGAGTGAAGTTGTCGCGCAATCCATCGCTCATAATCGAGTCTTTTTGTCACTCAAGGCGTTCGATGCCCGATCTGTCTAGACGCGCAAGCGCCTCGCGCACGCGCATGCCGCCGATCATGCGCTCCGGCGCGACTTCCGCAAGCGGCACCAGCATGAACGCGCGCTCGAACAGCCGGGGATGCGGCAGAGTGAGCTCCGGCGTTTGTAGTTTCAGGTCGTCATAGGCGAGAAGGTCAACGTCGATTGGGCGTGGTCCCCAGCGGCGCTCGTTGCCGCGGTCGCGCCCGAGCGCATTTTCGACTGCCTGCGCCCGCTCGAGGACCTGATGGGGCGTGAGGCTGGTCTCGACTGCAATACAGATATTAATAAACGCCGGCTGATCCTCGACACCCCACGGGGCCGTGCGGTAGGCCGAAGAGCGTGCCAGGAGCCGTATGCCGCTCTTGCCGCAAAGGAGCGTGATCGCCTCATCGAGCGTCCTGCGCGCGTCGCCGACGTTGCCTCCCAGCCCAAGGAATGCTTTGACCATTTGATCTCAGCCCTTGGAGCGGCGGCTGCGAATGATACTTACACCGACATCAGCAAAGGTTGCGGCAATAGGCGCATGCGGCTTGTGCACCGTGACGCGAATGCTCGTGATCAAGGGGAAACGGCCGAGCACGGCCTCGGCGACAGCGCCTGCGGCAGCCTCCACCAGCCGGTAGCGGCGGGCGCAAAACGCCCGGGTCGCAATCGCTACGACCTCATCGTAGCCGACGGTATGTGTGAGCTTGTCGGAACGTGATGCTTCGGTCAGATCGATATCCAGCATGAGGTCAAGGGTGAAGGTCTGGCCGACTTTCGCTTCATGCTGCATCACGCCGTGATAGGCATGGAGCGCAAGCCCCGAAATGAACACGGCATCGCTCATCGCATGCTCGCAATGGCGGCGGCTACCCGGACCGCCTGGACGGTTTCGGCGACGTCATGGGTGCGAATGATTGCGGCCCCGTTTGCCACTGCAAGGACATGCGCGGCAATCGATCCGCCGAGCCGCTGATCCGGTGGAGCTGGAGAAACGCTCGCGATGAAGCGCTTGCGCGAGGCACCCACAAGAAGCGGCAGGCCGAACGATTTGAGCTCGCGCAATCGCGCGATGGCGATCAAGCTTTGCTGTGGCGTCTTGCCAAATCCGATCCCCGGATCGAGCACGATTTGATCCCGGGCGATTCCCGCGCTTTCTGCTATGCGCAGGGAGCGCGCAAAGAACCCGCTGATGTCAGCCATAATGTCAATTGATGGATCGGCATGCTGGCGATTGTGCATGATGATGACCGGCGCCCCATGCTTTGCTGCCACTGCCGCCATGTCCCCGTCGCGTTGCAGCCCCCACACATCGTTGATGACTGCCGCGCCCGCTGCCAGCGCCCACTCGGCAACGCTGGCCTTCATGGTATCGATCGAGACCGGTATGCCGAGCGCGACCGCGGCGGGCAGAATTGGGGCCAGCCGCCGCATTTCCTCATCGATCGCCACTGCTTTTGCGCCGCCATACGGGCGGGTCGATTCCGCGCCGATATCCAGGATATCGGCGCCCTCCGATATCATCCGTCGCGCCTGCTCCAACGCGTTCGGCGGCTCTATGAAGCGGCCACCATCTGAGAACGAGTCCGGCGTTACGTTGAGAACGCCCATGACGGCAGGTGTCGCCCGCGCAAGCAACCGGGCGAGCCGGTTAAGGCCGGGCCGCTGATCAGTTTCCACATTGGAACCAGGAGGCGCGACAACCATGCCGTGGCTTTGGGCCCCACAAAGGACAGCTGTCAAGCGGTGGAAATTCGGAGCGACGCGAGGCCGCCGGTGCGCCGTTCAGTATGTGATTTTTTGCGTCAGCTTGCGCGCGTGCTCGATCCAGCGAGTAACCAGGCTCACTGAGGGAAGAAATCGGACCAGCTTACGTCTCCTATTCGTCTCCGCCATGGACTGGGCGAGCTTGCGCGGATTGCGGTATTTCAATTCCTTGACCGTATCCACCCCGACCTCGCGGAGCAGCCCGGCATATTCTTTGCCCATCCCTTTGATGCGCAATTTGTCGGCAATGTTGGCCCAACGCAGCAATGTCTTTTCATCAATGTTGATTTGGCTCGCCAGGAGCTTGCGTCCCTTCGGGCTTTTGGCGGCTTCCAGCAGCTTCTCGGTCGTTCTGATGCCTAGCGCTCTCAGGGCAGTAGCCTGCTCCTCATCGAGGTCTTCGATCATGCTGAGAGGATAGGTCATCGAATTTTCCTCGCTCGCGGGCCAGCCCTAATCCAAGCAGCTGTCCGCGACCGGGGATCGCGCCGACGCTTGCACGAACTGCGTCTTCCCCTGCGCATTCACAAATGGCGATATGCGGCAGCCCCTTACCGCGGCCCTGCCGTGCACGCCTGCACTGGCGGCGAGACGTCCGATGAAGTCGTCCATGTGCCCCTCGCCCCGCCCTGCACTTACGGCAGGTTAACCGTTATAATACGCGCCGAAAACTCGATAAAACAAGCAGGTCCACGCAAAGTGAGCGGCGCTGTTGCATTTGAGCATCAGCTTTGCATTCTCGACTTCGCGCAATGCACAGGCCATGACGTGAGCCTGCAATCATGTCCGCAGGCAAAATGAGCGCCCGGCATCACCAAAACGGACGCACGGTTGAACCGCCGCCGTTGAACGGCGACAATGGACAAAATCGAAGACGAGGGTCACGTCATGGCCAATGTTGATAAAGAGGGCACCATCTTTGTCGGGAAGAGCTCCAAGCCCGAACTGTTGACGCTTGCGCTTGCCAACCGCCACGGGCTCGTTGCCGGGGCGACCGGCACCGGCAAGACCGTTACGTTGCAGGTGCTCGCCGAAGGCTTGTCGCGGGCGGGTGTGTCGGTCTTTGCCGCGGACATCAAAGGCGATCTTTCCGGGATCTCGGAAACAGGTGAAGCGAAGGAGGCGTTCGTCAGTCGGGCGAAGGGCCTCGGCTTCGAGTATGAGGCCGATCAGTTCCCGGTGATTTTCTGGGATCTATTTGGTGAGCAGGGCCATCCCGTTCGCGCCACCATCTCGGAGGTGGGACCGCTGCTGCTCTCGCGGCTGATGGATCTCAACGATATTCAGGAAGGCGTGCTGAATATCTGTTTTCGGGTCGCTGACGAGCAGGGGCTTCTCATCCTCGATCTCAAGGACTTGCGTGCCGTACTTGGATACATTGCAGAGCACGCCGCGGAGCTGACCGTTCGCTATGGCAACGTATCCAAAACGACAATCGGGACGATCCAGCGCCAGCTCCTCGTTCTGGAGAATCAAGGTGCCAACAAGTTCTTCGGCGAGCCTGCGGTGTCACTGAAGGATTTCGTCCGGACCGATCGGGACGGGCGCGGATACATCAATATCCTCGCCGCCGACAAATTGATGGAAAGCCCGCGGCTCTACGCCACATTTCTTTTGTGGTTGCTCTCCGAGCTGTTCGAGCAGTTGCCCGAGATGGGCGACCAGCCCAAGCCCAAGCTATGCTTCTTCTTTGATGAAGCTCACCTGCTCTTTAACGATGCCCCCAAAGCTTTGCTCGATAGGATCGAGCAGGTTGTTCGATTGATCCGCTCGAAGGGCGTAGGCGTCTATTTCGTCACGCAAAACCCGCTGGACGTTCCCGACAAGGTGCTCGGCCAGCTGGGCAATCGCGTTCAGCATGCGCTGCGCGCATTTACCCCTCGCGATCAAAAATCAGTGCGGGCAGCCGCTGAAACTTTCCGCCCCAATCCCAAGCTCGATGTGGTCAAGGCCATCACCGAGCTCGGGAAGGGAGAGGCGCTGGTCTCGTTCCTTGAAGGAAATGGCACGCCCTCAATGGTCGAGCGGTGCATGATCCGTCCGCCCTCCGCGCGTGTGGGTCCGATCACTGCGGAGGAACGCAAGGCGCTCATCGCCAAAAGCCCGATCAAAGGCAAATACGACGAGGCGATCGATTCTGAATCCGCCTACGAGGTGCTCCAGAAGCGCCTTCAGTCGGGCGCGGCGCACCCCATCGAGGCACCCCCCTCCCAGGCGCAGGCCCCTTCCCAGCCGCCGGCGCAAGCGCCCGCACCGGGTTGGTTTGCTCGAGCGTGGAATGGTTTCATGGATGCGCTCGCCATCATCTTCGGTACCAACCGGCCGCGCGGCCAGCGGCTCTCGCCCACCCAGACCATGGCCCGAAAAATTGCGCGCTCGGTCACTGACAGTGTCGCCGCCGATATCGGCAAATCGCTTGGCGGCAAGACAGGCAGCTCGGTCGGTCGCTCGATTGTGCGCGGTACCATGGGTGGCATTCTGCGGCGCTGAGGAACGAAGGGGGGTAAACATGATGACCCCGTTGGAAGCGCTTCCGGCCGTATTGGCGCAAATCGATGCCAATCTGCCGCAAAGCCTCGACCGCCTGTTCGACTTCCTGCGCATACAGTCGATTTCAACCGACCCCGCCTATCGGGAGCAATGCCTGGAGTCGGCGCGATTTGTCGCCGCGGAGCTTTCCGCAATGGGCTTCGAGACAAGCATCCGACCGACGCAAGGCCATCCCGTTGTCGTGGGCAGTGCCAACGGCTCGGGTGGGTCTCGCGGCGCACCGCGGGTTCTGTTTTACGGGCATTACGATGTTCAGCCTGTCGATCCCCTCGATCTGTGGGATGCCCCTCCATTTGCGCCGCGTTTGATCACGCAGCCGGACGGCCGCAAAGCCATCGTCGCCCGCGGTGCTTGTGACGACAAAGGGCAGGTCATGACTTTCGTGGAGGCATGCCGCGCCTTCAAGACCGTGATGGGGCAGTTGCCGCTGCCGATCACGTTCATGATCGAGGGCGAGGAGGAGTGCGGCTCCACTCATTTGTTTGACTTCGTCAAGAACCACGCACAGGAGTTCAAGCTCGATCTCGCCCTCGTATGCGACACCAGCATGTGGGATCCGGTGACACCGATGGTGACCACGTCGCTGCGTGGGCTCGTATACGAGGAGGTGAAGATTACCTGTGCCGACCGCGACCTGCATTCCGGCTTGTTCGGAGGGGCTGCACAAAATCCCCTTCGCGTGCTCGCGCGTATTCTGGCGGACATGCACGATGAGAATGGACGCGTGACCGTTCCGGGCTTCTATGCGGGCGTTCATGACTTGCCGCCAGAGATCAAAAAAGACCTTGCCGCCCTTGATCTCAATCCGGAGGATCTCCTGGGACCGGTCGGGCTCAAGGTTCCCGCGGGCGAGAGCGACCGGATGGTCATCGAGCAGATTGCCACCCGGCCCACAGCCGAGATCAACGGCATGGTGGGGGGCTATACCGGTGAAGGAGCAAAGACGGTCATTCCAGCCCGGGCAATGGCGAAAGTTTCGTTTCGCCTCGTCGGCGAGCAGGATCCGGAAAAGATTCGTGACGCCTTCCGTTCGTTCGTGCGAGAGCGCCTGCCCGCGGACGCGAACGCCGATTTCAAGAACTTCGGCCTCGCTCCGGCAACCGAGCTTCCTTTCGACAGTCCTGCGCTTGCGAGAACCCGCGAAGCGCTTTCCGCCGAATGGGGCAAGCAGGCCGTCACCGTCGGGGAAGGCGGCTCGATCCCCATTGTCGCGGATTTCAAACGGGTGCTGGGGATGGATACGATCATGGTCGGCTTTGCGCTCGACGATGACCGCGTGCACTCCCCGAACGAAAAATACGACCTGACGTCATTCCATAAAGGAACGCGCAGCTGGGCACGGATCCTGGCGGCTTTAGCCGAGTGAAGATTCACCCGGTATCATGCGACCCGGAAATGAGAGCGTAGCTTCAGCGCGCCTGAGGCGGTTTTTTTCGCGCTCCCCGGGGTAGGGTCGCCGGCCAGCTCACGATACGGTCCTCCAGCTGATCATCCGGCACTTCGTCCTCGGTCGCGCCGACCCTCCCGCGGACCGAGATGCCGGCGAGATGGACCGTTTCCGGGTCGCCGGAAACGAGCGGATGCCACCAAAGGAGATCCTTGCCTTCCGCTAACCGGCGGTAGGCACAGCTCGATGGCAGCCAGACGATCTTGCCGACATTTCGCGGGGTCAGCCGGACACAATCCTTCACCCGGCTGGTCCGATGGGGATAATCGCGGCAGCGGCAAGTTTCGCCATCGAGCAGCCGGCAGCCCACGTCGGTGAAATAGGTGCGCGAGGCATCCTCCTCATCCTCAAGCTTGACCAGGCAGCAGCGGCCGCACCCGTCACAGAGGCTTTCCCACTCGGAATCACTCATTTCCCGCAAGGACTTACGGCGCCAGAACGGAACATCCTCAGCGGTCATTGCGCAATTGTCCTCACCCGTCACGCTCGCTTGTCTCTCCGGCTGCCGCGAATCCCGGCCCCGAAATGTAGTATTGCACGATTTCCATTCACCTTGTGGCTCTCCCGTCATAGTTTGGAACCACCCTTTCGGTTAAAACAATCGCCCCCACGGCTGGGCGGCCCCGTCCTGCCGCCATTGGGATTTGGCCCGAGGGAACATTGCGCGACCTCTTCCACGACAACGAGCGCGGCAGCTGGAAGGCGTGGTGGCGCCGGTTCTTCCTCGACCTCGATTCGCGCATCGATTTTGGACTGTATCAGGCCAAGACCTGGGGACGCGAGCTCTATGAGCGCTTCACCGTCTTCATGGATCGGTTTCATGTCGCCGGCTGGCGCCGCTGGTATTTCGTCGAGCCGATTTCAGAAGGTCTGAGCCTCGGCAGTGGTGGCCTGCTGGTCATGCTGGCGCTTGCCATTCCGGCCTTCCGCGAGACTTCGGATGACGACTGGCTCAAGAAGTCGGAGCTCGCCGTCACGTTCCTCGACCGCTACGGAAACGAGGTGGGCTCCCGCGGCATCAAGCATAACGACTCATTGCAGCTCGAAGAATTTCCCGATCATCTCATCAAGGCGACGCTGGCCACCGAGGATCGCCGGTTCTACGACCATTTCGGCATCGACATCCCCGGTCTGTTTCGAGCCATGACCGCAAACGCGAGGGCAGGCGGCGTCGTGCAGGGCGGCTCCTCTATTTCCCAGCAGCTTGCGAAAAACCTTTTCCTCTCGAATGAGCGGACCATTGAGCGCAAGGTGAAGGAAGCGTTTCTTGCCCTGTGGCTCGAAACGCGACTGCCAAAGAATGAAATTCTCAAGCTGTACCTTGACCGTGCCTATCTCGGTGGCGGCACGTTCGGTGTCGATGCGGCTGCGCAATATTACTTCAACAAGTCTGCGCGCGACGTGAACTTGGCCGAAGCGGCCATGCTGGCGGGGCTGTTCAAGGCTCCATCCAAATTCGCACCCCACATCAACCTGCCGGCGGCGCGTGCACGCGCAAACGTGGTGCTGGATAACCTCGTGGACGCGGGTTTCATGACCGAAGGTCAGGTCTTCGGCGCGCGGCGCAATCCGGCCACCCCGGTCGACCGCCGCGACGAACGCTCCCCCAATTATTATCTCGATTGGGCCTTCGACGAGATGAAGAAGCTCGTTGAGACGCTGCCCAAGTCCGTGCATGAGCGCGTCTTCGTGGTGCGACTGGCGCTTGATTCCGACCTGCAGAAGAATGCCGAGAAGGCGGTTGAAAACTCGCTGCGGCAGTACGGCCGTGAATACAACGTCAAGCAGGGTGCCTCCGTGTTGATGGAGGTCGACGGCGCGGTGCGCGCGATGGTCGGCGGGCTTGATTACGGTGAAAGTCAGTTCAACCGCGCGACCGACGCGCTACGTCAGCCGGGCTCATCGTTCAAACCGTATGTCTATGCCACGGCCTTGATGAACGGTTTCAAGCCCACTTCCGTGGTGGTCGACTCTCCCGTTTGCATCGGCAACTGGTGTCCCAAGAACTACGGCGGCGGGTTCGGCGGTGCGATGACGCTGACCGAGGCTCTCAAACGCTCGGTCAACGTGATCGCGGTGAAGCTGTCAATCGCGATCGGCCATGGCAATCCGAAGAAGGGCCGCGCCATGATCAGGGACGTCGCGCGCAAGGCCGGCATCCGCACGCCGCTGCCCGATACGCCCTCCATGCCGATCGGCGCCGACGAAGTGACCGTGCTCGATCACACGGGCGCCTACACCATGTTTGCCAATCTCGGCAAAGCATACACTCCACATGCCGTTCTCGAGGTCCGCAGCGGAGCGGGTGAGCTCATCTGGCGGTGGGACCGTGACGGCAAAAAGCCGGTCCAGGTCATTCCGCCGCAGGTTGCCTCCGACATGGTCAACATGATGACCAAGGTGGTCGAAGAAGGAACGGCAAGACGTGCCATTCTCGATGGCATCAGGGCGGCGGGCAAGACCGGCACGACGAACGCGTATCGTGATGCCTGGTTTGTGGGTTACACCGGGAATTTCGTCTGCGGTGTCTGGTTCGGCAACGACGACTATAAAACCATGAACCAGATGACCGGCGGCTCGTTGCCGGCACAGACCTGGCACGAGATCATGGCTTATTCCCACGAGGGGATCGAGCTGAGACAGATTCCAGGTATTGCTGGATCCACTGGACGCGCAGTCGTTTCCGATGCACGCAAGGAAAAGGAAAGCGTCCCCACCGAAGGCGGCCGGCCCGCAATCCTGACCAGGCGCGGCACCGAATCCTTGCTTCGGGTAGAGCGCATGATGGATGATGCCACTCGTGCGCTGGCGACGAGCCCGCGCGAGCGGAGCAAGACGACTGACGCGCAGCAAGGCGACTCAGGACAGCGGCATCAAGCTTCAGCGACGCAAACCGAGCAAGCACCTGCGGGTGACTGAGCTGGCGATGAGTGTTGCGACATCCGGCTAACTGCATCTGATTGGATCGAGCGTGCGGCTACTTTTCGGAATGGTGTTCGCGTTGACGTTGGCAGCGGCCATCGGTCTCGGCACGACCTGGATGGCGTTAACGCAGGGTATTGCTTACGGGGGCGTTTCCATCGGCGCGTGGACCGCGTGGCCCAAGAACGGGACCTCCGGAATCGATCCCTATGCGCGCGCGATCGTGGCGCGCACGGGGGAACTGCCGGTCGGCTCAGGCGATGGGGTCGCCTTCTACGCGCGCGCCGATGATTCCGGCCAGGCACTCGACGGGCGTTGCGATGTGCTCCTGAGCGGAATTACCCCGCAGGCGCGCTTTTGGACGCTCACGCTGTATGATTTTGACGGCCACCTGGTCGCCAACTCTGTTCGGCGGCACGGCTTTACCAGCCAGGAAGTCATCCGAAAATCGGATGGAAGCTTCGACATCATGGTTGGCCCGCGCGCGCGGCCGGGCAATTGGATGCCCACCGGGGGAGCCGAGAGATATCAGCTGGTGCTGCGCCTTTATGATACGCCGATCGGTATGGCAACCCGCTCGAGCTCTGAGGTTCCAATGCCGACGCTGCGCAAGGGGCCGTGCCAATGATCCGCTTCGGGCTCTGGCTCCTCGGTGCGCTCCTGCTTGCAGGCGTGGTGCACCTCGTAACAATCCTGCTGCTTCCGAGCTTGGCCACGCAGGATGCCTACGCCCGGGTGGCCGCGATCGCGCCGGTGAACGCGGTGGTCCCAGTGCCGGCGCCGACACCGGAAAATGCCGTGATGCCGTTCATGGATCCGGCTTTTGCGACATCGGTGTGCCGATACGATCTCGCGCGCGGGCCGCTGAAATTCTCAGTTCCGATCAGCCAAGCCTACACGTCCGTATCGTTCTATTCCCGCGGCGATGTCGCCTACTATGCCATCAATGATCGCGCCGCAGGACGACGCGTCATTGAACTTGATCTCATGACCGGTGCGCAAAGGGCGGACCTGCCCGACAACGAGGACATCACCAGAGCAGACCGGCTGATTGTCACTTCGCCGACGAGAACGGGCTTGATTGTGATCAGGGCGCTCACCCCTGAGGCTGGATGGATCCCCGCGGCGCGCAATGCACTCGCAGCGGCGCGCTGCGCGCCCCAGTAATTCTCTCTAAGAGCGATTGGCTCGCGGTCGCCGCCGCCTGCGTGAACTCGGGCTGGTAGCTGGCTCCGCGCCCTTTGTGTCGTGCTCGGTGTAGCGCTCGATCCGGATAACCGGAAGGATGATCACCGTCGCCGTTTCTGGTCTGACGGCCAGTGACCTTGGCCCGCGCCCAAAACGTGCTGCTGCCGGAAAGCTGATGACGGTACCCATTTCTTTCCCCCGCCCCGAGACACTATGCGTTAGCTCGGCTCCTGCCATGATTTGAGATGCGCAAGGTTAACGGTCCGCTAACACAGCAACTGTAGGTTATTTCAATCTCGTGGTGTTGCAATAAAGGCGCAGTGACGATGATGGAATTCCCATCGGCGTTCCCTGGTCTCGAAGATTTGGTCGATCCGGGACAGGGCAATCAAATCGACATGCGTCCGACGTTGCTGCGCGTGCTCACCGATCTTTACCTGCAGCGCGATACTCATCCGCCCGAAGACGAGCGCTACTATACTGAACTTACATTGCGTCTCATCGCCGCCACAGGCTACGAGGCGCGCGCGGCATTGGCCGAGAGGCTAGCGTCGTACCCGTCCGCGCCTCGTGCGGTGATGGAGCGCCTGGCGCGCGATGTGATTGAAGTTGCAGCTCCCGTTTTGCGCCGTTCGACGTGCTTGACGGATTGCGATCTTGCGGCAATCGCAGCCGAGTTCGGCGGTGCACACGCCGATATCATCGCCGAAAGGCGATCCACAATTTCGTCCGCGCCGCAACCGCCCCATAGTGAGCATTGCGAGCCCAAAAATCTTTGCGAGCTCGCGGAATTATTCTATGCTGCGGGACCCGCGGAGCGCCGGCTCATTCTGATCAACTTGGACTACGCGCCGATCACACCCGCGCAACCCACGGCTTGCATCGTCCGTGCCCACACCTGGCGCCTCGAAACGGCAGCCCTGCAACACAACACCGAGGCGGTGATCCATGAGCTCGAGCGCGCGCTTGGCATCTCGCGCGCGCAGGCGCGGCGCATCATCGGCGATGAGTCAGGCGAGCCGATTGTCGTCGCCGCCAAGGCCCTGGGGCTGCCCGCCGACGTGTTACAGCGCGTTCTGCTGTTCATGAATCCGCGCATCGGTCAATCGGTCGATCGGGTCTTTGCGCTCGCCGAGCTTTACGGCAAGGTCAGCGTTGATGCAGCGCGCCGACTGATCGCGATCTGGCGTGCGTCGGACAAAGTTGAGGGGCCCAGAGCTGGACACGAGCCGGTACCATGGCGCATGGCTGCAGAAAATGCGCGCAGGGCGCTGTCGGAAGTCTCGCGTCGGCCTGCGCAGTCGCGCGATGTGCGTCTGCGGCTCAGGCAGCGCTAGCCTCGCCAGATTTCCGTGGCGGGAGCACGAGGCTCGATTTCACCCAACCAGATCGTCCAGGAAGTGGCGGGCAGCGCGATCCTCCACCTCTATGATCCAGACGTCGGGATCGAAGCGCATCTCGCGCGCCAAACGCTCCTCGATCTTCGCTTCCGGCGCCTCCGGCAGGCACCTGCTGAACAGGCGATCGGCAGGTCGTGCTGTATCGAACAAGCTCTGCGGCGCCGGTCCAAACAACTCGGCGGTGCCATCGAGCCGATTGAGCTTGACGAAAATGGCTCCGGCCTCCTCGGCGCCGCGCCTGCGCACCGCCGCAAACGCGCCTTCGACATTGCAGCGGCGAATATACGCCGCGACCCAGATCGCCGATTTCAGCCTCATCCTTTAAGCGTCACTCGAACGACTGCCCGGTGGCAGCTGCGAGCTCCCGGACAACTTGGTCCGATAGCTGACCGGTAACCGGGAGCTTGTGTTCACGTTCGAATTTCTCGATTGCCCGCTGGGTGTCCGTGTCAAGGATACCGCTCGGTTTTATCTGGCCATAGCCGAATTCGGCAAGGGTACGCTGTAGCATCACAATCCGCTGAGAAGCCTCGGTCGGAGCGCCGGTACGTATTCTCATCGGGCCGGGCGGGGGAATTGTTCCAGTGATACCCTTGGGAGCCTTGCCGGGAGATCGCATAATTGTCTGCAGCAAGATCTCATTCGGCTGCGAGCTTGGTTTAAGGCCAAAGCTCTTCTCGAACTCCCGGATGGCTGTATCGGTTTTGTGCCCATACAGGCCGTCGATGACCCCCTCGTAATAACCCCGGCGCGAGAGTTCGCGCTGAATATCCGTGATAATCTCGCCGGGCATGCGCGGCACGGGCGGCTTGGACGGGGGACTAACGGCGGGCTCGGCCCCTCGCACGGACATGGCCGGCTTTTGATCAGGGCCGGTTGGGCTCTTGTTCCCGCTGTCAGCGGCCTTGAACATTGGCGCGGGATGCGAGCCCGACTGCAGGAACAGCACGTTCACGACGATCGCGGTCACCGCAACGCCGCCCACCAGGAACCCGACAAAATCGCGCCGCGTCCATCCCACCAGCTGGAACGGAAAGGGTGCACGCGTATCGTTGTTGCGTATCAACGCCGCCTCACCAGCTGCACCGCGACTGCGCATTTTCCTTTACTGCGACTCTGGCGCGCCGGCTCGCACGCGGCGTACCTGCCCCGGGCCGGCATCTTTGGCAGCTCGCCCGTGGGCGCCGACGTCGCTTCGAAATTGAGCGAAAAGAGCCACGCCTTAATGCACGTCCGAATATTAGGAACGTGCTCCCCCTGATTAATTTGCGGGATGCTGTCAGAGCGCACTTAAACGAATGCTAAGGATTGCGAGCGCAATTGCGGCACTGTTTACAATTGGTTGCAAATCCTGTGAAAAATCGATGCTCATTCTCGGCGAATATGGGCAAAAAATGCCGCCGAAATCCAACCGAGGCTTCAAAGCTTGTTGCTAGGCTCCCAGTTGTGCGGCCAAGCCGCCACGGGGCTCGAGGGCAGGCTCATGCGGTTCCTGTTTCGGATCATATTCTGGCTGGGTGTCGTTCTCGTATTCCTGCCCAGGGGCGGGCAGCCGAATGCGTCAGACGGTGGGCTGAGCCCGAGCGATGCCATGTCGGCGGCCAAAGCGACCGTCACCGATATGCGGTCGTTTTGTGACCGTCAGCCTGAAGCCTGCACCACCGGATCACACGTGGCCGTCGCCCTTGGTCAGCGTGCCCAGTCGGGGGCAAAGCTCATTTACGATTATCTGACCGAATATCTCGGTTCCTCCGCGCGCGACGCAGGCAATTCCGATCGGACCAGCATCGCTGCACGGCACACATCGACCGCTGGTCGTGACACGCTTATGCCCTCCGACCTCGCGCCACCCTGGCGTGGTCCAAGGCCGCGGAGGGACGCGCAGCTCGCGCGCACCAATTAGCCAGCGCTTTCTCCCTCGGGTCGCATTTCGGGCCGGGGATCTCCCCGGCAGCCCGTGGTGCGAGTTGCCAGGGCTTTCTTCCCCCCGACGCTCTCCCGGCTTATATGTGATGCAGGCACTCGCATCACCAAAGCGGCTTGGTCGCAAAGCGCATGACCATCGACGAGATCATTGAGAACTTTTCGCTGCTGGAGGAGTGGGATGACCGCTACCGCTACGTCATCGAGCTGGGCAAAACACTCGCTCCTCTGAGGAGCGAACGTGACCGCGGTGAGGCTAACAAGGTTCAGGGCTGTGCAAGCCAGGTCTGGCTCGCAACCGTGGTCCGACCCAATGGCGCGGACGGACCGGTCCTGAATTTCACCGGCGATAGCGATGCGCACATCGTACGTGGATTAATCGCCATCTTGTTTGCGCTGTTCTCCGGCCGGCACGCGCGCGAAATCCTGGCGACGGATGCCAACGCGATCTTCGAGCAGCTCGGACTACGTGAGCATCTCACGCCGCAGCGCTCGAACGGGTTCCGTTCCATGGTGGAGCGCATCCGGTCGGATGCACGCGTGGCGCTCGCGATGTCGGAGGAGTTGCCCCAGTCGGCCTAGCCTGAGTTTGGCTGAGTGCAGCCGTACTCCCTAAGAGCTGCTCTCAATATGGGCCCGCAGCTCGGCCACCGAGCCAAACCTGACGGTCCCTTCCGGAAGCTTGGCCTCGATCGATCCATCGGCGTAGAGCGTGTACGCCATTCCGTCGACGACGCCGGATTTGAGGATGGCCGGAGAGGGCGGCGGTTGTTCCGGCGCGGGTTCCACGCTCGTGTCCCGGACTGGCGCAGTGGCCGGTTCTTCCGCGACCGGCGGCGCCGCGGGAGGCTCGACCGGCGCGATGGGCGCGTTTTTGGCTGCGCGCGCTTGGTCGGACCAGATCGCGTCAAAATTCTGCGGCGGCGGCATTGGACGCACCGGCCTGGAGCGGAACAGAAAATCGAGCCGCGAGGACTTCAGCGCTTCGGCCGCTGAACCCTCCCCCCGGTCTTCCGGGGTCACCATCGGCTCTGGCACCACCGCCTCCGGTCTAATGCGCGGTGCGGGCGCAGGCTGCGTCACCCCGTTTGGAGAGAGCGGCGCTTCGGCCATATCCTCGAGCGGGGGCTCGACCCGCGATCCTTCCGCGCGTGGGATGCTTGATCGCAGCCGCTCGATTGCCGCAGCGGAGACTTCGACCGAAGAGGGAGAAGGAGGCGGTGGGGGGCGCGTCTCCCGTACTGGAATTTCCGGTCTTGGGCGCGCCACCGGCGCCGGCGGCTGGCGAGCAACGTAGCCGGTCCCGGAGACTGGCAGAGGGCTTCCGACCGCCACGGCCATGGGAACGACGGGTTCCGCTGCGTCGCCCGTCCGGTGCGGGCGAACGCCGGTTCTCGCTAGTTGTTCCGAGAGGCGGCTAAGCTCGCCGACGACCGCTGACAGCCCCAATAGGATAAAACCGCCGGTGAGCGCGGTCGTGCCCCCGACCATGAGGGTGGTTCCCAGGGTGAACTCGTTGAGCGGTATGCCGAATCCGATCGCAGCCACACCCGAAGCGGCAACCACGATACCCAACACCAACAATACGACAGACATACGCCTACGCCACACCCGACAAGCTACGCTCGGCAGCAGCCCCGCTGCCATGGTTACCAAAGAATTTTGGCCCTGTTCTGCGGCGGCCGCAATAACTATTATGGCATGCCGCCGGGCGACTTCTATATTGCTTAACAAGGGCCGGACGCGGCCACAACCATGCAACCGGTCTTCGCCCACACTATCAGGCTGGTTCTGAGAAGGAGAATCGTCCTCATCCAGAGAGCTTGATCCTTCTTGTGCCGTTGGGCGGTGCACTGACTGCCCCAAATTGGCACGTTCCGTTGCGCCCGGGACTTAGCCACTCCAGACGGCTGTTCCCTCGCGCTCTTCGCTGTCCATCCGCCCAGGAGTAAGCCGATGTCTTTTACGCTGCCTGATCTTCCCTATTCCCACGATGCGCTTGCGCCTTACATGTCACGCGAAACTCTGGAATATCACCACGACAAGCATCACCTCGCGTATGTGAACAACGGCAACAATCTCCTCAAGGGCTCCGAATGGGAAGGCAAATCCCTCGAGGAAGTGGTGAAGGGCTCGTTCGGCAAGAATGCAGGACTCTTCAACAATGCCGGCCAGCACTACAACCACATTCATTTCTGGCAGTGGATGAAGCCGAACGGGGGCGGTGACAAGATTCCGGGCAATCTTGAAAAGAAAATCGCCGCCGATCTTGGGTCGATCGCCAAGATGAAGGAGGATTTCATTCAGGCCGGTGTCACACAGTTCGGGTCCGGCTGGTGCTGGCTGGCCGTCAAAGACGGCAAGATCACCGTGACCAAGACCCCGAACGGTGAGAATCCGCTCGTGCACGGCGGCAAGCCGATCCTGGGCTGCGATGTCTGGGAACACTCCTATTACATCGATTATCGCAACCGCCGGCCCGATTATCTCAAGGCCTTCATGGATCATCTGGTCAATTGGGAACACGTAGCCAAGATGTTTGACGCTGCCATGAAATGAAAGCAGTGGCCCGACCCTGCGCGTGAAGCCGGCGCGCCCAGATGCGCGTGCGCGACCGAGCGGATCGTGATTTCCGGGGCGCTCCATCGCGCAAGCTGGTCCAAATCATCCGCTGGGAGCCGCGTCTACGATCGGCTCGCGGCGGGCGTGCTTGTCGGCGTGGGCATTATCGCCTTCCTGAGCTTCCGCGATTACGGGCTAAGCTGGGACGATTATACCCACGCCCAATATGGCGAGCTTCTGTTGCAGTTCTATGCTTCAGGCTTTCATGATCAGCGCGCGCTCTCCTGGGTAAATCTGTACTACTACGGCGGCGGCTTTGACCTCATGGCCGCCGCCGCTGCCAAGGTGCTTCCATTCAGTCTGTTCGAGACACGCAGGCTTGCGGGTGCCGCGGTCGGCATTCTGGGCCTGTTCGTCACCTGGCGAATTGGCCGCCGCATGGGCGGGCCGCCTGCGGGCCTGCTTGCGCTCATCCTCCTTGCCGCCTGCCCGCTCTACTACGGCCATATGTTCATGAACCCGAAGGACGCGCCCTTCGCGGCTGTGATGGCTATTCTTTTATTGGCGAACGTTCGCGCCATGGAAGAGTATCCGCGGCCTTCACTTGCGAGCGCGCTACTTCTTGGTTTGGGACTGGGCCTCGCATTCGGGTCGCGTGTCATGGGCGCCTTCGGCGCGCTCGAGGCGCTGGTCGCGCTGACCGTGGTCTTTGCAGCAGAGGCGCGCGCGCAAGGTCTTGCGTCCGCCGCATCGCGGCTCGTGCAATTCTGTGGGCGCCTCTTGCCTGCTCTCGTGCTCGGATATGCACTCATGGGCCTGGTGTGGCCCTGGGCTGTCGTTGATCCCCTCAATCCTTTTCGCGCGCTGGAATATTTTTCACGGTTTTTCGAGAAGCCTTGGTCCGAGCTCTTCGACGGCGAGGTGATCAGGGTAACCGACATGCCGCGCAGCTATTTGCCGACGCTGTTCGCGCTCAAGCTCCCCGAAATCTTTCTCGCACTGGGATTAGCCGGGGCAGCATGGGCATTGTGGATGACGTGCAGGCCCGCTGTGGCAGTGAAGCGCCGCGCAATCCTAATCCTTCTCGCATTGGCAGCCCTGCTGCCGCCCGCAGCGACGATCGTGTTGCGCCCGGCGATGTACAACGGGTTGCGGCATTTTGTTTTCGTGTTGCCGCCGCTTGCGGTGCTGGGCGGCATGGCAGGCGCGAGAATGATCGAAGCTGCGCGCGTTATTTCACTTGGACCGCTCGCGGTCGCGGCAGTTCTTGCCGTTGGTCTCGTATTTCCGGTCATCGAAATGAGACGCCTGCACCCGTACGAATACACCTATTTCAACGACGCTTCGGGCGGCGTGAAACACGCGCGCGACCGCTACATGCTCGATTACTGGGGGCTGTCGCTCAAACAGGCTTCGCAAGGATTACTGCAGACGCTCGCAAACGCGCGGGCGAGCAAGCCCGCGGAGCGGCCTTGGAAGATTGCGGTGTGCGGGCCGCACCGTTCACCGCAGGTCGAGCTTGGGCCGGATTTTCAAACCAGCTGGGACCCGAATGGAGCCGACTTTGCGATGATGCTGGGCGAGTCCTATTGCATGCAATTCGATGCTCCGCTCATTGTTGAAGTCGCGCGTAGTGGTGTCACCTATGCTCGCGTCTATGACATCCGCGGGCGCTCGTATGATACGATACTCAGCCTGCCCGGTCTGTGAGCGCTCTCAGGCAAACTCGAGGATGATATCGTCGACCGCCAGGCTGTCACCCTGCTTGACGTGGATTTTGCGCACGATGCCGTCGCGGTCGGCGCGCAGCACATTCTCCATTTTCATGGCTTCGACAACGGCTAGCGTCTCACCTGCCTTGACCTCCTGTCCTTCAGCAACCGCAATGGCGACCACAAGCCCCGGCATGGGACAGCGCACGGAGTTCCCGGAATCCGCGGTTTTCTTCGGCGGCATGAGCCGGGCGGCCTGCGCCTCGCGCTCGGTGTAGACGTAAGCGCGGGTCTCCACGCCACGATGAAGGAGGTCAAAACCATTTAGCACCGGGCGCACCTGCACCGAGACTGACCGGCCGTCCACGGTTCCCGACCAGACGAGGTCTCCGGGCTTCCAGCGCGAGATCACGACATGTCTCTTGCTCTCATCGTCCCGCGCGAACCGGACCTCAAACTGCGCGGCGCGGGCCTTGTGATCGGAAGGCCCGGTGTCGTGAAGAGCACCATGCGTGATCTTGAGCTTGATGTGGTTTTCGCCCAATTGGACCGACCGCAACTGCTCGCGTGTGACCCGGTGAGCTGACTGCTGACCGGAAATGCGGCGCTTTCTATCTCCCAGGACGTTGTCGATGGCGGCC
>Ga0209331_1000169_pt1 | contig 23089 bp, 19 predicted proteins | sample JacPinW_OM3H0_M3_FD_187971 | JGI IMG/M metagenome (GOLD analysis project Ga0209331, IMG submission 187971) | Forest soil microbial communities from Algoma, Ontario, Canada - Jack Pine, Ontario site 1_JW_OM3H0_M3 (SPAdes) (version 2) | ecosystem: Environmental > Terrestrial > Soil > Boreal...
CGCTGCCATCCTCCAGGTGCACCGCCATGTCCCACATCCGCGCGACCACCTCGCGGAGCTGATCGTCCGTCTTGGCGTGAGCCAGCTGCCAGTAGATCGCGCGCAGTCCCAGATAGACATTGCTCTCCATGTGGAAGGTCTCGGGGGCAAGCGTCAGCGCATCGAGCGCATTGAGCACCTTGGCCTGGGCATCCGCGTCGAGCGCCAGCACCCGGCGCTGCTCGACGACGGCACGCGCCATCGGTTTGCTGAAGGGTCTCTCCGGCAGGCGCATTTCGAACGGCTCGCTCCGGCCCTCATTTCCGGCTTCATCCCGGGCGCTCAGCGTCATTACAACATCGGCCCCGGCCCATGGATGCTCGGTGAGATCCTTCGTGGTCTGTCCGACGCCATTGCGCGTGCGCGCCTGCGGCAGAACCAGGGGGAAGTTGGGAGCTTCGTAGAGGCCCCGCGGAGGCTGCCCGTTCGTGCCCTGCTGATCGACGAGACTAAACGTGACCTGCGCGCCTACGACGCCGTAGTCGTCTTCAACCTTGTAGGACAACTTCATGGCTCCACGGGCCTGTCCTTCCGGATCCTCCGTGAGCGCAATGGTCGGCGCGTGGTCGGGAATAGCCGTAAATTGCCAGCCGACATCACGCCTGAATGCGCCGCGAACGGTCGCTCCGCCGGCCTCGTTGATCAGGAAACGGCGCTCCTCGCTGCCGTTCGCACTCGTGCTTTGCGCCCCCTTAGGTGCTTCGGTGAGCCCGCCCGTCGTGACCACGTCGAGCGCAATCCCGCTCGCACGAATGACCAGCAAGCTGCCCGCGGGGACTGAAACTTCGCTGCCGCCCATGTGCGCCAGCTCGCCCGGGTGCAGTCCAGGCAAAATCAACGGAGCCCGTCCGGTATAGGCGGGCGGGCTGACCCACGCATCGATGCGGAAATTGGCAGGCAACATCACGCCTTGCCAGTCGAACGCGGCGGCAACCCGTTTCATGCGCTCCTCTCCGGCGGCGATGAAGGTTGCAACCACGAGGACGGCCACCAGAGCACGGACGGCAAAGGGATCGCGCAATGCGAGGCGCGGGCTGGGGAGTCCAGGCTTGAGCGCGCGCGCCGCAGCCAAGGCGCGCTCCATGTGGGCGTGCCACAGCGTAGCGGCATAGGAGTCGGCGGCCGGACCGGCCATTTCGTCGGCCATCGCCGTGGCGGGGCGATGGCGCAAACCGGAGTTGCGATCCAGCCGATGGAGTGCATCGGTCTTGCTTGGGGGGCGCAGCCACAAGAACGGCGCCAAGGCCGCGGCCGCGAGCAGGAAAAAGCCGCCGAGCCCGATCGCCCGCGCATGGGAAGGGAGCCACAGCCAAATACCTAGCCATGAGAGCGCAAGGAAAAGCCCGACGACTGTGGCGAGCCTGGCAAGAGGAGGCCACAAGCGTTCCCAAAAGAGCGTCCAATGCGCTTGCGCCAAAGCCCGGCGGAGCATCTCCCTCCCGGAACCTGTCTGGGCGGGGACGGGCGGTGGAGGCGCGGCTTTCGGAGTCCGGTCGTTCAATGCTGGCCTTTCGCTCGAGAATCGGTCCAATTTTTCGAATGGTAGCACGCCATTAGAGCGGTACCAGCCGGCAAAAGGAAGGCGCCTGCCCGATCAAAACGGCGAGACCGGGAAGATGGTTCAGATCCTTGATCGCGGCCTTAAAGCCAGGGCGCCAACCGGTCGAGGCCAATCAGTTCGGAAACCTCCAGACGCGGCCGCACCAGAGCCCATTCCGCTTGCCGGACAAGCACTTCGGGCACCAAGGGACGCGTGTTGTAGGTGCCGGCCTGGACCGCGCCGTAGGCGCCCGCGCTCATAACGGCAAGGAGATCGCCCGGCCGAGGTGGCACCATGTCGCGATCGAGCGCCAGGAAATCCCCCGATTCGCAGACCGGGCCCACGACGTCGACGGTGGCACGCGTGGGGCCCGCCCCCTCCCGCACCGGTTGGATGTCGTGGTGCGCCTCGTAAAGCGTGGGCCGAACCAGGTCGTTCATCCCGGCATCGACGATGACGAAGGTCTTCGTCTCTCCGCATTTGAGATAGAGCACGGTGGTAACCAGAATACCGGCATTCCCGACGATGACACGGCCAGGCTCGAAGACCAGCGTACAGCCGAGATCGCGCGTAGAACGCTTGACCATGGCCGCATAAGCCGGGGGATCCGGCGGCGGCTCGACCTCGTGCCCATAGGGAATCCCGAGTCCGCCACCGACATCGATATGGCTGATGTGGTGACCATCGGCGCGCAACGCGCGCACGAAATCAGCCAGCAGGGCAAAAGCGTTGTCGAACGGCTCGAGCTCGGTTATCTGGCTCCCGATGTGCATATCGACGCCGGTAACGGCGATGCCGGGAAGCTTGGCCGCGAGCGCATAGACTTCGCGTGCACGGCTGATGGGAATACCGAACTTGTTCTCGGCTTTCCCGGTCGCGATCTTGCGGTGTGTCTTGGCATCTATGTCGGGGTTGACCCGCACCGAGACCCGCGCGGTGCGTCCCTTGCTCGCCGCAATGGATGAGAGCAGCTCGAGTTCGGGTTCGGATTCCACATTGACGCAGAGAATGCCCTCGTCCACCGCAAGGGCGAGCTCGGCCGCCGTCTTGCCAATGCCAGAAAACATGATCTTCTCCGGAGGAATGTTGGCGGCGCGCGCCCGAAGCAACTCGCCTGCGGAAACGACATCAGCGCCGGCGCCGCAGTTCGCGAGCGTCTTGATGACCGCCTGGTTGGAATTCGCCTTCATGGCGTAGCAGACGAGCGTCCTGACGTCGGAGAAAGCCCGGCAAAACACGTCGAAATGTCGGATGAGCGTCGCCGACGAGTAACAATAGAATGGCGTGCCCACCACGGCCGCGAGCTCGACGAGGTTGACAGCCTCGGCATGAAGCACCCCGTCGCGGTAGTCAAAGTGATGCATCAGCAGACTCTATACCTCCGCCTGCAAAGGGGGAGTTCGCTGCATCGCTGAGTCCATGATCCGATAGCCGTGGTTTGCCCGAGCTCACTCGCGCAACCTCAAAACGGAGTAGCATGGTAGCAGCGAGTGGGCTCGCGCCAGCCTCAGCGCTGAGGTGGATTGGCCGGCTCGCTGTCCGGTTGCGGTGCAGGCGCCCGTTGCTCAGGGGCTGCCGCTATCGGCGGCGCGTCGAGCCCACTTTTGCGTCCGCAGCCGGCAAGCCCAAGCACGCTGAGCGCCATGACCATGGCCGCAGCAATGGCGGCCATGGGCGCACGGCAGAGCTTCAGGGCGGTCGTCAAATCGGACACTCCTCAGTCCAGCCAGCATACCAGATCAGACCGACGCGGCCGCAGCATGGCGAACATGCTCATTCTCCTTTGCCAGCGCCTGGAGCCAGCGTTTGGCTTGCCCGCGCACATTCTCCGAAGCGGTCCCACCGTAGCTTTGCCGGCTCTGCAACGAGCTTTCCACCGAGAGCACCCCGATCACGTCTTTGCTGATGCGCGGCTCGATTGCCTGCATCACCGTGAGCGGCAACTCGTGCAGCGGAACTTTTGCCGCTGCGGCCTGGGCGACGATTTGACCGGTAACACGGTGCGCCTCCCGAAACGGGATGCCAAGCGTGCGCACCAGCCAATCGGCCAGATCGGTTGCCGTGGAGTAGCCCTCGCCGGCGGCATCGTGCATGCGCGCGGTGTTCGCCGTCATATCGCGCACCATCCCGGTCATGGCGGCAATCGAGAGCGTCAGGGCCGCAAAAGCGGCCATGGTGCCCTCCTTGTCCTCCTGCATGTCCTTTTGATAGGCGAGCGGCAGTCCCTTCATCACGATCAAAAGTGCGTCGAGTGCGCCGATGATCCGGCCGGCCTTCGCGCGCACCAGCTCGGCGGCATCGGGATTGCGCTTCTGCGGCATGATCGAAGAGCCGGTGGTGAAGGCATCGGAAAGCGAAACAAGGCCGATCAGCGGCGAGCACCACATGACGATCTCCTCGGCAAACCGCGAAAGATGTATGGCGGTGAGGGCGGCCGCGGAAAGCGCCTCGAGCACGAAATCCCGATCCGATACCGCGTCGATCGAGTTCGCCATTGGAGCATCGAAACCCAGCGCCTTCGCGGTGGCTTCACGATCGATGGGAAAGGCAGTGCCGGCAAGGGCGGCGGCACCCAATGGACATTGGTTCAAGCGCTTGCGCGCGTCCCTGAACCGGCCGCGGTCCCGGCTTGCCATTTCCACATACGCGAGAAGATGGTGACCGAAGGTCACAGGCTGTGCAGGCTGCAAGTGCGTGAACCCGGGCATCGCAGTGGCAGCGTGCTCCAGCGCTCGTTGCGCCAGCGCACGCTGATAGGACAGGAGAGCGGTGTCGATTGCGTCGATGTTGTCTCTGATCCACAGCCGAAAATCGGTGGCTACCTGGTCATTGCGGGAGCGCGCAATGTGCAGCCGTCCCGCCGGCGCCCCGATCAGCTCGGACAACCGACCCTCCACGTTCATGTGAATGTCTTCGAGCGCGCGCTTGAACTGGAACTTGCCGCCCTCGATTTCTGACAGGATCGTGTCTAGACCGTGAGCGATCTGCCGGCCATCCTCAGGCGAGATGATGCCTTGCTGTGTGAGCATGGCGGCATGGGCCTTGCTCGCCGCAATATCCTGACGAAACAGGTGCTGGTCGACCTCAATGGAGACATTGATATCTTGCAGCAGGGAGTCGGGGTCGCGCGAGAAGCGGCCACCCCACATATCGTTGCTCATGACGCGTTCGCTTAGAAAGCGATCTGCTCCATTGAGGTTATGGCGTCGATGAACGTTGCGCCCCGCCAATCATTCTATCATCTGAGCCGGCGCAAGCTCCTGGTGTTTGGAGTGGTCCTTGTCGTTGCCGCAGCGGTATACGGGATCGACGGCTTGCGGCGCAATGCGCCCGATACCGCCTGTGCGGGGGCGGTGAGGACCGCTCAGCGGCTCTCCCCGCTGGCCCACGGTGAAGTTGCCGCCTTCACGGTAGCCGAGCAGGCGCTACGCGTTCCTGATCTTGCCTTCCGTGATGCAGCTTCCGCGGAACGGCATCTCTCCGAATGGCGCGGGCGCACCGTTCTCCTCAACCTATGGGCTACGTGGTGCGTCCCCTGCCGGCGGGAAATGCCGGCGCTCGACGCGCTGGAGCAAAAACTCGGGGGGCCCGGCTTCGAGGTTGTCGCCGTCAACATCGATACCCGCGATCCCAACAAGCCGCGGGAGTGGCTCAGGCAAACCGGCATCGACAAGCTCGGCTATTATGCCGATCCCAACGCGAAGGTCTTTCAGGCTCTCAAGACCGTGGGACGCGCTGCGGGGATGCCGACGACCCTTCTCGTCGATCCGCAGGGTTGCGAGATCGGGACGATGGCGGGGCCGGCGGAATGGGCAAGCGAGGACGGAATAAGGCTTGTCAGTGCGGCTCTCTCGCCTGCGCCCTGACGCTGTGCGTTTTGTGTGCTTTGGGACACCTATGCGCGCGCTACCGCGTCGGCGTCGGCTTCTCGCCGCGATAGTCATAGAACCCCCGCTGGGTCTTTCGCCCGAGCCAGCCCGCCTCGACATATTTCACCAGCAGGGGGCAGGGCCGGTACTTGGAATCGGCCAAGCCCTCGTGCAGCACCTGCATGACTGAGAGGCAGGTATCGAGCCCAATGAAGTCGGCCAGTTCCAGGGGACCCATGGGATGATGCGCCCCCAGGCGCATGGCGGTATCGATCGCCTCGACATTGCCGACCCCTTCGTACAGGGTATAGATCGCTTCATTGATCATCGGCAGCAGGATGCGGTTGACGATGAAGGCGGGAAAATCCTCCGCAACCGCGGTCTGCTTTCCGAGTTTGGTCACGAACTGCTTCGTTGTCTCGAACGTGGAGTCATCGGTCGCGATGCCGCGGATGAGCTCGACCAGCTCCATCAACGGAACCGGATTCATGAAATGAATGCCGATAAAGCGCTCCGGCCGGTCGGTGGACGACGCGAGCCGGGTGATTGAGATTGAGGACGTGTTGGTGCCGATGATGGCCTCGGGCTTCAATGTCGGGCATAGATTGCTGAAGATCGTGCGCTTGACCTCTTCCTTTTCCGTCGCCGCCTCGATCACAAGGTCGCAATCGCTGAATGCGTCGAATGTCTCTGCTGGGCTGATACGCTTGAGCGCAGCCTGACGCTCCTCCTCGGTGATGCGCTTGCGGCTGACCTGCCGCGCCATATTGCCGTTGATGGTCGCAATGCCGGCCTTGACGCGGTCGGCGGAGAGGTCGTTGAGCTTCACCTCGAAACCGGAAAGTGCAGCCACGTGCGCAATCCCGCTGCCCATCTGTCCCGCGCCGATAATTCCGATCTTGCGAATGGGAAGCGCAGCACTCTGGGAACGCGTCTTCGGTCGCTCTTTGACTTCGATCATGTTCGTTTGCCTGTTCTATGCCGATCGGAGCGCCGGGGGAGGTGCTGCATGTTTACCATCGGATCAGCGGCCGAGCTTTCCAAGCTCTGCCGCAAGCTCGGGCAGCGCCTGGTACAGATCGGCAACGAGCCCGTAGTCGGCAACCTGGAAAATCGGTGCGTCCTCGTCCTTGTTGATAGCCACGATAACCTTGGAGTCCTTCATCCCGGCAAGATGCTGGATCGCTCCTGAGATCCCGACGGCAATATAGAGCTCGGGTGCCACGACCTTGCCGGTCTGACCGACCTGCCAGTCGTTGGGGGCATACCCTGCATCGACCGCCGCGCGTGAGGCGCCAATTGCCGCGCCTAGCTTGTCTGCGACCGGCTCGATGTATTTGGTAAAGTTTTCTCGGCTCTGCATGGCGCGGCCCCCCGAAATGATGATCTTGGCCGACGTGAGCTCCGGGCGTTCCGATTTAGACAGGTCTTCCCCGACGAAGCTGGAAATTCCGGGGTCTGCCGCACCGGCAATCTCTTCGATGGAGGCGGGCTGCGTCCCCGTGCCCGTCGCCTGGAAGGTGGAGGTCCGCACCGTGATCACCTTGACTTTGTCGCGGGAGCGCACGGTTTGCACAGCATTACCGGCATAAATGAGCCGCTCGAACGTATCCGGCGCAATTACCTTTACGATATCGGAGACTTGCATCACGTCGAGCAGAGCGGCAACTCTCGGCATGATGTTCTTGCCGGTGGTTGTCGCAGGCGCGACGATCGCCTCGTAGGATGGCGCGAGCGCGACCACCAGCGCAGCCATCGGCTCCGCCAGCATGTGCTCGTAGATGGGCTGATCCGCCAGCAGCACTTTTTTCACCCCGTCGAGATTGGCTGCGGCCTCCGCAACCGGCCGGCAGGACCGTCCGGCGACCAGCACGTGCACATCCGCACCGAGCGCCTTGGCCGCGGTCAACGCCTTCTGGGTTGCGTCCTTCAAGGCTTTGTTGTCGTGCTCGGCGATCAGCAAGGTGGTCATGTGAGGACGATCTTCAAATCAAGCCCATCTCGTTCTTGAGTTTGTCCACGAGCTCGCCGACGGTCTTGACCTTGACTCCGGCCTTGCGGCCGCCCGGCTCCGTGGTCTTCATCACTTCCAGACGCGGCGAGGGATCGACGCCGTAAGCGTCGGGACTCTTCTCGTCGATCGGCTTCTTTTTGGCCTTCATGATGTTTGGGAGGCTTGCATATCGCGGTTCGTTGAGGCGCAGATCGGTCGTGATAATGGCCGGCAGCTTGAGCTTGAGGGTCTGCAAGCCGCCATCTACCTCGCGCGTCACCAGAATGCTGTCGCCTTCGATCAGCAGCTTTGAGGCGAAGGTGCCCTGGGGCCAGCCGGTGAGGGCAGCCAGCATCTGCCCCGTCTGATTGCAATCGTCGTCGATTGCCTGCTTGCCCATGATGACAAGCCCAGGCTTCTCCTGCTCGATAATGCCTTTGAGGATTTTGGCGACCGCCAGCGGCTCGGGCATCCGGTCCACCTTCACCAGAATTCCGCGATCGGCGCCCATGGCCAGCCCGTTTCGGATAGTCTCCGCCGCCTGCGCGGGACCGATCGACACGCACACGATCTCGCTTGCCTGGCCCTTCTCCTTGAGACGCAGCGCCTCCTCCACGGCGATCTCGTCGAAGGGGTTCATCGACATCTTGACGTTCGCGAGCTCGACGCCGCTGCCATCGCTCTTGACGCGAATTTTGACATTGAAATCGACGACCCGTTTCACGGGGACCAGGAGCTTCATCAATTCACTCTGCGAGAAGAAGCCAAACTTGTCACGCGCACTGGAAAACCGCGAGAAATTACTGGCGGGCGTGTTGCAGTGTCAACGGATTCGGTCGAGGTCCGGGGCGCGGGGGACCGGGCTTGGTCCAATCCGCAACACGGTCTCTTTTTCAGGTTGCATGCACTCGAACAGTCGGACGTTGCGAGGTTTCATCAGCGGAAACAGAATGGCGCCCGCCAGCATGCCGCCGAAATGGCACCAGTAGGCGACTTCGCTCTTCGACGCGGCGCCCAGATTCCATAGCTGCGTCAGCATGAACAAGCCGACCACCCAGTACGCGCTGATGCGCAACGGGATGATGGCGAGGAGCACGGTGATCTTGGCGCAGGGACGCAGCATCAGGTAGGCGACCACGACCGCCGCAATGGCGCCCGAAGCGCCGATCAGCTCGATGCCGGAGTGCGGATCGTAGAGCGCAAAAACGACCCCCGCCACGGCGCCGCATGCAAGATAGAAGATGAGATAGCGCACACGGCCAAGCGCCCGCTCGATGTCGTCCCCGAACACCCAGAGAAAAATCATGTTGCCGGCGAGGTGCCCGATGTCGGCGTGGAAGAACTGATAGCTGATCAAGGTTACCAGTGGCGGTAATGCGCCGCGCGGAGCGATGTCCCCATGCAAGGCCGCGGGCGTGAGGCTGAACGTGTCGATCATCCGATCAAGGCCTGCCTGCGGCGCGCCGGCCTCGTAGCAGAAGACGATGATATTCGCAGCGATAAGGCACCACGTGACGATCGGCTTCAGCGGCTGCGTGAAGGGATTGTCATCCCATAGCGGCGTCATCACCATCGCGGATGTCCCGCTTTCACCGGTTCTGCCCCGGTTGCCACAGCACGTCACAGGCGCCCTTGTCGTTGACGTAGCGGCCAACAACGAACAGGAGATCCGAGAGCCGGTTGACGTATTTCAGGGCTGCGGGTGTCACTCCTTCACTCGACTTGTCGCCGAGCTCGACCATGATCCGCTCGGCTCGCCGGCAGATAGTGCGCGCGAGATGAAGATAGGCTGCAGCAGGGCGTCCACCCGGCAAGATGAAGGATCGCAGCGGGGCGAGATCGGCGTTGTAGCGATCAATCTCCCGCTCGAGCCATTGCACCTGCGCATCCGTGACGGTCATGCGGGCACCGCCCGGGCCTTTTTCAGCGAGACAAAGATCGGCTTCGACATCGAACACGTCGTTCTGAACCCGCGCCAGGAGGTCATCGAGGGGGGCATCGGTGTTGTGGACCCGCACCAGACCGATTGCCGCGTTGAGCTCATCCAGGGTGCCGTAAGCGCAGACCCGCAGGTCGTATTTCTTGCGCCGCTCGCCGGTCCCGAGCGCCGTTGTGCCGTCGTCGCCCGAACGCGTGTAGATCCTGTTGAGGACGACCATGCTTGCGTCCTATCGGATCGCCCAGATCGTAAGCATGATCACGATGATCGCCAAAAATTGCAGCAGGACGCGCATGCGCATGAGCTTCTGCGATCGATGCGGCGAGCCGCCGCGCGCCATGTTGCTCAGGCCCATCAGGAGCACGACGGCCACCGCGCCCACCGCGATCGGCACGAGAGCGTACACGAGGAAATCGGACATTGCGGAGCTTCCTAGCACCCGCCTCGCCATGAGACCACCGCCGTGAGCTCACACATCCTGGTTCTTGGCGCTGCTGGACGCCTCGGCAAAACCGCCGCAAAGGCCTTCCATGCTGCGGGCTGGAAGGTCACCAGCCTCGTGCGCGCAGGGGCTGCGGCGCATGCGCCTGCGGGCACGCACATCGCTGAAATAGACGCGCGCGACCACGTCGAGGTCACCGCTGCTGCGCGGGGCGCCGACGTCGTGCTGCACGCGCTCAACCCCGCCTACACGCAGTGGTCCCGCCAAGCGTTGCCGCTGGCGTATTCCGCCATTACCGCGGCCGAAGCCGCTGGCGCCACGCTCCTGTTCCCGGGCAATCTCTACAACTACGGTAGCCCGCTGCCGCCGGTGATCGACGAGCGGACGCCGATGCTGCCCTCTTCGCGCAAGGGAACGTTGCGCCTTGCTATCGAAGAGCGCCTGCAGGAGGCAGCCGGGCGCGGGCTGCGCACGATCATCCTGCGCGGCGGGGACTATTTCGGCGAGGGACGCGGCTCGTGGCTGGATCTCGTGATCACGAAGGACATCGATCGCGGCGTGCTGGTTTATCCGGGTCCGCTCGACCTCACCCACACATGGGCTTACCTGCCGGATCTCGTCGCTGCACTGGTGCGTCTGGCCGAAATTCGACACCAGCTCGGGGTGTTCGAGACCTTCGGCTTTCCCGGCCATGCCATCACCGGACGTGAGTTGACGACGGCAATTGCTCGCGCGGCGGGCAGGAAGCTGCAGGTCAAACGCATGACCTGGTGGCTTGTTCACGCATTGCGGCCCATCGTTCCGCTCTGCCGGGAGCTGTCCGAAATAGCCTATTTGTGGAACGAGGCGCATCGGATCGACGGCGCCAAGCTTGCGTCCGCAATCGGAGCCGCTCCCTGCACGCCGCTTGACGCTGCCGTGAGGCGCGCCTTAGAGCAACTGGGCACAACGGCTGATGCGGTACAAGCGGATTACACGTAATTAGCCGACATGGGCAGGAGCCATTCAGGGATGATCGTCGATTTCCAGCACCACTTCACGCCGCGGGAGCTGATGCCCAAGGATCTCGGCCGTCGCAAGCTCGTATCCTACGACGAGCACGGCGCTCCGAGCTTCATCATGCACTGGATGCTGTTCGATCTCGATGAGCACATCCGCATGATGGATGAGGCTGGGATCGATCAGGCTTTGCTCACCAGCGCCGCGGGGATGTGCGCCGACATCGAAAGGTCGCGGCTATGCAACGAGACCGCCAAGCGGGCGGAACGCGATTACCCCGGCCGTTTCATTGCCGCCGCGCATGCGAACCCGCTCGGCGGGCCGGAGGCCATGCGGGAGCTCGCCCGCTGCCGGCACGAGTTGGGATGTCCGGGAGTGGTGATCACCTCCGAGACCAACGACCTCTATCTCGATGCTCCGCAATTCGAGCCGTTCTGGACCGAGTGCGAGAAGCTCGGATTGTTTGTATTCGTGCATCCCGCACTGAAGCTCAATCAGACCAGTCAATTCGACGGCTATGACACTGCGCGCTCGGTGGGGCGCGAATTCTCCCTGGTGATGGCGACGATCCGCCTGATCAATTCAGGGGTGTTCGATCGCCACCCTGGGCTTACCGTCCACATGTCGCATCTGGGCGGGGGATTGTCTGCGCTGCTGGGGCGCGTCCGCTCGTATCAGGACAAGGAGTTCTGGGGCACGCTCGACAATGCCCGGCACGGGATAAAAGCGAAAAACAGTTTCGACTATTATCTGCACAACAACATGGTGTTCGACACTGCCGGCTTTTGCGGCGCCATTGGCGCGGTAAAGGCGGCGCTGATCGAAATCCCGGCATCACGCATCGTCTTCGCCACCGACTATCCCCAGGAAATCCGCGACCGCTCCGCGGTTCGCGCTTTCGTCAATGAGCTGCGCGCGCTCGGCAGGGAGGGCGAGACCATCCTTGACGGCAACACCGGCAAGCTCCTCAAGGAGCCTGCCCGGGCGGCATAGCGCGATGTTCGATCCCTCCTAGGGCGGGTTAGCGCACCAAGAAAGCCGCTGTCATGAAAGCCTTGCAGGAATTCATCGCGCGAAGGCGGCAGAAGCGCCTGCTCGAGTTAATGGGCAAGCTCGCGTGGGACCGTTCATATGACTACAAGGCGGAGCGCCGGCGCGATTGAGCCTTTTCATTGACACGAGTGTTTGGTCTCTCGCGCTTCGGCACAATTCGCCTTCTCAACTATGATGCTCTCGTCGCGGAGCTTTGCATCCGGCACGACCTGACCATGCTCTCGACTGATAACGATTTCAAATATGTCGCCCGGCCAATGCCCTTTGAAGCTCTGGCAAGCGCAACTCGCCGGAGCAGGGAGGAGGGAGAGGAACCGGGTATGCAAGCTTCTCCAGGTGGCGGCGCGAGCATCCTACGCGAAGCAGCGCAACTGCCGGGAAACGTCACGGGTGCTCGGCCGATAGGCTATTCGGGCGTGCGCTGAGCAATACGGCAGGCCATCAACCGGCGGATTTCCGCAGAAGCCGAAATCTTTCGAATTCGGGTCGCCGCAAGGCCAGCGGCAATGCCACTCCCGAAGTTCCATCAACGAGCAGCGGCTGATGCTGTCTTCTGCTTCTGCGGGCGCAACTTGCGGCCTCGCCCATAGCGTTCGCAGGATTCCGTGCTTGGCCGCGATGTTGCCGTTCTTCCGGGTGCCCGTCTGCCCCGGCGGCCTGTCAACGCCCCTCTTGAAGCGGGATAGGCCGAGCCGATTCACCTTGCCGATAACGGCGTTGCGGCTCACCCCGATCTCGCGGGCAATCTGTCCGCATGAGAGCCCCGCATCCATCAGGTTTTTCAGGAGCGCGATGCGCTCCGTCGTCCACGTTTGAGTTCTGATCACTGTCTTGGCCTCGAATCGCATTGATTGCGCGCCCTGCCGCAACGGTCGGCGCGCCGCAGGGCGCTCGAACCTCGCCGCACTCTCGCTCGTGCGGCTTGAGCCGGATGGATCCCGCCGCATTAGCCCCTGGATCCGTCGGGGAATCTGTGTTCGTGGGGCTTTGGGCCCCGCTGCCGACAACGCTTTCATGATTCGAGTGGCCAAGCAAGAGTTATAATGGCATTATAATGACATTATAACTCAGTGAGGCGTACCAATGGCTCGGCCAGAAAACCGCTCAGAGGCGCGGTCGCTAAGTCTGACGTTACCGATTGAAACGTTTAATTACCTGGTTCTGCTGGCGACCTTGGGGAAGCTCGGCCGAACAGAAAACGAGGTGGCGACGCATATCCTCGTGCGCGAAGTCTACGCGATGCTCGAGCGCGGCTTCCACCAGGAAAAGGTCCCGCCCGCAGAGCCATAGGCCGGGGCCGACGTTTAAGCTCGGCTGCGTGGATGCTTCTCTGCTCGTCGCTGGGCCAAACCGGGTGCGCCAAATTTAGCGGGTCTCATTGCGCTTCATTACCTCGCGCTTGACTGGTGGAAGTGGCTTATTGCCGTGTGTCTCATTCGAGACTATATTCGGTCTCGAATGGATCAAGGGCGTCATGACGGAATTGCTTAGCGCAGCTCGCCTCCTGGGCTTGGGGACACCTGCACACCCCCTGGTTTCGGAGCTCGATTATTTGGACCTGGTTGATCATGGTCTGCCGGTCAGGAGTTTGGAGCGCATCGCTGCGGTCGTCGCCCCAACCGACACAAGCTTCAGATATCGTATTGTGCCCAAGGCGAGCCTCGCCCGGCGCAAGGCTGGCCGGCGGTTGAGCACAGCGCAGAGTGTCATCGTTGCGCGGCTCGCTTCCGTGTGGGCTCAAGCCGTACGGATTTGGAAGTCCGAAGGCGCAGCGCGCGATTTTCTCTATCGCAAGCATCCCTTGCTGGGCGCAAGGCGCCCAATCGATCTCGTATTGGAGAATGAGATCGGCGCGGAGCTTGTGCGAGGCGTTCTCGGCCGACTGGAACATGGGTCGGCTGTGTGAGGGCGCAAAAGCTTGATCGGACGCTAACCTGTTATCGGACAGGTGATCCTGACGGCGCGTATCCGATCTTTGATGCGACAGCGTCCAGGCTTTATCCCGGCCGCTGGAACACGCCGGCGAGCCCAATGATCTATGCGAGCGAGAACTACTCAACAGCCATGCTGGAGAAGCTCGTGCACGGCAGCGGTCAGCTTCCGCCGAACCAGCATTTCATTAAAATCACCGTTCCCCATGGCGCCGCATACGAGATGCTCAATACCGCTGCCTTGCCGGATTGGTATGTGGAAGCTGGAACTGCCAGCAAGGCTTACGGTGAAGCCTGGCAGCAGGGTAAGCGGTCATTGATCCTGATCGTCCCGAGTGTGGTTGCTCGCATTGAAAGCAACATCCTGATCAATCCGGAGCATCCGGAATTTCCCAAAATCGAGACGAGCCTTCATCAGCCCGTCTGGTGGGACAAACGCCTCTTCGCGAGGTGAGTGCGAGCCATGACAAGTTTTGTGTTAACCCCCAAATTACGTAGGAACCTAGCTGCCTCAAGGCGAAGCGCCTCCAATCAATTCGCCGAGCTGAGCAGCCGGCGCGCAATCACCTGCGCCTGGATTTCGGCCGCTCCCTCGAAGATGCTCAGGATGCGGGCGTCGCAGAGGATGCGGGATACCGGAAACTCCAGCGCAAAGCCGTTTCCCCCGTGGATCTGCACCGCATTGTCGGCATTGGCCCAGGCTACTCGCGCAGCCAGCAGCTTGGCCATCCCTGCCTCTAGATCGCAGCGCTTGCCTGAATCCTTCTGCCGCGCGGCGAAATAGGTGAGCTGCCGGGCGATCATGATCTCGACCGCCATCATTGCGATCTTGTCGCTTACGCGTGGAAAATCGACGATCGCGGTTCCGAACTGCTGGCGCTGCTGCGCATAAGTCAGCGCCTGCTCCATCGCTGACTGGGCAACTCCGATCGCGCGCGCCGCCGTCTGGATGCGCGCAGCTTCAAAGGTCTGCATGAGCTGACGAAAGCCCAATCCCTCGACACCGCCGAGGAGGTTTTCGGCTTTGACTTCGAAACCATCGAACGCGATCTCATACTCCTTCATCCCCCGATACCCGAGCACCTCGATCTCGGTGCCGGACATCCCGGCCGCCGGGAACGGATGCTCGTCCGTGCCGCGCGGTTTCTCCGCGAGCAGCATCGAAAGCCCGCGATGGCCCGGCTCGCGCGGATCCGTGCGCACCAAGAGCGTCATCAGATCGGCGCGAACGGGATGGGTGATCCAGGTCTTGTTGCCGTAGACTTTGTAGACGCCGCCCTGGCGCACCGCCCGCGTCTTGATCGAGGCGAGATCCGACCCGGCATTGGGCTCGGTGAAGACCGCCGTCGGCAGGACTTCGCCGCTGGCAATCTTCGGCAGCCACTTGCGCTTCTGCTCCTCGGTGCCGCTGGAGATGATCAGCTCAGCGGCAATCTCGGAACGCGTGCCGAGAGACCCCACGCCGATATAACCGCGCGCCAGCTCCTCCGAGACCACGCACATGGCTTCCTTTCCCAGGCTGAGCCCGCCGTACTCCTCCGGGATCGTCAGCCCGAACACTCCGAGCTCGGCCATCTGTGCGATGATTCCGGTTGGAATGTAGCTGTTGGTGCGATGCCACTGCTGCGCGTGGGGGACAACGTCGGACTCTGCGAATTTGCGCATCTCGTCCCGGATGCTCGTCAGCGTTTCATCGAGCCCGCATTCCCCGAGATTGCCGTCCTGTTGCGCGCGCATCAATTGAGTGAGCCGCGCGCGACGCTCGGCATTGCCGGTCATGAGGGTTTCGAGCGGGCCCGCGAGCTCAGAGGCGAGCACGCCGTACGAAAGCCCCAGGTCTGCGGGACGCACGATCTCGCCCGGGCTCATGGGAATGCCGCCCTGCATCTGCGCGAGGTACTCCCCGATTCCAATCTGGATCAGGAGCTCCTCCACTTCCCCCATGCCTTCGTCCGTGTGCATGCGCTCGGCGTACAGACCGAGCTGACGAATAGCTTCAACGTACGTGGCAAGCCAGGCCAGTCCATGGGTGGCGCGTTGCTCGCGATCGAACAACCGTTCGACCAGATGGTTCTCAACCGTCACGCGCTGGCTCACTGCAGCCAGCGCCGCGGCGAGGAGCTTCTCGGCGGCGCGGGTGGCCTCGCGCGACAGCGCGATCAGCTTCACGCCGGCATCACGGCGGTGCGCGTCGTTCAATGAGGTCCCCTTGCAGTTGACGGGATGCACCGCGATTTACAACATGGAAGTGCATCGCACAAACGCGGGAAACTCTCCAGCATAAGCGAGGAAGCAGCTTGAGTTTTTCCGCGGAATTTTCACGAAGGATACGGCACTTCCCGGACGCTCAGCCGGATAAGGTTTCGACCTGAATGCGACGTGCGTGCGCCATCGCTCTGGATGCCTTCTGGCAGTTTCTGGCAGACGATGGATGGGCAATCGCAAGTCACATTGCACTTTCAGTGCTGATGGCCATGTTTCCCTTCTTCATTGTCCTTACCTCTTTGGCCGGCTTCTTCGGATCGGCCGATGTCGCCGACCAGGTTACAAACTTATTGCTGGCGACATGGCCCGAGGAGGTCGCGGTGCCGCTCACGCTGGAGATCCACAGCGTCCTCACCACCACACACACGGGGGCGCTCACGCTCGGTCTCGTGCTCGCGGTCTATTTTGCCTCCAGTGGCGTCGAGAGCCTGCGCATCGGTCTCAATCGCGCGTACAAGATGGTCGAGACCAGGCATTGGATCCTCCTGCGCCTGGAGTCGATCGGCTACGTCCTGCTCGCCGCGCTGGCGCTCCTGGTCATGGGCTTCCTAGTTGTGCTGGGACCGCTGCTGTTTCGGACGGTTCTTCGCGAACTGCCGTGGCTTGCGCCGTTCAACGAAGGCACCTTCACGTTCTTCCGCTTTCTCATTGCCAGCGTGGTCCTGGTGGCGGCGTTATTCGTCGCCCACAAATGGCTGCCCGCGGGTCGTCGGCGTATGGCCGAAATCATCCCCGGGATCCTGGCGACCCTGATCATGTGGCTTGCGGCCGGCGCGGGTTTTGGCCGTTATCTCGCCGAATACTCGTTCACCTACGTGAACACCTATGCGGGCCTCGCCTCGGCCATGATAGCGCTCGTCTTTCTGTACTGGACGGCGTCGATCTTCGTCTATGGCGGCGAGCTCAATGCGGCACGCCTGCGCTTTGATTTGAAGGCGAAGCAAACCGAAGCGGTCTGAGCGGATCAGTCACAGCGTTATTCAGCGGCTGCCTCGATTGCATCTTCCAGCGTGCGCAATCCTTCTCTTGGAGCATTGATCAGCACTGCCATGTTGCCCGGCGGATGCATGTTGGTGCGCATCAGCTCGTGCGCATAAGGGATCTTGCTCCAGGGAAACACATGACTCATGCAGGGATCGATGCGCCGATCAAGCACGAACTGATTTGCCGCTGACGCCTGCTTGAGATGCGCGAAATGCGAACCCTGGATGCGCTTCTGTCGCATCCAGACATAGCGCGCATCGAAGGTGATGTTGTAACCGGACGTGCCTGCGCAGAACACCACCATGCCGCCGCGCTTGACGATAAGGCAGGAGACAGGGAACGTCGCTTCCCCGGGATGCTCAAAGACGATATCAACATCGCGCTTACCGGTGATGTCCCACACTGCCTTCCCGAACTTCCGTGCTTCCTTGACCCAGGTGTCGTACTCCGGGGTGCCTACCTTCGGCATCTGACCCCAGCACGAAAAATTCTTCCGGTTGATCACCCCCTTGGCACCGAGTTGCATCACATAATCGCGTTTACTGTCATCCGAGATGATGCCGATCGCATTCGCCCCTGATGCCGCGGCGAGCTGCACGCCGAACACCCCGAGGCCACCGGATGCGCCCCACACCAGCACGTGGTCTCCCGGCTTCAACGTATGCGGAGAGTGCCCAAACAGCATTCGGTAGGCGGTCGCCAGAGTGAGGGTGTAGCAAGCGGCCTCTTCCCAGGTGAGGTGTGCCGGCTTGGGCATGAGCTGGCGCGACTGCACGCGGCAGAATTGGGCAAACGAGCCATCAGGCGTCTCGTAGCCCCAAATGCGCTGCGATGGCGAGAGGAGCGGATCCCCTCCATTGCATTCCTCGTCGTCGCCATCGTCCTGATTGCAGTGAACGATGATCTCGTCGCCCACCTTCCAGCGACGCACTTTGGACCCGCACGCCCACACGACGCCGGATGCATCCGATCCGGCAACATGGAAGGGATGCTTGTGCACGTCGAGCGGCGAGATCGGAACGCCGAGGCCGGCCCAGACACCGTTGTAGTTGACGCCTCCCGCCATGACGTAGACCAGAACCTCATCCTGTCCGATCTCCCAGGTCGGCAGCAGCTCGAGCTGCATGGAGCTCTCCGGCGGACCGTGGCGCTCCTTGCGGATGGCCCAGGCATGCATCTGCGGCGGCACGTGGCCCAGAGGGGGTATTTCGCCGATCCCGTAATGCTCTTTGAGGGCGACAGGGCGGCTGGATTTGGCGAGAGCGGGCATGGCGTCTCCGCGCGTTCATTGCCCCGGCAGCATCCTGTCGCATTTCATGCTGCGGTGCAACAAAAAAGCACCAGACTCCGGGATCAATCTCTAGCGGCAGCAAAAGTTTCAGTTATGCTGTCGCAAGCATCCGAGCTCGCGGACGAGCTCGGAGCTCGCATCAGGGGGAGACCGTCGTGGTTGGAATCGACAGCATCATCGTCATGATCGTCGTCGGCGCGATCGCCGGGTGGCTTGCCGGCCAGCTCGTGCGCGGCTTCGGGTTTGGATTGCTGTGGAACATCATCATTGGAATCGTCGGAGCCTTCATCGGCGTCTGGCTGCTCACTCAGCTTGGGTTTGTTCCGTTCTCCGGCTTTGTCGGCTCGATCGTCAATTCGGTCATCGGCGCCGTGATACTATTGATTATCGCCGGGTTCATACGGCGGTGAATACGGCTAATCAGCACGGAGGAAGACGTTATCGAAGCGACGGCTGCCGAGCATTGACCTAATCCCGCTTGCGAGCACTGCGCGGATAGTGCATTGCAAAATGAGCGGGGCCGGGCCAGCAAGGCGGCAGCCATGCACGAGCCATCGCACGAGCCATCGGGCATCACACGGCGAGAGCGCGACAAGCCCTGGATCTTTCGCACCTACGCCGGGCATTCGACGGCGCGGGAGTCGAATGCTCTCTACCGCAAGAACCTGGCCAAGGGCCAAACCGGCCTGTCCGTCGCCTTCGACCTGCCTACCCAGACCGGCTACGACAGCGATCACCCCGCGGCGCTAGGGGAAGTGGGGAAAGTCGGGGTCCCGATCTGCCATCTCGGCGACATGCGCGCGCTTTTTGCCGAGATCCCGCTGGGCACCATGAACACCTCGATGACCATCAATGCGACGGCTGCTTGGCTGCTCGCGCTTTACGTCGCGCTCGCGGACGAGCAGGGGGTCGAGCGAGCTCGGCTGCAAGGCACCACGCAGAACGACATCATCAAGGAATATCTCTCGCGCGGCACCTACGTCTTCCCGCCCTCGCCTTCGATGCGCTTGACGCGCGATGTGATCCTTTTCACCACGCGCGAGATGCCGAAATGGAATCCGGTGAATGTTTGCTCGTATCATCTGCAGGAAGCGGGTGCGACGCCAGTGCAGGAGCTTGCATTTGCGCTGGCAACGGCCATCGCGATTCTTGACGGCGTCAAGGTGTCCGGCGCAGTGGCGTCCGGCGCCTTTGCAGACGTGGTCGGGCGCATCTCGTTCTTCGTGAATGCGGGGCTGCGGTTCATTACCGAGCTCTGCAAATTGCGCGCCTTCGTCGAGCTCTGGGATGAGATCACGGCGCAGCGCTACGGCGTCGCCGATCCTAAGCAGCGGCTCTTTCGTTACGGCGTGCAGGTCAACTCGTTGGGATTAACCGAGCAGCAGCCCGAAAACAATGTGACCCGGATCCTGTTGGAGATGCTCGCGGTCACGCTGTCCAAGAGCGCACGGGCGCGCGCAGTCCAGCTTCCTGCCTGGAACGAGGCGCTGGGGTTGCCGCGGCCGTGGGATCAGCAATGGTCGCTGCGCACACAACAGATCCTCGCCTATGAGACCGACCTGCTCGAATACGGCGACATCTTTGACGGCTCGCCGGTGATCTCCGCCAAGGTGGAAGAGCTCAAGCGGGAAGCGAAGGCAGAGCTCGCTCACATCATGGCATTGGGTGGAGCGGTTGCCGCGGTCGAGCAGGGCTATATGAAGCGCCAACTCGTGGAATCCAATACGCGTCGCTTGGAAGCAATCGAGCGCGGGGAGCAGACGGTGGTGGGGGTGAATCGGTTCCAGGAGACGGAGGATTCCCCGCTTGCGGGCGCGGCCGAGACGGTGCTCACGGTTTCGCCCCAGGCCGAACGCGAGCAGATCGAGCGGCTGCAGTCATGGCGCGCTGCGCGGGAGGAACGGGCGGCGAGCGCGGCACTGCGCGAGTTGCGCGCGGCGGCAAGCGAGAACCGCAACATCATGCCGGCATCGGTCGCTTGCGCAAAGGCGGGCGTCACCACCGGTGAGTGGGGCTTCGCCTTGCGCGAAAGATTTGGCGAGTACCGGGCGCCCACCGGAGTCGGGCTGGCCATGCGCAACGAGACCATAGGGCTCGACGATCTGCGCGCACAGGTAGACCGCCTCTCGAGCAAGCTCGGCCGACGCCTCAAGTTCGTTTTGGGCAAGCCGGGGCTTGATGGTCACTCCAACGGCGCCGAGCAGATTGCCGTGCGCGCGCGCGACGCCGGGATGGACATCTTCTACGACGGCATCCGGCTTACCCCCGCGCAGATTGTCGAAGCTGCGCAATCGCAGAACGCCCACGTGGTTGGACTGTCCATCCTGTCGGGCTCGCATCTTGCGCTGGTGCAGGACGTCGTGGCGCGACTGCGCAGCGCCGGGTTGGGGCACATTCCGGTGGTCGTGGGCGGGATCATTCCTCCCGAGGATGCCCGGAAGCTCGAGAAGCTCGGCATCGCGGCGGTATATACGCCCAAAGACTTCGATCTCAATCGGGTCATGACAGACGTGCTGCGGATCGTGGAAGCTGCCGTGGAAAACAATTGTAGGGGTGGACAAAATCGTCTGACATAGGGTGGGCGTCTTTGCCCACCTTACGCGGCGGGCACGGCCCTCGCTATGTTTCGCGCAAAATCATTGGCTCTGTAGCAACCAGGTCACAGCGGAAAAATACAAGCCCAATCCGCGCATTGCGCGCTGTTTTGGCTGTTCTTCACGCGCCGTGGAAGAGGGCGCGGTGCCCGGGTGCTTGACTCCGCCGCGGCGCGACACGACGGTGCCACCTTTGGGGCGCAACGCCTCCCTGTCGTGCGTAGGCGTAGAGTGCGGGGCGGGTCATGAAACTACTGCGATTGTGTATGGCTGCGATGGCCCTTGCCGCCGCCATCCTGCCCGCATCCGCGGCCGATATCCCCGTTGAGACTTTTTACCAGCCCCGTCCGGCCGTAGTCCTGTTCCGATGGACCGGCGTGCATGTCGGGCTGCATGTCGGGGGAGCCTTCGGATCCACGGACGAGACTCCGGTGCCGTTCGGGTTGTTGCTCTCGGCGGCTCCGAACCCCTGTCCTACTCCCATTCTTGTCCTTGCAGGCTGCGGCGTGATCGCGCCGTCACCGACGAGCGTCAGTACGTCAGGCTGGCTTGCCGGCGGACAATTCGGAGCGGATTACCAGATCGAGAACTGGGTGCTCGGCGTGGAGGGACAGGCGAGCTGGACCAACGCCAAGGGCAGCACCACATGCGGCGGGGTGGGCACACCAGCGGCCGCGGCCGCGGTCCTGGCGGGGAGTTGCACCGCTAAGCTCGACAGCCTCGGCACCGCCGCGGTTCGTGCCGGCTATGCCTTCGATCGACTGCTCGTCTACGGCAAGGGCGGTGCTGCCTGGACCAACGACAACTACCAGGTCAAATTCACCACTGCCTTCCCCACCAACCTGCTCTTCAGCGCCAATGAGCTGCGATGGGGTTGGATGGTGGGCGCCGGGGTCGAATATGCCTTCACTGACAGCTGGACCGCCAAGATCGAATACAACTACATGAATCTGGGGGCCGACTCGCCGCGCCTGCAGGACGCCTACTCATCCGTTTTCCTGGACACCAATATTCGCGAAAAAATGAACGTCGTGAAGATCGGCGTGAATTATCGGCTCGGCCCCACCCCGATCCTGGTACGCTAACGCCTCGTTGAAACCCGCATCATTCGAATATTGTCGTCCCGCGGACCTCGACGAGGCCTGCGCGATGCTGCACGAGGCCGCCGCAGACGAAGCGCGTGTTATCGCGGGGGGCCAGACGCTGGTGCCGCTGATGGCCATGCGGCTCGCTCGTCCGCGGCGGCTCATTGATATCGCGCGGCTCGGAGAGCTCGCCTTCGTGCGCAGGGAGCAGGGCACGATCGCGATCGGTGCCACGACCAAACACTATGTGCTGGAACAAGACCCCCTTGTCAGGGCCGAACTGCCGCTGCTCGCGAAAGTCATGCCGCATGTGGGTCACGCCCCGATCCGCGCCCGCGGCACCATCGGAGGATCGCTGGCCAATGCGGATCCCGCCGCAGAGATCGTGCTGGTTGCGATCACTCTCGGGGCGGCCTTGGTCTGTCGCGACGGAGCGAGCACCATCGACACTGCGGCCGATGAATTCTTCACCGGGGCAATGACGACGGCGCTCTCGCCGACAGCCGTGCTCACCTGCGCGCGGTTTCCCATCTGGTCGCACGCGCGCATCGGAGTGGGCTTTCATGAGGTCAGTGCGCGCAGCAGCGATTTCGCCTTCGCCGCGGCGGCAGCACAGGTCGTGTTGGACGAGGCCGGCATCTGCCGGCGCGCGGCGCTCGGCATCGGTGCGATCTGCGGCGTGCCCTTGCGTCTCGATCGGCTCGGCGACACGCTCGAGGGCCGATCTCTCGATCAGGTCGATGAAAGCTTGATACGCGACGAAGTCGCATCGATGCTTGCTGATAGGGAGGTTTTTGCGGACCTCCATGCTTCCGCCGATTACCGCAGGCGCGCCGCAGTAACGCTGCTCGCCCGCGCAATTACCGATGCATTCCGCAGCGCAAGCCTAATACCTCCCCCGAAGGGAAGGACTAGTGCAGATAGTCTCAGCGGCGCAGCTCGCTCCGCCATACCTCCCCCTGAAAGGGGGAGGTCGGCGACCCCCGACTTGGTCGGGGGGAGCCAGGTGGGGGTCAACTCGCAACCGCGATCATCACCAAATGCCAGCGCCGAGCGCCGGACCCC
>Ga0209331_1000170_pt1 | contig 22911 bp, 23 predicted proteins | sample JacPinW_OM3H0_M3_FD_187971 | JGI IMG/M metagenome (GOLD analysis project Ga0209331, IMG submission 187971) | Forest soil microbial communities from Algoma, Ontario, Canada - Jack Pine, Ontario site 1_JW_OM3H0_M3 (SPAdes) (version 2) | ecosystem: Environmental > Terrestrial > Soil > Boreal...
TCAAGCCGCAGGTGATCCTCAACATCGACGAGGTCTGGGATATCAAGCGCAAGACGTTCGAGATTCTCGCGGCGCAGAAGCACCTGTGGGCCTATTACGAGCGGGTCGCGCTTCAGCGCGGCATGCAGGGCGGGCGCAATTCCGGCAAGGCCATGACCTATGGCGAGGCCTATCAGCGCCTATTTCCGATGGCGATGGAGGAACTGGCATGAAGACGGTCGTTGTCCGCAATATCAAACGGACCGATGCGGGCTTGGTCAAACGGATGGGCGCCCTCGGCGTTGCCACGGCGCACGAGGCCTACGGCCGCTTTGGGCTGATGAAACCCTATCTGCGCCCGGTCTGGGCCGGCGGTGAGGCGGCCGGAACCGCGGTCACCGTACTGGCGCATCCCGGCGACAACTGGATGATCCATGTCGCGGTCGAGCAATGCAAGCCCGGCGACATCCTGGTGGTCGGCTGCAGCGCCGACAATACCGACGGGATGTTCGGCGATCTGCTCGCGACCTCGCTGATGGCGCGGGGCGTCGTTGGCCTCGTCATCGATGCCGGCGTCCGCGATGCGAAGTCGCTGCGCGAGATGGGCTTTCCGGTGTGGTCGAAGGCGATTTCGGCAAAGGGCACGGTCAAGGCGACGCTGGGCGCCGTCAACGTTCGCGTCGTCTGCGCCGGCGTCAACGTTGTGCCGGGCGATGCCGTGGTCGCCGACGATGACGGCGTCGTGGTGATCGGCCGGAAGGATGTCGCCGACGTCGTGGCCAAGGGCGAAAAGCGGGCGGCGGACGAGGAGGGCAAGCGCAAGCTGCTCGCATCAGGTGTGCTCGGGCTCGATATGTACAAGATGCGCGAGCCCCTGGCAAAGGCCGGTCTCATCTATCTCGATGAGCCCGAGGCCGATTGAGGTGACGATGCGGCTGCGTACACTGCTCGGCGATCATTCCTGCACGGCCGCGCTGAGGAATGGATCGGTCAAGTCCGATTTGGTGACGCTGGATTTCGTGGAGTATTCGCCGACCAACAAGGGCTTCAAGCCGATGGTGCGCGATGGGGCTTTCGACGTCTCCGAGATGGCAATCGTCACCTATCTGATGGCGAAAAGCTTCGGCAAGCCGATGGTGCTGCTGCCAAACGTGGTGCTGGCGCGGTTTCAGCATGCTTATGCGCTCTATAATGCGAAGCAGGGAATGCTGAAGCCGGCCGATCTGAACGGCAAGCGCGTCGGCATCCGCTCCTTCACCACCACGACCGGCGCGTGGCTCCGCGGCATCCTCGCCAATGACTATGGCGTCGACCTCGATTCGATTGACTGGGTGACGTTTGAAGACGCGCATGTCGCCGAATTCAGCGATACGACCAAGCGGGCGCCGGCGGGCAAGCAGATCATCCAGATGCTGATCGACGGCGAGCTCGATGCGGTGCTTGGCGAGAAGTCGGAGAACCCGGCTCTGAAGCCGCTATTTCCTGGCGTCGCCGCGGAAGAGCGATCGTGGTTTGCGAAGCACGATGTGGTGCCGATCAACCATATGGTGGTGGTCAGCGAGGCGTTCTCAAACAATCATCCGGAGGCGGTGCGGGAAGTTTTCAGGCTGCTGCAACAGAGCGCGGCTGTTGCGCCGCCGGCCGCCGTGCCGAAGTTCAGCGCCGGCGAAATGCGCCGCTCGCTGGAAATGATTATTGGATATACGGCGCACCAGGGTCTCATTCCCCGTGCCTTCGCTGTCGACGAATTGTTCGACGATCTGACAAGGACGCTATCCTAGTGGGGAGATGCGAAATGCAGCCGGAGCCGATCTGCGATCTTGCCCATCTCGGCCATCTGGAATTGCTGACGCCGAAACCCGACGCGTGGCCGCATTAAAAGGGTCCGGCTTCGACATCGGCTGGATCGACGGCGATATGGGGCAGGGGCCGGCGTTCCGATGCAAGGATCCGGACGGCCATATCATCGAACTCTACTACGAGACCGAATGGTACGAGGCGCCGCCCGAACTCAAGCCTGCGCTGAAAAATCAGGCGCAGCGATTTCCCGCACGCGGCGTCAACGTCCGCCGCCTCGATCACCTCAACTGCCTGGCGGTGGACATCAAGGCCAACCGCATTTTCTTCGAAAAATATCTCGGCTGCCGGCTGACCGAGCAGATCGTGCTCGACGACGGCACCGAAGCCGCGATGTGGATGACGATGTCGAACAAGAGTTACGACTTCGCCTATTCACATGATCGCTCCAATACGCCCGGCCGATTCCACCACGTCACCTACGCGCTCGACAGCCGCGAGGAAATCCTGCGCGCCGCCGATATCTTTCTCGAGAACGGCGTCTTCATCGAGACCGGCCCGCACAAGCACGCGATCCAGCAGACGTTTTTCCTCTATGTTTACGAGCCCGGCGGCAACCGCGTCGAGGTCGCCAACGCCGGCGCTCGCCTCATTCTGGCGCCGGACTGGAAGCCGATCGTGTGGACCGAGGAGGAGCGCAAGAAAGGCCAGGCCTGGGGGCTGAAGACGATCGAGTCGTTTCATACCCACGGCACGCCGCCGGTTGAGGGGTAAGATGTCGATCCCACAAACGGAGCGGAGTTAGCCAAGCCGAGACGGTGGCTGGGGAACTAGGATTCGAACCTAGACAAACAGAGTCAGAGTCTGTTGTGCTACCGTTACACCATTCCCCAATAAATACTGAATAATTTCAGATACTTAATAGATGGTCTTAATGTTCCTGAGAGGGATTAAGCAAATCCCGCCCAAGCGTGCGCCGTTCTACTCGTTCAGTCCCGGCCTTGGCAAGCGCGCGGCGATAGGCTTGTTGCGATAGGGCCGCGGCGAACCTGCCGCCAATTGCGCCACCGTTTCGACCGCAGTCAGGGAAGCAGGCGCATGAGCGTGAATTTCGAGGAGCTGGATTTTCGCTCCACCCCGATGGGCGTGCTCAGCCTGCGGCGGCGAAGGCATCTCACCTCCGGCGTCGACATCTACGAAATAAAACTCGGCGACGAGTTCCTGATGTCGAGCGCCTTCACTGTCGCCGAGATCGCGCTGGCGCGGCTTGGATTGGCGGCGCTCAAGCGAGCCGATCTCGACGTGGTCGTCGGCGGCCTCGGGCTCGGCTACACCGCGTTAGCCGCGCTCGAAAACTCACGCGTGCGATCATTGATCGTGGTCGACGCGCTGGCCGAGGTCATCGAGTGGCACCAGCAGGGCTTGCTTCCGCTCGGAAAGCAACTGACCGGCGATCCGCGCTGCCGTTTCGTCAACGGCGACTTCTTCGCGATGTCGCATTCTGCGGGCGGATTCGATTCCCGCACGCCAGGCCGCCGCTTCGATGCGGTGCTGGTGGACATCGATCACTCCCCCCGCAACCTGCTGCACCCGCGTCACGCCGCGCTGTACGAGCGGGAGGGGCTTGCAAGGCTTGCCGCGCATTTGCATCCCGGCGGCGTTTTCGCGCTGTGGTCGAACGACCCTCCGGATGATGCGTTCGGACGCATCCTGGCCGGCGCCTTCGCAACCTCGGCCGCCCATGTCGTGACGTTCGACAATTTGCGTGGAGATCACGACGCAAGCAACACCGTCTACATCGGGATTAAGGCCGACCTGCCTATGCGGGAGGCAGCCGTCGCGGCGGCGCCAACAGCCGATTAGTGGCCTCTCGATTGGCGGGCGGCCCATGGCCGCAACTTGCCCCTGCCAACCGGCCATGCAATGCTGACAGGCCAAAAAAAGGGAAGCGGCGGCGACGCCTCGCACATCCCGGCCTTAGAGCCTGGCATCGGGTGGCACCTTTTGGAGACAATCAACATGAGATTCAAACATATCCTCGTGCTGCTCTCTGCCGCCGCGATGTCTATCGCGCTGGCGGGCGCGGCACCGGCCCAGGACAAGACCGTCAAGATCGGCGCGATCTATCCGCTGAGCGGCAACGCGGCCAGCGCCGGCGTGCACGGCAAGGCGGCGATCGAGACCGCGATTGACATCATCAACAACGCGCATCCCGAGCTCGGCAATCTGCCGCTGGCGAAGAACGCCGGTCTGGCGGGCCTGGGCGGCGCCAAGGTCGAAGCGATCTTCGCCGACAACCAGGGCAGCCCGGCGGTCGGACAGAACCAGGCGCTTCGCCTGATCACTGAAGAGAAGGTCGTTGCGCTCAATGGCGCCTACCAGTCCGGCATCACGCTGACGACGAGCGCGATCTCCGAGAAATACGGCATTCCCTACGTGGCCGGTGAATCGGTCGCCGCCAGCCTCACCGAGCGCGGCTTCAAATGGTTTTTCCGGGTGACACCGATCGCGTCTGATTTCGCCAAGATCTATCTCGAATTTCTCAAGGACATGAAAGCCGGCGGGCAGAAGATCGATAACATTGCGCTGGTGCATGAAAACACCGAATACGGCACCTCGGTCGCGAGCGTGATCACCGGCATGTTCAAGGACAACGGCCTGAGCATCGCGCAGGACATCTCCTACTCCGCCAACACTACCGACGTGCAGAGCCAGGTGTTGCAGCTCAAGGACAAGAAGCCGGACGTGGTGATCATGATCAGCTATACGTCCGACGCGATCCTGTATGCCAAGACGATGCAGGCGCTGGACTATAAGCCCCCGCTGATGATGGCTGATAACGCAGGCTTTTCCGATCCCTCGCTGATCAAGACGGCCGGCAAGCTGGTGCAGGGCGTCTTCAACCGCTCGTCGTTCAGCATCGGACCTCCGGGATCGCCGACCTTCCTGATCAATGAGATGTACAAGAAAAGAAGCGGCGACGATCTCGACGACACCGCGGCGCGGATGATGCAGGGCTTCTTCGTTCTCTGCGATGCGATCGACCGCGCCGGTTCGACCGCACCCGACAAGATCCAGGCGGCGCTGAAGGCCACCGACCTCAAGCCCGATCAACTGATCATGGGCTACAAGGGCGTCAAGTTCGACGACAAGGGCCAGAACATTCTGGCGTCCGGTCTTGTGATCCAGCTGCAGGATGGCGAGAACTACGTTCCGGTCTGGCCGAAGGACAAGGCCAAGACGGCGCCGGTGTTGCCCTACAAAGGCTGGTAATAAATCATCGAGGCGGGACGTCAGTTCCGCCCTCAGCGATTCCGCACCTAACCCACGCGACCTACGGCAGGCATGTCCTCCATCCTCGTTCAGGTGATCGTCGGCGGACTGCTGCTGGGCGCGGTTTACGCGCTGTTTTCGTCCGGCCTCACATTGATCTGGGGCATGATGAACATCGTCAACTTCGCCCATGGCGATTTCGTCATGCTCGGCATGTACGTGGCGTTCGTGGTCTGGACGCTGCTCGGCGCCGGGCCGTTTCTTGGCGCGCCGGTTGCCGCACTGGTGCTCGCGACGCTCGGCATCATTGTCTATTTCGGCCTGATCCGCAGCGTCATGAAAGGGCCGATGCTGGCGCAGATTCTCGGCACCTTCGGGCTGGCGCTGTTGTTGCGCTATTCGGTGTTCTGGGGCTTTGGCGCCAACTTCATGACGCTGCCGGAAAATCTCGTCGGCGGCACCTTCGACGTGCTCGGCATCCGGATTCAGGCGTCGCGCCTCCTGGCCGGCGTGGTCGCGTTGCTGGTGACGCTCGGCCTGCACCTCCTGCTGACGCGTACCTCGCTCGGCTCGAAGATGCTCGCGGTGGCGGAGGATTCCACCGCGGCGCAACTGATGGGCATCCGCCCCGATACCATGCAGGCGATTGCCTGGGCGATTGCAGCGGGCGCGACGGGAATTGCCGGCGCGCTGATCGCGACCTTCTTTTATATCGCGCCGACCGTCGGCGAGACGCTCGCCATCGTCGCCTTCGTCACGGTGTCGCTCGGCGGGTTCGGCAGCGTGCCGGGCGCGCTGGTGGCAGGCTTGCTGATCGGCGTCATCGAGTCCGTCTCGGCCTACTGGATCGGCGCTGTTTACAAGGACATCGTGGTGTATTCGCTGTTCCTGTGTTTCCTCTGGTTCCGGCCGCAAGGCTTGATGGGCAAGTCGTGAGGGGCAAGATGTGATGCGGCGTTTGATCTGGCCCTCGGTCGCGCTCGCGCTGGTGATCGCGTATCCGCTATTGTTCTCGACGCCGTTCCAGCAGCGGCTGGGCGCGCTGATTTTGCTCTACGCGATCGCGGCATCGGCCTGGAATATCGTCGGCGGCTATGCCGGCCAGGTATCGGTGGGACACGTGGTGTTCTTCGGTTGCGGCGCCTACGCCTCGATGGCCGCGTATTCGCATTTTGCGCTGCCGCCTCTGGTCGGAATTCCCGCCGGCATTATCGTCAGCGTGCTGATCGCCGCCGTGATCGGCGTACCGACGCTGCGGTTGTCAGGTCATTATTTCAGCATGGCGACGATCGCGGTCGCCGAACTCGTCAGATTGATCGTGACCAATACCGAATTTCTCGGTGCCGCCGTGGGCCTCAGCGGCCCGACGGTGCCGCGAACCATGCTCGATCTCTCCTTTACCTCGGCGCTGCCCTATTACTATCTGTTTCTCTCGGTTCTTCTGATCACGCTCGGCATCACCTGGTGGATGGCCAATAGCCGGATGGGATTTTACCTCCGCGCCATCAGGGATTCCGAGCGCGCGGCGCGTTCGCTGGGCGCTCCCGCAAGCCGCACCAAGCTCTACGCCTTCATGCTGAGCGCCGGGCTGACCAGCGTCGCCGGCGCGCTTTACGCGATGATGTTCGGATTCGTCGATCCGGAATCCGGGCTTGGCATCCTGATCTCCGTGAAGATGCTGATCATGGCGGCGCTGGGCGGCGCCGGCCTGCTGTTCGGGCCGCTGGTAGGTGCTGCGATCCTGGTGCCGCTGGAGGAAATCTCCAACAACCTGCTTGGCGGCAAGGGCGCGGGCCTGACCTTTGTCGTCTACGGCGCCATCATCGTATTGATCGCGCGCTTTCAGCCCGGCGGCATTCTGACCTTGATCAAGAGGCTCTGGGCCAGGGGCGGCAAAACGCCGGAGCCAACAGTCGCGGCGGGAGCAACGCATGCTCCTTGAAGCCCGCAATGTGACAAAAGCCTTTGGCAGCTTCAAGGCCGTCGATGCCGCGTCCGTGACGCTGGAGCAGGGCGACATTCTCGGCCTGATCGGGCCGAACGGCGCCGGCAAATCCACGCTGTTCAATTGCCTGACCGGCGACCTCCTGTCGACATCCGGCAAGGTTTTGTTCGAAGGTCAGGACATCACCAATCTGACGCCCGAGGTGCGCGCGCAACTCGGCCTCGCCCGCACATTCCAGGTGCCGCAGACATTCGAGGGCATGTCGGTGCTGGAGAATGTGATGATCGGCGCATTTCTTCGCACCTCCCATCGCAGTGAGGCCGAAGCACGCGCGCGCGCCGTGCTGGAGCGCGTCGGCATGAGCCGGCTTGCCGATGCGTCGGCACGGTCGCTCGGCACGCCCGGCCGCAAGCGGCTGGAAATCGCCCGCGCGCTCGCGACCGAGCCTAAGGTTCTGCTGCTCGATGAAGCGATGGCGGGCCTCACCCAGCGCGAGGTGCAACTCGCGATTGATCTCGTGCGCGACATCCATCGTTCCGGCATTACCCTTGTCATTGTCGAGCACATCATGGAAGTCATCATGTCGCTGGCGACGCGCGTGGTGGTGTTTCACCAGGGCCGGGAGATCGCGCGCGGCAGTCCGCGTGAGGTCACCGGCAATCCGGCCGTGATCGCGGCCTATCTCGGCACCCGCGCCGCCAAGGCCGCCGCAGGCCACACGCCTATCGAGCTTATGGGCGGACCCGCGACATGACCGCGCCATTGCTCAGCATCGAGCATCTGGAAGTGCGCTACGGCGACCTGATCGGGGTATCCGATGTTTCGCTTGATGTGCCCGAGGGCAGCGTTGTCGCGCTGCTCGGCTCCAACGGCGGCGGCAAAACCACTGTTCTCAACGCCATTGCCGGCCTGATCCCGGTGCATTCCGGCTCGATCGGGTTTCGGGGACAGGAGATCGGCGGCGAGAGCGCGTTTTCGATCGTGCGCAAAGGCCTCGCTTTGTCCCCGGAAGGCTGGCGGCTGTTCGTGCAGCAAAGCGTCGAGAACAATCTGCTGTTGGGAGCAACGCCGTTGCGCGACAAGGCGCGCGCCGCAACGCTGCTCGACCGCGTTTACGAAATCTTTCCAAAACTTGCGGAGCGCCGCAGCCAGCGCGCCGGCACCATGTCCGGCGGCGAGCGGCAGATGCTGGCGGTCGGCCGCGCTTTGATGAGCGATCCCAAACTGCTGATGCTGGACGAGCCGTCGCTCGGCCTTGCGCCGACGGTGGTCGAGTCGATGTACGAGACCTTCGGCCGGCTGCACAGGGAAGGGCTGACCATCCTGCTCGCGGAGCAATCCATTGAGCTCGCACTGGAGGTTTCGGATTTCGCGACCGTGCTGCAGGTCGGCAAGAGCGTCTTGTCCGGCACCGCCGCAGCGCTTGCCGAAGATCCGCAGGTGCAGAAAGCCTATCTCGGTGCTGGCTGAGGCTCGCAAGCGCTATCATGATCGGCGCGGCCGCGGTGCCGTTCGACGACGTCGGCCTTTCGATTTGGTGATTCCGATTATTTTATCTTGTCATAAGCGGCGGCAAAATCGGCAAGCGGCATTGGAATGGTGATCGTTTCCTTGGCGAGGTTTTGAAACGACACCTTCAACTGCTTTCCCGATTTCAGGGCGGCCAGCAGCTCGGGCGCGATCGGGGTACTAGCGTAGCAGCCCCTGTTTTCGCAGGTCTGGATCTGCAGGTCGATCGCCTTGCCGTCATCAACCTGCAATTTGGCGCCGACCGGCAGGTTAAGTCCGAGCGGCAACTGCACGAGAGCGACCGGCGCATGGGTGTCGCTGGGCACGCGAATGTTGACGAGGACGATCAGTTGTCCGGTTTTGCTCAGCACAGCCGTCTGCTCGATCGCGCATTCGAGCGGGGCATCGCGGCTTGTGCTGGTGCAGCGCGCCGCCCAGCCGGGCGGGGCCGGGGCATTTGCGGAAGCGGTGTCGGCCTGAGGCGTTGCCGTTGGCGCCGCGCTTTGTGCCGCATGCGCCGCGCCTTTGGACTTGGGTGACTGCTGGGCGTGGCTGAGTTGTGTCGATCCGAACGCCACGATGGCGATGAGGATTGCAAGCTTTACGGAAATTTTCACTGGTCCGGCTCCGAGGCGAATGTCCTTCGCATGTGCCGGTGTGCGGCCAATGTCAAGTCACTCGGCGGCTTCCTTGACCGGGCCTTGCTCGATCGCGGGTCGGTCCTGATCGCCATTTCCAGATCGCCCCCAGTCCGCAAACGCGTTCGAGAGCCTGTCGAGATAGAGATAAACCACCGGCGTTGTGAACAGCGTGAGCGCCTGACTGACGATCAGGCCGCCGACCATCGCGTAGCCGAGCGGCTGGCGGATTTCCGATCCGGTGCCGGTACCCAGCATCAGCGGCACGCCGCCGAGCAAGGCCGCCATCGTCGTCATCATGATCGGGCGAAACCGCAGCAGGGCAGCCTTTCGGATCGATTGTTCCGAGGACAGATGCTCGTCGCGCTCGGCCGAGATCGCGAAGTCGACCATCATGATGCCGTTCTTCTTGACGATGCCGATCAGGAGAATGATGCCAATTAACGCGATCAGGCTGAAGTCGAATCCGAACGCCATCAGGATAGCCAGCGCGCCGACGCCGGCCGAGGGGAGGGTTGACAGAATGGTGAGCGGGTGAATGTAGCTTTCATAGAGAATGCCGAGGATCAGATACACGACCACCAGCGCCGCCAAGATCAGCAGCGGCACGGTGCCAAGCGATTGCTGGAACGCCTGTGCGGTGCCCTGGAAGCTTGAGTTGAGCGTGGCAGGCGCGCCAAGATCGACCATTGCCTTCTGCACGGCATCGGTCGCTTGCCCCAACGCAACTCCTTGCCCGAGGTTGAAGCTGATCGTAATCGCCGGAAACTGGCCCTGGTGGCTGATCGAGAGCGGCCGGACCGGCACGCTGGTCCAGGTCGCGAACGTCGATAATGGCACCTGGTCGCCCGTGGCCGGTGATTTGATGTAGATCTTGTTGAGCGTGTCGAGGTTGCCCTGCAGTTCGGGCAGGATCTCCAGGATCACGTGGTAGCTGTTGAGCTGCGTGAAATACTGGGTGACCTGGCGCTGCCCGAACGCGTCGTAAAGCGTGTCGTCGATCAGCTGCGGCTGGATACCGTAGCGCGCGGCGGTGTCGCGATTGATCTTCAGCTCGAGGGTTGTGCCGTTAGTCTGCTGGTCGGTCGCGACGTCGCGCAGCTCTGGCAAGGTCTGCACCTTGGCCAGAATCTTCGGCGCCCATTCGTTCAGCTCGGCGAGGTCGGCATCCTGCAGCGTGAACTCGAACTGCGTCCGCGTCGGCCGGCCGCCGAGCCGCACGTCTTGCGCCGCCTGCATGTAGAGGCGGCCGCCCTCGACCTTTTCGAGCTTGGGACGCAGGCGGGCAATGATCTGCTGCGCGCTCGCGGTGCGTTGATCGCGCGGTTTCAGCGTGATGAACATGTTGCCGTTATTGCCGGCCCTGCCGCTGCCGCCGACCGCCATCGCCACACTGGCGACGTCGGGGTCGGCCCGCACGATCTCGCCAAGGGCCTCCATCCGCTGCTTCATCGCGGCGAAGGAGATGTCCTGCCCGGCTTCGGCCGTGGCGCTGATCAGGCCGACGTCCTGTTGGGGAAAGAAGCCCTTCGGGATGATGACGAACAGATAAACCGACAATCCCAGCGTCGCGAAGAAAATCATGAGCGTGGTGAATCGCCAGCGCAAGGCAAGGTCCAGGCCGCGCTCATAGCCATGCAGCATCGCGTCGAAAGCACGCTCGCTCCATTGATAGAAGCGGCCGTGCTGCGTCTCGCCGTGCGCGCGCAGGAAGCGAGATGCCATCATCGGCGTCAGCGTCAGCGATACCACCATCGATACGAAGATCGTCATCGCCAGCGTCACCGCAAATTCGCGGAACAGCCGTCCGATGATGCCGCCCATCAGCAGCAGCGGAATCAGCACCGCGACCAGCGAAATACTGATCGACACGATCGTGAACCCGATTTCGCTGGCGCCCTTGAAGGCGGCGGCGAGCGGCTTCTCGCCTTCCTCGATATAACGCGTAATGTTTTCCAGCATCACGATGGCGTCGTCGACGACGAAACCGACGGCGATGGTCAATGCCATCAATGACAGGTTATCTAGGGTATAGCCGAACACCCACATCAACGCGCAGGCGCCGAGCAGCGCCAGAGGCACGGTCACGGTTGGAATGACGGTAGCCCAGAAACTGCGCAGGAATACGAAGATGACCATGACCACGAGCGCAATGGTCAGCAGCAACGTATACTGAACGTCCGCGACGGCTGCGCGAATGGTCTGGGTACGATCGCTGATGACCTCGATCTTGATCGCCGGTGGGATCGCGGCCACCAGCCTCGGCAGCAACGACTTGATCTTGTCCACGGTCTCGATGACGTTGGCGCCGGGTTGCTTGAAGACGACGAGGAATACGCCGCGCTTGCCGTTGGCCCATGCCGCCTGCTTGGCGTCTTCCGGTCCGGTAACGGCCTGGCCGATGTCGCGGATCCGTAACGGGCCGCCGTTGCGGTAGGCGATGATGACGTCGTTCCAGTCCTTTGAGTCCAGCAGCTGGTCGTTGGCGTAGATCGTATAGGCGCGCGTTGCGCCGTCGATGTTTCCTTTTGGACTGTCGACGGTCGTGATCGCAATCTGGCTGCGGGCATCCTCCAGCGACAGGCCCTTGGCGACCAGTTTCGCCGGATCGACCTGGATACGAATCGACGGTTTTTGCTGACCCCCAATCGATACCTGCGCGACGCCGGAAATCTGGCTGATCTGTTGCGCAAGCTGGGCGTCGACGGCATCGCTGACGGTGGTAAGCGGCAGGGTATCCGATGTCGCCGACAACAGCAGGATCGGCGAATCCGCCGGATTGACCTTGCGGTAGGTGGGTGGTGAGGGAAGGTTTTTCGGCAATTGGCCGCCGGCGGCGTTGATGGCGGCCTGCACGTCGTTGGCGGCGCCGTCGATGCTGCGGTTGAGGTCGAACTGGATCGTGACTGCCGCTGTTCCCAGATAACTTGTCGAGGTCATCTGTGCCACGCCGGGAATCTGCGCGAACTGCCGCTCGAGTGGCTGCGCCACCGAGGAGGCCATGGTTTCGGGGCTGCCGCCCGGCAGGTTTGCGGTGACCTGGATCGTCGGGAAGTCCACCTGCGGCAGTGGCGCGACCGGCAGCAGCGGATAGGCGACGAGGCCGACAAACAGAATGCCGGCCATCATCAGCGAAGTGCCGATAGGATAGCGAATGAAAGGCGCGGAAATGCCTTCGCTCATTCCTGCTTGACCCTGGGTTGCGCCGGATCCGAACTTGCGACCGCCGTGCTGACGAGGGTGCCGGGCTGAACCTTGTACTGGCCTGACGTGATCACCTGCTGTCCCGGCGACAGTCCGTCATCGACTACCGAGCGTCCGTCGATCGATTGGCTGACCTTGACCTTGCGCAGTTCGGCCTTGTTGTCCTGATTGACGATGTAGGCATAGAGGCCGTCGGTTGAGTGCTGGATCGCGTCGTCCGGAACGACCGTCGCATCCTTCAGCGTCTTCAGCAGGAGCCGCGTCGAAACTGACTGGCCCGGCCACAATGCGTGGTTTTTATTGTCGAACACCGCCTTAAGGCGAATAGTCCCGCTGGTGGCGTCGACCTGATTGTTGACGACCGCCAGCTTTCCTTCCGCCAATGGCTTCTTGCCGTCGGTCGTGATCGCGATGACCTTGAGCGGCTGGGTCGCCTGTGCCTCGTTTATGTACGATAATTGCTCTTCCGGCGCCGTGAAGATCACGGCGATCGGTTCGATCTGCGCGATCGTCACGATGCCGGTCTGGGTCGAGGCATTGACGATGTTGCCGACGTCGACCTGACGCAGGCCGGCAAGGCCCGAGATCGGCGATTTGACGGCGGTATAGTCGAGCTGGGTCTGGGCGTTGAAGGCGGCCGCATCGTCGGCCGCGATCTGCGCGGTCAATTGCGCAACGGTGGAACGCTGGGTGTCGGTCTGCTGCCGGGTCGCGAATTCGCCGAGCTTGGTATAGCGCTGCAGATCCAGATTGGCATTTGCGAGGTTGGCCTCGTCCTGAGCCTTCTTGGCCTTAGCCTGGTCGAGCGCCGCCCGGTACGGCCGGGGATCGATCTCGGCGAGCAGGTCACCCTGTTTGACCAACTGGCCCTCCTGGAAGGCGATCTTGTCGATCTGGCCGTCGACGCGGGTCCGCACGACCACAGTGTTGAAACCTTGAACCGTTCCGAGCCCGGTCAGATAGACCGGAAAATCAGCTTTTTCGACAGGTGCGATGGATACGCGGACCGCACTGGGGGCCGCCTTTTGCGCGTTGTTAGCTGCCGTCGCTTGATCCCCGCGGTGGAACCGCTGCCAGCCGAAATAACCCACCGCGGCGAGCGCTGCGATCAGCAAAACCCAACGGGTGGTCCGCGATGTATTCATGTGAGCTCATGAGTTCAAAAATAAGTAATGGGCCTTCCAAACGGTTCCCCGAGTGCCGAGATATAATATGCGTGCACTTAATGTGTACACACACTATAACTTGAGAATTCTAAACTTTTAGAAAGCTTTGAGGACCGCCGCGCTCATGTCGCTCGATCTGAGACGCCAGCTGATCGCGCAACTCGTCGAAAGCTCGCGCCTGCTGCGCAATTACATCGACAACCGCGCCAAGGGCCGCGGCACCACGCGCGCGCAGTGGATCGTACTGTTCCGATTGCGGCAGCAGGAAGGATTGTCTCAGGTCGATTTGGCCGATGTACTTGAACTGCAGCCGATCTCGCTGGTGCGCCTGCTCGATCGTCTGGTCGAGCACGGTTTTCTCGAGCGACGCCACGACCCCAGGGATCGACGCGCTAACCGACTGTTTCTCACGGCGAGCGGCCGTCAGCTGGTCGATGATCTCGACAGCTTGCGCGATTCCATTGCAACCGATGTTCTGCAGGACATCCCGACCACGGCGATCGAAACCAGCTTAGAGACGCTCAGAGACGTCAAGGAGCGGATCAAGGGCTTTGCCGAGTCGCGCGGCAACATCGCTGCCAAGTAATCGGTCTGCGCGGAATCCGCAGACACTCGCGGCGCGTCTGCGATGTCGCGTGCGCATTTTTTGAATTGATGATTCTGCGGCGCGATCGTAACCGGAGATGACCTGAAACGGTCGAATTGATCGGCGTCTATCTCGGATCCGCTACTGGGCCGAAGTATGGAATACTGCACTAGGCGCGATCCCCGAGATGTTATATTATAACGGCATGTGAGTGGTCGGACAGGAATCCAAGTTCGGTCGAGGCGCGTGACGGCATGAAATGGTTCCGATCAAACATCAGACCTGGGTCGCGGCTCGCGCTTTTCGCGGTCGCGATCCAGTTTCTGCTGTCGTTCGGACATTTCCACGGCAGCCGTGCGCAGGCGGCGCCCGCATTGGTGGATGCGAAGCAATCGGGGCTTCACGACACCGTTAGTTTTGCGGCCACGCATTTGGCCGCATTGGACCGAGCTTCGCTCGAGGAAGCATCTCGCCCAGTCCGGTTAAAGGCCTCCTCCGATCGGGAGCCGGGCGGCCAGCCAACCGATGACTGCGCCATCTGCGCCGTCATGGCGCTGGCCAACGCGATGGTGGTCGCGACACCGGCTTACCTGTCGGGGCCTCAAGCTTTTGCATTCTCGTATTTGACCACCGACGCCGAGTTCGTCGATCTGAACTCTGCTCGCGTCGCTTTTCAGCCTCGCGCTCCCCCGATCTCCTGACATCGAGGGATCTACGAAATCAGGATAGGTCCGCATCGGGCCGTTCGCGCCCCAATTCGGCCGCCTCATGGTCTCTCACTCGGCATCTCGCAAAAGCTGTGGCTGACCGGATGCTTACATCACAATTTGATTGATCCTCTACCGGACCGAAATATGAACACGTCACCTCTTCGAGCGACTTATGGTGTGATCTTCGCGCTGGCGATGCTGTCGCTGGCGCCGCCGTCATCAGCGCAACAGAAAACGGACCCGGCGCCTCAGCAAGCTCCTGCGCTGTCGCAACAACAACCGCCGGCGATCCCGGCGCAGGCAGCACCGCCGGTGCAGGCTCCGGCGCCGTCGGCGGGCGTTCCATCCGCCTCGGCGCCTGCGGCGTCCGACGCGACCGCAACTCCCGCCGACGGCGGTAGCAGATCGCTGAAATCAACCGCGCCGGCGCTGCGCGAGCTGTCGCCCTGGTCGATGTTCCTTTCGGCGGATGTCCTGGTCAAGGCCGTGATGATCGGCCTTGCCTTCGCCTCACTGGTGACATGGACCATCTTCATCGCAAAGATGATCGAGCTGTCTCTGATCCGGCGCAGGCTGCGCGCAGCACTCGGCAAGATCAGCGATGCAAGATCGCTTGCCGAAGCGCAATTCGCGCTGGGCGCAAAAGACGGCGTGTTGTCGTCGTTGCTGTCAGCTGCGATGCGCGAGGCGCGGCTGTCGGCGGGAATTTCCAGCGACGGCGGTATCAAGGAACGGGCGGCATCGAGCTTTGCCGAGATCGTGCGCGCCGAAGCGCGCCGGGTCCGCCTCGGCATGGGACTGCTGGCGACCATAGGGGCGACGTCGCCGTTCGTCGGGCTGTTCGGCACGGTGTGGGGTATCATGAACAGCTTTATCGGCATTTCGAAATCGCAGACGACGAATCTTGCCGTTGTAGCACCCGGCATCGCGGAAGCGCTGCTCGCCACCGCGTTCGGTCTCGCCGCGGCGATCCCGGCCGTCATCATCTACAACCATTTCACGCGCGTGACGAAAGCCTACCTTGAGCTGGTCGGCCGCTCCTCGGGCGCGGCGGCGCGATTGCTGTCGCGCGATCTGGATCGCACCCATGGTCCTTCGCATTCGCGCGCGGCGGAGTAAGGCAATGGGCGCATCGATCGCAGATACGGAACTCGATGACGACAGCGATTTCGCGGAAACGCATGAGATCAACGTCACGCCGTTCATCGACGTCATTCTCGTCCTTCTGATTATCTTCATGGTGGCGGCGCCGTTGTCGACGGTCGACCTTCCGATCGATCTGCCGTCGTCGACCGCGACCCCGCAGAAGAAGCCGGACAAGCCGACCTATGTCAGCATCAAGCCCGATCTCGCGGTGGCGATCGGAGAAACCCCGGTCAAGCGGGTCGGTCTGGTGCGCGCGCTCGATGCGATGGCGGACGCCAACAAGGACCGCTTTATCTTCCTGCGTGCCGACCGCGCTGTGCCCTATGGCGAATTGATGGACGTGCTGGAAATTTTGCGGGCAGGAGGCTACTCGAAGATCAAGCTGGTAGCGCTGGAAGGCGTTCCGGAAACGTCGGCGCCGCCTCCCGCACCTGAAAATCCAAAACCTTGAGCGGTGGCGAGACGCGGATGGCCGACCTCGACACCGAACAAAGACCTTCCCGGCGGCTGTGGATTTTCGCAGGCCTGGGCGCGCTCGCGCTTCACGTCGGCGGCGGCGCGCTGGCGGTCGCGCATCTGCGGGCCGTCGATCTCGATGAATCCCTTGGCGCGCCGGCGATCGAGATCGGGCTGGAATTGATGTCGCCGCATCTCGAAGCCAGCGATCTGCCGCCCGGTCCGGACACCGACGCTTCCGTGGCTTCGCCCGCGCTTGCCGAGCAGAAGGCGGAAGTCAAAGAGACGGAGCTGCCGAAGGACGTGCCCACCGAGGCCGACGATCCCGATCGGGTGGTGACGCCGAACGACTCGAACAAGCCCAAGGAAGAGGATTCGAAAATCGCCGCCGTGCAGACCCAGGCCTCAACGGAATCGGCCGCGGCGGAAGCTACCGCGACGCCGAGTTCCGAGGCCATTCAGCAAGGGCCGCGCTCGGTCGCCCCCGCGCAAGGTACGGGAGAAAGCGCGCGGCGTGTGCGTGCCACCTGGCAGAAGGAACTGATCGCGCATCTGGACAAGCACAAGCGCTATCCGGCGGAGCGCTCGCAGAAGAGCGCCGAGATCCTTGTCAGCTTCGCGCTGGACCGGATGGGCCATGTGCTCTCGACCAGCATCGTCAAGGGATCGGGCGACAGGGCGTTCGACGAAGCGGCGCTTGCCATGGTGCGACGCTCCGATCCTGTACCGCAACCGCCGCCGCTGGTCGCCGATGAGGGATTGAGTTTTACCTTGCCGGTGATTTTCCGGGTCAAGGGGCGGAGCTGAATTTGAGGCAGCGTTGCCGGAATTATTCCTGCCCGGACCTTCGCATCACTGCATAAGATATCGCAAGCCGACATAGACCACGACAAGGCAGGCGAATATCAGGGCCACGGGGAGCCGGGGTTTTACGTCCGGACCAGCGGCGATTTTGGCCCGCGGGGCGGGCGGGCGTTTGAAGGCGGTGACGTTGCCCGTCACCTGACCGCTCGAATGAGTGGGAACATCGGGCGGCGCGCCAGCCCCGCCCATTTCCGCGTAATAAGCCCTGTAAATGCTATTGATGGTGGCCTCGGTGGCATCGGCCTCCGGCATCTTCTTGAGAAGCGCTTGGTAGCTGGCAAGGAAGGTCTGGGCCTCAGCGGGCAGGGCGGAGGCGCCGTTCAGCTTGGCCATCATTTTCCAGGTCGCGAAATCCGCCCGCGCCCTGGTGTCGGCGCGTCGCGCGATCATCATGTCGGCTGCTTTGATCACCATGCCCTCAGCCCTTTTTTGCGGCTCGTTGGGCTATGCGTTGCCGGTTACCACGAGGATTAGCCGGATCACATAGCCGGTCGATGTCCGCAGTATCGCCGAAATAACATCAAGATTTAGACCGAACTGCGAACCGGCCAACGGAAGAATAATCAGAATTCCGATCAGGATCAGCATCCCAAAGGGCTCCAGCCGGGAAAGCGGGGAAGCCAGCACCCGGGGCAATAACCCGACCGCGACCCGCCCGCCGTCTAGCGGAGGAAGCGGAAGCATGTTGAAGACCGCCAGCACGACATTGATGACGAGGGCGTTTTTGAGATTGTCGGCAAGCCATTGCGCCGCGCCTGCGGGAACGAAGGCCAGGACATGAAACGCCGCCGCCGCGAACAGAGCGAGGGCGATATTGGTGGCAGGCCCGGCCAGCGCCACCCAAACCATGTCGATCCGTGGATTGCGAAGGGCGCGGAAGTTCACCGGCACCGGCTTGGCATAGCCGAACAGAAACGGCGAGTGGGATAGCAGCAGCATTGCCGGCAACATCAGGGTGCCGAAAGGATCGATATGTTTGAGTGGATTGAAACTGACGCGGCCCAGTTCCCAGGCCGTGTTGTCGCCAAAGTGGTGCGCCACAAAACCGTGCGCTGCTTCATGGAATGTGATGGCGATGACGAGCGGCAATACCCAAACCGATACGTCGTAGAGGGTGATATTCAACTGATGTCCTGACCGGTTCAACGGATAGGGCGACGCTAGCACGCCCCCGCTTCAAGTGGGAACCGTCTCCGGGTATTGCGGCAAGCCGTCGTCGAGCTTCACCCAATCCATCTTCTCCGAGACCCAGATGTGTTCGGTCGGCGCAAATGCGTTGCGGTCATCGAAGGCTGCCAGCGCGACGCCCGCCACCGTGCCATTTCGGCGCCAGGAAAACAGTCGCGTTCCGCAAATCTTGCAGAAAACCCGGTCGAGCGCCTCCGATGAGGCATAGCGGGCAGTGTCGCCCTGAACCGTCAGGGCGTTTTGGTCGAAAAGCGCGCGGGCAAAGAACGGCGATCCCATCGCCTTCTGGCAGTTGCGACAATGGCAGATTCGGACATTGACCGGCTCGCCCTCCGCCTTGAACCGGACCGCGCCGCACAGGCATCCGCCCTCCCTGATCATGATGCGAGCCAATTCTAATATGTCGCGCGGCCGCCGGAGATATCGAACACCGCGCCAGTGGAGAACGCGCAATCCGCCGAGGCCAGCCACGCCACCATCGCCGCGAGTTCTTCCACCAGAACGAAGCGTCCCTTCGGAATCTTCGACAGCATGAAGTCGATATGCTGCTGCGTCATCTGGTCGAAGATCGCGGTTTTGGCGGCGGCGGGGGTCACCGCGTTGACCGCGATTTCGTAACCGGCGAGTTCTTTGCCGAGCGATTTCGTCAGCGCGATAAGACCAGCCTTTGAGGCTGAATAGTGAGCCGCGTTGGGGTTGCCTTCCTTGCCGGCGATCGAGGCGATATTGACGATGCGGCCGTAATTTTGTTTGACCATCGAAGGCACGATCGCCTTGCAGCAGATGAAGGGCCCGTCGAGATTGATGCGCAACACCTTGCGCCATTCCTCGAGGTCGGTTTCCCATACGGTCTTGTTGATTCCGGCGATGCCGGCATTGTTGACGAGAATGTCGATCTTGCCGAACGCGTTGAGCGTGGCGTCGCGCGTCTTTTCAACCGCGGCAAGATCAGACACGTCGACCTTGAACGCGGTGACGCCGGCGCCGATTTCCTTTGCCGTCTTCTCGGCGAACGGCTGGTCGTGATCCCAGATCGCGACATCAGCGCCGGAGGCGACAAAGCGCTCGGTGATGGCGCGCCCAAACCCCTGCGCGCCGCCGGTGACGACGGCGCAGCGGCCGTTCAGATCGATCTTGTTCATGATGAAAATCCTTTCGCTTCAATTTGGCATCCGCGTTGCCGCGGCGAAGTCTGCTCCCTCTCCCCGCACTTTGCGGGGAGAGGGTTGGGGTGAGGGGCTCTTCGAGCCCGAAATACCGCGGGTGAGTTGAGCGCGGTGCCTCGCCCCTCACCCGGAAACTTCGCTTCGCGTAGTTTCCGACCTCTCCCCGCCAAGAGCGGGGCGAGGTGAACGCGCGCGCCAACTAAAGCGTCCAGCCGCCATCGATGATATGCGCGACGCCGGTGGTGAACGCGCTTTCGTCGCTGGCGAGATAGACCGCAAGCGACGCGATTTCCTCCGCCGTGCCGAGCCGTCCCATCGGCTGGCGGCTCACGAACATCTCGCGCCCTCCGGGGCCCGCGGCGGCGGCGCGGTTCAGCATCGACGGCGTCTCGATGGTGCCGGGGCAAATACAGTTGCAGCGGATGCCCTTGGTGATGAAATCGGTCGCGACCGCGCGCGTCAGCGCCGCAACTGCAGCCTTGGTCGCGCCGTAGACGTAACGGTTGGGGGCGGCCTTGAACACGCCGGCGGCGGAAGAGATGTTCACGATCGAGCCGTGACCACTTTCCAGCATGCCCGGCAGAAATGCCCTGATCGTCCGGTGCATCGACTTGACGTTGAGGTCGAACGAAAAATCCCAGTCAGCATCCGAGCATTCGAGCACGGTGCCGTGATGTACGAAGCCTGCGGCGTTGAGCAGGATGTCGATCTTGCCGACGCGTTTTGCCATTTCGCCGACGGCCGACGTGTCGCGCACGTCAAGCTTTGCGACCTCGGACACGCCATCCTTGGCGAGCGCCGCGAGACCCTTTTCGTCGATATCGGTTGCAAAAACCGTGGCGCCTTCGCGCGCGAAAGCGATGGCGCTTGCGCGGCCAATGCCCGCAGCGCCCGCGGTCACGAACGCGCGCTTGCCTTTGAGGCGGTCTCCCATGTTTTCTTCTCCCTCTTAATTTTCCTTCGTCATTCCGGGCGCATCGAAGATGCGAGCCCGGAATCCATAACCACGATCGGGAGTGGATTCCGGGCCTGGGCTACGCGCATCCCGGAATGACAGCGACTACCTAATGATTATCCCGCGCCACGCCGACGCGGCCGGCGATGTCGTGATAGTTCGTCGCGAATTCCATGCACGCGCCGGTGGCCTGCTGGCCGACGGTCGAGCGATAGAGCTCCTGCCACGGCGTCTGGTTGGCCGGATACGGGAAGCCGCCCTTGGCTTTGAGTTCGGCGCGCCGCCGGTTCAGCTCCTCATCCGATATCAAAATGTTGGCGCTGCCCTTGTTGAGGTCGATACGAACCTTGTCGCCGGTTTTGAGGATCGCTAATCCCCCATCGGCAGCGGCTTCCGGCGTTGCGTTCAGGATCGACGGCGAGCCTGAGGTGCCGGACTGGCGGCCGTCGCCGATGCAGGGCAGGGACAGGATGCCGCGTTTGATCAGGGCGGCGGGCGGCTGCATGTTCACGACCTCGGCGCCGCCGGGATAGCCGATCGGACCGGCGCCGCGCACGAACAGGATGCAGTGCTCGTCGATATTGAGCGCGGGATCGTCGATCCGCTCGTGATAATCCTCCGGGCCCTCGAACACGATGGCGCGGCCCTCGAATGCATTCGGATCTTTGGGATTGATCAGATAGCGGTCGCGGAATTCCTTGGAGATCACGCTGGTCTTCATGATCGCGGAATCGAACAGGTTGCCGCGCAGCACCAGAAAACCGGCGTCCTTCACCAGCGGCTTGTCGTACGTCCGGATGACGTCGCCGTCGGGTTTTGGCGCATTGCGGCAGTTCTCGCCCATGGTGTGGCCATTGACGGTCATGGCGTCTTCGTGGATGCGCTTGGCTTGCATCAATTCGCGCACCACCGTCGGCACGCCGCCGGCGCGATGATATTCCTCGCCGAGGTAGAAGCCGGCCGGCTGCATGTTCACTAATAGCGGAATGGCGTGGCCGTATTTCTGCCAATCGTCGATCGACAGTTCCACGCCGATATGGCGGGCGAGCGCATTGATATGGATCGGTGCGTTGGTCGAGCCTCCGATGGCCGAATTGACGACGATGCAGTTTTCGAATGCCTTGCGCGTCAGGATGTCGGACGGTTTCAAATCTTCCCAGACCATGCCGACGATGCGCGTGCCGGTCTCATAGGCGATCTGGCCGCGCTCGCGATAGGGCGCGGGGATCGCGGCGCAGCCCGGCAACGACATGCCGAGCGCCTCGGCCAGCGAATTCATGGTGGAGGCGGTACCCATAGTGTTGCAATGGCCGACCGACGGCGCCGACGAGGCCACGATGTTCATGAACTCGTCGTAGTCGATCTGGCCCGCGGCAAGCCGCTCGCGCGCTTTCCAGACCACGGTACCGGAGCCTGAGCGCTCGCCATTGTGCCAGCCGTTCAGCATCGGCCCGCCGGACAGCACGATGGCCGGCATATTGACCGTTGCTGCCGCCATCAGGCAGGCGGGGGTGGTCTTGTCGCAGCCCGTGGTCAGAACCACGCCGTCCAGGGGATAGCCGAACAGGATTTCCACCAGTCCGAGATAAGCGAGGTTGCGATCCAGTGCCGCGGTCGGGCGCTTGCCGGTCTCCTGGATTGGATGCATCGGAAATTCCATCGCGATGCCGCCGGCGGCGCGGATTCCTTCCCGGACCCGATGCGCCAGTTCAAGGTGATGGCGATTGCAGGGCGAAAGATCGTTGCCGGTCTGCGCGATGCCGATAATCGGCTTGCCGGATTGCAACTCGTGCCGGGTCAGGCCGTAATTGAGATAACGCTCGAGGTAGAGCGCGGTCATCCCCGGATTGTGCGGGTTGTTGAACCACTCGGTGGAACGCAATTTGCGCCTGGTGATCCCGGTAACCGGCTTGTTCATGGTTTCTCCCGCAGCGCACACGCCTTATTTTTGTGCGTAATGTTCGTATTGGCAATGGATGTTTGCATGTCACCGCCCGGTTCGCAACGTTGGCGGCAGACGGGAACTTCTACGACTTTGATCCAAGGACATCAGCAAAAAATTCTGCTAAGACCCCTTCCAATGAAAAGGGCGGCTACGGAGCTAAGCCCGTTGGGCCGCGTGTTTCTTTGGGAGGGAATGTATGTCGTCAGTGCAGATTCGCGACGTGCGGAAGTCGTTTGGCGGCTTTGAAGTCCTGCACGGCGTGTCGATCCCGATCGAGGACGGTGCCTTCGTCGTACTGGTCGGTCCCTCCGGCTGCGGCAAATCGACCTTGCTGCGGATGCTCGCCGGACTCGAAAACATCACCTCCGGTACGATTTCAATCGG
>Ga0209331_1000172_pt1 | contig 22711 bp, 18 predicted proteins | sample JacPinW_OM3H0_M3_FD_187971 | JGI IMG/M metagenome (GOLD analysis project Ga0209331, IMG submission 187971) | Forest soil microbial communities from Algoma, Ontario, Canada - Jack Pine, Ontario site 1_JW_OM3H0_M3 (SPAdes) (version 2) | ecosystem: Environmental > Terrestrial > Soil > Boreal...
TGTCGCGTGCAGCGGGAAGACGACCGTCGTCCGTCTGAGAAGCACCATGAGCGACAGGTGCATGAGAGGCGCTGGTACTAGCGCACGAGGCGGCACAGCGGTAGCCAATCGCGCTGACCACATCTCTTGCACAGCACAGGCGGAGACACCGGTTGGGCCGCCCCGATGGTGACAGGAGTCGAACCTGCAAACGGTGTTTGATCACTTGATTGAAATGTTTGCCTAATTCGGATTGAAGTGCTCTGCCGACCAAGCACTATCATCGAATGAAAGCTGAGTTGTGCATCACGGCAAAATGCCGCCGCTTATGTCGGTTGAGTCATTCGCGCCGATCCCGCTCATTGGATCATGTCACGGCAGGTCCGGAGCGCCTCCGATGCAGCCGAGCAAAATTTGGCACATGGGATTTATCGCCCACGCGATTTGCTGGCAAAGATCCGCACCTATTTAGGGTAATTCTCAAGGTCGCCCCACTCGGCGCCAGCAAGGACGCCCTTGCCGCGCTCCGGATGCCGTCATTCCGGGGCGCCGCGAAGCGGCGAACCCGGAATCCATAACCACAGCTGTAAGTAATGGGAATGGCAGTGGTTACTGTTCCCGGTTCCCACGCTACGCTCGGTCCCGGGAATGACGCCGATATGATTCGAATTTTGGAAACGCTCCACGAGGTCGAAATTCATGCTTCATCACGAAGATTTTAATTGACGCAATTCGTAGTTATGGTGTATTGTCCAGCAATGCGCAAACTCGGCGCGCGGCGAGAGCGATCTGCGCTTGCAAGCGATTGCGCTTACAAATGAAATGAAGACGCTGTCCCATGGCAACACGTTGGCGGCAAGCCCGCGTCTTTCATGGTTTTGCAATGCTGCGTCGAAATAAGGAAACGAACCGTGTGTCCCCGAGCTTCCATCGGCAGTTGTTTCAATGGGGCAATAACAACTCGACGGGGCCGATTTTTACCAAACAAAGCCAAAGGACGAAATGCATTGTCCGTGAAGGAGTTATCTGTGAGGGCTCCTTCACACACAGTTCTTCCCTCTGTTGTTGCTGTGATCCCCCTGTTCGCGTCTCTGTTATTTATTTCGCAAGTCCGCGGATTACGGGTGCTTCTTTCATTGGACAGCGGCCAGTGGCACTGATTGCGTTCCGCACTGGTCATGGCGCAGGATGAGACACGGGAATGAGGAACGTGCTAGCTTCGTGCGAGCTGCGCGGCTCGGGTGGGCCGAACGAACCCGAGAGCCTCGCACAATCTGGCGGTGTCCATCCGAGGCGGTGCAACCGTTTTGGGCTTTTTGCCAAAACGAAGCCAACGAGTGAAACAGCAGCTGCCGTAGCGGTTTAGTTGAAAATCCAGAACTGTTTTGGCAGCGAGCTTCGCACGAACGGAGGTCAGCCATGAGCGGTTCAGTCAGACGAAAGATCCGGCTTCTTTCCACGTCGGCATTGGGAATGGCGACTGCGGCCGCCGTCTCGTCAGTGCTGATCGAACGGGGAAACTCGGGCTTCGATCGCCCGGTGCTTGATCCTGCACCGGCGGCCGGTATCGGGCTAGGGCTGCTGCCGAAGAGCGCAACTGCTCCGATCTGTCACGGCGCCGTTTCGATTGCCGCTGCAGGAGCGACGATCCGCCTCGCCCAGTCGCGTACCGAAGTGCCGCCGACCGAAATGAAAGCTGCAACGGCTGCGCCCGATTTTGCCGACAGCGATCCGCCGCTCTGGGAGGGCCTGGGCCCGGTGAGCTACAAGATCACGACCTCGAGTGCGCAAGCGCAGGGCTATTTCGACCAGGGCCTGCGGCTCACTTTTGCCTTCAATCACGGCGAGGCGCAGCGTGCCTTCCGCAAGGCGCAAAAGCTCGATCCGGCTTGCGCCATGTGCTTCTGGGGCGAGGCATTGGTGCTTGGTCCGAACATCAATCTTCCCATGCAGGAGGACGCGGTGGTTCCCGCCTTCGCCACGGCGCAAAAGGCGAAAGCGCTTGCAGGCAACGCAAGCGCGCGCGAGCAAGCGTTGATTGCGGCGCTTGCTGAGCGCTATTCGCAAGACGCAAAGGCCGACCGCGCGCCGCTTGACGCCGCCTATGCCGCCGCGATGGGCAAAGTTGCCGCGCAATTTGCCGACGATGACGAGATTGCCGTGCTCTATGCCGAGTCAGTGATGGATCTGAGCCCGTGGAATTACTGGCAGCCGGGCGGGCGCGACCCCAATCCCCAGAGCGCGCCCATCGTGCCGGCGCTCGAAGGCGTGCTTGCCAGAAACCCGAGCCATCCAGGTGCAATCCATTACTACATCCACGCCGTCGAAGCCTCCGATCGGCCGGAGCGTGCCGAGGCCTATGCGGACCGGCTGCGCGGCGCCATCCCCAATGCGGGCCATCTCGTGCACATGCCGAGCCACATCTACTATCGCGTGGGCCGCTATCTCGACGCGCTCGCCGACAACAAGGTCGCAGTCGGCGTCGACGAGAAATATCTGACCGAAACCGGCGCGCCGATGGGTGTCTACCGGCTGGGCTACTATCCGCACAACATCCATTTTGTGATGGCCTCGGCGCAGATGGCCGGCGACGGCATCACCGTGATCGCGGCGGCCGACAAGCTGCGCGGCCTCATCCCCGACGAGCTCGCCCGCGGCATTGCCCTGGTGCAACCGGTGAAGGCGGCGCCCTATTTTGCACATGCGCAATTCAGCACGCCTGACGCAATCCTCGCCCTCCCCGACCCCGGTGACACGATCCCCTACGTGAAAGCGATCTGGCATTACGCCCGTGGCGTTGCCCAGGCAGCGCGACACGATTTCGATGCCGCGATGGTGCAAGCAAATGCGGTCGAGACGATTGAGCGCACCGCCGACTTTTCTCTGCTCAACGCGTCCGGCGTGCCGGCACAAGAGGTGCTCAAGCTCGCGCGGACCGTGATCCTCGGGCGCATCGCTCAGGCGCAGGGCAATTTTGCTTCCGCGGTCGAGCAGTTCGCGCAAGCCGCGCTTATTCAGGATGCGCTCCCCTATACCGAGCCGCCTTACTGGTATTACCCCGTGCGTCAATCGCTCGCGGCAGCCCTCCTCCAGGCCGGCCGCCTGCCTGAGGCGGAAGATCAGTTCATGCGCGCGCTCAAGCGCGCTCCGGCCAATGGCTGGTCTTATTTCGGGTTGCTGGCGCTTTATCAGGCGCGCGGCGATACCGCGGCGGCTGCGAAGGCCGAGGCCGATCTGGCCAGGACCTGGGTCGGCGATCGCGGCCTGCTGCAGATAGCGAATCTGTAATCAACGCTGCTCGGAGAGTCCTCGCCATGACGCAAGCAAGCAAAGCCCAAACCACGCACGCTCCGAAATGGAAGCACGACGGCGTGCGGGTCATTCCCGCCCATTCGCTTGATGCGAATACGCCGCAGACGCCCGGCATGGATCGCAAGGCTGCAATCAACTTCGCCCGCGCCGGCGCGCAGAAGATCTGGGCGGGGACGGTCAACATTCATCCCAACGCCAAGACCGGCGCCCATCATCACGGCGAGCTCGAAAGCGTCATCTATGTCGTGCGCGGACGCGCGCGCATGCGATGGGGCGAGCAGCTCGAATTCGTGGCCGAGGCGGGGCCCGGCGACTTCATCTTCGTGCCGCCGTTCGTGCCGCATCAGGAGATCAATGCCAGCGCGACCGAGCCGCTCGAATGCGTGGTGGTGCGCAGCGACAATGAGGCGGTGGTGGTCAATCTCGACATCGAGCCGGTGGAGAAACCCGAGCAGGTCTTATGGATTGATCCGATCCATAAGGGCTGAGTCATTCGAGCAAACTTGTCCCAAACGCGAATGGCTGCGCAGGCATCCGGTGCCGGACCGGAGATGAATGAGCTCAGCGCCTATATGAGCGCAGCCGGCACGCGCGCGCTTCCCGCCGAAGCCACCGAGCACGCCAAGCATCATTTGCTCGACACCCTTGCCGCCATGATCTCCGGCTCGCAGTTGCTGCCGGGCCAGGCTGCTCTGCGCTATGTGCTCTCGCACGCGGGCAAGGGCGCCGCCACCATTGCGGGTTGCGCCGTGACGGCCGCTCCCGTCGAGGCCGCGCTCGCCAACGGCGTCATGGCGCATGCGGACGAGACCGATGACTCGCACAATGCTTCGCGCTCGCACCCCGGCTGTGCCATCGTGCCCGCGGCGCTTGCCGCCGGGGAGGAATTCGGCATCGACGGCGTGCGCTTTCTGCGCGCGGTGGCGCTCGGCTATGACGTGGGCACCCGCGTTATCATGGCCATGGGCGGCTTTGAGCTCAGCTACGAAAGCAGCATCTCGACCCACAGCATCACCGGCACATTCGGTGCCGCGGCCGCGGCCGCCTGCGCAGCCGCCTTGGACGCGCAGGGCATGCGCTGGCTCCTCGATTATACCGCGCAGCAGTCCTCGGGAATTATCGCGTGGCGGCGCGATACCGATCACATCGAGAAGGCATTCGTCTTCGGCGGCATGCCCGCGCGCAACGGCGTGACGTCGGCGCTGGTCGTGCACGCGGGCTGGAACGGGCTCGACGACATCTTCACCGGCCCCGACAATTTCTTCCAGGCCTATGCGCCAAAATCGCAACGGGCGCGGCTCGTGGAAAAGCTCGGCGAGGAATACGAGATCACTCGCACCGACATCAAGAAATGGACCGTCGGTTCGCCTATCCAAGGGCCCCTCGACGCAATCGAGGCGATACGGGGCAAGCGGCCGTTCGAGGCTCAAGATGTGCAGCGCGTGACCGTGCGCCTTGCGCCTGCAGTCGCCGCCGTGGTCGACAACCGCGACATTCCCGATATCTGCCTGCAGCACATGCTCGCTGTGATGCTGCTCGACAAGACCGTCTCGTTCCACGCCGCCCATGACAAGCCGCGCATGCAGGATGCGCAAGCGCTTCGGCAAAGGGAGAAGGTCAATCTCGTGGGTGGCCCAGAGTTGGCGAAGCTCCTGCCGGTGCGCGTCACCGTGGTCGAGATCGAGTTCATCGACGGCAGCCGCATGTCGGAGCGGGTTAGCGCCGTGCGTGGCACCCCGCGCAATCCCATGTCGCGCTCGGAAGTGATGGAGAAGGCGCGCGATCTCATGGCGCCCGTGGTGGGGAGCGAGCAGGCCCAACGCTTGACCGCAACGGTGTATGCAATCGAGAACGTGGCCGACGTCCGCAGTCTGCGACCGCTGCTGCAATCATCCTGAGCGCGCCGGCGCAATGACGGCGCGGCACTCGCCAAACCCGATTTGTGCAAAGCCGTCGCGGCGGGCATGGGCGCGCATGATCACCTCGTCACCATCTTCGAGGAAGCCGCGCGTTTCGCCGGATGGAAGATTGAGCGGTTTGCGGCCACCTTCGGTCGCTTCCAGCAAGCTGCCCAGACTGTCCGGTGTCGGTCCCGAGATGGTGCCGGAGCCGAACAGGTCGCCCGGATTGAGATTGCAGCCGCCGCTCGTGTGGTGGGCAATCAACTGTGCGAGCGTCCAGTAAAGGTATCGTGTATTCGAAACGGCAAGGCGATGAGGGGCCAATCCCTTCGCGCGCATGGCGGGCGTGAGCAGCAGCACCTCAAGTTCAAGATCAAGCGCGCCTTGACGCTGATCGTGCTCGTCAAACAGGTAGGGGAGCGGCGCCGGGTCGCTTGGCGGCCGCGGCGGCTGCGCCGTGCGGAAGGGCGCGAGCGCCTCGGGTGTGACGACCCAGGACGAGACTGTGGTGGCGAAACTCTTCGCGAGGAATGGCCCGAGCGGCTGATATTCCCAGGCCTGCATGTCGCGCGCGGACCAGTCGTTGAGAAGACAGTATCCGGCCACGTGCTCCCCGGCAGTCGCGATCGCAATGGGCTCGCCCAGTGCATTGCCGGGCCCGATCCAGACGCCGAGCTCGAGCTCGTAGTCGAGCCGTCGCGAGACCCCGAAGGACGGCGGTGCATCGGCCGCCTTGCGCTGACCATTGGGCCGCTGCACCGCCACCCCGGAGGCGCAGATCGATGAGGCGCGGCCGTGATAGCCCACAGGGACATATTTGTAGTTCGGCAGCAGAGGATTATCCGGACGCAACAGCTTCCCCGCATTGGTGGCGTGGTGGATACCCGCAAAGAAGTCGGTGTAGTCGCCGACCTGCGCCGGCAGATGCATCGTGCAGGCCTGCGCGGGGTGAAGGAACGGCGCAACCTTCGATTGCTCGCGGCAGCCGAGGGTGAGCAGCTCGGCGACGCGAGCGCGCAGCGTGCGACGCGCCTCGCCGCCCAAAGCAAAGAACGCGTTGAGCGACGGGCCGGCGGCCGCTTTCGCTGCGTGCATTGCGTCGCCGGAAAAAAGGCCCGCCGAGAGCGCGGCGGTAACGTCGAAAATCTGGTCCCCGATCGCGACGCCGGCCCTTCGCTGCCCTGCCCCGCGGCTGAAAATTCCGAACGGCAGATTCTGAATCGGAAAATCGGAATGTCCGGTTGCCGACGGAACAAAGCTGCGTCGCGCCGGATCGTGAGTCTCGTCGCTTGCGGCCATCACGGCCGTCTCGGGTCGAAATGCTTCTTCAGTCCATGTCCATAGCTGCCGTAGTCGTGCTGGAAGGCCTCCGAGTTGGCCGCGTAGGCTGTGAGGCGTTGGGGAAAGCGCGTCTCGAACATGAAAGCCAATGTGCCTTCGAGCTTGTGCGGCTTGAGCTGCGCCTTGCTGGCAGCCTCGAACGCGTCCACGTCCGGCCCATGCGGCAGCATCATGTTGTGGAGCGAGATGCCGCCCGGCACGAAGCCATGCGGCTTTGCTTCGTACTGGCCATAGACGAGCCCCATGAACTCGCTCATGACGTTCATGTGGTACCAGGGCGGCCGAAAGGTATTTTCGGCCACCAGCCAGCGTTCCGGAAAAATAACGAAATCGACGTTGGCGGTGCCGGGCGTCTCCGAGGGCGAGGTCAGCACGGTGTATATCGACGGGTCCGCGTGGTCGAAGAGAACCGGTCCGACAGGAGAGAATTTCCGCAGATCATATTTGTAGGGCGCGTAGTTGCCGTGCCAGGCCACGACGTCGAGTGGAGAATGCGCAAGCTCAGCCACCCACAGCGCCCCGCCCCATTTCACGTACATGCGCGACGGCGCATCCTTGTCCTCATAGGCGGCAACGGGGGTGAGAAAGTCGCGCGGATTGGCGAGACAGTTCGCGCCGATGGGGCCGCGTTCGGGAAGCCTGAAGGCTCCGCCATAGTTCTCGCAGATGTAGCCGCGCGCAGGGCCGTCCGTGAGTTCCACCCGATGCTTCACGCCGCGCGGGATCACCGCGATTTCGCCAGGCTCGATAGCGATGATGCCAAATTCGGTCGCGAGCCGGATGCTGCCCTCCTGCGGCACCAAGAGCATCTCGCCGTCGGCGTTGTAGAAATACTCATCCACCATCGAGCGCGTGACGAGATAAACATGCGCGCCCATTCCCGACTGGGTGCCGGCGTCGCCCGCCGTAGTGATGGTGCGCACGCCTTCGACGAACGAGAGGCTTTCGTTCGGGATCGGGATAGGGCTCCACCGCATGGGCGCGATCGGCACGTCGGCTTCGACCGCCGGGGCGGTGCGCCAGAGGCCGCGCTCCGCCTTCTGGAAAGTGCCCCAGTGCCGCACCGTCGGACGGATGCGATAAAGCCACGAGCGCTCGTTGGCGGCGCGCGGCGCGGTAAAGGGCGAGCCGCTGATCTGCTCGGCGTAAAGCCCGTAGCTGCATTTCTGCGGCGAGTTGCGGCCGATGGGCAACGCGCCGGGGAGCGCCTCGGTCTCGAAGGCGTTGCCGAAGCCTGACATGTACCCTGCAACGAGCGCGCCCTGCGTGCGCAACGTTGCGGCGTTTTGAATATTCATGCGTACGTCTCCATGTCAGGCAGCGGCGTGCGCTTGCGTGCTGTAGGTTTTCGGCACGCCCGCAGCCGCGATCTTTCCGTAGAGAGCTTGTCCCGGCAGCCACTGCGCGAGCCGGCGCTGCGTGTCGATGAGGCGCGCGAGATTGATGCCGGTGTCGAAGCCCATTGCCTCGAGCATGAAGACGAGATCCTCGGTGGCAATGTTGCCGCTTGCGCCCGGGGCACGCGGACAGCCCCCAAGCCCGCCCAGCGAGGCATCGAATGAGCGAATGCCCTCATCGAGCGCAGCGACCACGTTGGCAAGACCGGTCCCGCGCGTGTCGTGGAAATGCGCCGCATGGAGGCGATCGCCCACCTTTGCACGAACCTTGCCGAACAGACGGCGCACCTGGGCAGGGTTGGCATAGCCGACGGTATCGGCGAGTGCGATCCGATCGGCGCCTGCATCGACGCAAGCTTGCGCAAGGTGAACCACTGTCTCTTCGCGCACCTCTCCCTGGATCGTGCACCCGAAGGCGGTCGAAAGGCCAACGTGGATGCGCACGGATCGGCCGCGCTCGTCGCACAGCCACCGGATTTCGGCGAGTTGGGCAATCATCTGCGCAGTCGTTCGCTTCACGTTAGCAAGGCTGTGGGCCTCGCTTGCTGAGATGGGGATGATGATGGCGTCGACCGCGGCATCAATTGCCGCTGCTGCGCCTTTGAGATTCGGAGCGAGCGCCGTGACCGAAATATTCGGCAAGCGCTTGGCGGCAGCAACCACCTCCGCGGCATCGGCCATCTGCGGCATGAGCTTGGGCGGCACGAATGATGCGACTTCGAAACGGCGCACCCCGCAGGCATGCTCGACATTGATCCAGGCGATCTTGTCCTTCGTCGGCAGCACGCGATCGAGCATCTGCAGCCCGTCGCGCAGGCCGACTTCCACGACCTCCACTTTCTCTCGTCGGGAAGCAGTCATCTGGGCTCCTGTCGAGGGTTAAGAACACGAGCAGTCATGGCATAACCTCCTGGTTGAGCCGCTCGCGCAGCTTATAGCGCATGATTTTGCCTGACCCGGTGCGCGGGATTTGCTCGATCAAGTGCACCGTCTGTGGAATTTTGTAAGCTGAAAGATACCTGCGGCAGTGGACAATCAAGTGCTCGGTCTCGATCGCTCGGCCGGGCCGAGCCACGACGAAAAGCGCGGGAACCTCGCCGAGATGCGGATGTGCAATGCCGATCACGGCGCAGTCGAGCACGGGTTCAAACGTACTGACGACCTCCTCGATCTCCGTCGGCGCAATGTTCTGCCCGCCGCGAATAATGAGCTCTTTGAGCCGCCCGGTGATGGTCAGGAAGCCATTCTCGTCACTGCGCGCAAGGTCACCAGTGTGATACCAGCCGTCGCGCAGCGCGGCCCTCGTCTCCTCGGGCTTGTTGTGATAGCCGGGCATCACATTGGGACCACGCACAATCAATTCCCCCTCCCCTCCCGGGTCGAGGTCGCGTCCCGTTGCCGGATCAACGATGCGCACGGCAAGGCCCGGCAGCGGAAGACCACAGGATCCCATGATGCGCCCGCCGATCGGCGAGTTCAGCGTCACCATGGTTGAGGTTTCGGTGATACCGTAGCCATCGAGAAGGGGAATCCCGAACCGCTCCTCGAACTGCCGGTTGAGCGTCGCCGGCATAATGGCGCCAGCGGATATGCACAGCCGCAGAGTTGGGAATTTGAGCTCGGTGTCGCTTGTCGTCGTCTGTAACAGGTAGTGAAACATGGTGGGCACGCCGGGCATGCAGGTGAATTCTCCCGTCTTGAGCAGGCGCACAGCTTCAGTGGGTGAGAAGCGCTCCATGATATAGGCGCTCGCGCCGGTTGCCAGGATGGTCAGCACCGAGAGATTGAGCGCATAGGAGTGAAATAGCGGCAGCGGCGAGAGCAGCGTGTCTTTTTCCGAGATGCCTGAGATCGGTGCCCAGCAGGTGGCCGCGACCCAGAGCATTCCGTGGACGGTGAGCAGGACGCCCTTGGCCCTGCCTGTGGTGCCCGACGTGTAGAGAATAAAGGCAGGCTCATGCATCATAGGCGGGTCGCGCGGAGGAGATGCAGCCTCGGTCGCGACCAGATTTGAAAAGCGCAATGCGTCTGTCGTGCAGTGGCCACGATCGGTGACGATCAATGTTTTGAGATTCGGTGCTCCCGACTTGAGCCGCGCCACGAGATCTCCGCGCTCTGCGGTTGTGATAACGGCTTTGCAATTTGCATCCGACAGCCGGTAGGTGATTTCCGGCTCGGTGGAGTCATAACTGATCGGGACGCTCAGCGCGCCCGCCCGGGCAACGCCGAAACAAGCCTCGATCCATTGCACAGAGTTCGGGAGCAGGAGGGCGACAGTTTCACCTGCTGCAATTGGGTTATCGGCAAGATGGCCGGCGAGGTTTCCGGTTCGGTCGCGAAGCTCGGCGTAGGTCACGGCCGCGTAGGCATCGCGGTAGGCCGTTTTGCTCCCGCGGGCGGCGGCATGACGGCGCAGCAGGTCTGGAATCGGAGCAATCAGATGAGTGAGCAGCATCGCCTGATCCATCAAACCATACTGTAGCCTCCGCTGACACTGAGCACCTGGCCCGTGATCCAGCCAGTTCTGGGCGATGCCAGCATGGCGACCATGGGAGCAACATCGCTCGCGAGCCCGAGCCTGCGCAGCGGATACAGCCGGGTCAGCTTGTCGCGGTTGGCTTCAACCCAATCCTTATCATGGTCGGTCTCCACTAGCCCGAGCGACACTGTGTTCGCAGTTGTGCCGGAACCGCCGAATTCGCGCGCCAGTGATTTCATCAATCCGATGACGCCGGCGCGCGCGGCGGCCACGATTGAAAGCCCCGCTTCTCCGATGCGCGATGAATCGCCGATCAGGCTGACGATGCGGCCATTGCCGGCGCCATTGAGATGCGGCGCAGCCGCGTAGCAGCAATGAATCGCACCAAAGAGACAGCTATCGATCTGCCGGTGCCAGTCCTCCCAGGTCGTCTCCACAAAACGCTTGCGCAGCGCCAAACCGGCATTGTTGATCAGGATGTTGATGCCGCCAAAATTGCTGACGATCGCATCCACCATCGCTTTGACCGCGGTAAAATCCGCAATGTCGGCGCGGAAGGCCTTTGCGTTGCCGCCATGCGCGACAATGTCGGCGGTGAGCGCCTCTGCTTCGTTGGTCGAGCTGCGATAGTTCACGGCCACGACTGCGCCCTCGGCCGCAAGCGTGCGCGCAATCTCGCGACCAACGCCGCTCGCGGCTCCCGTCACCAGCGCGATCTTTCCCTTAAGCTCCAGATCCATGCTCTCCCTCAGGCTCTGACCTGCTGGCGTGCCGCTTGGAGAAGACGAAACAGAACGGGCGGCGTGATCGGCAGCTCATTGATCTCGATTGCGAGCGGCGAGAGGGCATCGGCAATGGCGTTGGCCACAGCCGCCGGCGCGCCGATGGTGCCGCCCTCGCCCATGCCGCGGAAGCCGCCCAGCGTGGTCGGAGATTCCGATTCGAGATGCACCACCTGCATTGCGGGAATTTCACATGCCGACGGCACGACGTAATCGGCAAGACTCATGCTCTGGATCTGCCCTTCACCATCGTACACCACCCGCTCGAAGAGCGCCGCGCCAATGCCCTGGGCGACGCCGCCGCGGACCTGGCCTTCGACAATCATTGGATTGACCAGGGCTCCGCAATCCTCGGCGACGACGTAGCGATCGACCAGGACTTCGCAGGTTTGCGGATCGACCTCGACCGTTGCGATGTGGGTGGCCGAGCTGGTGGTGCCGAAAACGGGGTCATAGGTCTTGGTCGCCGCAAGCTCCCCTCGCGCCTCGGCGGGGAGCCGCCCGATTTCGGAATAGACGGCGCGCGCGATTTCGCGAAATGTCAGGGCACGGTCGGTACCGGCGACGGATACCCTGCCTTCCTCGGCGACGAGGTCGGCCGCCGCCGCTTCGAGAAGGTGCGAGGCAGCCTCGAAGAGTTTCTCGCGTACGGCCTCGGCGGCGAGCCTTGCCGCGCCTCCGGCAAGCACCAGGCTGCGGCTGGCATATGTGCCGCTCCCGCCGGCAACAGCGGAGCTGTCGCCGTGCACAATACGGATATCGTCGAAACGCGCGCCGAGGTGGCCGGCAACGATTTGCGTAAGTGTCGTCTCAAGCCCCTGTCCATGGGACGCAATGCCGAAACATGCGGTTACGCCGCCAGTCGAGTCGATCCGCATGACGCAGGTTTCGGTCCCGGTATTGATGGGCATACCCGGCGCAACCGAGATGCGCGAGCCGATACCCGTCAGCTCGGCGTAGCACGCAATGCCGATGCCGAACCATCTTCCGGCAGCTCGCACCTGCGACTGGCGGGCACGCAGAGCATCATAGTCCACGGCTGCGCACGCGGCATTCAGGCCCGCGTGGAATGCCGCCCTATCCCACACAATGCCGGAGGCGACCTTGTAGGGAAATTCGGATGCCCGGATGAGATTGCGCAGCCGGATTTCCTTCGGGTCAAGACCAATGCGGTTGGCGGCCATATCCATGAGGCGCTCCATCACAAAGGTGGAGACCGGCCGTCCTACACCGCGATAAGGACCCAATGGAGTCTTGGAAGTGGCAATTCCCTGCACCCGGCCGCGATAGTGCTGGATGCGATAAGGGCCAGGCAGAAAGCTCACCACCTGCACCGGCTCGAGCGCCGCCGTCCAGGGATAGATCGAATAGGCACCGACGTCGCCGACGACGTCCGCACGCAGAGCCATGGCATGGCCGTCATGATCGAGCCCGAGCTCGGCATCGATGATTTCATCGAACCCCTGACTGGTCGCCTTGAGGTCTTCCAGCCGGTCGCTTGTCCATTTCACGCTTCGCCGCAGCTTGACCGCAGCCGCACAGACGAAGATTTCTTCCGGATAGAGCGAGCCTTTGGCACCGAACCCGCCGCCGACATCGGGAGCCACCACGCGCAGTCGATGACCCGGAATGTCGAGCGCGGCGGAAAGCGCATCGCGTATGATGCCAGGAATCTGCGTGGCCGAATAAAGGGTCAAGGCCGCGCGGCCCGGGTCGTACTCAGCGAGGCAGGCGCGCGGTTCAATTGCGAGCGCCGCCTTTCGGTGCATGCGAAACCGACCCTTCACGCGCACTGGTGCGGCTTCCATCATCGCATCCACCTCGCCACGCTTGAACTCCCGGTACAGGAGTACGTTCGTGCCGGCCTCTTCATGCAGGAGCGGCGCACCGGGCTTGGCCGCCTGCTCCGGGTCGATGATCGGTGGGAGCGGCTCAAAATCAATGATGATGCCCGTGACTGCGTCCTCCGCCTGGTAGCGGCTCTCGGCCAATACCGCCGCCACGGGCTCGCCGACATGGCGAACCTTGCCGCGAGCGAGCGGAAAGATCGGGGTTGCGTAATACCCAGCCATCCGCGAGGTGGCGTAGAGCGGCTGGACCAGTCCGTTGAGATCATCGGCGGTGAGCACCGCGGCGACGCCAGGCGCGGCAAGCGCTTTCGAACAGTCGATGGAGCCGATCCGCGCATGGGAATGATCACTGCGACGAAAAGCGACATGCAGTACGCGCGCAATCTGGCGATCATCGACATAGCTGCCCAGGCCCCTGAGCAGGCGCGGATCTTCGACTCGCTGGACGCGCGCCCCGATGATTTTCGGCCGCAAATGGGTCTCGTGCGGGTGAGCCATGAGAGGAACTTTCACATCTGTTGGGGCTGGGCAATTCTGTTTCACGGCCGTGGCTGCGGGTTATCGAGCGGGAACGAGCATCCCGACATCGCAATTCATGATTTTCATCAATAGACTAGACTGACCAGGACAGAAACTGCCGCGCGGAAAAGACGGAGTCGACGATGACAACCTGCAAGACCGGCGCTGATCATATCAAGTCGCTCAAGGACGGCCGCAGGGTCTACATCGACGGCACGCTGGTGACTGACGTCACCACTCACCCGGCATTCCGCAACGCAGTTAAATCCGCCGCCACGCTCTATGATTTCCAGGCGAAGCCGGAAAATATGGAGCTGATGACGTTTTGTCCCGAGGGGTCTAACCGTCGCATCAATCGCGCGTGGCAAATGCCACGCAAATACGAGGAGATGGTCAGACGCCGCAAAGCGCTGCAGGCCTGGGCAAGGCTTTCGTGCGGGTTTATTGGCCGCTCACCTGACCACGTCGCATCGACGCTGGTCGGCTATCGCATGGGGCTCGGCATCTTTCAAAAACATGGCCCGGAACGGGCAAAGGCGCTGGCAGGCTATTTCGACGAAGCAAGCCGCAACGACTATTTCCTCACCTACGTGATCATCAATCCACAGGCAGAGCGCGCAAAGGATTGGGGTGAACAGGCCGAGGGGCTCGTTGCCCGCGTTGTGGATGAGGATTCGGCCGGCATCACCGTGCGCGGGGCAAAAATGTTGGGCACCAGCTCGATCATGGCCAACGAAGTGCTGGTTGCAAACCTGCAGCCCCTCAAACCGGGCGAAGAAGACCTGGCGTTCTCATGCGCGCTGCCGATGAGCGTCAAGGGATTGCGCGTCCTCTCACGCAAGTCCTACGAGGCCGCCGCCGTATCTGTTTTCGACAATCCCATATCGTCCAGATTCGACGAGAATGATGCGCTCATTTACTTCGACGACGTGAAGGTGCCGTGGGAGCGTGTTTTCGTCTATCGCGATACCGATATGTGCCGCGCCCAGTTCCATGACACGCCCGCGCACTCCTATCAGAACTACCAGGCGCAGATACGTCTGTCCGCCAAGATCCAGTTTCTCACCGGGCTGGCACGCCGCATCACGGAAGCGATTGGCACGATCAACATTCCTTCCGTCCGAGAGCAGCTTGGGTTCCTGTCGGCGCAGTCAAGCATGGTGCACGCGATGCTTGCCGGAATGGAAGCAGACGGCACCATGCAGGGGGAATGGTATGTTCCCAACAAGCATTACATGTATTCCGCCCAGGTCCTCACCCAGGACCTCTATCCACGCGTCGTTAACACCCTGCGCGAGCTTGCCGGCGGGGCACTGATCATGCTGCCGTCATCAATCAACGATTTTGCGAACCCCGAGGTTGCCAGGATCATCAGAACGACGCAGCGCGCCGTGGGCATGGCGCCGGACGACAAGGTCAAGCTCATGAAGGCAGCATGGGACGCGGTGGGCTCGGAATTTGGGTCGCGTCACACCCAGTACGAAATGTTCTACGCAGGCGCCCGTTTTGTCACGACCGGCCACAGCTTCAGAACCTATGACTGGGATGCAGCGACAGGTCTCGTCGATCGACTGCTTGCGAGCTACGATCTGCAGAAGGAGTTGGCGCAGTCTGACGCGGCAGGCGCCGCGCAGGCGGAATGAGCAAAACCGGACGGCCGACACACCGGCGCGTGGTCGTATTGGCGCTCCTTGCCGGCCTTATCGCCGCTGGCCATGTTGGCAAATTGCCCCCTGCCCTGCCCTCCATACGCGCGGACCTCGGCCTTGATATCATTACCGCGGGTTGGCTTGCGTCAACGTTCAGCGCTACTGGAATGACCACCGCAATATTCCTCGGCGCGGTCGCGGATCGTCTCAACCATTGGCGGCTCGCCATTGGCGGCCTCGGTTTAATGGCCGCGAGCGGGCTCTGCGGCAGCCTGGCAATGGACGCAGCGCAGCTCATTACTACCCGATTCTTTGAAGGGATCGGATTTCTCGGTGTTGTCGTCGCGGCTCCGTCAATTATTGCGCAAGCGCTAAGTGGCCGCGAGCGGCGCGCCGCGCTGGGGCTTTGGCCGGGATATCTGCCGGGCGGCGTTTCCATCATGGTCCTGGCGGCCCCGTTCGTATTGCATGCCGCAGGCTGGCGCAGCCTGTGGATCGCGGTTGCGGCACTCGCCGCCGTGGGCGCCTTGGTCATGGCACTCTTGGGGTGGAGCGCGGGGGCGAACTCTGGCGCCGGCGTGGACGGGAAGTTCTGGAAGAATCTGCGGCTCGTGTCCTCGCAGCCGGGGTGCTGGCTGCTCGGCGGCTGTTTCGCCCTCTACGGCGCGCAGCTCTATGCCATCATGACGTGGATGCCGACATTCATGATCGAGGAGCGCGGCGCGGGCGCAGCGAGCGCCGCCCTGCTCACTGCAGCCGTCGTTGCAGTGAACGGTTTGTGCAACGTGCTGGGAGGCTTCCTCCTGCAACGCGGCGTAAGGCCATGGGTGATGATCGCCGCATCCGGCGGCGTCATGGCACTTTCTGCGTTCGGCACATTCTCGATCCTGGTCCCCGATTTAGCGCGATACATTTTCAGTCTTGCTTTATGCGGGGCTGGCGGTGTGGTCGCGTCAGCGGCGTTTGCGATCGCCCCGATGTTTGCAGCTTCAGCGGCGCAAGCCGGCACCGTGAACGGAATGCTGGTGCAAGCTTCCAATTTGGCACAGTTCTGCGGTCCCTCGGCATTGGCCATTAGCGTGTCCAAATCCGGCCGCTGGGAGAGCGCGCTCTGGGTCATGGTCGGGGTGAATGTGCTGATGATGGCGCTCGCATTTCTCCTTCGCCGCCAGGAGAAGAGAATTGCGACGCGAAGCGTGGTCGCCCGGTCATGATCTATCAGCAGCTTGTGAACGGCCTGATGTTGGGCGCCTCCTATGCGCTGGTGGCGATCGGCTACACCCTCATTTTCGGAGTGCTTAACCTGCTCTATTTTGCACAAGGCGAAGTCTTCATGGTCGGCGCCTTCGTCGGCCTCTACCTTGTGCTTTACGCCGGCGCCGGGATTTACGGCGCCATTTTCGGCGCAATGATCATATGCGGGCTCATAGGGGCGGTCGCGGTCTTCGTGGCAGTGCGCCCGGTCAGAAAGGATCGGCCGCTGGCGCCCCTCATCAGCACCATCGGGCTGACCATCATCCTGCAGAACCTGGCGGTCTACATCTTCGGGGGCCAGCAAATGGCGTTCCCGGAGACCATCGAGCAGAGGCTTTATCAACTGGGGCCGGTCACCATCAGCTCGGCGCAACTGGTCATCCTGGGCATTGCGATCGCTTTGATGGTGCTGCTCTGGCTCTTCATCGAGCGCACCAAGATGGGCCGTGCGATTCGCGCGACCGCGGAAAATCATGAGACGGCGGCTCTCCTCGGCGTCGATGTTAATCGAATCGTGCTTATCACTTTCATTATCGGCTCCGGCATTGCCGGTGTCGCCGGCGTGCTCGATGGCATCAAGAACAGCAACATCTCGCCCTTCATGGGCCTCGCCGCAGCAGTCAAGGGTCTTATTGTCATGCTGCTGGGCGGGCTCGGTAACGTGCCCGGCGCGATGATCGCAGGGCTCATGCTGGGCATGATTGAAATCCTCTCAGCCGCTTACATAGGTACGACCCAACGCGATTTTTTCTCCTTTTCGATTCTCATTCTCATTCTTCTCTGGCGGCCGACTGGCCTGTTCGGCACGCGCGTCGCCGAGGAGAGATGACATGTTCGACGGCTTGCTGGACGGTTATACCCAGTCCATTCTGATATTCGCCGGCATCAACGTCATTGCGGCCTATAGTTTTTTTGCGCCGTTCAAGACCGGCCAGGTCTCTATTGGACAAGCGGGCTCCATGGCCGTCGGCGCCTATGCATCGGCTACGCTGACCCGGAAGTTCGGGCTTCCCTTCCTTGTGGCGCTTCCAGCAGGCGGGGTGCTTGCCGGAATAGTCGGCGTGGTGATCGGGTTTCCGGCGCTGCGCATCAAAGGCATTTATCTGCTGCTGCTCACACTCGGGTTTTCGGAAATTGTCGAGGTGATTGTGCTCAGCTGGGATTACATCGGCGGCGCGCAAGGCTTCCGCCAGATCCCCTTCAACCCGCATACGCTCGACTACGTCCTCGTTCTCATCATTGCGATCGTCGTATTCTTCGGCCGTCTCGAACGCTCAAGCCTTGGACGCGCCATGGATTCCATTCATCAGGACGAGATCGCTGCCGAGGTCATGGGCATCGACGTGGTGCGGATCAAGCTTGTGGCTTTTGGTCTTGGCGCCATGATTGCGGGGATTGCCGGCGCGCTCTATGCGCATCAAGCGACCTATATCGACTCCACCACTTTTAATGTCATGACCTCGGTCGAGATTCTGACCTTCGTAGTGGTTGGCGGCGGCAGCACCTATTGGGGACCACTCGCCGGCGCTGCCGGCTTGAGCTTGTTGCCGGAGCTGTTGCGCAGTTTGCGTGACTGGCTTGAGCTCGTGCCCGTCGCATGGACCAATTTCTTTCCGGTGAATCGAATTTACGATTTCCTCTACGGCTTTCTTGATTTTGAAAACGCGAAACGGCTCATCGTCTACGGCATCATTCTGATCGCCATGATGATCGTTCGGCCGGATGGCCTGCTCACACGCGATTCAATGCCGCGCTGGCGCGCCGTGCGCCGCAAGCTTGCTCATGCTTGAGGCAACAAACACCTGTCTCGTCGTTGAAGGACTGACAAAGCGCTTCGGCGGATTTTATGCGCTCAACGATCTGCACATGCAGGTGGCAAAGGGTGATATCCATGCGCTGATCGGCCCAAATGGCGCCGGCAAGACGACCTTTTTCAATCTTCTCACCGGTGTGATGCGCACCGACTCCGGGCGGATTACGTTCGAAGGACAACCTCTCGACGAGGCCCGCCCGTCACGGCGAACCGTCAGGGGCATCGCCCGCACATTTCAGAATATCCGTTTGTTTCCCCACCTGACGGTTTTGCAGACCGTCATGATTGGCGAGCACTGCCGCGTTTTTCAATCAGTGTGGAAAGCTCTGGGCGCAGCCGTCCTGCAGCCTCCATTCGGCGAAGCGCAAGCGGAGCGCAGCATGCGCTTTCACGCCCTCGAACTGCTCGAGTTTTTCGGCCTCGCAGACATGCAGGATTCGAAGGCCTCCGATCTCTCCTACGGCGACCAGCGCAAGCTCGAAATCGCGCGTGCGCTCGCCACGAGACCGCGGTTGCTGTTACTCGACGAACCCGCGGCCGGCATGAATCCGCGGGAGACTGAAGAGCTCGATGCGACGATCACGCGCGTGCGCGATCGCGGCACGACCATCATCCTGGTCGAGCACGACATGCGTCTGGTGATGGGAATTTCCGACCGCATCACGGTTCTCAACTTTGGAACAAAGATTGGCGAAGGAATGCCGACGGAGATTCAGCGCGATCCCGCGGTGATTGAGGCTTATTTGGGCGAGGACGTGCGGCTATGAGCATGCTGATCGTTCGGGGGCTCAGATCGGGCTACGGCAAGATCGAAGTCCTCCACGAACTCACTCTTGCTGTCGAGCAAGGACAAATCGTCGCCCTCATTGGCGCCAATGGCGCCGGGAAGACGACCCTGTTGAAGACCATCAGCGGCCTCATACGGCCGGCGGCGGGGGAGATCGAATTCGCAGGCACCAGCATCGCCCGGCGCCCCGCCCACAACATTGTCGCGTTGGGACTGAGCCATGTGCCTGAGGGCCGTGCCATTCTCAAGCGCATGAGCGTCCTCGACAATCTCCGTATGGGCGCCTATGTGCGTACCGATCGCGAGGTCGGGCGCGACATTGCCGAGGCCCTCGGCCGTTTTCCGGTGCTCGCCGAGCGGCGAAACCAAATGGCCGGAGCGCTCAGCGGGGGCGAGCAGCAGATGCTGGCTATTGCCCGCGCCCTCATTGCGCGCCCACGCCTGTTGCTGTTGGATGAGCCGTCGTTGGGGCTTGCCCCCAAATTGGTGACCCGCATTTTCCTCACCCTGCGCGAGCTGCGGCAGGAAGGCAAGACCATCCTCCTGGTCGAACAAAATGCCCGCTTGGCCCTTCAAATTGCCGATCAAGGGCATGTCATGGAACGCGGGAAAATTGTTATAACTGGTTCCGGAAGGGCTCTACTCGAAATGCCGGAGGTTCAGCGTTCATATCTTGGCCAAAACGCCGCCTAAATCCTGACATTGAAAGACTGGCTTGGCCCTTCGGTATGTAGCCCCTCGGCTTATGATAACTTCGAAATGACGCAAAACTGCGCAAATCTCATCAAGTCTGGAGGAAACGCCAATGCCTAAGCTGCCATTTTTACCTGTCGCAAGCGCCGCTGGCGCGACCGCCGTTGCGCTGTTGCTGGGGCTATCCGGTCAGGCGCATGCGGCGCAGCTCGAGGGCCGCAACGTCAAGATCGGTTGCCTCGCATCGTTGACCGGCAAAGGCGCCGAATGGGGACAGACCGCAAAAATTTCCATGGAGATGGCGGTTGAGGAAATCAACGCCAAGGGCGGCATTGGCGGCTTGCCCATTGACCTCGTTTGCTATGACACCCAGACGCTGGAGGCCGAGGCCCTCAAGGATATGAGCCGTCTCGCCGAACGCGACAAAGTGTTGGCGGTTTCAGGGCCCTGTTTCAGCTCCGAGTTCGAGACTATCGCCCCGCAGCTCGACCGTCTCAAGACGGTGATCAATTCTTACTGCTCAGCCAAGCCTGGGCTGTCCGCGATGAGCACGTGGGCGTTCCGCAACACGCTCACCAGCGACAAGCAGCTCAAGCCGGTCGTCGCAGCGTGGGTCGCGGAATATCACCCGAAGAAGGTCATCATCATCTATGATGCCGAAGATGCCGTGTCTAAATCCGAAGGCGTGGATGTGCTCCCACCGCTCCTCAAGGCGAACGGGGTCGAGGTGCTTGAAAGCTTGTCCTTCCGCACCAAGGATACCGATTATTCAGCCCAGGTCACGAAGGCGAAGTCTCTGGCTGTCGAAGGGATTGCGCTTGGCGCCTGCTATCAGAATGCTGCCGCCATTGCCAAGGAGATGCAGAAGCAGGGGCTCAACGTCCCCATCATCGGCGGCGCCTGTGCAAGCGCTCCGGGCTTCATCGAGATCGCCGGCAAAGCAGCCGAGGGTGCCTACATGTCAACAGCCGCATGGCTCGAAGATCCGCGCCCGGAAGTGCAGGCCTATCTGAAAAAGTTCCTGGCAAGGAATAACGGCAAGGCACCGCCCTACGGCGGACCGCGCGCTTATGACATCATCTATTCCTACAAATACTGCTTCGAGAAAGCCGGCATAACCAACAAACCCGCCGATCTCGATACGGACCGCGACAAGATCCGCGAATGCCTGAGTGGCCTCAAGCACTTCCCAGGAGTTGCGGGCGAGATCACGTTCGATGAGGTTCGCGATGGCGCGGGTGCAAGCGCCATTCTCAAGGTGGTAAACGGCAAATACGTTAATGTGGCCAAATGATCCTGCTGATCGATAATTACGACAGCTTCACCTTCAACCTGTTCCATTATCTGGGCGGGTTGGGCGCGGATGTGGAAGTCGTTCGCAACAACAAGATTACAGTCGACCGCGCGCTGCGTATTGAGCCGGATGCCTTCGTCTTGTCGCCGGGCCCGTGCACTCCGAACGAGGCCGGCATTTGCCTTGCACTCATAAGAGAAGCAGCGCCCAGCATTCCTATCCTGGGCGTCTGCCTTGGCCATCAGGCGATCGGGCAGGCCTTCGGGGGTAAGGTCGTCCGCGCTCCGACCTTGGTGCACGGAAAGCTTTCCGACATCAGACACAACGGCGAGGGAGTGTTTCGGGGCGTCCCCAGCCCGTTCCGAGCAACCCGCTACCATTCGCTCGTGGTCGAGCGAGAGAGCTTGCCGCCAGAGCTGGTCGCAACTGCCGAGACAGAAGATGGTTTGATCATGGGGCTCGTCCATCGCACGTTTCCGGTGCACGGGGTACAGTTCCATCCAGAAAGCATTGCATCGGAATATGGTCATCTCATTCTGCGCAATTTTCTGGAAGTTGTTGCGCGATGGAATGCGTCCCATGGTCGACGCGCAATGCCGGACCGCGGCGTGCAGCGTGATGCGGTGGGTGCAACGTGAGCGACGAGTTCAAGGCGCTCATCGGCAAAGCCGCGAACGGGGCAACGCTCAGCCGCGAAGAAGCGGCGCGCGGATTCCAGACCATGATGTCCGGCGAGGCCACGCCGTCTCAGATGGGGGCCCTCTTAATGGCCCTGCGGGTACGCGGCGAAACGGTCGAGGAGATCACCGGTGCAGTTTCTGCCATGCGCGAGAAAATGCTGCGCGTGCGAGCACCCGCCGAGGCCGTTGACGTGGTCGGCACGGGAGGTGATGCGTCAGGCTCGTTCAACATTTCAACCTGCGCTGCTCTGATCGTCGCGGGTGCGGGTGTTCCGGTTGCAAAGCATGGTAATCGTGCATTGTCCTCGCGTTCTGGGGCAGCCGATGTGCTCTCTGCCCTTGGGGTCAATATCGAACTGACCCCGGAGGGCGTAAGCCGCTGCATTGAACAGGCGGGCATTGGCTTCATGTTCGCTCCCGCCCATCACCCCGCGATGAAGAACGTCGGTCCGACCCGGGTCGAGCTTGGCACTCGCACCATCTTTAATCTGCTTGGACCTCTGTCCAATCCAGCCGGAGTGAAGCGCCAGATGGTTGGCGTGTTTTCACGTCATTGGATCGAGCCCCTTGCGCTCGTCCTGAAAAATCTGGGGTCACAGTGCGTGTGGGTGGTGCATGGCTCCGACGGACTCGACGAAATCACCACCGCGGGCACCACATATGTCGCAGCGCTCCAAGATGGACAGGTCCGCACGTTTGAAATCACACCGGAAGAAGCCGGATTGCAGCGGGTCAAGCCGGATGCGCTGCGCGGCGGAGGGGCAGACGAAAACGCGCGGGCGCTCTCTGACGTGCTCAAGGGCAGAAAAGGCGCATTCCGGGACGTGGCGGTGCTCAATGCTGCTGCCGGCCTGATGGTTGCTGGACGCGCGAAGGATTTAAAGATGGCAGTGGCGCTCGCGCAGAAGTCGATTGATTCCGGCGAGGCGGAAGGCCGCTTGCAGCGGCTCGTTTCCGTTTCGAATGCATGAGCACAGATGA
>Ga0209331_1000173_pt1 | contig 22637 bp, 17 predicted proteins | sample JacPinW_OM3H0_M3_FD_187971 | JGI IMG/M metagenome (GOLD analysis project Ga0209331, IMG submission 187971) | Forest soil microbial communities from Algoma, Ontario, Canada - Jack Pine, Ontario site 1_JW_OM3H0_M3 (SPAdes) (version 2) | ecosystem: Environmental > Terrestrial > Soil > Boreal...
CGCTGGTGGCCTGACCCGCGGTGCGGCCGGCTGGCGGCCCAACAATTACGACGCCCCTTGAAAGCGCTGTTTCAGGCAAGACCGCGCAAGTCTCGGCAATTCCCAGAAAGTGTTTCCTCCGGCTGCCAACCACAATGTAGGACCATGTTTCTGCCCACCAACTGGCGCTGGCTGAAAGCCGGCCTCACGGCGGTCATGGTCATGTCCGCCGCGGCCGGCGCTGCTCAAGTGGCGCACGAGGGGCCGAGCACAATCCTTTCGCCTGCTGCCTTGAAGGAAATTGCGCAAGTCGAAGCCGAGATCGATCGCATAGAGACCCAAGCCCTCGAGCGGCTGCTCGCACCGCCAGACAATCAGGTGCAGCAAGTCGAGCTGCTCGGCAAATTGATGCTGTATGACAAAGAGCTCTCGGTGAACCGCAATGAAGCTTGCGCTTTCTGCCACACGCCGGAGACCGGCTTCACCGGACCGGTGTCGGAGCTCAATCGCACGACCGGCTCCTACCCCGGCTCGGTGCGCACCCGCTTCAGCGACCGCAAACCACAAACCCACGCTTATGCGCCGCTCTCGCCTGTGCTCCATTACAACCCCGGCCAGGGTGATCTCGTCGGTGGTAATTTCTGGGACATGCGCGCGACCGGCCGTCGATTGGGGAATCCGGCTGCTGAGCAGGCGCAGGGACCGCCGACCAATCCGGTAGAAATGGGTCTCCCCGATATCGCTTGCGCGGTGTATCGCGCATCGCAGCGGCCCTATCGCACTCTGTTCGAACAGGTCTGGGGTCGACAGGCCTTTGCCATCCAATGGCCGGCAGATGTGGAGCAGGTCTGCAACCAGCCGGGACCGCCACCCGCGAACGACCCGATGCCGGTGCATCTCAGCGATCTCGATCGCGGCCGGGCCGCCGCTACATTCGATCAGATGGCTCAGTCCATCGCCGGTTATGAAGCCTCCGCCGAGGTCACGAGTTTCACTTCCAAGTTTGATGCGGTGCAGGCCGGGAAGGCACAATTCTCGGCCGAGGAGCAGTTGGGCTACGAGCTCTTCCGCGGCAAGGGGCAATGCAACGCCTGTCACCGCGACGGCGGCCCTGGGGAAGATCCGCTGTTTACCGATTTTACCGCAAGCAATATCGGGACTCCGGCAAATCCGCGGCTGCCGTATTATGTCGAGCAGCAACCCGACGCACGCGGTTACGTGGCCAATCCCGCCGGATCAGCGTTTATTGACCTCGGCGTCGGCCGTTTTCTCACCCAGAACCATTTGCTCAGCCAGCCATCCGCGGTGGATGCGCGTTGGCTGCCGCTCACGCCTGAGAATCAGGGACGCTTCCAGGTGCCCACGCTGCGCAACGTGGACAAGCGGCCTTATGCTACCTTCGTGAAAGCGTATGCGCACAACGGTTACTTCAAGAGCCTCAAATCCATCGTGCATTTCTACAACACGCGCGATGTGCTCCCGCGCTGCCGCCCCAATGATCCCGGCGAGGGCACCACCTGTTGGCCGGCGCCGGAGTCGACCGACAACATGAACACGAAGCGCGTCGGGCGGCTCGGCCTTTCTGACGCAGAGGAGGATGCACTCGTGGCATTTATGCAGACGCTTACCGATGGTCACATGCAACGTTAACGACGAAGACTTCAAGCAGCGAGAAGCCTTGCGGGCGGGAGGAGAACGGCTGCTCGAAATGATTGCGACTGGGGTCGATCTGAAACAAATCCTCACGGCCCTGTGCCTGACCATCGAGGAGCAGCGAAGCGGGACCCTTGCGTCAGTCTTGTTGCTCAACCCCGATGGCGTTCACCTCGATATCGCTGCTGCTCCGAATCTGCCCGCTGAATGGAAGCAGCAGATGCAAAAGTTGCCGATCGGACCGTGCGCCGGCTCGTGTGGCACCGCGGCGTACCGAGCATCGCTGGTCATTGCCTCGGATATTATGACTGATCCGCTATGGGATCTCCCGGAGCACCGGGCTTGCGCACTCAAACATGGGCTGCGGGCCTCGTGGTCGAGTCCGGTACTGTCATCACAAGGCAAGCTATTGGGGACCTTCTGCCTGTACTACCGCGAGCCGCGCAGCCCGAAGCCGAAAGACCTGGAGCGAATCGGCCTGGCAACGCATTGGGCACGGCTGGCGATTGGACGCGATCGTGCAGCGGAAGCCTTGCGGCGCAATGAAGCTTACCTCACGGAAGCGCAGAAGCTGACCCACACCGGCAGCTGGGCGTGGAAGCCCGGGCAGGACAGGAGACTTCACGGGTACTGGTCCGAGGAAATGTTCCGGATTTTTGGATTGGATGCGCGCAACGGTCTGCCGAGCGACGATACTTTCTGGCAATGCATCCACCCGAACGACCGGGACAAAGTCCGCCAAGCGGTCCAAACAGCAGTCGATCGGAAGTCCGACTACGCTGTCGATTACAGGATCGTACTGTCTGAAGGGAAACTGAAATACATCCAGGCCATAGGCCATCCCGTGCTCGATGCGAACGGCGAGATTATCGAATACGTCGGCACCGCAGTCGATGTGACCGAGCGGGAAAGGCTGCGCCAGCTCGAGACCGATCTTGCGCACATCAACCGCGTCAGCATGATGGGAGAGCTCGCAGCCTCACTGGCTCATGATATGAAACAGCCACTCACCGGTGCTGCAATGAATGCCAACGCGTGCGCACGATGGTTGCGCCGTGATCCGCCCGACCTGCGCGAGGCACGCGACGCTGCCTCCAGAATGGTAAGCAACGTGATGCGCGCGAGCGATATTATCGACCGAGTGCGCGCTCTCTACACGCGAGCCACGCCGATGCAGGAGTTGGTCGACCTTAATGAAGTCATCGAAGATATCGTTGATTTGCTGCACAATACCGCGAGTCGGATCTCTGTTGCGATCCGGACCGATCTTGACCCCGACCTCCCGGGAATTACTGCTGATCGCGTGCAGCTGCAGCAGGTTTTAATGAACCTGATGCTCAACGGCATCGAGGCCATGAAAGATACGGGCGGTGAGCTCGGCCTGACATCGAGGGCAACGCGAGATGGCGACGTCGTGATCTCGGTGAGCGATGCAGGGATCGGCCTTCCACAGCATGAAAGCGAGCGCATTTTCGAAGCATTCTTTACCACCAAACCGCAAGGCAGCGGCATGGGCCTCTCTATCAGTCGAAGAATTATCGAGTCGCATGGCGGTCGTTTGTGGGCGAGCCGCAACACCGGGCGCGGCGCTACGTTTGAGTTCACTCTTCCCACGGACGGCAACCGCTCCCAAATCGGCGCAAGCGTGCTTGAGAATGCGCAAGGATGAACAAGATTCTGAGGAAGAATCGGACTAGCTGATAAGGGAGCAAGGAATAACAGGGAAACACGATCATGAAACTTGTCTGCGCAGCCATGCTTGCCGCAGCTCATGTGGCGGGATCGACCTGCTGCTTCGCCGCGAATTCTGCCCTGATCCCAGTCGCTCATCCTGAGGGCTTTTCGCAAAGTGCTGCTCCTCGCTTCGCGCCACCTATCCCGCCGCCTCAGCTTGAGTGGCCGACCTTGCCGGCTCCCGATCTGAGAGATCGGATTCCAGCCCCGCTGCCAGAGCCGGCGAAGCCACCCGTCATCAACGGGCCGTGCGCAAGCGGAAGCTGTTTGTGATAGCGACAAACAGATCATTTCAACCACATCCCCATGCGCTCCACCGCCTCCCGCATCTGCGCGCTCGCACCGGCATAGCAGAGGCGGACGAAGCGCCTCCCCTCGATGGGATCAAAATCGACGCCTGGCGTGACCGCCACGTGCGTTTCCGCCAGCATGCGCTTTGCAAATTCAAAGCTGTCGTTGGCAAAGCGAGAGACATCCGCATAAAGGTAGAACGCGCCGTCCACCGGTAGAATTTTATCGATGCCGATCTTCGGCAGGCCTTCGAGCAGAATTCTCCGGTTATCCTCGTAGCCATGCTTGACCGCCTCCATTTCCGTGCGCCCATCGAAAGCCGCCAAAGCGGCAATCTGCGAGAGCGTCGGAACTGAAATCGCAAGATTGCCTTGCAATCGTTCAATGGGCCGGATCAACGCGGGCGGAACGACCATCCAACCGATACGCCAGCCGGTCATGCAGAAATATTTCGAGAACGAGTTGATGATGATGGCGCTGTTGGAGAGCTTGGCAGCGGTTTCGGCGGGAAACGCGTAATCGAGACCGTGATAGATCTCATCGGAAATGAGCCTGATGCCCTCGCTGTCAGCAGCAGTGATCAGATCACGCAGCACTTGCGAGGTCACCATGGTACCGGTCGGATTGGCAGGGCTCGCAACCAGCACGCCCTTGAGCGGCGCCTTACGGTGTTCGGCAATCAGCATCTCGGGCGTGATCGCCCAGCGTGTCGCCGGCGTGGTCGCCATCAACACCGGCTTGCAGCCGAGCGCGGTGAGGATGTGCCGGTACGGCGGGTAGCCGGGCAGCGCGACCGCCACGCGATCTCCGACCTCAAACAACGCGAGGAATGCGAGCGTAAATCCCCCCGAAGATCCGGTGGTGATGGCCACGCACTGGGGATCGATCTCGATCCCGTACATCTCGCGATAATGCCGCGCGACGCGCGCGCGCAGCGGAGCCATGCCGAGCGTCTCGGTATAGCCGAGTCGCGCTGAGGCAAGCGCGTGGCGCGCAGCCGCAAGTGCGCTCTTCGGCGCCGGCGCGGCCGGCTGGCCGACCTCCATATGAATGACACGGCCGCCCTGCTCTTCAATGCGCGCGGCGGCCGCCATCACGTCCATGACCATGAAGGCGGGAACATCGCTGCGCCGGGAAGGCGTGATCAGCCGTCGTGCCGCATCCAGCATGTCTATGGACCTTCGATCATGGCTGCCGTCCGCCCCGCTGTCGCCGTATTTGTGCAGACATTTCGCCCCGGATATCCCGCAAAGAGACACGCTCGTCGTGGCCGCATTGACATGTTCGAGGCCGCCACTAGGGTGCGCGCGAAATTGCTGAGAAGCTATGCGGACATGACCGGATCAGCCACACCTATCAGCACCCGCCGCAGCGCGCCAGCGGCGCGAGCGGTGGCGCTCATTACGGCGAGCGCGCTTCTCACCACGAGCCTGCCAGCGCAGGCACAAAAAGGGCCGCCGATCATCCGCGATACGGAAATCGAGCAACTGCTCAAAGAGTATACACAGCCGATCCTCAAGGCAGCAGGGCTTTCCCAGCAGAATATCCAGGTCGTCATCATCAACGAGCGCTCGTTCAACGCTTTCGTGGCGGACGGCCGTCGCATCTTTGTCAACGGCGGTGCGTTATTGGACTCGAACACGCCCAACGAGATCATCGGGGTGCTGGCGCATGAGTCCGGCCACATTGCGGGCGGACATCTTGCGCGGCTGCGCGAACAGCTGGCTGCCGCCTCGACGCAATCCATCCTCGCGATGATTCTGGGGGTCGGCGCAATGGTTGCCGGCAGCCGCAGCGGCAATTCGGGATTGACCCAGGGGGGCGTCGGTGCGTTGACGGCTCCAAGTGCCGCCATCCAGAACTCGCTGTTCGCCTATCTGCGCGCCCAGGAAGAGCAGGCCGATCGCGCCGGTGTAAAATTTCTCACAGCGACCGGGCAATCGCCAAAGGGCATGTATGACACGTTCAAGCGGCTTGCGGACCAGATGCTGTACCAGACACAGTACATCAATCCTTATATGCAGTCGCATCCACTGCCGAGCGAACGCGTCGCGGCGCTCGAAGGCATGGCCAAGAGCAGCCCGTACTGGAACGTCAAGGATCCGCCCGCCTTGCAGGCGCGCCATGACCTCATGCGCGCCAAGCTGTTTGCCTTCCTGGAACGGCCGGAGGCGGTCGCGCGCCGGTATCCGTCAAGCGACGGCAGCCTCGCCGCGCGTTACGCGCGCGCAATCGCCACGTATCGCTTCGCCGATTCCCGCGCCGCGGCGGCGCAGATCGATGCACTCATCGCCATACAGCCGCAAAATCCGTACTTCCATGAGCTTAAAGGCCAGATGCTGCTGGAATCGGGCAGGCCGGCGGAGGCGATCGGCCCGCTGCGCCATGCAGCTCAACTGGCGCCCAATCCCGGTCTGATCCAGATCATGCTTGGCCAGGCTCTCGTCGCCTCGCACGATCGCGCGCACAATGAGGAGGCAGTCTCGATTCTGCAGGCGGCGCTGCTGCGCGAGCCGGAATCGCCCGACGGCTATACGCAGCTTGCCATGGCATACGCGCAGAAGAACGATCTTGCGCGGGCGGATCTCGCCTCCGCCCAGGCCGCCTTCATGCGCGGCGATATCAGGACGGCGCGCGAGATCGCCGCCCGCGCCAAGACACGCTTCCCGGTCGGCTCGCCGGGGTGGGTCAAGGCTGACGACATCGCGAGCTACAAACCACCGCAGCAGAGCGCGCTGCGCCCTTAATGATGAAAGGATCAATGCCAATGCAATCCTGTATTCGCGCGATCGCAGCCGGCTCGCTCGCGGCATTGCTTGCTGCCCCCCTTTGCGCGCCGGCGCACGCGCAATCGTTCAGCAGCGAACAGCGCAGCGAAATTGAAGGAATCATCAAAGATTATCTGATGAGCCATCCCGAGCTGCTGCAGGACGTGCTGGCCGAGCTGGAGAAACGCCAATCCGCAGCTGATGCGGAAAAGCACGGCGCGGCCCTGAAGGAATACAGCGCCGCAATTTTCAGCTCCCCGCTCCAGGTCACGCTGGGGAACGCCGAGGGCGATGTCACCCTGGTCGAGTTCTTCGATTACAACTGCGGTTACTGCAAGCGCGCCATGAACGACATGATGGAACTGCTCAACAGTGATCCGAAGCTGCGCTTCGTGCTCAAGGAGTTTCCGGTACTGGGGGATGGCTCGGTGCAAGCGGCCCATGTGGCGGCTGCCGCGCGGATGCAGGACAAGACCGGCAAGAAATATCTCGAGTTTCATGTCAAGCTCCTGAGCGGCCGCGGTCCGGCCGACAAGGCGCGCGCGCTCGCGGTGGCCAAGGAGGTTGGCTTCGATATGGCCCGCATCGAAAAGGACATGTCGGGCCCCGAGGTCAAGGCGCAGCTGGAGGAGAGTTTCAAGCTCGCCGAGGCGCTTGGTCTCAACGGCACGCCGAGCTATGTGGTGGGCAGCGAAGTGGTCATTGGAGCTGTCGGCCTCAGTGCGCTGCGGGAGAAGGTGAACACCGCGCGTTGCGGCAAGACCACGTGCTGATTGTAAATAGCCCGTAGCCCGGATGAGCCAACGGGTCGGCGCGAAGCGCCGCCCGATGACAGGCTCCGCGAAATCCGGGATGGCCGCGGCGGCGAGGACGGCCCCCGCCGTTCGCTCCGCTCAGGCCGGCTTGCAGAGCAGCCGATCTGAAAGTGCGCTGCCTCTCGATTGCGCATCGGCTTTCCCTTCCCAGCCAACGTCCTTATAAGTCTCCTTCTCAGTAGGCCGGACGGAGCGAAGCGAAATCCGGGGCAAACTATGACGACTACGGCGCCCCCGGGTTTCGCTGCGCTCACCCGGGCTACTCCCCGGGGAGCGGACGCGCTTGATGATGAGCACTGTTTACATCCTCAATGGACCTAATCTCAATCTCCTCGGCACGCGCGAGCCCGAGGTGTACGGCCGCGCAACCCTGATCGACGTGGAAAAGCTTTGCCGGGAGACCGCAAAGCATCACCGCTTCGAGGTTGAGTTCCGGCAGACCAACCACGAGGGAGAGATAGTCGACTGGATCCATGAGGCTGCCGCCAAGGGAGGCGCGGGCATTATCATCAATCCGGGTGCCTATACCCACACTTCCATTGCCCTTCGAGACGCGGTCGCCGCGGTGGATTTACCGGTGATCGAGGTTCACATCAGCAATATTTTCGCGCGCGAGAGCTTCCGGCGCAGATCGCACATCGCGCCCGTAGCCAAAGCAAGCTTGTGCGGCTTCGGGATTCACGGTTATGCGCTGGCAATCGACGGATTGGCGAAGCTGGCGCAGACGAAAGAGCGAACAGCATGAGCGGCGAGCGCACCAAACACGCTCCCACCGTGGACCGCGAGCTCATCCGCGAACTGGCGCGCCTGCTGGAGGAGACCGGTCTCACTGAAATCGAGTTCGAGCGCGGTGGCCTGCGCGTGCGGGTCGCGCGGCAGTTACAGGTGTCATCCGCGGCCTTGCCGGTGCCGGCCACTCCAATCGAAGCGGCGGTCCAAAGCGCCGAAGGGGCGTTACTCGATCCGGCCAAGCATCCCGGCGTAATCACCTCACCCATGGTGGGGACCGCTTACCTCGGCCCGGAACCGGGCGGTCGGCCGTTCGTCGAGGTCGGCACCCGCGTGGGAGTCGGGGACACGCTTCTGATCGTCGAAGCGATGAAGACAATGAATCAAATTCCGTCGCCGCGCGCAGGGACCGTCATCCAGATTCTCATCGAGGACGGACAGCCGGTCGAATTCGGCGAGCCGCTGATGATCATCGAATGAAGCGATGTTCGATAAAATCCTGATTGCAAATCGCGGCGAGATCGCGCTTCGCATTCTGCGGGCATGCAAGGAACTCGGCATTGCCTCGGTCGCCGTGCATTCCACGGCAGACGAGGATGCGATGCATGTGCGGCTTGCCGATGAGAGCGTGTGCATCGGGCCGCCACCCGCGCGCGACAGCTATCTCAATATTCCGGCGCTGCTCGCGGCCTGCGAGATTACCGGAGCGGATGCAGTCCATCCCGGCTACGGCTTTCTTTCCGAGAACGCGCGCTTTGCCGAAATTCTCCAGGAGCACAGCATCCATTTCATCGGTCCCAAGCCAGCGCATATCCGGCTCATGGGCGACAAGATCGAGGCCAAGCGCACGGCCAAACGGCTTGGCATCCCGGTGGTGCCGGGATCGGATGGGCCGATCTCCACGTCGCAGGAGGCGATTTCGGTTGCGAACTCGATTGGTTTTCCGGTGCTGGTCAAGGCAGCCGCAGGCGGCGGCGGCCGCGGGATCAAGATCGTGCAAAAACCGGAAGACTTCGAAGCGATGCTTGCCACCGCGCGTGCCGAGGCCAAGGCCGCGTTTGCGGAAGATTCGGTCTACATCGAAAAATATCTGGCTGAGCCCCGCCACATCGAATTCCAGGTGCTCGGTGACGGTCATGGCCGCGCCATTCATCTGGGCGAACGCGATTGCTCGCTGCAACGCCGCTACCAGAAGCTCTGGGAGGAAGGCCCCTCCCCTGCTCTCAATGAGCCGATGCGCGAGTCAATCGGCGAGACCGTCGCCAAGGCGATGCGGGAGCTGGAATATCTCGGCGCCGGAACGGTCGAGTTTCTTTACGATAATGGGAATTTTTATTTCATCGAGATGAACACGCGAATCCAGGTCGAGCATCCGGTCACGGAGATGATCACCGATATCGATCTTGTGCTGGAGCAGATCCGTGTCGCCGCGGGCGGCGATCTCGAAATATCCCAGTCGGACGTGAAGTTTCACGGCCATGCTGTCGAATGCCGTATCAATGCGGAAAACCCGGTCTCGTTTCGGGCTTCGCCGGGCAAGATCGTGCACTATCATCCCCCCGGCGGTCTTGGGGTGCGCGTGGATTCGGCGGTCTACCATGGCTATTCCATCCCACCCTACTACGACTCGCTTGTGGGCAAGCTCATCGTGCACGGAAAGACTCGCGGCGAGTGCCTGATGCGGCTCAAACGCGCGCTCGATGAATTCGTCATCGACGGGATCGAGACAACGATGCCGCTGTTCCGCGCGCTCGTGCGGGAAAAGGATATCATCGACGGGGACTATCACATCCACTGGCTGGAAGAGTTTCTGCGCAGCGGACGCATGAACGGCTAGGTTGGGGCAGCGACTCGGTAGCCCGGATTGAGCGAAGCGAAATACGGGACCAACATAGCGGCCACAACGTTCCCGGGTTTCGCTTCGCTCAACCCGGGCTACACCGACCGTCCGCTACGCGATCGCAGCCGCGATCTCGTGCTTGAACACCAAATCTCCCACAATCCGCCCCAGCATGTTGAGATCATAGGGCTTGGGAAGAAACATTGCGCCCGCAACAGACTCGCTCGCATCCAGCCGGTAGCGCCCCGACGTGAAAATCACCGGCAGATCGGAACGCAGTCGTCGCGCGCAGCGCGCGAGCGCCGTGCCATCCATCCCGCCGGGCAGGTCAATGTCGGTGAATAGAATGTCGACGGGAGACTCGGCGGCAAGCCGGCGTAGCGCATCCCCCGCATTCGCGGCCGTCTCGACCTCAAACCCCTGCTCTTGCAGCGCTTCGGCAGCGATGTCGCTGATCAAAGGCTCGTCTTCGACCAGCAGCACGCGGCCACGGCCACGTGGTACTCCGCGATCTTGCATCCCCCAGCCCCTCGCCTGCTTGCACTCTCATCGTAAATGCACAGCAATGATAATGGCGCACAAGTTACGAAAATATGCAGAGAAGTCGGCTAAAATCGGGTTAAGAAGTAGCCAAAGGATTGCTGAATCGTTAACGCATCCTATGTGGTGGAATTGTCAGGGCTCGGATGGAGGCCAATGGCAAATCGCGAAACGGCGCTGATCGAGATCACCCCCGAAGTGCTGCTCAAGGCCTATGCCTGCGGAATATTTCCGATGGCCGAGAGCGCGGATGATCCGGCGCTGTTCTGGATCGAGCCCGAGAAACGCGGCGTCATTCCGCTCGACCGCTTCCATATCCCGGCCCGGCTTGTGCGTACCATACGCTCGGATCGTTTCACCGTAACAGTCGATCGCGATTTCGACGGCGTGCTTGACGGGTGTGCGCAGCCTTGGCCGGGACGTCCGCGCACCTGGATCAACACGCGCATCCGCACGCTTTACCGCAAGCTCTACGAGCGCCGGCACTGCCACAGCCTCGAGGTCTACGAGGGCAACGCGCTGGTCGGCGGGCTCTATGGGGTCACGCTGGGGCGCGCGTTCTTCGGCGAGAGCATGTTCCATCGCGGGCGCGATGCGTCCAAGGTCGCGCTCGTGCATCTGGTGGCACGGCTCAAGGCCGGCGGTTTCAAGCTGCTCGATACCCAGTTCGTCACCGATCACTTGCGGACATTCGGAGCGATCGAGGTGCCGCGGCGGCAATATCACAAATTGCTCGAAGCGGCGCTGTCGGGGGAGGCCGATTTCGCAGCGCTCGACCTCAAGCGGCCGGTGCCCGGAGCGCAGATCCTCGCCCGCCTCGCCCGCGACGGAGGATAACTGCGCGGGGCCCAGTATCGGTTGCTCGTCTTGCGCCCGCTGGGGCACTATCAACCGGATCGGCTGATCGCATTCACTCCATCGAAAGTGCTTCCCGATGTGGGAACTCGAACGATGACCCCGCGTGCGCTCGAGGCCCGCGCCGGCGCACCCCACTGGACGCGCTGGGGTCAGCTCGCGCTCGGTGTCATCTGCCTTGTGATGATCGCCAACTTGCAATACGGGTGGACGCTTTTCATCGATCCCATCGACCAGAAGCATCACTGGGGCAGAGCGGCAATCCAGGTGGCATTTACGATCTTTGTTATGACAGAGACTTATCTGCAGCCGGCCGGCGGCTATTTGATCGATCGGCTTGGTCCGCGCGTGATGGTCTGCGCCAGCGGAGCGATGGTCGCGCTTGCCTGGGCGATCAATTCCGTGGCCGATTCCCTTGCCCTCCTCTATCTCGGCGCGTTCATCGCCGGCTTCGGAGCTGGCCCCATCTTCGGGGCAACGATTGGCAACGCGCTGAAGTGGTTTCCCGAGCGGCGCGGGCTTGCTGCCGGGCTCACGTCCGCCGGTTTCGGCGCCGGGTCCGCGCTCACGGTCGTGCCGCTCGCGAACATGATTCAGGTGCGCGGTTACGAGGCGGCGTACCTCTGGTTCGGGCTTGCTCAGGGCCTCGTTATCATGCTCGCGGCGCTGCTGCTGCGTGCGCCGCAGCCAACCGAGGTAAAGCTGTCGGCAACTTCCTCTTTCGCTCAACACCGGCGCGACTACGCACCTTCCGAGACTTTGAGATCGTCGCCGTTCTGGTTCATGTACGCGATGTTCGTCATGGTCGGAACCGGCGGATTGATGGTGACGGCGCAGCTTGCACCAGTGGCGCGCGATTTTGCGATCAATACGGCCGAAGTGTCGATGCTCGGGGTGACCATGCCCGCCCTGAGCTTCGCGCTGGCAATGGGCCTTGTGGGCAACGGCTTGTCGCGGCCATTCTTCGGTTGGCTATCCGACTTCGCCAATCGCGAGAACACGATGTTCATCGCCTTTCTGCTGGAAGGCTTCAGCATCCTGGCGCTTTTGCTATTTGCAAACAGCCCGTACCTTTTTGTCTTGTTGTCCGGGCTGGTCTTCTTCGCATGGGGCGAGATTTTTGCGCTCTTCCCGGCCACCTGCACCGACATCTATGGACGCAGATTCATCAATACCAATTACGGAATGCTCTATACCGCCAAGGGCACGGCCGCTCTCCTCGTTCCATTCGGGAACGTGCTGATGAGCGCAACCGGGAGCTGGACAATGGTTTTTGCACTCGCCTCGGTGCTGAACTTCGGGGCGGCAATCCTGGCATTGATCGCGCTCAAACCAGCACGACTGCGCATGCTCGAGAAAGAAGGCTTCGTAGCAACGGAGCCGATGACGAGGTGATCACGGGAGAGCCGGAAGCTGCCCCTCCGTGCGCCGGCGCAGCACCCCACTCACCAGCGAGCCGACACTGGGAACCTCATTTTCCGCAAATGCAACGGGCCGGCATAGATCCATTACGATAATTCCAAGCCGCGCCATGCGGTAAGCGGCATAGAGTGCATCCGCAGTCATGGTTGCAAACCGCTCGGTGACCGCGCCGCCGAGATGCTGGACGAGGGAAGCGCTGGCGAGATCGACCGCGCCGAGCTTCCCGGCTTCGAAAACTAGGCGCCGCAGAAGGTGCACGGTCGTTGCAGCGGTCGGCCGATGGCCGTAGGCACCGGCAATCCCGCGCACCATGCGCACGCCGCAGGCAAGGAAAAAGGCGGCGTCCGTCAGGGCGGTGGGGCTGATCGCGGTGATGCCAAAGGCACGCAACACCGCGGTGCGCACATGCGCCTGTGCGCGCTCGTCGAGCTTCCTCATCACGCCGCGCGAGAGGAGATCGATCTGCTGCGGCCGGCTGTGATGGGGTTGTATCTCGCGCTGGAACGCCGCGATGGCGCGTTCGGTCTCGCGATCGCGCGGCAGCACGGCGAGCACCTCGGCCACGGCGTTGCGGATCTCAGCCGGCGCAAGCTCGCGGTCGGACAGACGCCGGCGTACCTCCTCGACGTTCTTGAGGCGCAGCAGGCTCACCGTCTCGCGAACGATAACGGCGCCCGCCCCGGTGACCCCGGCCGTCATGGCAAATGCCGCGAGCACGCCCAAAGTGGCGCTGCGGTCAAACGCGGCGGTAATCCAGGCCGCCGCGTCCACGGCCGCCCACCCCACCAGCAACACCGCTATCCCGGTAAGACCAAAGGTCACCACGCGATCCCGCCTGGGAGTTGGCGCAGGCACCACAGCTGTGGTGGGGCGCTCGGCCGGAACGATCGGCTCGTTGCGCTCGGTCGCGATCACGCGCGGGCCGAGCGCCGGGATGGACGTTGCTTCATCCGCAAGCCCGACCTCAATGATTCGCGGAGCCAACTCCTGCTCCTTCGTCTGTGGTGCAGTACTCATCGCAAGCGGTCTCCCAACAGAAACTCGAGCGCAAGGTCGAGATTGATGTGAGCGATGCCCTCGATCGGGGCGGGATCCAGGGCGGGGGGTTCGAACACCGGCACGTTGAGAAACGGGGAGGCCCAGGCATCCGCGCGCGGCGGGCGGATCGGCACATTGCCGACGAAAAATTTCGACTGGCTCTTCGCTCCAACCGGCCGCCCCACGACCACCTGCACGCGATGACCGTCAATCACCTGGGAATCCTCCGCGGTGCAAATGACGGAGGCAATGGCGGTTACATCCAACTTCGCGTGGCTGCTCATCACGTCGAGCGCTGGCAGCGCAGCCATGTTCCGCAGCAAAGCAGCGAGGTGATCGCGCTGGATGTCCGGCACGTGGTCGGCCTTGGTCGCGGCAAACAAGGTCCTGTCGATATGGGGCCCAAGCAGCAGCTTCGAGAGAATACCACCGTGGCCGTAGCGAAAGCTCTCCACCATGGTGGCGATTGCGCGCCGGGTATCTTCGAACGCCTCGCGGCCCGCCAGCAGCGCGCGCAGAACATCGACCAGAACGATCTGTCGCGAGTAATGCCGGAAATGATCCTCGTAAAACCGGCTCACCACCTCGCGTTTGTAGCCCTCGAAGCGTTCCGCCATGAGAGCGCCGAGGCTATGCGGGGCGGTGCTCTCGGCAATCCCCGCGGGATTTTCCTCTGCAACCTCGAGCGGCGCAAACCAGAGATAGGGCCCGTCCGGCAACGTCCCTCGGCACAGGAATCTGCCCGGCTGCAGATAGGCCAAGGCATGTTCATCGCGCGCTTTGAAGAGACAGGCGCAATAGAGATCATGGGCCTGTTTGGCGATTTCATCGCTCGCAGTTTCGCGCGATCGATGCTGGGCAATGAAGGCAAGAAAATCGCGGCCTATTTCGGCGCGCGCACCGCTGCGAAACAGGTTCAACGTCGCGCGCGACCAATCGGCGAAAGTCTGATCGAGCAGCGCAAGATCGAGCAGCCATTCACCGGGATAGTCCACGACGCGCAGCGTTACCGTTGCCGGAGTACCGGTGACCTCGCTGACAAGTCTTCCGATGGTATTTGCAGGGGTGAAGCGGAGCTTGAGCCCGATCTCGCTGATATCGGTGGTGCGCGCCGGCCAGCCCGGAAATTGCCCGGCCATCTTCTCGATGTTGTGCAGATACGGAAATCTCGGCAGCCGGTGCGCGCTCTCGCTTTCGAGAGAGGTGGATAAGAGCCGGCGCTCTCCCACAACCCCAAGGAGCGGCATGCGATAGGGATTGTGGAGCGCGCTAAGGAGATTATGGATGAGGCTCGTGATAAAGACGGTCTTGCCGGAGCGGCTCAGTCCGGTTACCGCAAGCCAGACGGTGGCGCCCCCCGCCAATTCCCCGAGATTGCTGGCAAGACGCTCGGAGGCTTGCACAACGATCGGCGGCAGCCAGCTCAAATTGATCATCGGATTGTTCCACGTGCGGCGCCATCGACATGGTTGTAAATGAGGGCGGGCGCAAGTGAGGTTCGTTCCGTCACGCAGCTCTTTCGCGCGCCTGCACCACACAATCTGCGGCGGGGGCCAAGAGGCGGGCTAATAACTACAAATCGAGGATAACATACCGTAATGACTAACGGATCATCCGTTGGCTTCGTTTTGGCAAAACGCCGATTTCGGTTGCGTGATTGTTGCTTTACAACCGCCATAACGGATGAATCCCCGGGTTCGTTTTGGCGCCGAGCGGGAGCAGGTCGATGCCCTTTTTCGACTCTCCAATTTGCGAAAATGCAACTGCCGTTTGCATCTCGATCGCTTTTCGCCTTGCCCCTGTAAAGAACAGGAAATTTGATCGCTGCTCGGGCGTAAAAGCCCATAAAATCGGCATTTTTCGAAAAAAGAACAGGTGGATAACAGGCGCGGTAACAGGACCACAACAGGGGAAGAACAGGCGCCAGAACAGGCGCAGGCGCGTGCACTCATCTTGGTTGTTCGTCGCCATCTTCGATCCCCAATAGCATGCATATGGCATTTCATCCGGTGCTCGTTCGAAAAACTTCCCGGCTTGGATGAATAGCCGGACGCCGGTCATTCCTTGGCCCACCGCATGGCACATTATCATATCTGCGTAATGTAGTCAAGACTTTTTTGCAATTTTTGCAGCATGTCGGTTGCACGTGAGTTATCCGGCTTCCGCATACGAGTTAACGCGGCAGCGATGCTCAATGTCCGCTGATTGGGGCGGACCGGCTAATGTTGTTGCCCTGCGGTAATCTCGGGTTTTGACCCATCACCGACATTGGCTGTGCACTGCGGCAATGGTTTTGATGCCGGTTTCAGCCCCTATCAAAGTACTCGTTCGAGCCGATACAATGCTGTCCCCTGAACTTGGGTGCGGATATGCGGCGACGTGAGTTCATTACGCTTCTCGGCGGCGCCGTGACGATGCCCGCCGCGCTTTTGCCACTCGTAGCGCGCGCGCAGCAACCGATGCCGGTGATCGGCTTCCTCGGTGGCGCATCGGCTGACTCGTTCGCGCATCTCGTCGCGGCGTTCCGCAAGGGCCTGAATGAAGCGGCGTTCCGCAAGGGCCTGAATGAAATCGGCTATATGGACGGCCAGAACGTGGCCATCGAATACCGCTGGGCCGACAACCAATACGATCGGCTGCGCGCGCTGGCAGCCGAGCTGGTTGGCCGTCAGGTGAACGTGATCGTTGCGTCCGGCGGCGACCGTTCAGCGCTGGCGGCCAAGGCGGCGACCGCAACCATCCCGATCGTCTTCACCGGTACTAGCGACCCGGTCAAATCTGGCCTTGTCGAGAGCATCAACCGTCCGGGCGGCAATGTTACGGGTATGAGTGTATTTTCCACAACGCTTGGGGCGAAGCGACTCGAGCTGATGCGGGAACTGACGCCGAAGGCGGAGGTAATCGCCTATCTTGTCAATCCGAACAATCCGAGGTTTGAGCCCGACCTGAATGACTTGACAGCGGCAGCGCGGACGCTCGGGCGGCAGATCACGGTGCTGAGAGCAAGCAGCGAACGCGATTTCGCGGCAGCCTTTGCTGCCCTGGTGCAAGGGGGCATCCGATCACTCGTTGTCGCGAGTGACACGATCTTCAACAGCCAGCGCGATCAACTCGTCGCGCTGGCAGCGCGTCACGCGGTAGCCGCGATCTATGCTTTTCGTGAGTTCGCAGCGGCCGGCGGCCTGATGAGCTATGGAACCAACTTGAGCGACGGCTATCGCCAGGTTGGCGTCTACGTTGGCCGCATTCTTAAGGGCGAGAAGCCTGCCAACCTTCCAGTTTTGCAACCGACGAAATTCGAGTTGATCATCAACCTCAAAACGGCCAAGGCGCTCGGTCTCGAAGTGCCACCGACGGTGCTTGCGCGCGCCGACGAGGTGATCGAATAAATCATTGCAAACGATACACGTCGTTTGTTGCGGTGCATGAGGCTGCAATTGGCACGACTCAGCCGCGCCGCGATGTCCGCGTAAACGGAGAGTCTTGGAGGGTAAGCAGACCTTACTTCAGAGTCCTCAGCACCGCCGGGTACTGCCGAATTTACCGCGATGATCAACGCAGCTCTTACTCGGCGTATTGATGATCAACGCAGCTTTTACTCGGCGTATTAGCGTGTGGAGGCTCCCCACCTAAACGGGGTGCGGTTCTGGACTTAAGGAACGGTATCGCCCGGCTATGCGTTCATCGGCGGTGGAGTTTTGGGCTTGCACCTGTCATCACTCTGATCGGCGGTCCGACCGCACTCATAAAGCGAACGGCTTCCGCTTACTTACCGATCCGACCTTCGACGCCCCGAGCGTTTGAGACTTCAGCCCAAGAAAAAGGAGAGGCCATGAGCACGAACGATACGTTCCTCGCCATCTTTCTCGGCAGCAAAACCAGCCCTCGCATGACGGCTTGGAATGCCCTTTCCGAGGAGGAGCGCCGCAACAAAATGCAAGAGGGGATCGCGGCCTGGAAAGCATGGGTCGAAAAGCATCACGCGGCAATCGTTGGCATGGGCGGCCCCCTCGGCAAGACCAAAAAGGTGAGCGAGCACGGGATCGAGGACATAGGCAACGAGATGAGCGGCTACACCCTCGTTCGCGCGGATTCGCATGAGGCTGCCGCCAAGCTGTTCGAAAAGCATCCGCACTTCACGGTCTTTCCAGGACACTCTGTGGAGGTCATGCCAGTTCTACCGATACCGAGTGCCTAACGCGTGGCACTTGGTTGCCGCCGGCACCTCACAATGCGTCGTGCTGGCTCCAGCGCGCCGTGGCGTGGCCGCGCGCGGCGCAGCAGGCCTGGCTGCAACTTGCAGCAGATAACGGTTTGGTGAAAGCCAAGCTTTTGCGCGCATGACGCGCAATTCGTATCGGTCCACATCGCTGAAAATAATCCCTTGGTTCGTGGCAAAGTCTCAATGAGGGATCAGGGCAGCCGTCAAGCTAACTCGCAAAGACCAATCGACATTATTTCGACACGAACACTAACAAGGCATGTGCATGAAGTACTCAGTTTCAATTGACGTTCCACTGCTTGACGACGGTCTGCGATTTTATCGCGACGCCTTGGGACTTTCTGAGATCGCTCGACCTGTTACAACGTACGTCATTCTCAAATGTGGAAGCTCCGAAATCGGATTGATCGAGAAATCAGCTGGAAGCAAACCGGCCGAGGGAACTGACGAAGTTCGGCGATATGAGCGACACTGGACGCCAGTTCATATTGACTTTCACGTCGACGATTTTGCAGCCTTCTTGGCAAAGGCAGTGAAAGCTGGCGCAAAATGTGAGCAAAAATTCGAAGGTGGTGCACGCCCGCCCATCGCATTTTGCAGCGATCCATTCGGCAATGGATTCTGCGTGGTGGGAACCTCGCCCGCGCCGACGAGGTGATCGAATACGCGAGGTTCTTTGCTGCGCTTGCTCACGGCCGGTTATGGCACTGGGCCGCTGTGCGGGAATGTCCGCGCTTACGGAGAGTATTGGAGGGTAAGCGGACCATCCTCGGACGTTAAAATCCGACGCTGCCAGACTGCGCTCCGAGCGTAACGTATCGTGATGTCGGCCTCCATTGCATGGGCATGACCCCCACGGGAGGGGCACATGGCCATCCAAATCCGACGGCGAGATTTCATTGCCACGCTTGGTGGCGCTGTCGCTTGGCCGTTAGCGCGCGAGCGCAGCAGCGGGCGGTGCCGGTCGTCGGGCTGCTCTCGTCCGACGCCCCTGATCTTCTCCAGGCATTTCGTCAGGGTCTGAAAGATACTGGATATACCGAGCGCGAGAACATCGCGTTTGACTACCGTCCAGCACAAATTCAGATTGATCGAGGCAGAAACAAGGGACAGCTTTAGATATCCCTTCCAATAAGCACGCGGCGCCATGGCGAACTTCGATACTCCGAAAACTTGATCTTACTCGAGTACTGTTGGCGACCCAGATTCGTGCGACAAGGCTGAGTTGCCGCTCTGTTCGTGTGAAATTTCTACGGGTTGCCTCACACGCCAGCCCGACCAACAACTCGGCGCCGCTGTCGGCATACGGTGGGCCAAAGCCACAGCCATCGAATGTTGTCTCAAAAGCGATACACTTGTTGTACACTGCGCCCATCCGCCCTATGTGGCCGCCTGGCGGAGATACCAGTCGGTGATTTGGCTACCGTTCATGAACACGGTATCGCTGGTGGGCAAAATCGCACGCGCAAAGCAGTCAATTATGCTCGACCGGCTTGAGCTCGAACCCTTGTTCTTTGCCCCGTTCGTCTCCTCGCTCATGCGGGTGGAACCGGCATGGATCGACTACAACGGCCATCTGAACATGGCCTACTACAACGTGCTGTTCGACCGTGCAGTCGACGAAGTTTTCGAGTTGTTAGGGTGCGGTCTTGATTACGTCAGGGAACACAAGCATTCCTGTTTCACGGCTGAAGTGCATGTGCGTTACCTGCGCGAGTTGCATGCGGAGGATCCGGTACGCGTGACATTTCAGCTCCTGGACTACGATCAGAAACGGATGCATTATTTCGAGCAGCTGTTTCACGCTGGCGAGGGATGGGTGTCGGCCACCTCTGAAAACATGTCGTTGCACGTCGACATGACGGCGAAACGCACCCTGCCGTTTCCCGATTCCGTTGCCGCCGCGCTCGGGCGCATGCAGAGCGCCCATTCCAGGCTGCCGCGTCCGGCGGCCGCCGGGCGCCGGATCGCAATGCCGGGCAAGGGCGCAGCGTAGGGATTGGCTCTCCCCATCTGCCCGTTTGAGTGCCATCTTAGCGTGAGATTCGCGCGGGCGTCCTTGCACGGCGCCGGCTGTTCAGGGAATGAGGATGGCTGATCCGAGCCAGTTCGATCCGTTATGGAGCGCGCCGAAGCCGGGCGGCATCGCCGCCCGCGCACGCGCGGCGCAGGGCGCGTCCTATCTGAGCGACCTCAATCCGGAACAACGCCTGGCGGTGGAGACCCTGGAAGGTCCGGTGCTCGTGCTTGCCGGAGCCGGGACGGGCAAGACGCGGGTGTTGACCACCAGGATCGCACATATCCTCGCCACCAGCCGCGCACGCCCCGGCGATATTCTGGCCGTGACCTTCACCAACAAGGCGGCGCGGGAAATGAAGACCCGCGTCGGCACTATGGTTGGCCAGGTCGTGGAGGGCATGCCCTGGCTCGGCACCTTTCATTCCATCGGCGCGAAAATCCTGCGGCGGCATGCCGAACTAGTCGGGCTCAAGCCTGATTTCACCATCCTCGACCAGGACGATCAGATCCGGCTGCTCAAGCAGCTGCTGAAGGCAGAGAATATCGATGAGAAGCGTTGGCCGGGGCGCGTCCTTGCGGGCCTGATCGACAGCTGGAAAAACCGGGGCCTCCTGCCGGAGCAGGTGCCGGGCGGAGAGGCCGCAAGCTTCGCCGGCGGCAAAGGCAAGAAACTCTATTGCGCCTATCAGGACCGCCTAAAGGTACTCAACGCCGCCGATTTCGGCGATCTGCTCCTGCAAACCATTCGTCTTTTCCGCGAGCAGCCGGAGGTCGTGCGGCAATATCAGAACCGCTTCCGGTACCTTCTGGTCGACGAATATCAGGACACCAACGTCGCCCAGTATCTCTGGCTGCGGCTGTTGGGACAGAGCACAAGCCGCGCGGCGGGCACGGCGCAGACCGAGTCTGCCGCGCCCGCGGTGCAGACGGCTCCCCGCGTGCTGAAAAACATTTGCTGTGTGGGCGATGACGACCAGTCGATCTATGGCTGGCGCGGCGCCGAGATCGACAACATTCTGCGTTTCGAGCACGATTTCCCCGGTGCCAAAACCATTCGGCTCGAGCGCAATTACCGCTCGACCGGCCACATTCTGGCGGCTGCCTCCCACCTCATTGCACATAACCAGGGACGGCTCGGCAAGACGCTGCGCACCGAGGATGCGCCGGGACACAAGGTGCAGGTGATATCCTGCTGGGATTCAGAGGAAGAAGCGCGTGCGGTCGGCGAGGATATCGAACAGCTCCAGCGCGATGACGGCACCGGCAAGCCGCATTCGCTCGACGAGATGGCGATCCTGGTGCGCGCGTCGTTTCAGATGCGGGAGTTCGAGGATCGCTTCGTCACCCTCGGACTGCCTTATCGCGTCATCGGCGGTCCGCGATTTTATGAGCGTCAGGAGATCCGCGATGCTCTCGCTTACCTGCGCGTCCTCCATTCCAGCAGCGACGATCTTGCGTTCGAGCGCATTGTGAATGTGCCCAAGCGCGGGCTCGGCGACGCCACGGTCCAGTGCCTGCATGATCTCGCGCGCAAGCGGCGCATCCCGCTCACCGAGGCGGCAGCCGCCGTGATCGCCACCGACGAGCTCAAGCCCAAGCCGCGCAATGCGTTGCGCGATCTGCTTGCTTGCTTCGAGCGCTGGCGCGCACAGAAAGACACGCTCCCCCATACCCGTCTCGCGGAGATCGTGCTCGACGAATCCGGCTACACCGAGATGTGGCAAAAGGATCGCAGCGCGGACGCCGCGGGCCGGCTGGAGAATCTCAAGGAATTGCTGCGCTCGATGGAGGAGTTCGAGACATTGGCTGGGTTTCTCGAGCACATTTCGCTGGTCACGGACACGGACAAGGGCGAAGGCGAAGCGGTGTCCGTCATGACATTGCATTCCGCCAAGGGGCTCGAATTCGACACCGTTTATCTTCCGGGCTGGGAAGAAGGGCTATTCCCGCATCGACGCGTATTGGACGATCAGGGGCGCGCCGGTCTCGAGGAGGAGCGGCGCCTGGCCCATGTGGGAATCACCCGCGCGCGGCGCAGGGCGAAAATCTATTTCGCCGCCAACCGGCGCATGCACGGCCTGTGGTCGTCGAATATTCCATCGCGTTTTCTCGACGAGCTGCCGGAAGCGGATGTGGAGGTCAACGAATCGAAAGGCGCCTTCTCCGGCTACGGCAATATCGGAGCGTCGCGCTTCGATGAGATGACCCATTTCAGCTCGAGCTATGGCACGCCGGGCTGGCAGCGCGCCCAGCGAAAAAGCGATCGCCGCGGCGGGTTCGATGAGGATGCGCCAGCATACGAGGCGGCCGACGCGGGGGCGAACGGTGCCGGCCGGTTTTCCTCCTCCGGAAGCGCCGCGCACAAAGGCGGTCTCAAACGAAAATCCCGCCTCCCGCTCACCATTGAAGGCGAGCTGGTGGCAAAATCCACCGGTACCGTCTCCGAGTACACCATCGGCGACCGCGTGTTTCATCAGAAATTTGGCAACGGTCATGTCACCGCCGTCGACGGCAACAAGCTCGTTGTCCAGTTCGATCGCGCCGGTGAAAAGCGCGTGGTCGACAGCTACGTACAACGCTTATGACGCAGATCCGTTCTTTAGCTGTACTGCCAAACTGCGCCGTCATTCCGGGGCCGCGAGCGTAGCGAGCGGAGCCCGGAATCCATAACCACAGGCCGTGTGGTGAGACGGGGGCGTGACATCATCGCCTGGGGTTATGGATTCCGGGTG